>Ga0247773_1000195_pt1 | contig 29520 bp, 6 predicted proteins | sample UWRJL092311B6_FD_179934 | JGI IMG/M metagenome (GOLD analysis project Ga0247773, IMG submission 179934) | Plant litter microbial communities from Arlington Agricultural Research Station in Wisconsin, United States - UWRJ-L092-311B-6 | ecosystem: Environmental > Terrestrial > Plant litter >... | reverse complement strand
CTGCCCATCGACCACTTTCGCCTCACCCCAGCTGCGCCATCAGCGCGTCGAGGGCGGACTGGTCCAGGCCGGCTTCGGGGAAGTCGGAGGGGGTGAAGCCGCCGGCGTGCGGGTCGCGGCAGTGGGCGATCAGGGCGCGCAACGCGGCCTCGTACGCCTCGGCGAGGCGCTGGATGGTGGCGCGCTGGTAGACTTCGGTGCCGAAGTAGAAGCCCATCCGCAGGCGCCCGCCGGCCGTCATCCCCTCGGCGGCGATGCGGTGGCGGCGCGGTGCGCGCGGTGACCGGATCGGGCCCGTCGATCCCGCTTCCGGGCGCAGCAGCCCCGCATCGCCAGGCAGCTCCGGCCCGGCGGCGGCGAAGGGGCCGCCATCCATCTGCCCCAGGTAGTTGAAGCTCACCTCGGCGCGGGCGCGGGAGCGGAGGAGCGCCGCGTCGGACGGCTCGCCGGCCCAGCGCAGCATCCCGTAGCCGATGCCGCGGCGGGGGACGGCGCGCAGCGTCTCTTTCGCCGCCCGCAGCGCCTCGCCCGCGTCTGCCGAGGGGCGGAGGTGTACCGGATACATGGTCGTGAACCATCCGACGGTGCGGCTGGTGTCGGCATCGTCGAACAGGTCTTCGCGGCCGTGGCCCTCCACCTCCACCAGCAGCTCGCCGCCGGAGGACCAGGCGCCGAACGCCTGCGCCAGCGCGGCGAGGAGCGCGTCGTTCACCTGCGTGCCGTAGACGGGCGGCACCTCCTCGAGGAGCGCGCGTGTCTCGGCCTCGTCCAGCTCGGCGAAGACGGCGTCGATGGCGCCTTCCACGTCCGCGCCGGCGGCGTGATCGACGGGGAGCGGCGGGAGGGTGGCGGGGACGGCGGCGCTCCAGTAGCCGGTCTCGGCGCGGACCTCGGGGGTGCGCGCGAACCCGGCCAGGCGCCGCGCCCAGTGCGCGTACGAGGTGGTCTTCGGCGGCAGGTTCACCGGCTGGCCCGATGCGATCTGCCGGTACGCGGCCTCCAGGTCTTCCAGGATCACGCGCCAGCTCACCGCGTCCACCACCAGGTGATGGGCGGCGATCACCAGCCGCTGCGGGCGGTTCGGCCCGCACTCGAAGAGCGCGACACGGAAGAGCGGGCCGTGCTCCAGGTCGAGCGTGGACTGCGCCCACCCGCCGCCGCGGGCGATCTCCTCCGCCAACTCCTCGTCCGGGATCCCCGCGAGGTCGAGGGTGATGAGGGGCGATGGATCGCCCGGCGCGGCGAAGCGCTGCGTCCATCCCTCGCCGGCGCGCGCGAAGCGGGCGCGGAGCGCGTCGTGGTGCGCCAGCACCGCGTCGATCGCCGTCTCCCACGTGGCGGAATCGATGCGCTCGCCGGCGGCGAAGAGGAACGCCTGGTTCCAGTGGTGCGCGTCGGGCAGCTCCTGCTCGAAGAACCATCCCTGCACCGGCGCCAGCGGCGCCTCGCCGGTGACGATCCCCTGCTCCGCCACCACCACGGGCGAGGTGCCGGCCACGCGCGCCAGCTCCGCCACGGTGGCGTGCGCGAACACCTGGCGGGGAAGGATGCGGATCCCTTCCTTCGCGGCGCGGAGGATCACCTGGATGGAGAGGATGGAATCGCCCCCCATCTCGAAGAAGTTGTCGTGAAGCCCCACCCGCTCGCGCCGCAGCACCTGCGCGAAGATCCCCGCGAGCGCCGCCTCCACCTCGCCCATCGCCTCGTCCGCGGGGACGGCGGACGAGGGCGAGGCCGGGGACTCGGCCAGCGGCTCGGGGAGGGCGGCGCGGTCGATCTTGCCGCTGGTGGTGACGGGGAGCGCCTCGAGCGCCACGATGGCCGCGGGGACCATGTACTCCGGCAGCCGCTCGCGGAGGTGGGCGCGCAGCGCGGCCTCGCCCGCGGGCTCCGCGCCGGGCGCGGCCACGGTCCACGCCAGCAGGCGCCCGCCGCGCACGGCGGCCACGGCTTCGAGGACGGCGGGATGGCGAAGGAGCGTGTGCTCCACCTCGCCCAGCTCGATGCGGTGGCCGCGCACCTTCACCTGCGTGTCGAAGCGGCCCAGGTACTCGAGCGTGCCGTCCACCCGCCAGCGGACGCGGTCGCCGGTGCGGTAGAGGCGCGCGCCCGGCTCGCCGCCGAACGGGTCGGGGACGAAGCGCTCGGCGGTGAGCGCGGGGCGCCGCAGGTAGCCGCGCGCCACCTGCGCGCCGCCCAGGTACAGCTCCCCGTTCACGCCAGCCGGTACGGGACGGCCGCGCGCATCCAGCACGTGGCAGCGCGTGTTCGGCGCCGGCCGGCCGATGGTGGGCTCCTCGCCCGGCATCACCGGCGTCCAGGTGGAGTAGACGGTCGCCTCGGTGGGGCCGTAGACGTTGCGGATGGTGCGCACCGTGCCGGCCGCCGCGAGCGCGTCCACCAGCGCCCCCGGCAGCGCCTCGCCCGCGAGGTTCAGCGTCTGCAGGGACGGTGGGATCGCGCCCAGCCGCAGCAGCTCGGCGGCGGCGGTGGGGACCATCACGCCCAGGCGGACGTCGCCCGCGCCGGGATGGCCGGCCAGGTCGAGCGCGTTGTTCACCAGGATGATCCGCCCGCCGTTGCAGAGCGTGTCCCACAGCTCGGCGACCGAGACGTCGAACGAGGTGCTGGTGGACCCCAGCACCCCCGCGCGCTCGTCGGGCGAGACCACGTCGCGCATCCAGTCGAGGAGGCTGGAGACGCCGCCGTGCTGCACCTCCACCCCTTTGGGGACACCGGTGGAACCAGAGGTGAAGAGGACGTAGGCGAGCGACGACGGATCGACCTCCACCGGCAGGTCGCCGTCCTCCTCCGCCTCGATCCCGGCCGCGTCCGCGTCCAGCCGAAGCGCGTGGACGCCTTCGGGGGCGATGGACTCGGCGACGCGCGAGGTGGCGACGACGAGCGGCGCGCGCGCATCCTCCAGCAGCGAGCGGATGCGCGCGGCGGGGTACGCGGGATCGAGCGGGACGTACGCGGCGCCCGCCTTCCAGACGGCGAGGAGGGTGGCGACCAGGTCCGGGGTGCGCTCCAGGCAGACGCCGACCGTGGTCTCGGCGCGGGCGCCGAGGGCGCGCAGGCGGCGCGCGATGCGGTTGGCGCGCGCGTTCAGCTCCGCGTACGCCACCGTGCGTCCCTCGTGCGTGATCGCGGGGGCGCCGGGGGTGGCGGCCGCCTGCGCCTCGAAGCGGCGGTGGACGGCGGCGAAGGGCGCCGGGCGCGCGGCCGGGTTGAAGGCGGCGAGCGCCGCGCGATCCTCGCCGGTGAAGATCGACAGCTCGGAGACGCGCGCCCGCGGCCGCTCGACGGCATCCTCCATCAGGGCGAGGAGGCGCCGGGAGAAGCGCTCCACGGTGGCGTGGTCGAAGAGGTCGGTGCTGTACTCCAGCATCCCCATCAGCCCCTCGCCGCTCTCCATGGTGCAGAGCATCATGTCGAACTTGCTGACGCCCGTATCCACCAGCGACACCGCGTTCTCGGCGTAGACGGGGCGCGGGTCCAGCGCGCTCGTCATCCCGTCGGCGCTGGCGCGGTGCACGCCCACGAACACGTGGTGGAAGTACATCACCTGGAACACGGGGTGGCGGCTCAGGTCGCGCGGGAGCTTGAGCTCGTCCACCAGCTTCTCGAACGGCAGGTCCTGGTGCGCGTCGGCATCGAGCACCGCGTCGCGCGAGCGGAGCACGAGGTCCAGGAAGGGCGGATCGTCGCGCAGCGGGATGCGGAGCGCGGCGGTGTTGACGAAGTAGCCCAGGATCTGCTCCAGCTCGGCCCGGCTGCGGTTGCCGAGGAGGGTGCCGATCACCACGTCGTCCTGCCCCGCGTACCGGGCCAGGTGCGCGGTGAAGGCGGCCATCAGCACCATGTTGAGCGTCACCGTCTCGCGCGCGCAGAGCTCGCGCATCGGAAGGGTGATCTCGGGGGGGATCACGAAGCGGTGGATGGCGCCGCGGTGGCTCTCCTCCGCCCCGCGCGGGCGGTCGGTGGGCAGCTCCAGCGTGGGCGCGCCCTCCAGCAGGGTGCGCCAGTAGTCCACCTGCTCGCGCAGCGTTTCGCCGCTGAGCCAGCCGCGCTGCCACTGCGCGTAGTCGGCGTAGCGCAGCTCGGGATCGGGGAGGTCGGCCGGGAGCCCGCGGCTGAAGCGGCCGTAGAAGTAGTCGGCCTCGTTGGTGATGGTGGGCATCGACCACCCGTCGGTGGCGATGTGGTGCACGGTGTTCACCATCACGTAGCGCTCGTCGCTCACGCGCAGCAGGGTGAGGCGGTAGAGCGGGCCGGTGGCGATGTCGATCGGCCGGGCGCCCTCTCGCGCCACCACGCGCTGGATGTCTTCGTCGCCGTGGATCTCGCCGCGCACGTCGAACACCTCCACCCGCGCCGGATAGGGCGGGAGGACGATGGAGGTGAGTTGGCCATCGACCATGCGGTAGACGGTGCGGAGCGCCTCGTGGCGGCGGACCACCTCGGTGACGGCGCGCTCCAGCAGCGGCACGTCGACGTCGGCGCGGATGGAGAGGGCCACGGGGACGTTGTACATCGGGCTCTCGGGGTCCATCTGCGCCAGGAACCACATCCGCTCCTGCGCGAACGAGAGAGGGTGCTCGGGGCCCGGCCCGGCGCAGCGGGTGACCACCTCGCGCTTGCGCGTGGAGGGCGCCTGGCTCTTGAGGCGCTTCTCCAGCAGCGCGCGCTTGGCGTCGCTCAGGCCGGCCTTCCGGTTCAGCATGTCCTGCATGGCTCGGTCGCTCGGGTCAAAAGAGTCGGATCAGTGGTTCGGCGCGCGGAGACCTGCGCGCTTCGGATCGGGCCGTTCATGCCGAGGCAGCCCCCCTCCCCGGCCCTCCCCCGCGCTCCGCGGGGGGAGGGTGACGCATTCCGAAATTCTGTCTCGCTTCGAAGCTCCCGAAGCGCGGGTCCTTCTCCCCCTCCCCCGCGGAGCGCGGGGAGGGGGCCGGAGGGAGTGGGCCGCCCGGCGCTCGGCCGCCGACCGCCTCTCGCCCATCCATCATCCCCCGTGGTTCGTCGTCCTACACCTCCACCGCCACGTCCACGTAGCCGGGGAAGGGGGCGATGGTGGCCAGGTCGTGCTCGAAGAGGATCATCTCGCCGCGGCGCTCCACCTCGTGGAAGCCGCCGAAGCGGTAGGTGACTTCCATCATCCGGTTGCGGCCGTTGGGGACGAACTCGGCGCGCAGCTTCGCGCCGCCCGCCTTCGCCAGGTTCATGATGTGGCTCATCATGATGGTCCCCACGCCGCGGCTCATCACCCGGCAGCTCATCAGCAGCAGCTTCACGGTCCAGTGCTCGGCCGTGGTCTTCTCCACCAGCGCCAGGCCGATCTTGCCGTAGCTGCCGTAGCGATCGTCCAGCCCGGCGACCAGGAGGACGTGGTCGGGCGAGGTGCGGAAGGCGTTCAGCTCGTCGTAGCCGTAGGTGTAGCCGGTGGTGTTGAGCTGGTTGGTGCGCACGGTCAGCTCTTCGGCGCGCTGCAGGTCGTCCTCGCCACAGGGGGCCAGGGTGAAGCGCATCTCCAGGCCCTGCAGGAACTCCTCGCTGGGGCCCGCGAAGCTCTCCTCGGCCTCGGCGCGGCGGATGTCGGCCATGTACATCGCGCGCCGCTGGCGGCTGTCGTCGGTGATGAACTCGGGGTGGAGGTCGTCGCGCTCCAGCATCCCCGCGATCTCGGCCGCGTCGAGGGTGCGCACGGCCGGGCAGGCGAACGCCACCTCCTCGCGCTCGAAGGGCTGGTCGTCGACGAAGAGGAAGGTGTCGAGGTTGATGTTGAGCTTCTTCGCGATCGTCTCGACGTTCTGCCCCTTGGCCGCCCAGTTGATCTGCGGGTGGAGGAAGTAGTCGGCGATGCCGAGCGCGCCCAGGCGCTCCATCGCCCGCGCGTGGTCGTTGCGGCTGGCGATGGACTGCAGGATGCCGCGCGCGTCGAGCTCGCGGATGATGCCGAGCACGCCCGGGCGCAGCTCCACGCGCTCGTCCTCGAGCAGGATCCCGTTCCACACCGTGTGGTCCAGGTCCCACACCACGCACTTGACCGTCTTGGCCTTCTTGCTCTCGGACACCGTTCCATCCCGCGCTTCGGTGGTCGTGGTCATCGGTTGATTTCGCTTCGGTGCGAGGAGAGGCTTCGGTGCGCGCCCCCGGCGCCGCGGCCCCCCTCCCCGGCCCTCCCCCGCGCTCCGCGGGGGAGGGTGACGCATTCCGAGATCGTGTCGCGCTTCGAGATCTTCCGAAGCTCGCGCAGTTCTCCCCCTCCCCCGCGGAGCGCGGGGAGGGGGCCGGGGGGAGGGGGCTGCCGAGGCCGCGCGGACGCCTCTCTGCTCGCCTCGATCCCTTCCAGCACCTCCCCAAGCCGTTCCGGCTGTTTGGAGGAGGGAGTGGCGAGCCTCGGCGTGCCGGGGTGGGAGCTACCCCACCAGCTCGGCCGCCTCGTCCTCGCTCAGCTCCTCGATCTCGGCGAGGATGGCGTCTTCGACGAGAACGGCCATCTTTGCCACGGTCGGTGCCTCGAAGATCACCTTCAGCGGCAGCTCCAGCTCGAACATGTCCTTGAGCCGCGCGATGATCTGCGTGGCGAGGAGCGAGTGGCCGCCGAGCGCGAAGAAGTCGTCGTGGATCCCCACGTGCTCCACGCCCAGCAGCGCCTGCCACACGTCGGCGATGCGCTCTTCCAGGTCGTTGGTGGGCGGGGCGTAGGCGGTGCCCAGGTCGTCGGGCCGCGCGTAGAGCCGCGACGGCGCGGCGAGATCGGCGGCGGCGGTCGCGCTGCGGCGGATGCGCGTCTCCAGGTCGCCCGTGCTGACGAGGAGGTTGGGCTCGCCGGAGAGGGCCAGGACGGCGGCGAGCGACGGGGCGATCTCGCCGCCGGTGATCCACAGGTCGTCGCCCTCGGGCGCGTCGCCCAGCGTCCAGCGGTCCCAGGCGACGCTGGTCCAGCGCACGCCCGCCGCCGCCGCGCGCGACGCGAAGGCGTCCGTCAGCGCGTTCGCCATCGCCACGCGCACGCGGCCGAACGAGCCGAGCACGCCCGCGAGCGACGATTCCACCAGCACGAAGTCCGGCGCGCGCCCGGCGAGGGCGTCCATCAGCGCGGAAAGGCGCTGCTCGATGGTGTCGATCTCCAGCTTCCAGGCGGCCGGGCGCGCCTCGGCGACAGTGGCCAGGTCGCTCAGGTGCTCCACGCCGAGCGAGTCGACGATCCCGTCGATGCGCCCCCAGCGCTCTTCCAGCCGCCGCAGCGCCGCGTTCAGGCCGCCGGGGCCGTCCGCGCGCTCCACGCGCACCTCCACGCCGGCGTCGAGCAGCGCCTTCACCGCCTCGCCGGCCACGCGGGCGGGGTTCTCGGCGGTGACCATGCGAAGGAAGAAATCCAGCTCCCCCGCGTTGGGGATGCGCGAATCGACCACGCCGACGCGCGCTCCCGGCACCCGCGCGACGGCGTCGGCCAGCGCGCCGCCGCGTCCCTCCAATCCCCCGATGAAGACGTAGACGCCGCCTTCCTTCAGCGCCGCCGCCGGACGGGCCGGCCGCGCCGCGCGGAAGCCGCGCACCCAGCGGTGGCGGCCGCGCAGCGCGACCACGTCGTCACCCGCCTGGGCCGATGCTTCGGCGGCGACGCGGGCGGGGGCGACGTCGGCGGTCACGTCGATCACGCGGCAGGCGAGCGTGGGGTGCTCCTGCGGGATCACGCGGCAGGCGCCCAGGATCGCCGCGGCGCGCGCATCCACCGTCTCGCCGCCGGTCACCTCCTGCGCCGCGCGGGTGATGGCGACGAGCTCGGCGCCGATCCCCGCGGCGCCCAGCGCGCCGGCGAGGAGGATGAAGGCGACCGGGTCGTTCGCGGCATGGACGACACGCGCGGGCTTCGCATCCGCCAGCGCATCGGCCAGCGCGCGGAAGTCGTCGCGCTCGCCGGGGCGGAGGGTGAAGGCATCGCCCTCCCGCCCGAACGCCGCGCCATGGCGGGCGACGGTGACGGGCGCGCCCGCCGCCGAGAACGCGGCCGCGAGCGCATCTCCCGCCGCCGTGCCGTCATGGACAAAAAGGACAGGCGCGGTTCCGGGGGATGCGTCCGCCACGGGGGTGCGGGTCCAGGTGGGGACGGATGTCCACTCCGCCGGGTCGGCGTGCTTGCCGTGGTGGACGGGGGATGCGTCGTCCTCGGCGTACTCGGGCTCCACCCAGTAGCGCTGCTTCTCCCACGGGTAGGTGGGAAGATGGAGGCGGCGCCGCCGCTCGCCGCCCCGGAAGGCGGTCCAGTCCGGCGTGACGCCGGCGAGCCAGAGGCGGCCCAGCGCCTCCAGCAGCACCGCCTGGTCGGGCCGGCGGTCGTAGGCGTAGCGCAGGGTGGGGACGATCGCGGCGGGCGCCTCTTCGCCCTCGGCGCCGCGCTGGCGGACGAAGGTGCCGAGCGTCTGGCCGGGGCCTACCTCCAGGAGAACGCGGCCAGGCTCGCGCAGCAGCTCGCCCACGCCCTCGGCGAAGCGCACCGTGCCGAGCAGGTGGCGCGTCCAGTACGCGGGATCGGTCGCCTCGGCGTCGGTGATCCAGGTGCCGGTGACGTTGCTGACCATGGGGATGCGTGGCGGGCGCAGCTCCGCGCCGGCCGCGATGCGTGCCAGGCCGTCGGCCGCGGGCCGCAGCATGGGCGTGTGGAAGGCGTGCGTGGTCGGCAGCCGCCGCGCGACGATGCCGTCGCCGGCCAGCCGCGCCTCGAGCGCGGCCACCGCCTCGTCCGGCCCCGCGACCACGGAGAGGCCGGGGGCGTTCACGGTGGCGAGCGAGACGTACTCGCCCAGGTACGGGCGGATGGCGTCCGGGCCGAGCGAGACGGCGAGCATCGCTCCGCCGGGGAGCGGCTCGATCAGCTTCGCCCGCCCGGCGACCAGCGCCAGCCCATCTTCCAGCGTGAGGATGCCGGCGATGGTGGCCGCCGCGTATTCGCCCAGCGAGTGGCCGATCACCGCCTCGGGGACGATCCCCCAGCTCATCCACAGCCTGGCCAGCGCGTAGTCGATCACGAACACCGCGGGGTGCGCGAGCCCGGTGCGGTTGAGCCGCGCGGCGTGCGGATCGGCCTCTTCCTTCCCCAGCATCCGCCGCAGGTCGAGCCCGGTGGCGGCGGGCGCGGCGTCGCCCGGCGCATCGCCGGGGAAGAGGGCGTCGCGGATGTCGAGGTCCAGCAGCGGGCGCAGGATCTCGGCGCAGCGGTCGACCTCGGCGCGGAAGGCGGGCTCGGCCTGGTACAGCCCGCGCGCCATGTTGGGGTAGTGATCGCCCAGCCCGGGGAAGAGGAAGGCGACGGAGCGCGTGCCGCCCTCCGCCACGCCGCTCGCGACGCGCTCGGGGACGGTGCCGCGCAGGATCGCGCCCGCATCCTCGCCCTCGCGCACGATGGCGATGCGCCGGTGCGGGAAGGCGCGCCGGCCCTCGCGCAGCGTGAAGGCCACGTCGGCGAGCGCATCATCCCCCCGCTGCTGGAGATGATCGGCGAGCCGCGATGCCGCCGCTTCGGCCGCGGCGCCGCTCCGCGCGGAGAGCGCCAGCAGCTGCCACGGCCGCGAGGGGCCGGAGGACGCCCGCCGGGGCGCTTCTTCGACGATGACGTGCGCGTTGGTGCCGCCGATGCCGAACGAGCTGACGCCGGCGCGGCGCGGATGGCCGTCGGTCTCCCACGGGATCAGCCGGTCGGCCACGTAGAACGGGCTGCTGGCGAAGTCGATGCGCGGGTTGGGCGCGGTGTAGTGGACCACGGGCGGGATCTCGCCGTTCTCCACCGAGAGCACCGCCTTGATGAAGCCGGTGACCCCGGCCGCCGTGTCCAGGTGGCCCACGTTGCTCTTCACCGCGCCGAGCGCGCAGAACTGCGTGCGATCGGTGGATGCGCGGTAGGCGCGGGTGAGCGCGGTGACCTCGATCACGTCGCCCAGCTCGGTGGCGGTGCCGTGCGTCTCCACGTAATCCACCGTCTCGGCGTCGACGCCGGCGAGCGCCAGCGCCTCGCTGATCACGGCGGCCTGCCCCTCCACCCCCGGCGCGCTGAAGGCCACCTTCGCCGCGCCGTCGTTGTTCACCGCGCTCCCGCGGACCACGGCACGGATCGGGTCGCCGTCGCGCAGCGCGTCGGCCAGCCGCTTGAGCACGACCACGCCCACGCCGTTGCCGCCGATGGCGCCGGCGCTCCGGGCATCGAACGGCCGGCAGTGCCCGTCGGGCGAGAGGATGCTCCCGGGCGAGTACAGGTACCCGCCGACCGTCGGCACCTGCACGGTGGCGCCGCCGGCCAGCGCCATGTCGAACTCGCCGCGCAGCAGCCCCTGCGCCGCCAGGTGGATGGCGACCAGGCCGGTGCTGCACCCGGTCTGCACGCTGATGGCGGGGCCGTGCAGGTCCAGCTTGTAGGCCACGCGCGTGGCGAGGAAGTCGGCGTGGCTGTTGAGCTTGAGCTGGAACTCGCCGGTGGCGGCCAGGACGGCCGGGTTGCCGCGCACGTGCAGCTGCGTGTAGCCCGTCCCCGCGGCGCCGGCGAACACGGCCACGGCGCCGGGGATGCGCGCGGGGTCCCACCCGGCGTCTTCGATCGCCTCCCAGGCGCACTCCAGGAAGAGGCGGTGGCCGGGCTCCAGCGTCTCGGCCTCGCGCGGCGAGTAGCCGAAGAACGCGGCGTCGAAATGCTCCACGTCGTTCAGCTTGCCCGTGGCCTTCACCAGCGCCGGGTTGGCGAGCATCTCGTCCGGGTAACCCACCTCGCGCAGCTCGTCGTCGCCGAAGAAGGTGATGCTCTCGCGCCCCTCGCGGAGGTTGCGCCAGAAGGTATCCGCGTCGTCGGCGCCGGGGACGCGCAACGCCACGCCGATCACCGCCACGTCCCACTCGCCGCCGCCGTCGGAGACGTCGTCGTGGCCGGCGCCGATGCCGGGGTCGTGGTCCTGCTCCGTGGTGCTGGTGCTCATGGTGCTCATCTGGCGGATCTATCTGCTGAAAGTCGGGAAACGCCCTGGTACTTCACGATCACCGGCTGCGGGCGCGTCGTCGGCGCCGCGGCTCCCTCCGCTCGCCGAGGCTCGTACCTCCCCCGGACCGGGAAAGGTTGGCTGCGTCGGCGGTTGCGTGCTTCGGACGAGGCGGCGCATGCCGAGGCCGCGCCGGCGCTCTCTCCTCACCCCCCACCCGTCCAGCATCCCTCTTCCGCGCTGTAGAGGGACGGAGCCAGAAATCACCCCTCACCGCCGCCGCCGCATCATGTCGCGGCGCATGGCGGCGCGGTCCTGGCCGGTCTCGGAGGCGGCGCTCTCCTGCTTCGCGGGCGCCGCATCCCCCGTCGCGGGGTGCTCGGCGGCGGCGCGCTGCTGGTCGAGGTGGGCGGCGAGGGCGCGGACGGTGGGGAACTCGAAGAGGTCCACCATCGACACGGGCTGGCCCGTCACCGCGCGCAGCTTCTCCTGCACGCGAGCCAGCAGCAGCGAGTGGCCGCCGCTCTCGAAGAAGTTGTCGTCCACGCCCACGCCGGCCACGCCCAGCACCTCTTCCCACACCTTCGCCACGGTGCGCTCGCTGGTGCTGCGCGGCGTGGCGTCGGCCGGGCGCTCGGGGGCGGGATCGGGAAGGCGGCGGCGGTCCACCTTGCCGTTGGCGGTGAGCGGAAAGCCATCCACCGCCACCCACGCCGTGGGGACCATGTACTCCGGCAGCCGCGCCCGCAGCCAGCCGCGCAGCTCCGCCGTGGGCACCGCGCCTCCGCCGGCGGCCGAGATCCAGGCCACCAGCCGCTTCGCCTCGCCCTCGCCGCGCACGGCGACCACGGCCTGGCGCACGCCGGGGTGGCGCGTCAGCACCGTCTCGATCTCCCCCGGCTCGATGCGGTGGCCGCGCACCTTCACCTGGTTGTCGGCGCGCCCCAGGAAGTCGATCGTCCCCGCGCGCGTCCAGCGCACGCGGTCGCCGGTGCGGTACAGGCGCGCGCCGGGCACGCCGCCGTACGGGTCGGGGACGAAGCGCTCGGCCGTGAGCGCCGCGCGGTTCAGGTAGCCCCGCGCGATCCCGGCGCCGCCCACGTACAGCTCGCCGGTCACGCCCACGGGGAGCATCGCCAGGCGCGCGTCCAGCACGTACGCCTGCGTTCCGTCGATGGCGCGGCCGATGTCCGGCGTCCCCTCTCCGTCGGCGGTGATGTCGCCGGCGGTGCTGATCACGGCGTTCTCGGTGGGGCCGTAGCCGTTCACGTAGCGGAAGGGGAGGTCCGGCCGCGGGCGGATGCGCGCCGCGTCGCCGCCGGTGATCACCACGCGCATGGCGGCGTCGCCCGGCCACTCCAGCGGGAGGAGCGCCTCGGCGATCGGCGTGGCGATGAAGCCGATGGTCATCCGCTCGCGGACGATGAAGTCGCGGAGCCGCGCCGGGCTCTGCCGCTCGTCCGCCGGGACGGCGTGGAGCGAGGCGCCCGCCGCCAGCGCCGGCCAGATCTCCAGCGCGCTCGCGTCGAAGCCCACGCCGGTCACCAGCGGCGTGCGGTCGGCCGGCGTCACGGCGTACGCGCGGTTGCGCCAGTGGACGAGATTGGCCAGCGCGCCGTGGGAGAGGACGACGCCCTTGGGGGTGCCGGTGGACCCGGAGGTGTAGATCACGTAGACGGCGTTCGCCGGGTCCAGCGGCAGCCCGGGGGGCGCGTCGTCGCCCGGCGCGCCGTCGTCCCACGCGCCGTCCAGGCAGACCACGTGGCCGGGGATGTCGCCCAGCGTGCCCGCCAGCCCGGTGGTGGTGAGCAGCACCGGCGCGGCGGAGTCGCGCAGCAGGTGGGCGATGCGGTCGGGCGGGTACGCGGGATCGATGGGGACGTACGCGGCGCCCGCCTTCATCGCCCCGTACTGCGCCTGGACGAGTTCGATCGAACGGTCGAAGCAGAGGGCCACGCGCGACTCCGGCCGCACGCCCAGGCGCGCCAGCTTGTGCGCGAGGCGGTTGGCGGCGCGGTCGAGCTCGGCGTAGGTGACGGTGCGCGCGCCATCCACCAGCGCGGCATTCCCGGGCATCCGCGCGGCGGCGGCGGCGACCAGGTCGTGCACCAGCGCCGGCCCGGCCGAGGCGGCCAGGCCGCGGCTCCACGCATCCACCGCCGCCGTCTCCGCCGCGTCCATCAGCGGGAGCGCGGCCACGGGCGCGTCGGGCTCGGCCAGCGCCGCGGCGGCCAGGCGCGCGAAGTGGGCGGAGAGGCGGGCGACGCTCGCGGGATCCCACAGGTCGGTGGCGTACTGCCAGGCGCCGCGGAAGCCCTCGTCGGTGGGCGTCAGCGCCAGCATCAGGTCCACCTTGGTGGTGCCGGTCTCGCCCTCGCCGATCTCCATCTCCAGCCCCGGAACGGCGGGAACGGCGTTCCCCTCCGGGTGCATGCTGAACATCACCTGGAAGATGGGGTGCGCGCTGAGGTTGCGTTCCACCTTCAGCGCCTCCACCAGCCGCTCGAACGGGACCTCCTGGCGCGCGTAGGCGTCCACCGTGGCGTCGCGCACGCGGCGCAGCGCCTGGCGGAACGTGGGGTCGCCCGAGAGGTCGGTGCGCAACGCCAGCGTGTTCACGAACACGCCGATCAGCCCCTCGGTCTCTTCCGGGTAGCGGCCGGCGACCGGGGAGCCCACCACCACGTCGTCGATCCCGGACCAGCGGGCCAGGAGGGCGGAGAGCGCGGCCAGGATCACCATGAACGGCGTGGCATCTTCCTCCCGCGCCAGCCGCTCGGCCCGCTCGCGCAGCTCGGGCGGGAGCTCGAACGGCACCGAGGCGCCGCGGAAGCTCTGCACCGGCGGATGCGGCCGGTCGGTGGGCAGCGCGAGCGTGGCCACGCCGGCCAGCCGCTGGCGCCACCACTCCACCATCCGGTCCAGCGCGTCGCCGCTCAGCCGCTCGCGCTGCCAGATGGCGTAGTCGGCGTACTGGATGGGGAGCGGCGGGAGCGGATCGGGGCGCCCCTCGCGCGCCGCCTGGTAGAGCGCCGTCAGCTCGCGGAAGAGGATGCCGAGCGACCAGCCGTCCGCCACGATGTGGTGGATGTTGATCAGCAGCAGGTGATCGCCGGCGCCCAGGCGGACGAGCGCGAAGCGGATCGGCAGCCGGCTGGCGAGGTCGAACGGCGTGCGCGCGTCTTCCCCGGCCAGGCGCCCGGCCTCGGCCTCGCGGGCATCTTCGGGAAGATGCGACAGGTCGTGCAGCGGGAGGCCGGCCGGCGCGGGCGGGAGCACCTCCTGCAGCGGCTCGCCGTCTTCGAAGCGGAAGACGGTGCGCAGCGCCTCGTGGCGCGCCAGCAGCCCGTCCACCGCCGCCTGCAGCGCGGCCGCGTCGAGCTCGCCGCGGAGGCGGAGCGCCATCGGCATGTTGTAGGCGGCGCCCGCCGCGCCCATCCGCTCCACGAACCAGAAGCGCTGCTGCGCGAACGAGAGCCGCGCCGTGCGCCCCCGCTCGCGCGCCACCAGCGGCGCCGCCGCCTCCACCTTCCTGGCCGACGCGGCGCGCGCGGCCAGGCCGGCCACGGTGGGCGCCTCGAAGAGCGCCCGCAGCGGCAGCTCGATGCCGAACGCGCGGCGGATGCGCGCCATCACCTGCGTGGCGCGCAGCGAGTGGCCGCCCAGGTCGAAGAAGTTGTCGTTCGCGCCGGGGCGCGCGCCGAGCACCGCCTCCCACGCGTCGGCCACCATCCGCTCCGCCGCGTCGCGCGGGGCCACGTGGTCGGCCGCGGCGGCCGTCTCGGGCTCGGGGAGGGAGCGGCGGTCCACCTTGCCGCTGGGGGTGAGCGGGAGCGCCGGCAGCACCATCCACGCCCGCGGCACCATGTACTCGGGGAGATTCGCGGCCAGGAACGCCTTCAGCTCCGCGCCGGCGGGCGACGCGCCCGCGGCGGGAACCACGTAGGCGCAGAGGCGCCTGGCCGCTCCCTCGCCACGCACCACGACGGCGGCCTGCACCACCGAGGGATGCTCCGTCAGCGCCGCCTCGATCTCGCCCGGCTCCACGCGGAAGCCGCGGATCTTCACCTGGAAGTCGGTGCGCCCCAGGTACTCCAGCACGCCGTCCGCGCCCCAGCGCACGCGGTCGCCGGTACGGTACAGGCGAGCGCCCGCGGGCCCATACGGATCGGGGACGAACTTCTGCGCGGTGAGCCCGGGGCGGGCCAGGTAGCCGCGCGCCAGGTTGGCGCCCCCCGCGTACAGCTCGCCGGGAACGCCGACGGGCGCGGGGCGCATCGCCGCGTCGAGCACGTACAGCCGCGTGTTGGCGACGGGCGCGCCGATCGGCGGCAGCGCCGGCCACGCGTCGGGGCCGGCCGCCACGCGGTGGGCCGAGATCACGTGCGTCTCGCTGGGCCCGTACTGGTTCTCCAGCACGCAGCCGGGGTTGGCGCGGAAGAAGGCGCGCAGCTGCGGGGTGGACCGCAGCGCCTCGCCGGCGGTGATCACCTCGCGCAGATCGGGGAGGCGCGCGTCGGCCTGCTCGGCGACCTCGGCCAGGTTCTGCAGCGCCGCGAAGGGGAGGAAGAGGCGTTCGATGCGCTGGTCGCGGAGGTACGCCAGCAGCGCCTCGCCGTCGCGCCGCGTGTCGTCGTCGATCAGCACCAGCGTGCCGCCGGCCGCCCAGGTGGCGAAGATCTCCTGGAACGACACGTCGAAGCTGAGCGACGCGAACTGCAGCGTCCGCGCGGCCCCGTCATCCCCCCACCGCGCCACCTGCCAGGCCAGGAGGTTGGCGAGCGCGCGGTGCGGAAGGGCGGCGCCCTTGGGCTTCCCGGTGGAGCCGGAGGTGTACAGCACGTACAGCAGGTTCTCGCCCTCCACCGCCACGCCCGGATCGCTTGCCGCTTCGGCGGCGATCGCGTCGCGCCCGGCATCCACCCGCACCACCTCGGCGTAGGTCACGGGGAGCCGCGCGGCCACGGCGGAGGTGGTGATCACCGCCTCCGCGCGCGAGTCGGCCAGCATGTAGGCCACGCGGTCGGTGGGATAGCCGGGATCGATGGCCACGTAGCCGGCGCCCGCCTTCAGCACCGCCAGCACGGCCGCCACCATGTCGATCGACCGCTCCATCGCCACGGCCACGCGGGCGTCCGGCCGCACGCCCAGGGCGATCAGCCGCCGCGCCAGGCGGTTGGCGCGTGCCTCCAGCTGGGCGTAGGTCACCCGCTCGCCACGATGCTCCACCGCCACCGCGCCCGGCGTGCGCGCCGCCTGGGCGGCCACGAGCGCGTGGACGGACGACCGCGACACCGCCATCTCCGTGGCGTTGAAGGCGCGGAGGACGGTCTCCTCCTCTTCGTGGGACAAAACGGACAGCGCCGAGAGCGGTGCCTCCGGCCGCGCGGCGGCCTGGCGGAGGAGCGCGTCCAGGTGCGCGGTCATCCGCTCGATGGTCGCCGCGTCCCACAGGACCGTGGCGTACTCGGCCCAGCCGGCGAGCGCGCCATCGGGCGTCTCGTTCAGGATCAGCGTCAGGTCGAAGCGGCTGGTTCCCGTCTCGGCGGCGCGGCCGCGGATCTCCACCTCGCCCAGCGCAACGCCGCCGCCGGTTGGGGTGTTGGCCAGCGTGAGCATCACCTGGAAGACGGGGGTGTGGCTCAGGCTGCGCTCCACCTTCAGCTCGTCCACCAGCTTCTCGAAGGGGACGTCCTGGTGCGCGTACGCCTCGAGCGTGGTCTCGCGCACGCGGCGCAGGAGCGCGCCGAACGACGGATCGCCCGAGAGGTCGGTGCGCAGCGCCAGGGTGTTGTCGAAGAAGCCGATCAGCCGCTCCAGCTCGGGGCGGGGTCGGTTGGCGATGGGGGTGCCGACCACCACGTCGTCTTCCCCGCTCCACCGGTGGAGCACGGCCTGGAAGGCGGCGAGGAGCACCATGAAGAGCGTGGCGCCCTCGCGCCGGGCCAGCGCCCGCGCCGCAGCGGCCGTCTCCTTCGGGAGATGGAAGGGGAGGAGCGCCCCGGCCACGTCCTGCACCGCGGGGCGCGGGCGATCGGCCGGCAGCTCCAGCACCGAGGGGACGCCGGCCAGGCGCGCGCGCCAGTACGCCAGCTGCCGCTCCAGCGCCTCGCCCCGCAGCCAGCCGCGCTGCCAGGCGGCGAAGTCGGCGTACTGCACGGGCAGCTCCGCGAGGGGCGAGGCATCTCCCGAGGTGTACGCCGTGTACAGCGCGGCCAGCTCGCCGAAGAAGATCCCGCCCGACCACGCATCGGTCACCACGTGGTGGAAGACGAGCACCAGCGTGTGCTCGTCCGCGGCCGTGCGGATCAGCGTGGCGCGCAGCACCGGCCCCGCGGCCAGGTCGAAGGGCGCGCGCGCCTCGGCGCCGACGCGGCGCGCGGCCTCGGCCCGCCGTTCATCCCCCGGAAGCGCGGTCAGGTCGTCGACCGGGAGATGGAAGGCGGTGAAGGGGTGGATGACCTGCACCGGCTGGTCGTCGCGCAGGGCGAAGACGGTGCGCAGCGCCTCGTGCCGGCGGACGATCTCGCCCAGCGCGCGCTCCAGCGCCGGCACGTCGAGCGCGCCGGCCAGGTCCAGCGCCATCGGCACGTTGTAGGCGGCGCTCCCGGGCTCCAGCTGGTCGATGAACCAGAGCCGCTCCTGCGCGAAGGAGAGCGGGAGCGGCGCCGCGCGGTCCGCCCGCGGGATCTCGCCCGCCGGCGCGCCCTGCCCCTGCGCGCGAAGGGCGGCGACGCGCGCGGCCTGCTCGCGCAGGGTGGGCGCCTCGAACACCGCGCGCAGCGGCAGCTCCACGCCGAAGGTGGCGCGGACCCGCGAGACCAGCTGCGTGGCCAGGAGCGAGTGCCCGCCGCGCTCGAAGAAGTCGTCACCCGCGCCGACCGCGTCCGTCCGCAGCACCTCGGCCCAGAGCGCGGCCAGCATCTCCTCGTCGGGGGTGGACGGAGGTTGATGCCGGGCGGCGGCCACCGCGGCGAAGTCGGGCGCCGGGAGCATCCGCCGCGCGATCTTGCCGTTGGGCGTGCGCGGCATCTCGCCGATCGCCACCACCAGCGAGGGGACGAGGTACGCCGGGAGGCGCGCCCCCAGCTCCGCGCGGAGGGCCGACGCGTCGAACGCGCCGCGCGGCACCACGTAGGCGACCAGCTGGTTGGCGCCGGACGCGTCCTCGCGGGCGACCACGGCGCCTTCCGCGACCGAGGGGAGCGCGCGGAGGGCGGCTTCCACCTCGCCGGGCTCCACGCGCGCGCCGCGGACCTTCACCTGCTCGTCGGCGCGGCCCAGGAACTCGAGCGTGCCGTCACCCCGCCAGCGCGCGCGGTCGCCGGTGCGGTAGAGGCGCGCGCCGGGGCGGGTGGCGAAGGGATCGGGGAGGAACGACGCCGCCGTCAGCGCCGGGCGCCGGTGGTAGCCGCGGGCCTGGACCGGCCCGCCCAGGTAGAGCTCGCCCGGCGCGCCGACGGGGACCGGCCGCAGCCCGCCGTCCAGCACGCGCGGCTCGCGCCCCGCCAGCGCCGCGCCCACGGAGGCGCGCGCCTCGTTCGTCTCCGCGTAGCCGGCGGGGAAGCGGAAGGCGGTGGAGGTGACCACCGTCTCGGTGGGGCCGTAGACGTTGAGCAGCGCCGCGTCGCCCGGGAGCGCGTCCCAGGCGCGCGCGGCGTGCGGATGCAGCGCGTCGCCGCCCACGATCATCAGCCGCACGGCCTGCTTGGCGGCGGCCGCGACATCGGCGTCGCGCATCAGCTGGTGCCAGTACGGCGTCGGCGGATTGGCGACGGTCACCCCCAGCTCGCGGATGCGCTCCGGGAACTCGGCCGGCGCCCACATCTCCGCGTCGCGCACGGCGAGCGACGCGCCGGAGACCAGCGGCGCGATCAGCTGCTCGAGCGACGGATCGAACCCCTGCGCCGCGAAGCCGAGCACCCGGTCGGCCGGCGTGAACTCGTACAGATCCGACACGGCGGCGAAGTGCGCCAGCGCGTCTTCGTGCGAAACCAGCACCCCCTTGGGCGCGCCGGTCGATCCCGAGGTGTAGATGAGGTACGCCGCGGCCCGGGGCTCCACCGGCGGCAGCTCCACCGCGACGGGTTCGACCGGCCGGTGCACGTCCACCGTCGCGACCGGGAGCGCAGTGCGCGGAAGGCGGCCGAGGAGCGCCGGGGTGGTGACCAGGGCGCGCGCGGCGGAATCTTCCAGCAGCAGGGCGACGCGCTCCGCCGGGAGCGACGGATCGAGCGGGAGGTAGGCGCCGCCCGCGCGCATCGCGCCGAGCAGCGCGACCGGCAGCTCCGGCCCCCACTCGCAGAACACGCCGACGATGGATTCGGCGCCCACGCCCAGCGACCGCAGCTCCGCGGCGAGCGCGGCGGTGCGCGCCTCCACCGCCGCGTACGACAGCTCGCCGCCGCGCCAGGCGAGCGCCGTCGCCCCCGGCGCGCGCCGGGCGGCGGAGACGAAGCGCGCGGGGATGGTGCCGCCGCGCACCGGCGCGGGCGCGGCGGTGGCCCACGCGGCCAGCTTCGCCGCGTCTTCGTCGTCGGCCGCGGCGAGCGTGGAGAGCGGTGCGTCGGGATGACGGGAGGCGCGCTCCAGCACGGAGCAGACGTGGCTGACCAGGCGCTCGGCGGTCTCGGGCGTGAAGAGCGCCACGTCGTAGTCGCACACCATCGCCACCACGTCGGCGAACTCGTGCGCCTCGAAGGCCAGGTCGTACTTGCTCCCGGTGTAGCCGGTGTCGAGCGGCTCCATCTCCACGCCACGCAGCGCCACCTCGTTCTCGCCGCCGGCCACCAGGGAGAAGAGCGCCTGGAAGAGCGGGCTGCGCGACGGGTCGCGCGGCACCTTCAGCTCCTCCACGATCCGCTCGAAGGGGAGGTACTGGTGGGCGAAGGCGTCGAGCGCCGCGTCGCGCTCGCGCCGCAGCCGCTCGCGGAAGGTGTCGCCTGCGCCGGCCGGGGCACGCAGCGCCAGGGTGTTGATGAAGTAGCCCACCAGCGGCTCCAGCTCCACGCGCAGGCGCCCGGCGGTGGGGGTGCCGATCACCACGTCGCCCTCGCCGCTCCACGCGGCCAGCACCACGCGGATCCCTGCCAGCAGCGCGGCGAAGAGCGTGGCGTTCTCGCCGCGCGCCAGCGCCCGCAGGCGGGCGACCGCGCCGGCCTCCAGCTCGTAGGTCACGCGGGCGCCGCGGTTGGACTGCGTGCGCGGCCGGGGATGGTCGGTGGGCACCTCCAGCGCCGGGGGGGCGCCCGCCAGCGTGCGCCGCCAGAACTCCACCGCGCCATCGAGCCGCGGCCCCGCCAGCGTCTCGCGCTGCCAGGCGGCGAAGTCGGCGTACTGCAGCGCCGGCGCGGGGAGCGGGTTGGGCGCGCCGGCGCTGAATGCCGCGTAGAGCGCGGTCAGCTCGCGCCCGATCACCCCCATGCTCCACCCGTCGCTCACGCTGTGGTGCAGGCAGAGGAGAAGGCCGTGCTCCTCGGCGCCGATCCGCAGCAGCCGCGCGCGGAAGAGCGGCCCGTCGGTGAGGCTGAACCCGGTGTTCGCGTCGTGCTCGGCGAGGCGCGCCACCCGCTCCTCGCGCGCGGCGGGCTCCAGCGCCGACAGGTCGGTGACCGGGAGCGGCACGGGGGCGAACGGCTGGATCACCTGCACGGCGCCGCCCTCGCGCGCGGCGAACACGGTGCGCAGCGACTCGTGCCGCTCGCGCAGGGCGTTCAGCGCGCGCTCCAGCGCCGGCACGTCGAGCGCGCCGCGGAAGCGGAGCGGGAAGGGGATGTTCCAGGTGGCCGCGCCGGGGTCCATCCGGTCCAGCAGCCACATCCGCTGCTGGGCGAAGGAGAGCGGCGCCGTGCCGTCGGGCCGCGCGCGCGGGCGCAGCTCGGGGGTGGCATCGGCGGCCTGGCGGGCCAGCTTCAGCCGCATCTCGATCAGCCTGCGCTTCTCGTCCGAGAGGCCGGCCAGCCGGCTGGCGACGTCGGTCATCGTCCCCCCTCGCCGCCGATGGTGAGCGCGCGGGCCTCTTCGTCGCTCATCCCCTCCACCTCGGCCAGGAGGGCGGCGAGCTCGGCGTCGCGCGCGTCGTCGACCAGCGCGGCCATCTGGTCGAGCCGTGGATGGTCGAAGAGGGCGCGCAGCGGGAGCTCCACCCCCATCCGCGCGTGGATGCGGGCGGCGAGCTGCATGGCCAGCAGCGAGTGCCCGCCCAGCGCGAAGAAGGTGTCGTGGGCGCCCACCTGGGCGACGGCCAGCACCTCGGCCCAGATCGCCGCCAGCTCGCGCTCGGCGTCGGTGCGGGGCGCCACGTACGCGGCCGCCTCGGCGTGCGTCTCCACCTCGGGGAGCGCGCGCCGGTCGATCTTTCCGCTGGCCGTGCGCGGGAGCGCGTCGACCGCGACGATCACGGCGGGGACCAGCGCGTCCGGCAGGCGCTCGCGCAGGGCGGCCCGGAGCGCGCCGGGCTCCGTTCCCTCCTCCGCCACCACCCAGGCGGCGAGCCAGGCGTCGGCGCCCTGGCCACGCGCGGCCACCGCGGCCTCGCGCACGCCGGGGAGGGCGGCGAGCGCGGCCTCCACCTCGCCCGGCTCCACGCGGATCCCGCGCACCTTCACCTGCAGGTCGCGCCGCCCCAGGAACTCGAGCGTGCCGTCTGGCAGCCAGCGCGCACGGTCGCCGCTGCGGTACAGCCGCGCGCCCGGAACGCCGCCGAAGGGATCGGGGACGAAGCGCGCGGCCGTGAGCGCGGGCGAGCGGAGATAGCCGCGCGCCAGCGCGCCGCCCAGGCACAGCTCGCCCGCGGCGCCGGCGGGGAGCGGGCGCATCGCGTCGTCCAGCACCCACGCGGTGCGCCCCCCCAGCGGCGTGCCGATCGGCATCCGCGCGCCGGGGTGGAAGCGGGCGGGAACGACGAAGCCGGTGGAGGTGATCACCGTCTCGGTGGGTCCGTAGATGTTCATCAGCCCCGCATCTCCCGGCGCGGCCATCCACGCCGCGGCGGCGGCGGGGTGCATCGCGTCGCCGCCGACGACCATCAGCCGCAGCAGGCGCCGCGCCTCGGCCAGCGTCTCCTCCTCCGCCACCAGCAGGTGGAAGTAGGGCGTGGGGAGGTTGGCCACCGTCACGCCCAGCGCGCGCAGCCGCGCCGGGAGCGCGGAGGGCGCCGGCATCTCGGCCCCGCGCAGCGCCAGCGACGCGCCGGAGAGGAGCGGAACCAGCAGCTGCTCGAGCGAGGGATCGAACGAGCTGGCGGCGAACCCCAGCGCGCGGTCGGCCGGGGTGAGCGCGTACAGCGCCCGCGCCGCCTCCACGTGCGCCACCGCGTCCCCGTGCGGCACCACCACGCCCTTCGGCGTTCCCGTGGAGCCGGAGGTGTGGAAGATCCACGCGGGCGAGGCCGGATCGATCGCCGGATCGCGCCACCCGCCGGGCGCCACCGCCCGGGCGGGATCGGCCGCATCGACGGGGACGATGGCGAGGCCCTCGGGGAGACGCTCGCCGAACGGCGCCGCGGCGACGGCGGCGATCGCGCCCGCATCCGCCACCAGCCGCGCCAGCCGCGCGGGCGGGAGCGCGGGATCGAGCGGGAGATACGCCGCGCCCGCGCGGAGCACGCCGAGGAAGGCGACCGGCAGCTCCGCCGTCCATCGCGCCGAGACGCCGACCACGGAGCCGGGACCCGCGCCCGCCGCCGTCAGCCGCGCCGCCAGCGCCGCCGTGCGCGCCTCCAGCTCGCCGTAGGTCATCGTCCCCCCCTCCCACACCAGCGCGGTGGCGCCGGGGTCGCGCCGCGCCGCCGCGACGAACGCGGAGGCGAGGTCGCCGTGGCGCGGCTGCACCGCCGGCCCGCGCGACCGCTCGCGCAGCGTCTCCATCTCCCCCGGCGCGAGGATGGAGATCGCGCCGACGCGCCCCTCCAGCCCCGCCGCCAGCGACCGCAGCGCCGCGGCGGCGCCGGCCACGATCCGCTCCGCGTCGCCGGCCGAGAAGCGCGCGGTGTCGTACGCCAGGCGCAGCTCCAGCGTCTCCGGCAGCGGCGCGCAGGTGAGCGCCAGCGCGTAGGTGCCGCGCTCCGGCGCGGGGAGCGAGTCGATGCGCAGCCCGCCGCCCTCTTCCTCCCCCTGGCCGGCCGGGTAGTTCTCGAAGACGAGGAGCGAGTCGAAGAGCGAGAGCTCGCGCGGGACCTCGCTCCACCCCTGGATGCGGGTGAGCGCGGCGTGCTCGTGCTGGCGCGCCTCGGCCTGTGCGCGCTGCAGCGCCCGCAGCCACTCGTCCGCGCGCGCGGCGCCCTCCACCCGCACGCGCACCGGGAGCGTGTTGATGAACAGCCCCACCGCCTGCTCGACCGCCGGGAGCCCGGCGGGCCGGCCGCTGACGGTGGTGCCGAACACCACGTCGTCGACCCCCGCATACCGGGCCAGGAGCAGCGCCCACGCCCCCTGCGCCAGGGTGTTGAGGGTGAGCCCGGCCGCGCGCGCGGCGGCCGTCAGGCGCGCGGTGGCCCCGGCATCGAGCGCGAACCGCGCCTGCCCCTCGGCCTGCGCGTGGCCCCCGGCGCCGCCGCGGTCCAGCGGGAGCGGCGTGGGCTCGGCGAAGCCGTCCAGCACGCCGCGCCAGAACGCCTCGTCGGCGTGGGGCGGGCGCTCCATCAGCCACTGCACGTAGTCGCGGTAGCGCGGCGCGGGCGGCAGGGTGGCGGGGCGCCCCGTGGTCTCGCCCCGGTAGAGCGCGTCCAGCTCGCCGATCACCAGCGGCAGCGACCACCCGTCGATCACCAGGTGGTGCACGGAGATGAGCATCAGGTGCCGCCGCGGCTCGATCCGCGCGACGGTCATGCGCACCAGCGGCGGGCGCTTCAGGTCGTGCCCGCGGCGGCGGTCGCTCTCCATCAGCGCGTCGAAGCGCGCGCGCCAGCCATCCCCCGCGGCGCTCCAGTCCACCCGGTCCACGGCGGGCTCGGCCTGGCGGAGAACGAACTGCAGCGGCTGCGGCACGCCCTCCCACGCGAACCCGGTGCGCAGCGCCCCGTGCCGGGCGACCACGGCGCGGAAGGCGCGCTCCAGCGCGTCCACGTCCAGCTCGCCCGTCAGCACCAGCGGGAACTGCTCCAGGTACGCCGCGCCCCCGGTGTAGACGGCGTGGAAGAGCATCCCCTGCTGCAGCGGGGAGAGCGGGTAGATGTCCTCGACGTTCCTGCGGTCCATGCGTTCCATCTTGGTCAAAGCGGAGTTCGGCGGACGTGCGCCGCTCCGCGTGGTCGTTCGATGCAAATCCAGCAAATCACCGCGTTTCGGACGGTGTCGCTCATGCCGCGGCGGCCCCCCTCCCCGGCCCTCCCCCGCGCTCCGCGGGGGGAGGGTGACGCATTCCGAGATTTGGGTTCGCTTCGAAACCTCCGAAGCCGCGTGTAGTTCTCCCCCTCCCCCGCGGAGCGCGGGGAGGGGGCCGGGGGGAGGAGGCCGCCCGGCGCTCGGCCGGCGTCCGCCTTCCGCCCCGAATCCACCCTCGGACGCGGTTTGGTTTGGCTACCCGATCTGCGCGAGCAGCGCGTCGAGCCCGCCCTGGTCCAGCCCGCTCAGGCCGAAGTCGCTGGGGGTGTAGCCACCGGCCTGCGGGTCGCGGCAGTGCGCCACGATCGCGCGGAGCTCGGCGGCGAAGGCCTGGGCCAGGCGCTCCACCGTCTCGGCGCGGTGCACGTGGCGGCCGTGCGTCCAGGTGGCGAAGAGGCGGCCGCCGCTCACGGCCGCGTCCACCGCCAGCAGGTGCGTGCGCGCGCCGGCGGGGCTCCGCGCGGCGCCCACGTCCGCGTCCGCGCCGGCGAAGAGCGCGTCGGCGCTCGATCCGCCGAAGTCCATCCGCCCCAGGTAGTTGAAGCTGATCTGCGGGCGCGGCTGAACGGCGAGCGCGTGGTGGATCTCCGGGTCCGCCGAGAGCCAGCGGAGCAGGCCGAAGCCGATCCCCTTCTCGGGGACGGCGCGCAGCTGCTCCTTCACCGCCTTCAGGTCCTCGCCCACGTCGCCGCCCTCCGTCACCTCCACGCGCAGCGGGTGGATGGCGGTGAACCAGCCGGCGGTGCGCGACAGGTCCACCCCCTCGAACAGGTCCTCGCGGCCGTGGCCCTCCAGGTCGACGAGGATGGCGCGCTCGCCGGTCCAGCCGCGCAGGGCGCGGGCGAGCGCCGCCAGCAGCACGTCGTTGATCCGCGTGCCGTAGACCGGGGGAACGTCGGTGAGAAGGGCGCGCGTGGTCTCCTCGTCCAGCTCCACCGTCAGGCGCCCGGCCTCGCCCTCGGTGTTGGCCGACGCGTCGCCGTCCACCGGGAGCGGGGGGACGCCCGACTGCCGCAGCCAGAACGGCGCCTGCCGCCGCGCCTCGCCGGTGTTGGCGTAGGCGGCCAGCCGCTCGGCCCACTGCCGGAACGACGTGGTCTTCTTCGGCAGATGGACCGCCTCGCCGCGCGCGGCCTGCCGGTACGCCGTCTCCACGTCGTGCGCGACGAAGCCCCAGCTCACCGCGTCGATCACCAGGTGGTGGGCGATGATCAGCAGCCGCTCCGCCTCGTCGCCGCCGAAGTCGAAGAGCGCGAAGCGGACGAGCGGGCCGTTGGCGAGATCGAGCGAGCGCTGCAGCGCGCCGGCGCGCGCGGTGAACGCCGCCTCGCGCTCGCCGGCGGGAACGGGGGCGAGGTCGATGCGGTCCAGCGCGGGCTCGGCCGAGGGCGCGGCGTTGGCCTGCTCCCACCCGTCCGCGCCACGCGTGTAGCGCAGGCGCAGGGCGTCGTGGTGCGCCACCACGGCGGCGCAGGCGCGCTCCAGCGCGTCGGCGCTCACCCGCTCGCGCGCGGCGAAGAGGAGGGTGAGGTTGAAGTGCCCCGGATCGGCGAGATCCTGCTCCAGGAACCAGCGCTGCACGGGGGTGAGCGGCACCGGGCCGGCCACCGTCCCCTGCTCCGCCACCGGCGCGGCCGCCTCTCCCGCCACGCCGGCGAGCTCCGCCACCGTCTGGTGCGTGAACACGTGGCGCGGCTGGATGCGCAGCCCCGCCTCGTTCGCGCGCGCCACGATCTGGATCGAGACGATCGAATCGCCGCCGAGGGTGAAGAAGTTGTCGTGCACCCCCGCCCGCTCGATCCCCAGGACGTCGGCCCAGATCCCGGCGAGGATCGTCTCGGCCCCGGTGCGTGGCGCGACGTAGCCGTCGCCCGCCTCCAGCCGGCGCCCGTCGGGCGAGGGGAGCGCCTTGCGGTCGACCTTGCCGTTGGGCGAGAGCGGGAGCGCGTCCAGGGTGACGAACAGCGCCGGCACCATGTACTCGGGGAGGCGCTCCTTCATCCACGCGCGCAGCTCGGCCGCGTCCGGCTCGGCACCGTCCGCGACGAGGTAGCCGACGAGCTTGCGCTCGGCTCCGCCATCGGCGCGCGCGGCCACGGCGGCGTCGCGGAGCGCGGGGTGCTGGCGGAGAACGTTCTCCACCTCGCCCAGCTCGATGCGGAAGCCGCGCACCTTCACCTGGTCGTCCATCCGCCCCACGAACTCCAGCACGCCCTCCGCCGTCCAGCGCACGCGGTCGCCGGTGCGGTACATCATCGCCCCCGGCGCGAACGGATCGGCGACGAAGCGCCCGGCCGTCAGCTCCGGGCGATCCAGGTAGCCCGCCGCCACCCCCTCGCCCCCGGCGAAGAGCTCGCCGGGAACGCCGATGCCGGCCATCGTCCCGCCCGGGGACAGGACGTAGACGCGCGCGTTGTCCACCGGCCGCCCGATCGGGACCGTCGCCGCGTCGTCCGCGACGGCGGTCACGCGATGGGCGGTGGTGTAGACGGTGCCCTCGGTGGGTCCGTACATGTGCAGCAGCGCCCGGGGCGGCGCGCCGCGCAGGCAGGCGCGCACGGCGCCCGCGTCCACCTGCTCGCCGCCGAAGAGCGCCATCTTCAGCCCGCCGAGGACGTCCGGCGTGTCGCGCACCAGCTGGTTGAAGAGCTGCGTGGTGAGGAAGGCGATGCCGATCCCCTTCTCCCTGAGCACATCGGCGTAGCCGCGTGGCGAGAGCATGGCGTCGCGCGGCACGTGCACCAGCGCGGCACCGTTCAGCAGCGCGCCCCAGATCTCCCAGATCGACGAGTCGAACGAGAGCGAGCTCTGCTGCGCCACGCGCTCGCCCGCCGCGACCGGCGCGTACTCCACGGCGTGGACGGTGCGGACGATGCCGCGATGGTGCAGCCGCACCCCCTTCGGCGTCCCCGTCGATCCCGACGTGTAGATGATGTACGCCACCGACTCCGGGCCGGCGGCGGAGGCGAGCGGCCCGGCGGACTCGCGCGCGATCGCCGGCCACTCCGCGTCCAGCCGCACGACGGTGGCGCCCTCGCGCTCCGCCATCCAGCCGAGCGCGCCGCCCTCGGTCACGATCACGCCGGCCTTCGTGTCCTCCACCATGAACGCGAGCCGCCCGGCGGGATACGCCGGATCGAGCGGCACCACCGTCCCCCCCGCCTTGAGGATGCCGAGGAGGGCGGTGACCATTCGCGCCGAGCTCTCCGTGGCCAGCCCCACCGACGCGCCCGGCGCCACGCCCAGGCTCGCGAGATGGCGCGCCACCTGGTTCGACCGCTCGTCCAGCTCGCGGTAGGTCAGCGTCGCGTCGCCGAACTCCGCCGCCACGGCGTGGGGCGACGCGGCGGCCTGGCGCGCGAAGAGCGAGGCCAGCGTCTCGCCGCGCGCGAAGGGGCGCTCGTCCACGCCCCACTCCAGCAGCGCGCGGCGCTCGGCCGGCGGCGCCATCTCCAGCATCGACACGGGCAGGTCGGGGCGGGCGCACGCCTCCTCCAGCAGGGTGCGCAGGTGCACCACCATCCGCGCGATCGTCGCGTCGTCGAAGAGGTCGGTGGCGTACTCCACCATCCCGGGCATCTGGTCGTGCATCTCCAGGGTGGCCCAGGTCATGTCGAACTTGCTGGCGCCGGTGTCCACCAGCACCGCCTCGGCCTCCTGGTAGAGCGAGCGCAGGTTCAGCGACCCGGCCAGCCCCTCCTCGTCGTCCAGGTGGTGCGATCCCACGAAGGTGTGGTGGAAGTACATCGCCTGGAACAGCGGATTCCGCCCCGCGTCGCGCGGCACCTTCAGCGCGTCGACCACCATGTCGAACGGCAGCTCCTGGTGCGCGTCGGCATCGAGGATGGAGGCGCGCACCTGGCGCAGCAGCTCGCGGAAGGTGGGGTCGCCCTCGATGCGCGTGCGGATGGCGCCGGAGTTCACGAAGTAGCCCACCAGCGGCTCCAGCTCGGCGCGGTTGCGGTTCCCCATCAGCGTGCCGACCACCAGGTCGTCCTGCCCGCTGTAGCGCTGCAGGAGGAGGTTGAAGCCGGCCATGAACACCATGTTCACCGACGCGTGCTCCATCCCCCCCGCCTGCCGCAGCCGCTCCAGCAGCGCGCCGGGGTAGACGAAGCGGTGGATGGCGCCGCGGTTGGTGTTCACCGGCGGCCGCGGCCGGTCGGTGGGGAGCTCCAGCGAGGTCGGCGCGCCGCCCAGGTGGCCCTTCCAGAAATCGACCAGCTTCTGCAGCGTGGGCCCGCTGAGGTGCTTGCGCTGCCAGGCGCTGTAGTCGGCGTACTGGATGGCGAGCTCGGGAAGGCCGTGCTCGGCGCCCCGGTCGATCGCCGCGTAGATCTCCTCCATCTCGCGCGTCACGATCGGCATCGCCCAGCCGTCGGTGACGATGTGGTGGATGTTGAAGACCAGCAGGTAGTCCGCGTCGCTCACCCGGAAGAGGGTGGCGCGGAAGAGCGGCCCGTTCTCCAGGTCGAAGGGCATGGCGCCCCACTCGCTGGCCTTGCGGCGCACGTCCTCGTCGCGCGCCGGCTCGCCGCCCGGCCCGCGCATCTCCTCCACGGGGATGCGCAGCGGGTACGGCGGCTGCACGATCTGCATCGGCTTGCCGCCGACCAGCCGGAACACCGTGCGGATCGCCTCGTGGCGGCGGACGACCTCGGTGAGCGCGCGCTCGAGCGTGGGCACGTCCACGCGGGCGGAGATCAGGTTGGCGCCGGGGATGTTGTAGTACGGGCTCCCCGGCTGCAGCCGGTCCAGGAACCAGAGCTGCTCCTGCTGATAGCTCATCGGGTACGCCGGCCCGCCCAGCCCGCTGCGGCCGATGGTCTCCCTGGGCGCGCGCGTCTTCACCTCGCCGCGGAGACGCTTCTCCAGCAGCAGGCGCTTGGCCGCGGCCAGCCTGTCCCGCGTATCCGTCACCGTATCGCTCATCGTGGCTCTATGCGCTCGGTCCCAACTTCATTTCGGTCGATGAACCGCGATGGGTTCTCGCTTCGGATCCACGCCGCGGTGCGTTCCCGCCGCGCCGCGGCCCCCTTCCCCGGCCCTTCCCCCGTAAACAGCACGGGGGAAGGGTGACGCATGCCGGGGTTACCGCTCGCTTCGAAAGCTCCCCCGGCTCCGACGCTTCTCCTGCTTCGAAGCCTATCGGCGTCGGTGCCTCGCCCCCGCGAGTCGTGCTCCCCCTCCCCCGCGGAGCGGGGCGAGGGGGCCGGGGGGGGGGGGGGGCCCCC
>Ga0247773_1000193_pt1 | contig 29643 bp, 17 predicted proteins | sample UWRJL092311B6_FD_179934 | JGI IMG/M metagenome (GOLD analysis project Ga0247773, IMG submission 179934) | Plant litter microbial communities from Arlington Agricultural Research Station in Wisconsin, United States - UWRJ-L092-311B-6 | ecosystem: Environmental > Terrestrial > Plant litter >... | reverse complement strand
ATCCCCGGCGCGATGATCGTCTTGATCAGCGTCTGCCCGGTCTTGAAGTCCTTGCCGGCGATCGGCACGCCGCGGTCCTCGGCCAGCTTCACCAGCGCGGGGAAGTCGACGGAGAGGTTGGGGGCGCCGTTGGCGTAGGGCACGCCCTCCTGGATGGCCGCGTAGGCGTAGAGCATGCTCGGGGCGATGCTCTCGTCGTCGGCGTCCAGCGCCGCCTCGAACGCCTCGATGGTCTGGTGCGTGGGGCCGGCCTTGATGTAGACCTCGGTGCTGCCGCACCACACCATCACCAGGCGCTCGCAGCCGTTCTCCTCCTTGAAGCGGCGGATGTCGGCGCGGATCTCGTCGGCCCAGGCACGCTTGCTCTTGCCCTGCTTGACGTTGATCCCTTCCAGCTTCTTCACGTAACGCTGGTCGAAGGCGGCCGGCATCGGCTTGATCGTCTGCAGGAAGTCCTTGATCGGCTCGATGTGCACGAAGCGGTCGAGCACGCCGGCGTTCAGGGCGCTCTCGTAGGCGTCCTGCGGGAACGGATCCCACGCGCCGAACACCAGGTCGTTCAGCTCGGCCAGCGGCACGAACTCCTTGATCTTGGGGGCGCGCCCCTCGGTGCGCTTGCCCAAACGGATGGTGCCGTACTGGGTGACGCTGCCGATGGGGCGGGCCAGCCCGCGGCGGGCCAGCTCCACGCCGGCGATCACGGTGGTGCTCACGGCGCCGAGGCCGGGAAGAAGAACGCCCAGCCGGCCCCCGGCGGGGCTCGGCGCGTACTGGTCGGTGCGCACGATAGGTTACCTGTTCGCGGTTTCGGGAACGCTCCGGGGCGACGCACCCGGGGCGGTGGGGTTGGGCTCGGTGGTGCGGAGGTAGCGGGCCACCCACCAGATGCGGTAGATGGCGGTGGCGTTGGTGAGCACCGCCATGACCAGCATCACCCAGTTCAGCACCACGCCGCGGTGCCAGCTTCCGAAGAAGAGGCTGGCCCCGCCCAGCAGGATGATCCGCTCGGCACGCTGCATCAGCCCCACCTTGCAGTCGATGCCCAGCGCCTCGGCCTTGGCGCGGGTGTAGCTCACCATCAGGCTGCCGGCGAGCGCCGAGGCCACCACGTAGGCCATCCACGGCTCGCCGATGTTGGGCTCGCGGCCCAGGTACAGGCTCATCACCCCCAGCATCACCACGATCTCGGCGATGCGGTCGGTGGTGCTGTCGTAGAACGAGCCGAAGACGGTCTGCATCCCGGCGCGCTTGGCCACGTGGCCGTCCACGATGTCCACGAAGCCGCCCAGCAGCACCAGCGCCCCGCCCCACTGGATGTGGAAGAGGAAGTACGCGAGCCCCGCCACGGCGTTGACCAGCACGCCCACCGTGGTGATCCAGTTGGGGTTCACCCGCCGCCGCACCAGCACGTCCAGCGGGCGCACCAGGGCGCGGGTGATCTCGGCGCGGTAGGCCGAGGGCTGGAACTTCAGCACCGCTCGGCCCCTTTAAGCCAGGATGATACGGCTCTGCTCGCCGGCCTCGAGCCCCTTCGCGATCTCTTCGTCGATGCGCATCATCAGCCGGTCGAAGTTGGCGCGCGCCGTCTCGAACGCCTGGTAGTTGGCGCTCGCCTGCACCGTGGCCGCCAGCCGCTCGAACTCCTCGCGCTCCTCGTCCGAGGGCTCGCCGCCCTGCTGCAGGCTCTGGGCGATGCCCTCCTGCAGCTGGCTCAGCCGGTTGATGCCGGCCACCGCCTCGCGGTCGTCGGCCAGGCGCTCGTTGGCGCGCTTGAGCGCCTTGTACTCGTCGCTCTGCGCGACCAGCCGGCCGATCTCCCGGCCCTTTTCCCAGATCTGCTCCATCGATCTATCCTGACGTCTCTATCTCGGTTTCTGAAATGACAAGGAACTGCCGGATCGGGCGTGTCCCTCCCGCGTCCGGGCTGCTGCCCCCCCCCGGCGCCGGATTCGACCGCGGGCGGCGGCGACGATCATCATCGCCGACACGCGTCAGCCGGGCGTCACATGGCCGTCAGCCGGCCAGCTCCGCCAGCACGATGCGGTCGCGGCCGGCCAGGTCCTTGCGCACGCGCGGCGCGGTGAAGGCGCCGGTGGCACGGACCAGCGCGCAGACGGCATCGGCCTGCGCCGCGCCGATCTCCATCGCCAGCAGGCCGCCGGGCGCCAGGTGCCCGGCCGCGCCATCCACCAGCGGGCCGATCACGTCCAGCCCGCCGGTGCCGGCGAAGAGCGCCGTGGCGGGCTCCCAGTCGCGCACCTCGGCGTCGAGCCCGGCGCGCTCTTCCTGGCCCACGTAGGGCGGGTTGCTGGCGATCACGTGGAAGCGCTCGCCCGCCACCGCCTCGTACAGGCTGCCCAGACGAAAGTCCACGGGGGCGCCCCCAGCGGCCTCGGCCGCGTTCCCCCGCGCCACCTCCAGCGCACCCGGCGACACGTCCACGGCGACCACCTGCGCGAACGGGCCCTCGGTGGCCAGCGCCAGCGCGATGGCGCCGGAGCCGGTGCCCACGTCCAGCGCGGCCAGGCCGCCTTGGCCGGCGGCCCAGTCCAGCACCTCCTGGACGAGCACCTCGGTCTCGGGGCGCGGGATCAGCACGCGCGCGTCCACGCGCAGCACCAGGTCGCGGAAGGCGGCCGTGCCCTCAATGTACTGCAGCGGCTCGTGCTTCGCACGCCGCAGCAGCCTGGCCTTGAAATCGGCCAGCTCGTCGGCCTTGAGCGGCCGGTCGAACTGGAGGTACAGGTCCAGCCGCTTGAGGCCCAGGCTGCCGGCCAGCAGCAGCTCGGCGTTGAGCCTGGGGTTGTGAAACCCCTTGTCGCCCAGATAGTTCGCCGTCCACCCGACCAGCTCCATCACCGTCCAGCGCTTCTCCGACACGGAACCTTGCCGCTCGCGGGCGTTTCAGGGTTGGCGAAGGCGATCGAACCAGCCCGGCCACGCAGCCTTCACGGATCCATCGAGATCTACACCCGCTGACTCTCCGTTGACTCCGCTGACTCCGCGTGAAACCGCCGTTGGGAGGTCCGCCGATCGAGCCGGTGCGTCGCTGCCGGCGCGGACGTCAGCCCTCGCGCTCGCTCTGCGAGGCCAGCTTCAGCGACTCCAGCATCTCGTCGAGCGCGCCGTCCAGCAGCTGCGGCAGGGCGTGCGTGGTGAAGCCGATGCGGTGGTCGGTCACGCGGCTCTGGGGAAAGTTGTAGGTGCGGATCTTGGCCGAGCGGTCGCCGGTGCCCACCTGCAGGCGGCGGTCGCGGGCGCGCTCGGCCTCCTGCTCGGCGATGCGAGCGTCCAGCAGGCGTGAACGCAGGACACCCATCGCCTTGTCCTTGTTCTTGTGCTGGCTCTTCTCGTCCTGGCAGGTCACCACCAGCCCCGTGGGGAGGTGGGTGATGCGCACCGCGCTGTCGGTGGTGTTCACCGACTGCCCGCCGGGCCCCGAGCTGCGGTAGACGTCGATCTTGAGGTCGCCCGGGTTGATCTGCACGTCCACCTCCTCGGCCTCGGGTAGGACGGCCACGGTGGCGGCCGAGGTGTGGATGCGCCCTTGAGCCTCGGTGGCGGGCACGCGCTGCACGCGGTGCACGCCGCTCTCGTAGCGCAGGTCGCCGTAGGCGTTGGCGCCGCGCACGTTGAACACCGCCTCCTTGTAGCCCCCCGCCCCGCCCTCCGACGCCGACACCACCTCGATCTTCCAGCCGCGGCGGTCGGCGTAGCGCTGGTACATGCGGAACAGGTCGCCCGCGAACAGCGCCGCCTCGTCGCCGCCGGTGCCGGCGCGGATCTCCACCACCGCGTCGCGGTCGTCCAGCGGGTCGCGGGGGAGGAGGAGGAGCTTGAGCTCGGCCTCCTGGCGAAGGGCGTCGGCGGCGAGCTGCTCCACCTCGGCGCGCGCCATGGCGGCCATCTCGGCGTCGCCCGCGCTCTCGTCCAGCAGCGCGCGGGCGCCCTCGAGGTCGCCCAACGTCTTGCGCAGGCGCGCGGAAGCCTCCACCACCTGGGCGAGCTGTGAGTGCTCGCGGCTCAGGTCGCGCAGGCGTTTGGGGTCGGCGTGGATGCCGGGGTCGGCGAGCTGCGTCGACAGGTCGTCGTAGCGCAGCTCGATCTCGCGGAGGCGGTCGTCCATGGACGATAGAGCGAGAGCCGGGGGTTCAGCCCCGGCTCTCGTGCATCACTTGGCCGCCGTGTCGGCGCCGGCGTAGCGCTGCCGGAACCGCTCGATACGTCCCGCGGTGTCCATCAGCTTCTGCTTGCCCGTGTAGTACGGGTGGCACTGTGAGCAGATTTCGACGCGGATTTCCTTGGTCGTCGAACGCGTCTGGTACTCGTTGCCGCAGGCGCAGTGCACCGTGACGGCCTGGTAGTTGGGATGGATATCCGCCTTCATGGGCGCACCTGCCTGGATCGCGTGGTCATGCCTCAAAGTCCCGGGCGGGCCCGGTTCTGGTCAGGAAGAAGCATGTAAGATAGCCAAACCCGCGGGCCGTGGCAACCCGGCGGGCAAGGCCGAAACGGTGATGGGCCCGACCGCCCACGCAGGATTGGATGCGGGGGCGTTACAGCGCCACCCGCGTGCGTTCCGGCGGGATCGCGCGGCCCATCCGGCGGTGAGGGGAGCAGGCGCCAGTGGAACGGCCTCACCCGGAGAAACGGAGGACCAGAGGACCAGAGACGTCATACCGGTTCGGTCGATCAACCGTGCATGCGACGGCACCTCGACAAAAGAATCTCTCACGGAGGTCGCAGAGGAGACGGAGGAACTGCACCGGGTTTCCTCCGTGTCCTCTGTGACCTCTGCGAGAGCCATTTCGGTCGACCGACGAATGCACAATCGAATCGAGATATCAGATCCCGATCGTCTGCCGCAGCCGTGGGTCAGAAGGCGACCTGGAACTGGGTCTTGAAGCTGTTGTGGCTGTCGCCTTCCAGCGGGTTCCAGAAGTCCCAGTTGAGCTGCACGCGGTTGAGGCCGCCCAGGTACAGGTTAACCCCCGGCGTCAGCAGCAGGCCGCCGGGGTTCGCGCCCGCGCGGTCGTTCACGTCGGCGTCGGCGTAGCTGGCGCGCAGCAGCGGCTCGGCCGCCTGGATCTTCCCCCCGAGCCGCGGCGTGCGGTACGCCAGCCAACCCTGCACGCCGAAGAAGCGCGTGCCGGTGAAGGGCTGGAAGTCGCCGTACGCCGCTTCGCCCACCAGGTGCACGCCGGGCCGCTCATAGGCGCCGTACTCCACGTCGGCTTCCCACGCGCTGCCGCGCCGCACGTCCACCGTGGCGGCGGGGTCGGCCGCGGTGCGAACGAAGTCGATGCTGCTCCACGCGCCGCCGACGCGCAGGTCCTTCACGGGGCTCACCGATGCGCGGGCGGCGAGCTGGTAGGTGTTGCGGTCGCGGGCACGCTCGCGCGCCGGGCCGTTGAAGAAGCCGGCCTGGTAGCTGAGCCCCAGCGGCGCTCCCTTCGGCGCGCCCAGCACCTGCAGCCCCACGTCGCGCTCGGAGTAGCCCAGCGCGCTCACGACGTCGTACTCGTCGAACGCGCCGGCCACCCCGCGGATGCGCAGGCCGCGCTCGATGGGGAGGATGCGCGTGCTGGTGGTGCAGGTGATCAGGGAGAAGGGGCGGAAGGCCTGGCCGGCGAGGAGGATAAAGGCCGGGTCCAGGGCGATCTTCATCCACGCGTCCTTCATCACCACGTGGTTCCCCGGCGCGAAGTCGGGCTGGATCTTGCCGCTCACCACGTCGTTGAACCTGACCGTGGCCTCCAGCCGCAGCCGGCGCAGCTCGAACCCCGTGGCCGGCACGCTGTCCACCGTGGAGGTGGCGAACTGCGTCTGGATGCGGCCGCCGATGCGCAGCTCGGCCGCGCCGCTGGTCACCACCACGCCGCCCGTGGGCTGCTGGGCATGGATCTTTGTAACGGCCAGCAGGCAGGCAGATGTAACGGCCAGCACGCGCGCGCGTGGGCTCGGCATTCGGGCTCGTGGAGCTGTGGGGTGAGGTCCGTCGCGGGGTCGGCCCGGGTTGGAGTGGCGGGACGTTACCGTGGCAACCCAACCCGGAGAATCACGGAACGGTAACGAACGCGTAACGTCGATACGCCCGCGTTACCGTTCCGTGATCCAAACCTGCCTCCAGAAAAAATTGCCTCACGCAGGGTCAGCAGAGCCAGCAGAGAACAACGGTTTTCTCTGCTGGCTCTGCTGACTCTGCGTGAGACTTTCTCAGCATGGAAACAACGACGATGCCCGCCCCGGCCGTGATCAGCCTGCCTGGCCGGGTTCGGCGGCGGAGTGGGCCGAGGCGGGCGCCTCGTCGCTGTGCGGCTCGTGCTCGGGGGTGGGAAGGGTGAAGCGGATGGTGGTGCCGCGGCCGGGCTGGCTCTCGGCCTCGATGGTGCCGCCGTGGCCCTCCACCATGTGCTTGACGATGGCCAGCCCCAGCCCCGTGCCGCCCTCCTCGCGCGAGCGGCCCGGGTCGGCCCGGTAGAAGCGCTCGAAGATGCGCGGCAGGTGCGCCGCCGCGATCCCCGCGCCGGTGTCGGCCACCTCGATGCACAGCCACGGCCGCGCCGCCGCCGCATCCCCCGCCCCGCTCCGGCCATCGCCCAGCACGGGTGAGTCGGCGGTGCGGGCGCGCACGGTGATGGCGCCGCCCTGCGGGATGTAGCGCAGCGCGTTGCCGAACAGGTTGCTGAGCACCTGCCGCAGCGCCGACGGGTCGGCGTAGGCGAACTCGGCGTCGGGGGGCACGTCCACGTCGAAGCGCGCCTCCTTGGCCGCGGCGGCGTCGCGCACGCCCGCCCACGCGTCGCGCGCCAGGTCGGGCACCGACACGATCTCGGGCTGCACGCGCCACCCGCCCGACTCCAGGCGCGACAGGTCGAGCAGGTCGTCCACGATGTTCTGCAGCCGCTGCGCGTTTACCTGCACCGTGGACGCGAACTGCCGGCGCAGCTCGGGCGGCAGGTCGGGGTCGAGCAGGGTCTCGCTGTAGCCGCGGATCACGGTGAGCGGCGTCTTCAGCTCGTGCGAGGCGTTGGCCACGAAGTCGCGCCGCACGCCCTCGAGGCGGCGCAGCTGGCTCACGTCCAGGAACACCATCACCGCGCCGCCGCCGGCCAGCGGCTGGGCGTTGGCCAGCAGGCTGCGCCCGTCCACCACCAGCTCGGTGGCCGGCACCGGGTCGCCCCCCAGCACGCTGCCCACCAGCTCGGGGAAGCCCTGCCGCGCCACCTCCTCGGGGGGCGTGCCGCGCGGGTTGGCGCCGAGCGAGAACATGCGCCGGGCGGCGGGGTTGGCGCGGCGCACGCGGCCCTGGCCGTCCACGGCGATCACGCCCTCGCTCATCGCGTCGATCAGCGCCGACATCTCGGCGCGCTCGCCCTCCAGCTGGCCCAGGCGGCGCTGCAGCTCGCCGGCCAGGCCGTTGAGCGCGTCGGCCATCTCGGCCAGCTCGTCGTGGCCGCGGGCGCGGGCGCGCTGGGTCAGGTCGCCCGCGGCCATGGCGCGCGCGGTGCCGGCCAGCTGCCGCAGCGGCGAGGTGACCACGCGGCTGAACCCGAACGAAAGCAGGCTGGTGAGCACCAGCGCGATCACCCCCACTCCGAAGATGCCGCGCTGCACGCGGGTGACGGCGCGGTTCACCTCGCGCAGCGGCACCGACACGCGGATCACCAGCCCGTTGGAGGCGGGGACGGCCAGGTACAGGTACTGGGCGCCGATGGTGGCGCTCACCCGCACGTCCTCGCCCATGCGGCCGCGCATGGCGGCGCGCACCTCGGGGCGGCCCCCGTGGTTCTCCATGGCCGACAGCTCGGCGCCGTCCTTCTCAGAGTCGCCCTGCACGTGCCCGTCGTGGGCGATGATGGTGATGCGGCGGCCGGTGAGGCCGCCCAGCCAGTCGGCCAGCGAGTCGGGCGGCATGGCGGGCGTGCGCTCTTCCAGCGTGCGCACCAGCGTGAGCTCGCGGGTGAGGTCGTCGGCCACGATGGCCGTGAGGTGCGTGCGCAGCATGGAGCCCACCCCCAGCGTGAGCGCCACCACCACGGCGGCGATCACGGCGAGGTAGCTCAGGAACAGCTTCTGGTCTGCGCGAAGGTGCACGACGGCCAAGCTCGAAAAGAGTGCGAAGTGCGAGCGTGTGATATCCAGACCCGGCTGAACTGCTTGATCACACAGAGGCACGGAGACACGGAGAACCGTGGGCTTTTCTCTGTGCCTCCGTGTGACACTTCAGCAGGTCCTGTTGCCGCGACGTTTCATGCGGATCCGGTATGAGCGCGAGCGCAACGAAGCTATCGGAGCTCGCCCGTATGGCAAATGGATGCGCACTCGTCTGTGGGTGGCCGCGTCACACGAACGGAGGGCCGGGAGCGTCGGATCGACTCTCCCGGCCCTGGTCACATCCACGGAATCCGTTTCCGCGGCCGTCAGCGGATGTCGCCCGGCGTGCCGCTCACCTGGGCGGGTCGGTGCGGAAGCGGTAGCCGAAACCGCGCACGGTGTCGATCCACTCGGCCTGGTCGCCCAGCTTGTTGCGCAGCCGCTGCACGTGCATGTCCACGGTGCGGGTGGCGATGTTGGCGGTCACCTCCCACACCGCCTCCAGCAGCTGGCGGCGGCTCTGCACGCGGCCGCGGCGCTCCATCAGCGTGAGCAGCAGGCGGAACTCGGTGGGCGTCAGGTCCAGCTCGCGGCCGTCCACGTCGGCGCGGGCGGCGCCGGTGTCCACGGTGAAGGGGCCCACGCGCACCACCTTGCCGCTCTTCCCCGCGGGCGGGGCCTGCTGCACCCGCCGCAGCACCGCGCCCACGCGCAGGATCAGCTCCTGCGGCGAGAACGGCTTGGCCACGTAGTCGTCGGCGCCCAGGCGCAGGCCGGCGATGCGGTCCTGCTCCTCGCGCCGGGCGGTGAGCAGGATCACGGGGATCTCGGCAGTCTCGGGGCGCTTGCGCAGCTCCTCCAGCACCTGCAGCCCCGACATCCCGGGGAGCATCAGGTCGAGGATCACCAGGTCGGGGCGCTCCACCTCGGCGGCGCGGATGGCCTCGGGACCGCTCGAGGCCGTGCGCACGCGGTACGACTCGCGCGCCAGGTGATACGCCACCAGCGCCGAGATGTCGGGCTCGTCGTCGACCACCAGGATGTGGGCGTTCGTCATCTTGGGCACGTCGGTCCGCTCGGAGCCGGATGCCCCGATCAACTGGTTGAACGCACCGGGAATGTGCGGCGGCGCTGAAGCGATCGGCAAGGCTCACCTCCTTTGGGGTCAGAGGTGATTGTATCGGCCCGTTGTAACGGCGGGGTCACGGGTGTGGATAGGGACGGAGACGAGGAGCGGGGGATTTCAGGGGATAGGGGACAGGGGGACAGCAGGCGGGGCTTAGCGGGCGGGTGTGGCGCGGCCGACGCTCACCGGCGGCTGGAAGCCGCAGCAACGACCACGGGAAGCCTCGCAGATTATGCCAGGACGGCTACTCGGAGGAAGATGCACGGAAACGGCGGAATCACCAGGTGTGCGCGCGCAACCTGCACAGCGCCAGCGCCGCAGAGGCCTGGGTGAGCTGGCGAGGAGGCTGCTGGAGCGGCAGGGGTACACGGTCCTGCTCGCGGCGAATGCGGATGAAGCGCCTCGGGTGGTCGATCGGAACGCAGCCATCGACGTGCTCCCGACCGACATCGAGATGCCGGGCGCCAGCGGACCGGAACTCACGAGACAGCTGGTGGAGCGGCGGCCCGGGCTGAAGGTGATCTGCATGTCGGGGTCCACGGGGGACGCCATCGCGGATCACGGCGAGTTCCTCCCCGGGATCGCGTTCCTGCACAAGCCGTACACGTCCGAGACGCTCGACGCGAAGATCCGCGCGGTGGTCGGCCGCCAGTCACCCGGCCACGGGATGCACGGCGTCAGCGTGTCCAATCCAACCTCCTTCCGGGGCGGCCGCGCACGCGGCGACAGGCGTCCCTTCCTTCCCACGCCGCCGCGGTCATTCGCAGCCGGGCTTCGCGCTCGGCCGCGCCGAGGCATCGAGCCATTCCCGGATGGAAGCCAGCATGGCGGCGGCGTCGAACGGCTTGTTCAGGAGACGCGTGCCGGCGGGCAGTCCCCAGTCGGGGTGCAGGGCGTTCTCCGCGTATCCGGACATGTACACCACCGGCGTCGACGGCCGCAGGCGGAGGAAGCGTTCCACGACCGCGGGGCCGGTGAGGCCCGGCATCATCACGTCCGTCAGCAGCAGGTGGATCTCACCGTCGTGCCGCGCCGCGATCTCCAGCGCTTCGATTCCGCCGCTCGCGTCCAGCACCCGGTAGCCTCCGCGTTCGAGGATGCGGCGGGCGATCTGGCGAACGGGGGCGGAGTCTTCGACCAGGAGAACGGTTTCCGGGGATCGCGGCCGGGTGTCCTCGATGCGTGCCCCCGCCGCGGCGCCGGGGCGGAGGGGATGCGCCTCGAGCGCGCAGCGCTCGGGCTCCGCCACGCGCGGAAGCAGCACCGTGAAGGTGGATCCGCGCCCGGGGGCGCTCGCCACCTGGATGTCGCCCCCGCTCTGCCGGACGATCCCGTCGACGGTCGACAACCCGAGCCCCGTGCCACGGCCGGGCTCTTTCGTGGTGTAGAAGGGCTCGAACACCCGCGCCAGGGTGGCGTCGTCCATGCCGCCGCCGGTGTCCGCGACCTCGATGGACACCGCCCCGTACGTGGTCTCCGACAAGTTGACGAGCCTGGGATCGCCGGGCTCCACGTTCGCCGTCCGGATGCTCAGCACGCCGCCGTGCTCCATGGCGTCGCGGGCGTTGAGCGCCAGGTTCATGATCACCTGCTTCATCTGGCTGGTGTCCACGCGCACCCAGCCGATCCGCGGCTCCAGGGTGCATTCGACCGCCACCGGGTCGCCCAGCACGCGTCCCAGCATCTGCTCCATCCCCGCGATCACCTCGTTGAGGCTCACCACCTCCAGCTCCAGCACCTGGCGGCGGCTGAACGCCAGCAGCTGCCGCGTGAGCGTGGCCGCATGGTCGGCGGACTCGTCGATCTGCAGGAGGTCGCGGCCCAGCGCCGACGCCTCGCCGGTGTCCGCGAGCAGCAGCCCGGTGACGCCCTTGATGGTCATCAGGATGTTGTTGAAGTCGTGGGCGATGCCCCCGGCGAGCTGCCCCACCGCTTCCATCTTCTGCGCATGCTGCACCCGGGCCTCGAGGCGGAGGCGCTCCGTGACGTCGCGAAAGCTCCACACCCGCCCCACCGTGAGGCCCGCGACCTGCTGAGGCCGGGTGAACCGCTCGAACACCCGGCCGTCGGTGAACCGCACCACGTCGTGGCCTTCCTCCTCCGGATGGGCGAGGAGCTCGTCGATCCTCGCCTCGAAGGCGTCCGGCTCGGCTAGCTGGTGCCGCACGTGCGCCCGGATCTCGGCGTCGAGCCCGCGCTCCAGCACCCCCGGCGGGAAACGCCACATCCGGGCGAACTGCTCGTTGAACCCGGCGATCGCTCCCCCCCCGTCCACGACCAGGATCCCGTCTGCGGTGGCGTCGAGGGTGGCCCGCAGGAGCGAGAGGATGCGCTCGCGCTCCGTCTCTGCGTGCTTGCGCGCGGTCGTGTCGCGCGCGTTCACCACCAGCCCGCGCACCGACGGGTTGGCCAGCTGGTTGCTGCCCACCGAGTGGAAGGTGTGCCACGAGCCGTCGCGATGACGGAGCCGGCACTCGGCCTCCGCGGCGAGCCCGGGCCGCCGGATCGCCTCGATGAAGGCACGTTTGAGCTGCGCCAGGTCTTCCGGGTGCACGCCCGCGAAGGCGCTGGTGCCCACCAGGTCCTCGGGGGTGCACCCCAGCACCTCGCGGGCGGACGGGCTCACGTAGCGGATGGTGCCGTCCGCCTCCACCACCACCGTCAGGTCCGAGGCGTTCTCGATCAGGGTACGGAAGTACTCCTCCCGGCTGCGCAGGGCCTGCTCGGCCTCGGCGCGCCGGGCGAGCGCGACCTCGAGGCTGGCGTGCAGGCGGTTGCGCTCGATCGCGTACCGGATCGAGCGCAGCAGGATCTCCGCGTCGATGCGACCCTTGCACAGGTAGTCCTGCGCACCGGCGCGCACGGCCCGTACCGCCACGTGCTCGTCGTCGCGGGCGGTGAGGACCACGATCGGCACCCCGGGGGCATGCAGCCGGAGCCGGTCCAGGGCTTCGAGCTCCCGCGCATCCGGGAGGAAGATGTCCAGCAGGACCACGTCGTACGTCCCCCGGCTCAGCCGCTGCAGCGCCTCGCGCATCCACACCACGTGAGATACGGAGATTCCGGCTTGCGCTCCGCTCAGCAGTGCGCGGATGACCAGGGCATCGCTGGGGTTGTCCTCGACGAGCAGAACCCGCAGGGCCGCCCCGGCCCCGGCGTGGAGAGGGCTCCTGCCGGGCGCGGCGCGGTCCGGCAGCACCGCCGGCGCGGCGGTCACGTGCTGGAGCGGGCAGGCCCCGCGGAGAAGGGTGGCAGGGGTGGGGCGGCGCTGCGCCACCGGCTCTCCGCGGTGGCGGCGAGCAGGGCGTCCAGCGTCGCGCCCCGGGGAAGGACCGCCTCGGCCAGGCGGCCCAGCGCCAGCCCCTCGGGGATCGGCGGCGCCTCGCGCGGGGCCACGATCAGCACCGGCACGTGGCCGTGCCCGGGCGTGTTCCTCAGCTGGTGCAGCAGGGCCACCCCGTCCGCACGCGCCGGCAGGTCCAGCACGATCAGGTGGGCGGGGCCTTCGTCCAGCAGGCGCAGGGCCTCGGCCCCGCTCACCGCGGAGCGGATCTCGTGCCCCTCGTCCTCGAGCCACCGCGTCATCCCCGGCACGGCCTGCGGGTGCTCGTGCACGAGCAGCACCTTCCGGCTCTCCGCCGGCAGGTGCCGTCCCAGCACCCGGCGGAGCTGCGCCAGCTCGAACGGCTTCTCGATGAGGTCGACCGCGCCGCGGAGGCTGGCGCGCGCCTCCGTCGCGAGCACGCTCACGATGACCACCGGGATGTCTTCCAGCCCCGGGTCGGCTTTCAGCGCGCGCAGGATCTCCCATCCGTTCACCCCCGGCATGAGCAGGTCCAGCGTGATGAGGTCGGGCCGGAGCTCACGCGCCAGCCTGAGCCCCCGCGACCCGGAGCTCGCGTGGACGGCGCGGCAGCCGAGCTCCTCCAGGTCGTGCGTCAGGAGAGTCCGTGCATCCGCCTCGTCGTCGATGACCAGCACGGTGCGGCCCCTGAAATCCGGATCGTTCTGCACCTCCGGCTGGGGGTGCGCCCGGTCGTCCGCGCGTTCGTCGGCCGGGCCGGGCGCGTACTCCTGCTCCGCGGCCAGGAGCACGGAGAAGGTGGAGCCCACGCCCGGTTCACTGGCCACCTCCAGCCGGTGGCCCATCAGCATGCAGAGCGAGCGGGAGATCGTCAGCCCCAGGCCCGTGCCGCCGAACCGGCGGGCGGTGCCGCTGTCGGCCTGCTCGAAGGCCTGGAAGATGGCGGTGAGGCGGTCGGGGGGGATGCCGACCCCCGTGTCGCGCACCTCCAGCCGCAGCGGGCTCGAACCGTCGCGGGAGGGGATCACCGACACCGTGATGCTCCCCTGCTCGGTGAACTTCGCGGCGTTGCCGACCAGGTTGATCAGCACCTGCTTCAGCTTGAGGGGATCCGTCAGGATCGCGGCGAGCCCTTCCGGCACCACCGCGTGCAGCGCCACGTCCTTGCCCCGCACGGTGCCCGCGAGCTCGGCCACCGTCTCGGCGACCAGCTCTCCGAGCGACACCGGCCGCAGCTCGATCTCCAGCTTCCCGGCTTCGATCTTGGAGAGGTCGAGGATGTCGTTGATGAGGCCCAGGAGGTGCTTTCCGTTCGCCTGGATGCGCCCGAGGTACGTGAGCTCCTGGTCCGCGAGGCGACCGCCGCGGTTGTGGAGGAGCACGTTGGCGAAGCCGATCACCGAGTTGAGCGGGGTGCGGAGCTCGTGGCTCATGCTGGAGAGGAACTCGCTCTTCGCGCGGTTCGCCGCCTCGGCCGTCTCCATGGCGGTCCGGAGCGCCATCTCCACGCGCTTCTGCGCCGTGACGTCCTGGACGTACCCGATGAGCCGCACCGGCTCGCCCGAGGCGTCGTACTCGGCCTGCACGCTGCTGTCGATGTGCCGCTCCTCCCCCTGCGGCGTCGTGACGCGGAACGACGCGTGGAGCATGTCGCGCTGCTGCAGGGCCGTGGCGTTGGTCTCCACCAGAAGGCCCACGTCGTCCGGGTGCACGAGGGCGAAGAACCCTTCGTCGCTCAGGATCCCGGCTTCCGGATCGATCCCGAAGATGCGGTGCCCGTCCCCGGACCAGGTGCGGGAACCGGTGGTGAGGTCGTACTCCCAGCTGCCCAGCGCCGCCATGTGCTGGGTTTCGGCCAGCTGGTGCCGGCTGCGCAGCAGCTCCAGCTCCGCCAGCCTGCGTTCGGTGATGTCCTGCAGGTGGCCGAACATCCGCACGGGGGTTCCTTCTGCGTACTCCACCTGCGCGCTCGACCAGAGATACCGGTACTCCCCCGAGGAATGCCGGACGCGGAACTCTCCGTCGCACTGCTCGCCCGACGCGATGGCGCGGGCCGTGTTGCCGGCCAGCCACGCGCGGTCGTCCGGGTGCACCATCCCCATGAAGGCGTCGTTGGAGAGGTGCGAGCCGGGCTCGACCCCCAGGATGCGGCACCCCTCTTCGGACCATGCGCCGGTGCCGGTCCTGAAATCCTGCCACCAGCTTCCCAGGCGGGCCATGCTCTGGGTCGTGGCCAGCTGCTGCTCGCTCCGGCGCAGCTCCAGCTCGGCGAGCCTGCGCCCCGTCACGTCCTGCACGTAGCCGAAGGTGCGCACCGGCTGGCCCGCGTCCAGGTCCGTCTGCACGCTGGCGGTGAGGTACCTCGTCTCCCCGTCCGGACGGATGATCCGAAAGTCGTATTCCGCGGAGCCGCCGCGCCCGGCCGCCCCGTCGTGCTCACGCTGCACGTGCTCGCGATCGTCCGGGTGAACGGCCTCCAGGAACCGCGCGTAGGTGATCGGCTCCCCGCCGGGGACCCCGAAGATGCGGTATCCTTCCGCGGACCATGCGGCCACCCCCGTGCGGAGGTCGTACTCCCAGCTCCCCATCCGCGCCAGCCGCTGAGCTTCGGCCAGCTGGCGTTCGCTGTGCTCCAGCGCATTCCGGGCCGTCAGCCGGTCGGTGATGTCGATGCTCAGCACCACCACGTGGGGCGCGCCCCCGTCGGGCGGCAGCAGGCGCACCTTGCGCGTCTGCAGCCAGCGGGTTTCGCCGGTCGCCACGGTGGTGATCGACTCCTCGGCGATCAGCACGCTCCGGCCGGTGTCGATGACCTCCCGGTCGGCGGCCAGGTACAGCTCCACCGCCGCCTGGTCCGGGTTGAAGTCCGCGTCGGACTTGCCGATCAGCTCGTCCGGCGTGGTGCCGTACGCCGTGGCGAGCGCGCGGTTCGCAAGGGTGAAACGCCCCTCCCGGTCCTTCGCGAAGATGAGGGTGGGGCTGGCGTCGATCACCGCGCGCAGGTACTGGCTCTGGCGCTCGATGTGCTCCGAACGGCGGCACAGCTCCTCCCGGGTGTGCCGCCGCTCCGTGATGTCCGTCATCACCGCCACGCTCCCCGCGATCTCCCCCTCCGCGTCGTAGAACGGGCGGCCGTTCACGCCCACCCACATCTCCGAGCCGTCGGCCCGGCGCTGCCGGATCTCGTATTCGCTCCCGAGACCGGAGGCACGCTGGGAACGGATGTCCTGCACGTACGCGCGGTCCTCGGGGAAGGTGAAGTCTTCCGGGCGCCGGCCGATCACGTCTTCCGGGGAATACCCCGTCATCTCGGCGAAGCGGGGGTTGCAATAGACCGCCCGATCGGCGGCGTCGTTGATCACGATGCCTTCGCCCAGCGCCCCCAGCACGGTACGGAAGCGCTCCTGGCTGGCACGCACGTCCGCCTCCAGGCGCATGCGCTCCGTGACGTCCCGCACCACGCAGACGAGCCCGCCATCCGGCGTGTGCGCCAGGGAGAGCGCCTGCGGGAACGGCGTTCCGTCCGCGCGCCGGCCGGTCGCTTCGCCGCGCCATTCGCCGTCCTTCGACAGGGCCCGCGCGGCCTCGCCCTTCAGGCGGGCACGCTGCTCGGGGGCGTACAGGGTCTGCCACGACCGGCCGACCAGCTCGCGGCCGTCGGCGAGCCCGTAGATCCCGGCCAGGGCACGGTTGATCTCCCGGAACCGACCCCTGCCGTCGAGGACCGCCATGCCGTCGATCGCCGCCGTCATCGCCGCGGACTGCTCCCCGCGCCCCCGTGCGGCGTCTCCCCCGGTCGCACGGCTTCCGCCCGGGGCCGGCGCCTGCGCGCCGGGACCGCGTGTGTGGCCGCGCCTGGCGGCCCGCACCTCAGCCATGGAGGTGCGCCTCGATCGCGTCCACCAGGACCGCCTCGTCCACGATCGGCTTGGCGACGTATCCATCGAAGCCCTGCGCCAGGAAGCGCTCGCGGTCGCCGTTCATCGCGTGCGCGGTGAGGGCGATCACCGGCAGCCCGAGAAGCCGGGGATCCGTGCGGATCTCGCGCAGCACCTCCATCCCGTCCATCCCCGGCAGCGAGATGTCCAGCAGCACGAGGTCCGCCGGTGTCGCGCGCATGCCGGTCAACGCCTCGACGCCGCCCACGTACTCGTCGAGCAGGTACCGCCCTTCCAGAATGGCGAAGAGGAGCATCCGGTTGTCGGCGCTGTCCTCCACGATCGCGATCCGTTTCATGCCACACGCTCCATGGCCATGGTCTCTTCGGCCAGCCACAGCCGATGGCGCTGGTACTCGTCTTCCATCTCCGGCAGGAGCGGAAGGGCGTCGGCCACCCTTCCGGTGGCGCTCAGGGCCTCGATCTGCATGCAGACCCGCTGCATCCGCGTCGCGCCGAGCTGGCCGGCACTCGAGCCGAGCGTGTGGGCCGCGGCCTCCGCGGCGGGAGAGTCTCCCCTGCCCACCGCCATACGCACCATCCGCAGGCGCTCGGGCGTGATGCTCGCGAAGAGCTGGACTAGATCGTGCACGAGCTTCATTCCCCCCCATCCGCGCAGACGGTCGAGCGCGGCGCGATCGCACCTGGGGATTGCGTCTTCCAGCCGGCGAACGGCCGTGGAGGCGAGCGTGACCATGTCTACCGTCCTGTGCTCAAATGAGAGTTCTTATCGCCGACGACGATCCGGTGGTGACCCACGTGGTCCGTGTCGGGCTGGGAACGATGGGCTGGCAGGTGGAGGTGGCCGACGACGCGATGCAGGCGGTGACGTTCGCGACCCGCTCGCCCCCGGAAGCGATCATCCTGGACTTCAACATGCCGGGAGGGACCGGGCTTACGGCGCTCGAGCAGCTGCAGGCGACGATGAAGACCCGCTACGTGCCGGTGCTGGTTCTCAGCGCCACCCAGGACCCCACGGTCCGCTCGCGGGCCGAAGCGCTCGGTGCTGCCGGGTTTCTCCCCAAGCCCGTCGACCTCCACGTACTGCACGCGGAGCTTTGCCGGATCATCGGCCACGCCCCGGCCGAGACCTGAGGGCGCGCGACACCTGCCCGCGTCCCGCGCGGCCGCTTTCCGGTTCGTCCCTCCCCCGGATCGCTTCGTGTCCATGCCTGCTCTCTTCCCGCGGGAGAGTCCGTACGCTCGCAAACTCGCTCGCACGATCCCACATGTAAGTGATTGCATACAGAGAACTTCAGCGTGATGCATGGCAACTCGGAGGCCGGGTTCGGCCATCGCCGCATCACGCTATTTGACGCTGGTATTTACCTTCAGGGTGCCTGGATTTCACGTAACGCGCTCTCTTGGTGATGTCCCTGGTCGTTCTTTCCTGCAGGGTTTGGCTGAGGAAGGATGTAGGCTTTTCGGACAGCCATCTCATGAAAGCACTTCAACGCCGTCCACGTGCTGAACAACCGGCTCCCTGTCCGATAACCAGACAGCGACTCCTTTGCGTCCAGTGACGGCAGCCGGCGTCGGTCGTGGCCGTGTGGCAGAACCGCGGTTCAGCGGGCGCGGTCACGCGAGGGCGAGGAAGGACCCCGGGAGAGGCGATGCGGCGAATGCGAGGATGGAAACCGAGGAGGGAGAGCCTGCGACGCCGATGGCGCCGCGTCGAGGACGCGGCACCCGTCGCCGGGATGCCCGCCCCGCTTCGTGCGCGAGGCACTCTAGAGAAGGCGGACGCCGCCGACGCTGCAAAACGCCGTGGCGATGCTGGAAACCGACAGTGACCTGCCCACGCCCACGGCACCGAGAATCAGCACGCGTCGCGACCCGAAAAAAGCGGCGCAGGAACCAGGCACGAACCGAAATGCTAAGTGCTTGTAGATCGGCCACTTGCGTGACGATTGCGGAATCCTCGCAAACTGCGCGAGGCTGTACAACGGGTCCTCGGCGCGGTGCCGGCACCCTCTCCCATGGCGCGCGCGTATAGCGACCGTGGGCTCGCGGAGGAGAACGATGCTCGATCCACGGGTCGTGGAGGCGCGGTTCAGCCCGTCGGGCGAGGCGCGGGAACGGGTCATGGAGCGCACGAGTATGCCACGGGGGGGGCAGTTGCGTGAGGGATGCGCGCCCGGAGGGCCGGGAACGCGGCGGACCGCCCGCACCCTCATCTCCGCCGAGACGATGCCGGGGCGGGCCGCCGCGGGCCCGGCGCCGTTGGCAACGGCGGTATCGTTGCCTACGGCGCGCGCAGCCCGGCCCGGAGCGCAGCGGAGGGACACGCCCGATGCCCCATGCAGTTCCGCCGTAAGCGCTTGGATTATCAGGGGAATTCCGCCGCACCGGCACCTGCGCTCCAGGCGAGCCCGGTGTTTGCGGCATCCACGCCGACGTAGATACCACGCCACGACCCAGCCACGCCCCGAACGGAGCCGAATGCGCCTCCTTCGCCTGACGTTTCTCCTCGCCCTGCTCGTGCTTCCACGCGCGCTCTTCGCGCAGGTGGGCGGCACCACCGACATCATCACCGGCCGCGTGACCGGGCCGGGCGGAGCCGGGATCGCCGGTGTGTCGATCGAGGTGGTGTCGAGCGAGACGGCCGTGCGCCGCACCACGGCCACCCGCGCCGACGGCCGCTTCACCCTCACCTTTCCCGAGGGCGGCGGGCGCTACCAGGTACGCGCCGCCGCGCTGGGCTTCGCGCCGCGGACCGCCACCCTCGCCCGCCAGGCCGACGAGGACGTGCTGATCATCAACTTCGCGCTGGGCGAGCAGGCGATCGCCATCCGCGGCGTGGAGGCGCGCGCCAGCCGCACGCCGCCGCCCGGCCGCGGCGAGGCGGGCGCGCAGGAGCGGACGCTCTCGCAGGAGCTGATCAACCGCCTGCCGCTGGAAGACAACGACCCCGCGCGGGTGGCGCAGCTTGCCCCCGGCGTGGTGGGCACGCAGGCGGCCGACAGCAGCGAGCAGCGGCAGTCGTTCTCGGTGGCCGGCCAGCGCCCCTCGCTCAACCAGATCACGGTGGACGGGACCACGTTCGCCTCGGCGCTGAGCGGCGGGCAGTTCGGCGGCGGGTCGCCGCTGGGGCTGCCGCAGGAGGGGCTGCGCGGCACGCAGGTGGTAACCAACAGCTACGACGTGGCGCGCGGGCAGTTCACCGGCGGGCAGGTGTCCATGACCACCCGCGCGGGGAGCAACTTCATGGCGGGGTCGTTCAGCTGGAACCTGCGCGACCCCACGCTGCAGGGCGGCGCCGGGCGGCCGGCGTGGGGCGGCGGCTTCACGCAGAACCGGGTGAGCGGCGGCATCGGCGGGCCCATCCGAAAGGACAGGGCGTTCTGGTTCCTTTCCGTGTCGGGCCAGCAGCGCACCGACCGCCTCTTCTCGCTCACCCCCAACGACGACAACGCGCTCACCGCGCTGGGGGTGCACCCCGATTCGGTCGCCCGCTTCCTGGGGATCCTGCGCGACCAGTACGGCGTGACCGGGCGCACCGGCCGCTTCTCGCGCACGGGCAACGCGGTGAGCGTCCTGGGCCGGGTGGACGTGAACCTGTCGCAGGAGCACACGCTGGCCTTCCGCAGCCACCTCAACCTGTACCAGCAGGACCGGGCCCGCATCGGCTTCCTGGAGACGGAGGAGAACGGCGGCGAGATGGACAGCGACGGCAAGGGGGCCATCGTGTCGCTCAACTCGCGCTTCGGGGGGAGCTGGATCAACGACGTGCGCGCCAGCGTCACCGACGACCACCGCGCGCAGTCGCCCTACGCCAGCGTGCCCGAGGGGCGCGTGCGGGTCACCTCCGAGCTGGAGGACGGGCGGCTGGGGGTGTCCACGCTGGTGTTCGGCGGCGACCGTTCGCTGCCCTCCACCAGCCGCGAGACCACGCTGGAGCTCACCGACGAGCTGTCGTTCCTCTTCCGCGACCGGCACCGCATCAAGCTGGGCGGGCTGCTCAACCACACCTCGTTCGACCAGGAGCAGACCTTCAACCACCTGGGCTCGTTCGAGTTCAACTCGCTGGCCGACTTCCAGGCGGGAACCCCCTCGCGCTTCACCCGCTCGCTGGCGCCGCGGACCAACAGCGGCGGCGGGCTCAACTCGGCGCTCTACCTGGGCGACAGCTGGCGCCCCACGCAGCAGCTGCAGATCACCTGGGGCCTGCGCGCCGAGGGCTCGCGCTTCGACCGCGAGCCCGCCGCCAACCCCCAGGTGGAGCAGCTCTTCGGGCGGCGGACCGACGGGATTCCCGGCGAGCTGCACGTGAGCCCGCGGGTGGGCTTCAGCCTGCGGCTGAGCGAGCAGGGCACGCCGCTCAAGCTGGTGCGCGGCGGCTTCGGCGAGTTCCGCGGGCGCGCGCCGTTCTCGCTCTACGCCAGCGCGCTCGACCAGACGGGCCTCGCCACCGGCGAAGGGCAAGTCGTGTGCGTGGGCACGGGCGTGCCCACGCCCGACTGGGGGGCCTACGAGGACGGCGAGGCCGGCATCCCCACCGGCTGCACCGCGGCCGCCCCGGCGCAGACGGCGCAGCTGCGGCCCACGGTCACGGTGTTCGCGCCGAACTTCCAGGCACCGCGCTCGTGGCGGGCGTCGCTGGGCTACCAGACGCAGCTGCTGCGCTTCCTGGGCGCGTCGATCGACGTGAGCCAGGCGTGGGGGGTGAGCCTGTTCGGCGTGCGCGACCTGAACCTGAACACCGCCGCGCCCACCACGCTGCCGCGCGAGGCCAACCGTCCCGTCTTCGTCGCGCCCGACGCCATCGTGCCGGCCACGGGCGAGGCGGCGTTCTTCGCCTCGCGCCGCTACGCGCAGTACGGGCAGGTGTTCGAGGTCAACTCGCGGCTGGGCTCCACCACCACGCTGGTGACGCTGGGCTTCAACGGCCTGCTGCCGCCGCGCATCCTGTTCAGCGCCAGCTACACCTGGATGCGCTCGCGCGACCAGTCCAGCTTCTCGGGCGGCACGGCGGCGTCGGGCTTCAACCAGGTGCCGGCGGCGGGCGACCCCAACCTGCGCGAGTGGGCGCGCAGCGACCTGGAGCGCCGCCACCAGCTGCTGGCCACCGTGGGGCTCCCGCTCTCGCAGACCTTCGAGCTGACGCTGATCGGCCGCGCCAGCTCGGGCGCGCCGTTCACGCCCATGGTGGGCGGCGACATCAACGGCGACGGAGCGCGCAACGACCGGGCGTTCGTCTTCAACCCCGCCACCCCGGGCGACGTGGGGATGTCGGTGGGGATCCGCAGGCTCCTGGCCTCGGCCGAGGGGCGGGTGCGCAGCTGCATCACCAGCCAGATCGGGAAGATCGCGGCGCGCAACTCGTGCACGGGCTCGTGGTCCACCTCGCTCGACGCGCGCGCCACCATCCGCCCGCCGCAGGTGAAGGACCGGCGCCTGTCGATCTCGGTGGACGCCACCAACCTGCCCGCCGGGCTCGACCTGCTGCTGCACGGGCAGGGCGGGCTGCACGGCTGGGGGCAGGCCGACTTCGGCCGCGACAACGTGCTCCTCTACCCCAAGGGGTGGGACCCGGCCACCCGGCGCTTCGTCTACCAGGTCAACGAGACCTTCGGCCAGAACCGCATCCGCCGCGCGACCTTCTCGCCCTTCCAGGTGGCGCTGACGGCGCGGGTGAACGTGGGCCGGCAAGCGCAGGGCGGCGCGGGCGGGCTGGGCGCCATCGCGTTCGGCGGCTTCGGGGGCGGCGCAGGGGGCGGGCGCGGCGGTGACGGCGGCGGGCGCGGGGGCGAGGGTGGAGGGGGCTTCCGGCAGGGCGGCGGGATCGACCCCGACGCGGTGCTCGCGCGGCTCATCCCCGAGCCGGTGTCGGCCATCCTGCTGCTGCGCGACACGCTGCGGCTCGACTCGGGGCAGGTGGCGCGGCTGCGGGCGATCTCCGATTCGCTGAAGGCGAAGAACGCCCCGCTGCGCGAGCAGATCCGCGCGGCGTTCCCGCAGGGCGGCGCCACCCCCGACGCCGCGGCCATCTTCCAGCGCATCGGGCCGCAGGTGCAGGCGGCCGCCGCCAACGTGCAGCAGGCGCTGCGGCAGGCCGAGCAGGCGCTCACCCCCGAGCAGTGGCGGCGTGTTCCCGCGGCGCTGCGCAACCCGTTCGGCGCGTTCGGCCCCGGCGGCGGGCTCCGCGGCGGTGGCGGGAGGCCGGGTGGAGGCGGCGCGCGTCCGCGCGACGGCGCGCAGCCTCCGGCGCCGGCCCAGGCGCCTTCTATCACACCCCCTCCGGCGACGCCCCCGCCACCCCCCGCGCCGACGCCGTGAGCCGTGAGCCCGTTGCCGTTGCTGTTCGTAGGGGGGAGCATGCGAGTCCAGCGATGCCCGGCTCCGCGCGGTCCTCGCGGATCTGCGGCGGGGCTGGCACTGCGGGCTCGCATGCTCCCCCTTCATGATATCCTTGGCGAGCACCTTGAGCCAAGCTGTTCCTCCGTTCCCTCCGTTCCTCCGTGTGACCTGCTTTTACGGCGTTTGTCACACGGAGGAACGGAGGAAACGGAGAACTGCAGCCGGGTAAACAAAAGATCGGCCGGAGCGAGAGATCGCCCCGGCCGGTCTTTCTTTCCTCCGTCGCCGCCGCCCTACGGACCGGCGTGGACCGGCGAGCCGGCTTCCTCCTCCGCGTCGCCGGAGGCGGCATTCGGCTCGGTGTCGGGCTCTGCTTCGGGCGATGCGGCCCGGTCGCGCTTGCGGCGGGCCTTGGGGTCGGACGGCGGACCGGTGGGTTGCGGGGCCGGAGCTTCCGTCCCCGCCGCCGCACGCGGTTCGCCCGCCTGATCGCCGCCGGGCACGTCCGCGGCTGGATCGGTGGATGCACCAGGGGCCGGCTCACCGGCCAACGGCCGTGCATCGCCCGAGTCCTCCGCTTCCCCTGCGTCCCGCGGTGCCGCGGACGCGGTCTCGGCGGACCTGGCATCCGCGGCGGGAGCTGGATCGGGCGGCGGGGGCGGGAGGTCGGCCACGTTGATCGGCGGCGACGAGCTGCTGGGCGCCGGGTACACGTCGTCGTCGATCAGCGGCACCCCGCCCATCTCCGACACCTTGGCGGGGAGCGTGAGCCGGAAGGTGCTCCCCTCGCCCGGCGCCGACTGCACCGTGAGCGTGCCGTCCAGCAGCTTGGCCAGCCGCCGCGAGATCGGCAGCCCCAGCCCCGTCCCCTGGTGCTGGTTGGGCTGCGACAGCTGCACGAACTCGTCGAAGATCTTCTCCAGGTCGTCGGGCGAGATCCCCATCCCCCGGTCGGCCACGTCCACCTCCACCCCGCCGTCGGCGCGGCGCCGGCAGCTGACGGTGATCGGCTTCCCCTCGCCGAACTTGATGGCGTTGGACAGCAGGTTCAGCAGGATCTGCCGCACCCGCCGCGGGTCGGTGATCAGCGTGACCGAGTCGCCGCTGTAGTCGAGCGCCAGCTCGCTGCCGTGCTCGTCGGCCAGCGGCCGCACGGTCACGAACAGGTCGTGGATCAGCCCGGGGAAGGTGGCCGGCTGGATCTCGAGCTCCAGCTTGCCGGCCTCGATCTTGGACAGGTCGAGGATGTCGTTGACCAGCTCCAGCAGGTGCTTGGCCGCCTTGTTGGCCCGGTCGATCCCGCGGGCCTGCTCGGGGTTGAGCGGCCCGTAGATGTCGTCCAGCAGCAGCGCGCTGTAGCCCAGGATGGCGTTGATGGGGGTGCGCAGCTCGTGGCTCATGCTGGCGTAGAAGCGGCTGCGCGCGCTCATGGCCGCCTCCAGCTCGCTCTGCCGCGCCTGCAGCTGCTCGTTCACGCGGCGCAGCTCCTCGCCGGTGCGCTCCAGCGACACCGCCTGCTGCCGCAGCGCCTCCTCGGCCGCCTTGCGCTCGCTCACGTCGCGCGCGATCACCGTGAACACGCGCTCGGCCTCCAGCTCCAGGCAGCTGATCGACGCCTCGGCGGGGAACCGGGTCCCGTCGGCGCGGCAGCCGGTGAGCGTCAGGCTGCGCGCCGGCGGGCGCGTGGGGCCGCGCGCCTCGGGGGTGGTGCGGGTGTCGCGGCACACGCGGTCCAGGTCCACCTGCTCGAAGCCCTCGAACAGCTGGTCGGCGGTGCGCTCCATCGCGTCGTCGGTCTCCAGCGCGAACATCACCTCGGCGGCCTCGTTGAACAGCGTGATCACCCGGTCGTCGCCGAAGGTGATGATGGCCTCCTGCACGCTCTCCACGATCTCGGCCATGCGCGCCTCGCTCTCGGAGAGGCGGGCGCGGTGCTCCAGCTCCAGCTCGCGGCGCTCGGCGTCGCGCAGGCGCTCGGCCTGCTCGCGCAGCTGCTCGGTCTTCAGGTACAGGTCGATGAACACCGACACCTTGGAGCGCAGGATGTCGGGGTTGAAGGGCTTGAACATGTAGTCCACCGCCCCCACCGAGTACCCCTGGAAGACGAACTCGTCCTCCTTGCTGATGGCGGTCAGGAACACGATGGGGGTGAAGCGGCTCCGCTCGCGCTTCTTGATCAGCTCGGCGGTCTCGAAGCCGTTGAGCCCCGGCATCTGCACGTCGAGGAGGATGCAGGCGAAGTCGCGCCGCAGCACCTCGCGCAGCGCCTCCTCGCCGCTCAGGGCGCGCACCAGGTCGTGCCCCAGCGGCTCCAGGATGGCCTCCAGCGCCATCAGGTTCTCGGGGCGGTCGTCCACCATCAGGATGGCGGCGCGCCGGGTGGGGCTCACGTGTGCACCGCCTTGCACGGGGGAAGGGCCCGGCCGCGGATCCCCGCCAGGTGCGGGCCGATCCGCTCCAGCGGCAGCACGCAGGCGCCGGGCACGGCCTTCAGCGCCATCTGCGGCATCACCTTCACCTCGGCGGTGGCGGGCTCCTGCACGATGGCGTAGCCGCCGCGCTGCACGATCTTCTGCAGCCCGCGCGAGCCGTCGGCGTTGGCGCCCGTCAGCACGATGCCGATCACGTCGGCCCCATAGGCGTCGGCGGCCGAGGCGAACATCACGTCGATGCTGGGGCGGCTGTAGCGCACCGGCTCGTCCACCGACAGCACGAAGTAGCCGCGCTCCACCAGCAGGTGGTAGTCGGGGGCGGCCACGTACACCCGCCCCGCCTGCAGCGGCTCCTTGTCGTTGGCCTCGCCCACCTGCAGCGGGGTGCACTCCTGCAGCAGGTCGCACAGCGCTTCGCTCTCCTTGCTGCGGTGCTGCACCACGGCGATGGGGATGTCGAACCCCGCCGGGAGCGACGCCACCAGCGTGCGCAGCGCGAACAGCCCGCCGGCGCTCACCCCCACGGCGATCAGCCCGTATCCCGCCACCGCCGCCGTCACCCGGCCCTCCGGTAGATCTTTTCCTTGAGGTTCAGCGCCTCGTACTGCTCCTCGTAGCGGGTGAAGCGGATGGTCTCCTTGTTTCCCAGGCAAAGGACGCCGAGCGGCACCAGCGAGGCGTAGAAGAGGTCGTGCACGCGGTTCTGCAGCTCGCGGTCGAAGTAGATCATCACGTTGCGGCAGAGGATCACGTGGAACTCGGCGAACGAGCCGTCGGTGACCAGGTTGTGCTGAGAGAACACCACGTTCTTGGTGAGCGAGGTATTGAACAGGGCGCCGTCGTACATGGCGGTGTAGTACTCGCTGAACGAGCGCGTTCCCCCGGCCTTGAGGTAGTTCTCGGTATACTCCTTCATCTTCTCCAGCGGGAAGATGCCGGCGCGCGCCCGCTGCAGCACCACCTCGTTGATGTCGGTGGCGTAGATGCGGGCGCGGTCGTACAGCCCCTCCTCCTGCAGGAGGATGGCCATGGAGAACACCTCCTCGCCCGTCGAGCACCCTGCGTGCCAGATGCGCAGGAACGGGTAGGTGCGCAGCAGCGGCACCACCTCGGCCCGGAACGCGGCGTAGAAGCCGGGGTCGCGGTACATGGCGGTGACGTTGATCGACAGGTCGAGCAGCAGCTGCTCCATGGCCTCGGGGTCGTGCAGCACCCGGTCCTGCAGCTGGCTCACGGTGGACAGCCCCTCGGCCCCGATCCGCTTCCACAGCCGCCGCTTGAGCGACGAGAAGGCGTAGGAGCGGAAGTCGAAGCCGTAGTGGCGGTACATGGCCTCCAGCAGCACCTCCACCTCCACCCGCTCCAGCTCGGGCGGGTAGCCCGCGGGGGTGTCGGGGAGGTTGGCCGAGCTGCGCAGCATGGTTTGCGACGAGTCGTCGCGCCGCCGCGTGGGCCGCTCGTCGCCTCGCCCCTTCTGCCCCTGCCCCCCGGTGTCCTTCGCTGCTACGGCCATGTGTGCCCGTGAATGGTTCTCAACTGCCGCGTCCGCGCGCGCGGCGCCACGAGCAGCACTTCGCAATCCCTTTGCCGTTCGCTCGGCCGGAGGCGTTCCGGCGCCGGACGCCGGGTGCCGGATCCTGGTTGCGCGGGTTCGATGGGGCTCCCTGGTGCTGAGTACGGAGTGCTGAGTGCTGAGTTGCGAGTACCGGGCCGGCTTCCAAGCCATTGATGCGAATCCGCCGTATCCCCTTGCCGACTCTTGCCGGGTCCACCGCGTCACCCCATCCGTCCCATTCCGTCCCATCCCATCCGTCCCATCCCATCCGTCGTGTCCGGCGAATCCACCGAAAGCTGCAGGCCCGGGTGCGACGGCGGCGTCCGGGTCTCCTCGACCTTCACGTCCTCCAGATCCCGACGCGGGGCGTCGTCCGCCCGAAGCGAGCGGTGGGACCGAGCACCCTTGACCCACGCGGTTCCGTGGTTGACCTACGTGGAATCCACGACCGTAATGCCGACGAAACGGCGCGGGCGCAAGGGCAAACCGGCCCCGGGCGGCATGCCCAGGGCCGGTCTGGGTGAGATCAGCGGTAGAGCCACACCCGCATCAGCGACAGGAGCTGGTCGGTGTCCACAGGCTTGGTGATGTAGTCGGACGCGCCGCTGGCGATGGACTTCTCGCGGTCGCCCTTCATGGCCTTGGCGGTCAGCGAGATGATGGGCAGCTCGGCGTGCTCGGGCATGTCGCGGATCGCCTTGGTCGTTTCGTAGCCGTCCATCTCGGGCATCATCACGTCCATCAGCACGATGTCCACGTCGGGCTGCGCGGCCAGGACCTCCAGCGCGTCCCTGCCGTTCTCGGCGAACACCACCGCCATCCCCTGGCTCTCCAGCACGCTGGTGAGCGAGAAGATGTTGCGCATGTCGTCGTCCACGATCATCACCTTCTTCCCCGCGAACAGGCTGTCGGTGCTGTGCAGCCGCTCCAGCATGCGCCGCTTCTGGTCTGGGAGCTTGGCCTCGATGCGGTGCAGGAAGAGCGCGGTCTCGTCCAGCAGCCGCTCGGGGCTCTTCACGTCCTTGACGATGATGGTCTCGGCGTAGCGCCGCAGCTGCGTCTCCTCCTCGCGCGAGAGCTCCTTGCCGGTGTAGATGATGATGGGCAGGTCCTGCACGCCCTCGAAGCCCTTGACCTGCTCCAGCAGCTTGAAGCCGTCCATCCCCTGCAGCCCCAGGTCCAGCACCATGCAGTCGTAGTGCTTCCCGGACAGCTCGCGCAGCGCTTCCTCGGCGGTGCCCACGGCCGTGATCTCCACGTCGTCGTCGCCCACCAGCTCGATGATGCTGTTGCGCTGCGTCTCGTCGTCCTCCACCACCAGCAGGCGCTTCACGCCGTCGGAGAGGAAGGATTGGATGCGCTCGAACGCCGAGTCGAGCGCGTCCTTGCTCACCGGCTTCTCGAGGTAGCTGAGCGCCCCCTGGCGCAGCCCCCGCTGCCGCTTGCCCACCCCGGAGACGATGTGGACGGGGATGTGGCGCGTGTCGGGCGAGTGCTTGAGCCGGTCGAGCACCGTCCACCCGTCGATCCCCGGCAGGTCGATGTCGAGCGTGACCGCGTCGGGGCCGTACTCCTGCACCAGGTCCAGCCCGGTCTCGCCGTCCAGGGCCACCAGCGCCTTGAACCCCTTCTCGCGCGCCATGTCCAGGAGGATGCGCGCGAAGGCCACGTCGTTCTCCACGATCAGCACCACGCGGTCGCCCGGCTCCACGCTCGAGCGGTCGTCGTGGATCCCCACCGACTGCGGGTCGCGCGGGCGCCGCCGCCGCTCCTGCGCCGGCGCGCCCCCGGCGGCCTCGTCGTCCTCGTCCTGCTGCTGCAGCTGCGCGGCCTGCGCGCCGCGGCGGCGGCGCAGCGCCGCGGGCCCGGGCGCCGGCGTGGCCGCCACCGGCGAGGGGCCGCGGCGGCCGCCGTTGCCGCCACCGCCGTTGCCGCCACCGCCGTTGCCGCCGCCGTTTCCTCCGCCGCCGTGCCCACCCCGCCCGTGGCCGCCGTCATCCTCGTCGTGGTAGTCGTCGGGCTCGCCCGGCCACTCGCGCGGCAGGAACAGGGTGAAGGTGCTGCCTTCGCCCTCGGCGCTCTCCACGCGGATCTCGCCGCCCAGCAGGCGGCTCATCTCGCGGCTGATGGACAGCCCCAGCCCGGTGCCGCCGTACTTGCGGCTGGTGGTGCCGTCGGCCTGCTGGAACGCCTCGAACACCAGGCGCTGCTTGTCCTTGGCGATGCCGATCCCCGTGTCGGCCACGGAGAAGGCGATCACGTCGTCGGCCTGGTCGAGGGTGGGGTTGCCGAAGCGGCGACCCTTGTCGGCCTTGCGCATGGTCAGCGAAACGCTGCCGTCGTGCGTGAACTTGAAGGCGTTGCTGAGCAGGTTCTTGAGCACCTGCTGCAGCCGCTGCCCGTCGGTCCACAGGCTGTCGGGCACGTCGGAGTCGATGGTGATGTTCAGCTCCAGCCCCTTCTGCTCGGCCATCGGCCGGAAGGTGCGGTCCACGTAGCTGGCCACGTCCTTCAGGTACACGTCCGTGGCGTTGATCTCCATCTTCCCGGCCTCGACCTTGGACAGGTCGAGCACGTCGTTGATCAGGTTGAGCAGGTCGGTGCCGCTCTGCAGGATGGTGGTGCTGTACTCCACCTGCTTGTCGGTCAGGTTGCCGTCCTTGTTGTCGGACAGGAGCTTGGCCAGGATCAGCAGCGAGTTGAGCGGAGTCCGCAGCTCGTGGCTCATGTTCGCCAGGAACTCGCTCTTGTACTTGGAGCTCAGCGCCAGCTGCTCGGCCTTGTCCTCCAGCTCGCGCCGGGCGGCCTCCACCTCGGCGTTCTTCTGCTCCACCTTGCGGTTCTGCTCGGCGAGCAGGCTGGCCTTCTCCTCCAGCTCCTCGTTGACCTGCT
>Ga0247773_1000190_pt1 | contig 29831 bp, 24 predicted proteins | sample UWRJL092311B6_FD_179934 | JGI IMG/M metagenome (GOLD analysis project Ga0247773, IMG submission 179934) | Plant litter microbial communities from Arlington Agricultural Research Station in Wisconsin, United States - UWRJ-L092-311B-6 | ecosystem: Environmental > Terrestrial > Plant litter >... | reverse complement strand
CGTGCTCGGCCACGTGCGGCGGGAAGGTGCCTCGACGCAGCCGCGTGACGAAGCCGCCGCGCTCGCCGATGCTGCAGCGGTGCTCCCACAGCCCCGGCAGCGCCGCGATCAGCGACTCGTTGAACCCGGCCACGTCGGCGGACGAGATCTCGTCGTACTCGCCGGGCCACACGTCCATCCGGGTGACCGGCCGGCGCGACCACTGCGTGGCGCCGCGCAGCGAGCGCAGCGACACCAGGCGGATCTCGGTGTACGGATCGGGACGGCTCATCGGCAGACCGGTACGGGCATGGGTGCGGGTGGCGCAAACGCCGGGCCGGGCTGGGATGTGCCCCGGCCGCGGAGCGCGGAGTGTCCCCCGTGGTGGACGGGTCGGCGAGCGAGATGCGGGCCCCGCCACCTCGTCCGAATCATCACCCACTCACCGCCAGCCGGAGGGTGGATGGATGGGGACGCGCGGATTTGCTTGCAGATTGTCGCATTGGCGATACGCACGCGGCACAGGGAACGTTCGGCGAAGCCCGTGTGTCTGTAGATGCGCACGCGTTGTGCGCATTGCAAGCCGTGCATCTGGACGGCTCGGCCCCGGACCCGCACATTGGGGCTGGTCGAATCCGTCGTCCCTTCCCTGCCTGCCTGCCCTTCGGAGTTCCCAGACATGAATTCCCGGCACCTGACGACCATCCTGGCCGCGCTCGCGCTCGCCCTTCCCGCGACGCGCGCGGCGGCGCAGCCCGAGGTGGTCGCCATCACGCGGCGCTCGAGCCCGGCCGTGATCACGCTCAACACCTACGGACCCAGCGGCCGGATGACCGGGCTGGGGAGCGGCTTCTTCCTTCCCGACGGCCGCATCGCCACCAACCGCCACGTGGTGCAGAACTCGTCGCGCGTGGAGGCGGTGACGCAGGACTCGCGCAGGCTGGGCACCGCCACCTATGCCGAGGCCGTGGGCGGCCCCACCGCCGACCTGGCCATCCTGCCGCGGATCACCAACCCGCCGGCCACGCTCAACCTGGCGCGGGCGCTTCCCGAGGTGGGCGAGGCGGTGGTGGTGATCGGCGCGCCCGAGGGGCTCTCCAACACCGTATCCACCGGCATCGTCAGCGCCATCCGGCGCATCGAGGGGCGCACGCTGGTGCAGATCAGCGCGCCCATCAGCCACGGCTCGTCGGGCGGGCCGGTGCTGAACATGCGCGGCGAGGTGATCGGCGTGAGCGTGAGCGTGCTCTCCGAGGGGCAAAACCTGAACTTCGCGGTGCCCGTCACCGAGCTGTCGCGGCTGGCGCAGGGCCCGCGCGGGCGCATCGCGCTCACCGGCGACCTGCGCTTCGGCGCCGAGGGCGGCCGCACCGGGCCGGGAACGCGCCCCAGCGGGCCCGACATCAGCGACCTCAACGTACGCACCCTCCCCCGCATCGCGCTGGGGCAGACGGTGAGCGGGCGCCTGGCCTCGGGCGACTTCCGCCGCCCCGACGGCTCGTACGCCGACGCCTACGTATACACCGGCCGCGCGGGCGAGCAGATCACCATGACGCTGCGCTCCAGCGATTTCGACGCGTGGGCGGTGGTGGACGACCCCAACGGCCCCCTGCGCGAGCACGACGACGACGGCGCCGGCAACCTCGACGCCGAGCTCACCGTGACGCTGCCGCACGCCGGCCAGTTCCTAATCGTGGCCAACTCGGTGGCCGAGGGCGCCACCGGCGCCTACACGCTGACGCTGCGCGGCGGCGGCGGCCGTTCCAATCCCGACCGCGGCAACAACGACGGCGGCAACAACGACGGCGGAGCGACCAGCACGGGCGACGAGTTCAACGTGCGCTCGGCCACTCCCATCCGCGCGGGCGCCACGGTCACCGGCCAGCTCACCCGCAGCGACACCCGCCGCGGCGACGGCTCGTACGCCGACTCGTACCTGTACAGCGGCCGCGCCGGCGAACAGCTCACCGTCACGCTACGCGCCGTGGGCTTCAACGGCTGGGTGGTGGTGGACGAGCCCGCCGGTCCCTTCCGCGAGCACGGCGGCACAACCGGCGGCAACGTGGCCCGGCTCACCGTGACGCTGCCGCGCAACGGGCAGTACATCATCCTGGCCAACTCGGTCGACGCCAACGCCACCGGCTCGTACACGATGTCGGTGCAGAGCGGCGGGTCGTCGGGGCCCGCCACCCCCAGCGGTAGCAGCGGCGGCGACATCAGCGACATGGACCTGCGCAGCCTGCCGCGGATCACGAACGGCCAGGCGATCAGCGGGCGCCTCACCACCAGCGACTACCAGATCACCGACGGCTCGTATGCCGACGGGTTCGTGTACCAGGGCCGCGCCGGCGAGCAGATCACCGTCACTATGCAGTCGTCCGACCTGGACGCGTACGTGGTGGTGGACGACCCCACCGGCCCCCTGCGCGAGACCGACGACGACGGCGCTGGCGGCACCGACTCGCAGCTCACGGTGACGCTGCCGCACAACGGGCAGTACATCATCGTGGCCAACTCGGTGGGCAACCCCAACACCGGCCGCTACACCATTCAGGTCAGCGGCGGCGGCGGCTCGGCCCGCAAGATCGTCCCGTAAATCTTCCGCCGATCGCAAAGAAACCGCGCCCGCGGCCGAGTCCCGGCCGCGGGCGCGTTTCTTCTGAAGACCGACCTTGACGCTGCGCCGGGTACCGAATATATTCCGAACCAGCAAGAACGTGATTGACGCCGGCAGCACGAGCCGGTACGTTCCAGTCATAGCAGCGGGCGCCGCTGACCTCCGAACTCCGTAACCAGCTTACGGGTCTCCGCTTCGCGGATAGGGGTCAGGGTGCCCGCTGTGTTTTTCCCCTCCGCGGCACCCACTTCCACACGTTGAAATCGGTTTCCCACGGTTTCGACTCGATGCACAGGCTGGGTTTGTTCATGGCCGCGCAGATCCGCTCGGCCATCTCGATCTTCCCGCGGCTGGTGCCGATTGCGGTGTGCCCGCCGGCGTAGTGAAAGCCCACTGCCCCGGTGAGCAGGTCCACCACCTGGATCAGGTCGTCCTTCTTCGAATCGCGCGGCTCCACCGACTCGCAGCAGGGGTAGCCCAGCCCCCGGTCGCGCATGGCGGCGGCGTTCAGCGTGTCGCGCAGCGTGAGCAGGCGGCCGCTGCGCTGCAGGTTCAGCGCGTCCAGCCGGATGCGGTACCGCCACCCCGGCTTCACGCGCGACAGCAGCAGCGTCCACCATGCCTTGAAGTACCCGAGCTCGCGGTCACCGTCGTTCCAGGCGGCGTTGTCCACGAGGCGCCGGTCGATCACGATGCACTTGTACTTGGCCTGCCCCGCCGCGATCGCCGCCGCCACCAGGTCGAACACTTCCACGTAGACCGGATGGACCGACGACCCGGAGCACTTGGTCCACTTGATCTCGCAGTTGAAGTCGTGGCGCGCGCGCACCTCGCCGATCGCGGCACGCAGCGCCTCGGCGTGGCGGGCGGGGATCCACAGGCCGCCCAGCAGGTCGTAGTGCCCGCGCTTCAGCGACTCGTCGCCGTACACCTCCACGCACGGCAGGTCGGAGCGCCTGGGCTCGCGAGGCGGCGGACTGGGGTCTTCCTGCACCATGGTCTGGCGGTGAGGCGCGGAGAAGAAAAGGGCCTCGCCCGCGATCAGGGGGAAGGCCCTCGGTTTCCGTTTGCTGCGCCAGCGAAAGTGGCCGCGCCGCGCACCCATGTCAAGCGTGATGTGTCCTGGGAATCGGCACCAACAGGCGCAGACGTGGCTGAACGGGGACAGAGTGCACTGCCGGCGGACGCGTCATACCACGTGGCTGGGAAGAGTTCTGAAATCGAGGCAATCTTCTTGTTGGTTTCTCGACGGGAAGTTCGATATCCAATCCAGAACTCCAGAACTACGTTTCACACAGGGCCAACAGGGCCAACAGGGCCAACAGGGCCAACAGGGCCAACAGGGCCAACAGGGCCAACAGGGCCAAAAGGAACAGCTGCAGTTTTCTGTTAGCCCTGTTGGCCCTGTGTGATCCCAGGTGGCGTTTGTAATCTCATCCAGAACTACGTTCGGTGAGATGGCGTCCACTTCGTCGAGCGGTGAAAGAAGCAGAGCCGCGGAGGGATCGTTTCCCCGCGGCTCTGCTTCTGTTTCGGTCTGACGTTCAGATCCCTGTCCCGCGGATCGCCCCGATGTCGCCCAAGCGGCCGATCTACAGCCCCGTGCCCGTGGCGCGAGGGCGGAGCTGGGCCAGCACGCCGGGAACGTCGTCGGCCAGCACCACGGCCACGTCGCCCTCGCCCAGGATCTCCAGCGCGCGGGCCACGGCGGCGGCCTCGCCGGGCGCCTGCTCGATCTGGTCGCCGTGCAGGCCGGCCTCGCGCAGGCCCTCAACCAGCAGCCCCGCCACCTCGCCCGGACGCCGGCCGCGCAGGTCGTCGTCCTCCTTCACGATCACCAGGTCGAGCCCCGCGCAGAAACGGGCCACCGAGCGCACGTCCTCGTCGCGGCGGTCGCCGGGCACGGCCACCACGCCGATGCGGCGGCGGGCGGGGATGTTGGCCACCATCTCCATCAGCCCCTGCACCGCGGCGGCGTTGTGCGCGTAGTCCACCAGCACGCGCGCGTCGCCCACCCGCAGCAGGTTGAGCCGCCCCGGGGTCATGCTGGGCGAGGGGAAGAAGGAGAGCAGCCCCGAGCGGATGGTGTCGTAGCGCACGCCCTGCACGTAGGCGGTTGCGATGGCCGCCAGGATGTTGCCCTGCTGGAAGCGCGCGGCGCCGCCCATCATCAGCGGCACCTCGGCCACGCCGGCGATGGGGATGCGCAGCCGTCCGCGGCGGATCACGAAGGTGTTGTCCTCGATCCTCGCGCCGATCCCCGCCCGGGCCACGTGCTCCTCGAAGTGCGCGTTGGCGCCCTCGGGGAGGGTGGAGAAGAGGACGATGTCGGCGCCGGTGCGGTCGCGCATCGCGTAGACCAGCGGGTCGTCGGCGTTCAGCACGGCGTGGCCCTCGCGCTTCACCACCGCGGGGATCACCGACTTGACCTCGGCCAGCTGCTCCACCGTGTTGATGCCGCGCAGCCCCAAGTGGTCGGCGGTCACGTTGAGCACCACGCCCACGTCGCACTCGTCGAACCCCAGCCCCGCGCGCAGCAGGCCGCCGCGCGCCGTCTCCAGCACCGCCACGTCCACGGTGGGGTTGGAGAGGATGATGTTGGCCGAGAACGGGCCGGTCATGTCGCCCTCCATCACCAGCCGGTCCTGGAGGTACACGCCGTCGGTGGTGGTGAAGCCCACCGTCTTTCCCGTCTGCCGGAACAGGTGCGCCACCAGCCGCGTGGTGGTGGTCTTCCCGTTGGTGCCGGTCACCGCGATCACCGGGATGGTGTAGGCGTGGCCCGGCGGGTACAGCATGTCGATGACCGGGGCGCCCACGTTGCGGGCCTTCCCCTCGCTGGGGTGCGAGTGCATGCGCAGCCCCGGCGCGGCGTTGACCTCGATGATCACCGCCCCGTTCTCGCGGAAGGGCACCGAGATGTCGGGCGACAGCACGTCGATGCCGGCGATGTCGAGCCCCACGATCCCCGCCGCCATCTCGCACGAGGTGATGTTGTCGGGGTGGATCTCGTCGGTGCGGTCGATGGAGGTGCCGCCGGTGGAGAGGTTGGCGGTGGCGCGCAGGTACACCGCCTCGCCCGCCGGGGGCACCGTGTCCCAGCTCATGCCGCGGGCGCGCAGGTACTCCTCGCTCACGGCGTCGGCCGGAAGGCGGGTGAGGGTGCGCGTGTGGCCGCGGCCGCGGCGCGGGTCGCGGTTGGCGGTCTCCACCAGCTCGCGCACGGTGTGGCGGCCGTCGCCCACCACGTGCGCGGGCACGCGCTCGGCCACCGCCGCCAGGCGCCCGTCCACCACCAGCACGCGGTAGTCTCGCCCCGTCACGAAGCGCTCCACCACCACCCGCCGCCCGTACGAGCTGGTAACGGGCCAGGCGGCGCGGATGTCGTCCTTGCTGTCGAGCCTCCCCGAGATGCCGCGGCCGTGGCTGGCGTCCAGGGGCTTGATCAGCAGGGGAAAGCCGATCTCGTCGGCCAGCTCCAGCGCGGCGTCGAGCGAGGTGGCGGTGTCGCCCTGGGGCACGGGGAGGCCGATGTTGCCCAGCACGCGCCGGGTGTCGTCCTTGTCCTGCGCGATCTCCACCGCGATGGCGCTGGTGTAGTCGCTCATGGCGGCCTGGATGCGGCGCAGGTTCTTCCCCAGGCCCAGCTGCACCAGCGAGTACGAGTTGAGCCGCCGCACGGGGATGCCGCGCCGCACCGCCTCTTCCACGATGGCCGCCGTGGAGGGACCCAGGCGCACGTTCTCGCGCAGGTCGTGCAGGTCCTCGATGGTCGTGTCCACCTCGAAGGGCCGGCCGGCGATGCAGGCGCGCACCAGCTTGCCCGCGTCGCGCACGGCCTGGAGCCCCACGTCCACCTCTTCGTAGGCCACGATCAGCCACCACACGCCCGGGTCGCCGCTCTCCACCACCCGGCCGAACGACACGTCGCTCCCCGCCAGCGTCTGCAATTCGAGGGCGACGTGCTCCATCACGTGCGGGAGGTGCGTCCCTTCCTCCAGCCGCGCCAGGAAGCCGCCTTCGCTGCCGCGGGAGCACGGGTGCTCGCGCAGCGTGGGGAGGAGCTCCACCAGCCGCTCGTTGAAGCCGGCGATCTGCGTGGTGGGCACGTCCTCGAGCGCGCCGAGCGTCACGTCGCAGGCGATGACGGGCGCCAGGCGCCAGAAGTTGGGCCCGCGCAGCGCCCGCAGCCGGGAGATGCGCAGGTCTTCGGGGTCGTAGCCGGCCACGTGGGCCGGCGACTCGCTTTGTGTGGTTGACATGAGTGTTGGGTGGGCGGTCAGGCCCGGTTCGAGCGCTACCGGCGCGGATCGCGCCCGCGCTCCCAGGCCTCGGGCTCGCGCATCCCGCCGCCGCGCGCGGGCGTGGCCGAGTGGAAGGAACGGTTGCCGTCGCAGTCGATGCGCCGTGCGAAGGAGCCGGCGCTTTCCGCGTCGGCGGCTCGCGCGTGCATGCGCCGGTCGGCGCCGCGGTCGTTGGTGCTGGTGCTCATGCTCGTGTGCATCTGTGATCCCGGTGCTCGTGCGGACGCGGACGATGCGCCGCTGAGCGCGCCGGAAGGGAGCAGGGAGCATGCCATGCACAGGCGCAGGCCGCGTCACGCCGGGGCTCGGGGAACCTCTCGCAACCCCAGGCGGAGCAAAGCTACGCGCCGTCCAGCGATGGACGGCCGACCGCGACGTATCGGAAAGGTACCGACGGCTCGGAAACGTACCGGCCAGTCGAAAACGCGCTGATGCGTGAGGGATGCGCGCCCGGAGGGCCGGGACCGCGGCGGCCCGCCCGCACCGTCATCTTCCTCGAAGGAGATGCATGGGCGGGCCGCCGTGGGCCCGGCTGCGTTGGGCACGGCGGTATCGTGCCCTACGCAGCGCGCAGCCCGGTTCGGCGCCTCGGGCGCCGAACACGCCCAGACCGCGATATCAAGGGCCGGCGCATGAAAGTACGACGTCGGAGTGCGCCGGGCACGACCAACGGTGCCGCGCGTCCGGGCGCACGCCTGCTACACGCCGTCCCCTCGTGGTTTGCGCCGATGGATGCTAGGTTATCCACACCGAACCGCTTCGGCGTGGCCGGGGCCGCCGGACGACGACGAACGACCTTCACGAGCTGACCCAAACGATGGCTACCATTGAACTTGCCGCCGGCGCGCCGCTGACCGTGCTGAGCGAGGACGAGCAGATGTTCCGCGACCTGGTGCGCCAGTTCGCCAACGACGAGGTGCGCCCGCGCGTGAACGCGATGGACGAGGCGCAGAAGATGGACCCCGCGCTGATCTCGCAGTTCTTCGAGCTGGGGCTGATGGGCATCGAGGTGCCCGAGGAGCTGGGCGGCACCGGCGCCTCGTTCTTCACCGCCGCGCTGGTGGTGGAGGAGCTGAGCCGCGTGGACGCCAGCGTGGGCGTGTGCGTGGACGTGCAGAACACGCTGGTGAACAACGCCTTCCTGCGCTGGGGCTCGGAGGCGCTGAAGGCCAAGTACCTCCCCACCCTCTGCACCGAGAAGGTGGGCGCCTACGCACTCTCGGAGGCGGGCTCGGGGAGCGACGCCTTCGCCCTGGCCACCCGCGCGGTCGCGGCCGACGGTGGGTACCGGCTCACCGGGCGCAAGCTGTGGATCACCAACGGCGGCGAGGCCGAGATCTTCATCGTGTTCGCCAACGTGGACCCGGCGCAGGGCTACAAGGGGATCACCGCGTTCATCGTGGAGAAGGAGTTCGCCGGCTTCAGCGTGGGCAAGAAGGAGGACAAGCTGGGCATCCGCGCGTCGAGCACCACCGAGCTGATCCTGGAGGACGTCTTCGTGCCCGCCGAAAACGTTCTCGGCGAGGTGGGGAAGGGCTACAAGACGGCGATCGAGACGCTGAACGAGGGCCGCATCGGCATCGGCGCGCAGATGATCGGGATCGGGCAGGGGGCGCTGGACGCCACCGTGAAGTACGTGCAGGAGCGCGAGCAGTTCGGCAAGCGGATCGGCGACTTCCAAGGGGTGCAGTTCCAGATCGCGCAGATGGCGGTGGAGCTCGAGGCGGCGCGGCTGATGGTGTACAACGCGGCGCGGCTCAAGGACGCCGGCCAGCCGTTCCTGCAGGAGGCGGCGATGGGCAAGCTGTTCAGCAGCCAGGTGGCGCAGCGCATCGCGTCCACCGCCATCGACCTGTTCGGCGGCTACGGCTTCACCCGCGAGTACCCGGTGGAGAAGTTCTACCGCGATTCCAAGATCGGCACGATCTACGAGGGCACCAGCAACATGCAGTTGCAGACGATCGCGAAGAACCTGATGAAGTAGTTTCGGCGCGATCGTTCCGCCTGATTCGTCGAGCCCCGGCCGGAGATTTCCGCGCCGGGGCTCTCGTGTGTCAGCCTCTGGCTTCACGCGCATCGACTGTTCTTCTCCGCACGTTCGACTGCCACACCCTTGCGGCCGCGTCTGCCTCCGCGGTCGAATTCGATCACCTGGCGCGGCGGTTCGCGTCCACGGATCGACTCCGGTTTGTGCCGTTCTCCTCAGCCCGGACGACTGCCTTGACGACGGCGCGTCGGCGCGACTATCCTGCGAGCCGGCTTCCGTACGCCGCCACACTTCGCGCGCGGAAGCAGGTCGCGATCCCACCTGGCACCATCACGCGGACGCACCCGCGCGCCCGCCCGGCGACGAGAGTTTCCCATGCAGAAGGTACGGCTCACGTTGGACGAGCTTGCGGTGCAGTCGTTCGCCACCACCGGGGCCGCGGCCGCGCGGCGCGGGACCGTCAACGGCCGCGACAGCACCGACCCGGTGGCCTGCCCCACCTACGACAACGCGTGGGACACCTGCTGGGAAAGCTGCAACGCCGCCACCTGCGGGCAAAGCTGTGGCGGCACCTGCGACTGTTACTCGGGGATGTGTGGAGGCTCCGAGTCGTTCCTGGCCTCCAACTGCCAGTGAGCCGAACAACCGGGCGGCCGGCGGGATGATCCCGCCGGCCGCTCCTTCGTGCGGGCGCCATCGCCCGCGTGGCCATTCCCCCAGCCGGAGACTTCCCATGGAGAAGGTGCGCCTCACCCTGGACGAGCTGGAAGTGCAGTCGTTCGCCACCACCCGCGAAACGACGGGCTCGCGCGGAACCGTCCGCGCGCACGACGCCCCCACCGACCAGGTGGAATGCCCCACGGCCGACGCCGCCTGGGACACCTGCTGGGCATCGTGCGGCGACAGCAACTGCTGCGGCGGCGGGTCGGGGTGGAGCTGCGACGGAAGCTGCGACTGCTACTCGGGCGGCTGCGGCGGCTCGCCGTCGTTCCTGGCCACCAACTGCTGGAGCTACGGGTGGTGCTGAGGTAGCCCGTCTGCGGCCGGCGGAGTCGGGTCCGCCGGCCGCGTCGGCGTATGACTCAAGCGCTGGATGATACGTCGATGTCGGTCGCCGCTTCAGGATTAAACGGGCGGAGTTGAGCGCATGCGTAGATCGGTGCGGCAGACAAATTAGACACTATTTGCATCTGTACTCAATGTTCATTATCATTCCGCACCGTGGCTTTCGCTCCACTCACGTTGCCATCCCCTCAACATGGTGTTCGGATCTCCCGAAGCGATACGCGTCGCTCGGCAAAGTGCGGTGTATCATCGCGTGGAATCGCCATCACAGTCACCGGAGATTGCCAGCCTGCAGGAATCGAGCGGCGAGATCTGGGGTACGTTCAACCGGGATATGATGGGCGGACGATCAGGCTCTCCTTCGGTGGACGCTTACGTGGGCCCACTCCGAACCGGCGCACGAGGCGTCGAGTTCGTCACCGACGTGCCACCCGACCGTCACACTCCGCCCTGGCTCGCTCGCTGGACCGGCCCGAGAGATGGCGTGATCATTGATGGAGAATTTGCGAAGCTCCGCGTGATGGTGACGAAGAACACGCAGCGAGGCGAAGGATGATCTCCCCGGCTTTTGTGCAAATCGATCCGGTACCGTGGCCGAGCGGGCAGAGTGAAGTGGTGGCCATGCTCGCGCTCTCGCCCGACGCCCTGGCCGAGCGCTACGCGCTTCGGTTCTTCGAAGGCAGCGACAACCTCGACGTGTACGTGGCGGCGGCGATCCGGCTCGAGTCGGGCCGCCAACTCGGGTTGCTGCGGCATCACGGCGCACCCGTACCCGGCACCGAGCTGCACGCCGACGGCAAGGATGACCTCCTGGAAGCGATCCGCGAGTTCCTCGACTGTTCCGGTCTCACCGCCGACGACCTGCAGTGGGTTCGCGACGACCTGCCGCTGGATCACCTGCGGGCGGTGGAACATCCGGCTTGAAGCGAGCGGTCTGATCTCAGAAGCGCCCAGAGGCCTTGGCGAAACAAACTCGCCGGGCTTCTTTGCCATTCAGGCGAGCGACGCTCCAGACGTACACACCGGTACCGGAATCATCATATCAGATAGCAACGAGCCCCCGCCGTCTCCCGGCCGGGGGCTCGCTCGTTCATCCCACCTTGCGCGGCCGCTTACTGGGCGAGCGTCCAGGCGATCGGCATGGTGACCTGCACGCGCACGGGCTGGCCCTTCACCGTGGCGGGGCGGAAGCGGGCGCGGCGCAGCACGCTTTGCGTGGGCGCGTTGAAGCCGGCGTTCGGCGAGTTGACGATCTGGATGGTGCCGGGGTCCACGCGGCCGTCGGCGCCCACCACGAAGCTGGCCGTCACGCTGCCCGACACGCGGTTCGCCTGCAGCTGGGCCGGGTAGCGGTCCTGAAGCGCGCGCTGCAACTCGTTGACGTTGGTGAGCCGGGGACGCTGCTCCACCACGTCTTCGTCGAACACCCGGCTGGCCGACGGCGCGGCGGGCTCCTCGCGCGCCGGGGCGGGCGCGGCGGGCGGCGGCGTGGGGCGCGGTTGTGCGATGGCCACCTGCTGCGGCGCGGCGCGCTGCGGCTGCGCCACGGCCACCTGCGGCTGCGGCGGCGCCGGCGCGGGCTGCTGAGGTGCCGGCTGCGCCGCGGCCGTCCTGGCCTGCTGCGCGAGCTGCTGCTGCAACAGGAGCTGCGCCTGCCGCAGCTTCTCCTCGTCCTGGCGGCGGCGTGCGTCGTCCTGCTGCTTCTTCCGCAGGTCGGCGGCGCGCTGCTGGGGGATGCGCGACGCAGTGTCGGCGGCGGCGGGCGCGGGGGCGCTCGCCTGCGCATCGGCGGCGGGGATCGCCGCGGCCGGGGTGGCGGACGGCACCGCGGGCCCCTGCGCGAGTTGGCTGGGCAGCGGCACCGCCGCCGCGTTTGCGGGATTGGTGCCGCGCCGGGTGGCCACCCACGCCGCGCTGCCCAGCACCAGCAGCCCCAGTACGAATCCCGCGGCCATGGCCTGGCCCTTGAACCCGCCCCTCCCCGCCGCCGCGGCCCGCCTGCGAGCGGCGCCGGGCATGGGCGTGGGTGCAAGCGTCGGCACGGCAGGCGCGGCGGCCACGGGTGCGAAGCTCGGCGTCTCCACGATTGCCGGCCGCGACACCGCCGGGGGCGATGCAGACGGCATCACCGCGATTGCCGGTATGGCTACCGGCGCGTCGATGCCCGGAACGGGTACGGCTGGCGGGGCGGGCGTCTCGACCGGAGCGGCGACGGGCTGCGCCTCTGTCTGTGCCGTCGGGGCGGCGCTGGCGGCGAGGGGAGCGACCAGCGGTGACTTCGGAGCCTGCGGCGGATAGTACAGCTCCAGGTCCGGGGCTGCGGGCCCCACGCGCTTGGACGGGCCTTTCGCCACCGGAGCGCGCGTCAGGTCCGCCAGCGGCGGCGCGGCGGGAACGTGCGGCGCGATGGGTGCCGGGATCGCGACGGGAGCGGCGGCGGGCGCGGGATCAACCGCAGGCGCATCCAGCTGAGCGGCGGGTGCGTCCACCGGCGCATCGGCTTCCATCCGCGACGCGACCGATGCGGCCGCGGCCAGATCCGCCACGCCCGGCTCATGTTCGTCCACGGCCAGGTCGGCGATCTCCACCGCCGCCACATCATCACTCGCGTCGGCGGCGAGGATGCCACCGGCCGCGGCGACGAACGCCGGCGTTGCGGCAGCCACGAGGGCGGGCGGATCTACCGATGCGGCAACGGGCGGCGCGTCAGGGGCCGCGGCGACGGCGGGCGGCGGCGCGGCGGATGCGAGATCCGCCATCGCCCCGGATGCGGGCTCCGCCGGCTGCGCGGAAGCGTGCGAGGCCGGCGTGATCTTGCCCAGCACCATCACCTGCCGCACCTGCTGCTGCAGCGCGGCCGAGAACGCGGCGCCGTCGGCGAAGCGGGCGGCGGGGTCGCAGCGCAACGCTTGGAGCACCGCGTCCACCACCTGCGGCGGCACGGCCGACGCCACGTCGGCGGGGGGCTCGGCTTCCACGGAGCGGCCCTCGGCCAGGGCGCGGCGGGCGGCCTCGTCGAACGGAAGGTGGCCGGTGAGCAGCTCGTAGCCCACCACCCCCAGGCTGAACACGTCGCTCGCGGAGGCCAGGCGCAGGCTGCCGGCGGCCAGCATCTCGGGCGAGGCGTAGGCGCTCACCTCGGGCGGCGCGCCGGCCAGCGACTCGCGGCGGACGATCTGCGGCACCCCGAAGCCGGCCACCTTCACCCGCACCTGCCGCTCGCCGTCGCCGCGCACCAGGTACAGGCTGGCGGGGCGCAGGTCGCGGTGCACCAGCCCGGCGCGGTGCCCGGCGGCCAGCCCCTCGGCCGCGTCGCGCAGCAGCCGCAGGCCCAGCGCGATGGGCGGCTTGCCGCGCTGCTGCAGCACCGACGCCAGCGTCTGCCCGCGCAGCAGCTCGCCGGCGGTGAAGTCGAGGTCCAGCTCCGCGTCGTGGCCCAGGCAGTATACGCCGGCCACGTTGGGGTGCTCGATGGCCGCGGCCGCGCGGACCTCGCCCGCCACCAGCCTACGGAAGCGCTCGCGTGCCTCGGGCGCGCGCGGGGCAGCCAGCACCTTCAGCGCCACCTCCACCCCCGTCTGCGCGTGCCGGGCGCGATACACCAGCCCGCCGCGCCCGCGGCCGATCAGCTCTTCGACGGTGTAGCGCCCGTCCAGGGTGCGTCCGATGAGCAGTCGTTCAAGCCCCACCATGGCTCAACATCGCGAGAAGAAGGGGAAGCATGGCTCCACTGGCGTCACGCGGCGCTTCCCCCGCGGCGGCACGGCGGCCGAAGCGGCGGGAAACACCGGGACCTGCGGAGATGCGACGACCCGGGCTCTCCAGGGGAGTCCGGGTAGGGTTTGCGTACGGCTCGGAAAACTCGCGCGCGGAGCCGAATGGATGCGTGGGCGCGTCCGTGCGGCGAGCAGATCGGAATTTGGGATCAGGATGGCGGAAGCTAGTGTCCCCGTTCGCGTTGGTCAATACAAACGGTGCGCTGCAACGGGCTCCACGATCACTGTCTCCGTATCAGGTAGCAGATCGCACCATGTGATCGGGGATTGTCCCATCGCCGCGGGCGCGAGCGGATCGGCTGTCATACCCGGATCGAGCGATCGGCAGTGCATTCGAATCGGCCGCCACGGCAAGAGGTCACACGGAGAAACGGAGGAAACGGAGGAAAGCCAAGGCAGTTCTCCGTTCCCTCCGTGCCTCCGTGTGACCCAGTCCGTCCGTACGGATCTGCAGGAATGCACATCCATTCAGTCCAATTGGGATCCGACGTGGGTTCGAGGACGCGAATTTATTGGCCGGAAACGGCGGCCGGGTGGCTCTCCAGCAGGATTTCGCGAGGCCAGCGAAGCGGGCGACGTGAGCGGGGATGCAGAAAGCCGGCGAGCCGCGGGGATGCGGCTCGCCGGCTTCTCGTCAACCAGCGGAATGCGTCAGAGACGGATGCGGAGGCCGGCCTCCACGTTCACGTACTGCGCGTCTTCCACCTTGTTGAAGCTGGCCTGCGGGGTGAAGCTGAAGCGCGGCGAGATGGGCACCTCCACACCGCCGCCCAGCTGGAACCCGAACTCCGAGTCGCTCGACAGGCTGCCGCCGTCGCCGGTGATGCCGGCCTTCTGGTACAGCGCGCCGCCCTTGAGGAAGGGCGTGAACCCCGCCATGGGCGAGAGCGAGAAGCGCAGGCCCGCGTCGAAGCCCTTGATCTCGCCGTCGGCCTCGTCGGTGTCCTTGAAGGCGTAGCGGTTGTAGTTGTAGCCCGCGTACACCGCCAGCTGCGGGGTGAACTGGTACAGCACGTCGCCGGTGAACGCCAGGCCCACCTCCAGGTCGTCGCTGTCGTCGCCCATGGGGATCGAGAGGCCCGCGCGGGGCTCGATCGAGAACGGCGTGGTGGGGCTCGACTGGGCGTGCGCGCCCGCCGCGGCGAACGCCGCGATCACGCCGAGCGCCAGGATGCTCTTCTTCATGTCAACCATTCGCGGTTCGATGTGAAGCGGCACGCCCGGCCAGGGAGCCGGGCGTGCCGCGGGTGGCCGTGCGATCCGCTTACAGGCGGATGTTCAGGCCAATGCCGAGGTGCACGTTCGACACGTTGATGTCGTCGTCCTCGCCGTCGTCCTCGCCGGGGTTGAACTGGCTGTAGCCCACCTGCGGGGTCAGCGTGATGCGCGGAGCGACCGCGATCTCCACGCCGCCGCCCACGTCGAAGCCCAGCTTGGTGTCGCTCGAATCCTCGCCCAGGTCGCCGAAGTCGGCGCCGATCTTGTGGAAGATCGCGCCGCCGCGGAAGAACGGGGTCACCGGCAGCCCGGTGGGCGACGCGAAGCGCGCCTTGAGGCCCACGTCGAAGCCCTGCTCGGTGAAGGTGCCGGTGTCGCTGCCGCCCAGGTCCTCGTCCACGTCGAAGCGGTTCCAGGTGTAGCCGCCGTAGATGCCCACCACCGGCGTCACGTTGAACGTCACGTTGCCGTTCAGGCCGATGCCGGTCTTGGCCAGCTCGCCCCAGTCGCCCTGTGGCAGCACCGCGCCCACGCGCGCCTCGAACGAGAGGGGCAGCGAGCTCTGCGCCTGCGCCGTGCCGGCAAACGCCACGGCGGCCAGCGCCGCCAGCGCGAACGTCGTCTTCTTCATCGGTCTCTTTCCTCGGTTCCGGTTGTTGCTCGGCACCGCCAGTGGGGCGGTGCCGGAGCGCGGCCAATTGAAGGCACCCTCCGCGCCGCGTCAATCGCGGCACGTGAAAAAGCGCGTCCGAGCGATGGGCAAATTGCTTGCCATCAATGAGTTAGGTGACAAACACATGATCTCTGACAACGCGCCTTCCACGCTCGCCCGGCCGGGCCGCGCACCCCGGTTCGTCCCCGCGAGTGGACAGGCGCGTCCCGCGGGGCGTGTCGGTGCGGAACACCCGGGGCGTTGCGCAACCCTTGCATCTGCTGGCGCCGGGCGTAGTGTTCCTTCCGACGAACGAAGCTGCTGCACACCGGCCGGAACCCCCTCCCGAGCCATCATTTCCGTGCGTGGGCACGCGACCAGACGCCGCCCCGCCCGTTATCCCGAGGCAGATGAACGTATCCACCCACCTGGACGGCGCCGGCCTGCGCGGCGCCCTGCTCACCGCCAGCGAGTACGTCCAGCGCCACCGCGCCGACCTGAACCGCATCAACGTGTTCCCGGTTCCCGACGGCGACACCGGCACCAACCTGGCGCTCACCGTGTCATCCATCGCCGACCGGCTGCGGGGCGTGGGCGACGAGTCGGTGGGCGTGGTGGCCCGCCACGCCGCCGAGGCCGCCATCCTGGGCGCCCGCGGCAACTGCGGGATGATCCTGTCGCACTTCCTGCTGGGCTTCAGCGACGCCGTGGGCGACCGCGCGCGCCTCGGCGTGGGCGACTTCGCGGGCGTGTGGCGCCGCGCCACCGAGCACGTGTACCGCGCGCTGGAAAAGCCGGTGGAAGGCACCATGATCACCATCATGCGCGCCGTGGCCGACGAGGCCGAGCGGCTGCAGCACCTCGACTTCGTGGTGCTGTTCGAGCGGCTGATGCTGAAGGCGCGCGAGGCGCTGGCCAACACCCCCGAGCTCCTTCCCCAGCTCAAGGCGGCCGGCGTGGTGGACGCGGGCGCCAAGGGCTTCGTGCACATCATCGAGGGAATCTCGAGCTTCGTGGCCGGCGACCCGCTGGTGGCGCTCGACGAGGTGCCCGACTGGGACGCCGAGCCCGCCTTCGCGGCCGCAGCCGCGGCGGCCTACCCGGCCGAGGACGAGACCTTCCGCTTCTGCACCGAGGCGCTGGTGCGCGGCCCCGCCATCCCCGAGGCCGACCAGGTGCGCGCGGTGCTGCGCGAGCGGGGCGACTCGCTGGTGGTGATCCGCGCGGCCGACATCCTCAAGGTGCACATCCACACCGACGAGCCCGACGAGGTGTTCGCCTACCTGGGCTCGCTGGGCGAGCTGGCCACGCACAAGGCCGAGGACATGCGCGCCCAGCACGCCGCGGTGGAGCGCGCCGCCCGCAGCGGGCACATGACGCTGGCGCGGCGCCCGGTGAGCATCGTGGCCGACACGGCGTGCGACATCCCCGAGGAGGTGGTGCGCGCCCACGGGATGCACCTGGTGCCGCTGTCGCTGATCTTCGCCGACGAGGTGCTGCGCGACCGCGTGGACATCTCCGCCGAGGCCTTCGCCGAGCGACTCAAGGCGGGTGCGCACCCCAGCACCTCGCAGCCCACGCCCGCCGCGTTCACCGAGGCCTACCGCCGCGCGGGCGACGAGGGCGAGGCGGTCGTCGGCGTGATCCTCTCCTCCGGTCTTTCGGGCACCTTCGCGTCGGCGCAGGCGGCGCTCAAGCAGCGCGCGGAAGGCGAGGTGCCGGTGCACCTGTTCGACTCGCGCGGGGGCTCGGTGCTGCAGGGCTTGCTGGCGCTCAAGGCGTCGGAGCTGGGCGAGCTGGGGTGGGAGCCCGAACGCATCGTGGCCGAGCTGGAGCGGGTGCGCGCGCAGAGCGGGATCCTGGTGGTGCTCGACACCTTCGAGCGCGCGCTGGCCTCGGGGCGGGTGGGCCGGGGGCGCGCCTGGCTGGGCAGCCTGCTCGATATCAAGCCCGTGCTGGAGGTGGACGAGGCCGGCAAGCTCAACCCCATCGCCAAGCTGCGCGGCCGCAAGCAGATGCTGCCCAAGATGATGGAGCTGCTGTCCGCGCGCGTGCCGAAGGGGGCGAAGAAGATGCGCTTCGGCGTGTTCCACGTGGCCTGCCCCGAGGTCGTGGACGAGGTGGTACGCGAGATCCGCGGGCGGTGGGGGAACCGCGAGGTGATGACCGCGGCGGGCACGCCGATCATCGCCACGCACGCAGGCGAGGGGGCGTGGGGTGTGGCCTGGATGGTGGAGGATTGAGGGCCGCGCCGGGAAAGATGAAACCCGGAGGGCGGTTCGGTCGTCCATAGGTGCCGGCGCCCCGTTGCCCGATGCCGATCGCCCGGGCCGGCGGGCGCTCTCGGGAAGCGCGGAACGCGTGCGCGCCCCTTCGCCGGCACTGCCCGGCGAGGGGGCGTGTGACTTGCACGTTCGCCCTGCGCACCTCGCCCGAACCAACCCGCGGCCCGCGGCCCCCCGGAGGCGGTATGTACGTTCTGGTGCAGCACTACGTGTCGGACCCGCACACCTTCTGGTCGGACGTGCGCTACGCGCTGGCGGCCCTCCCCCGCAACCTCGCCCTCCACCACGTGTACCCCACGGCCGACGGCAGCCACGCCGTGTGCGTGTGGGAAGCCGAGTCTGTGCGCGACGTGAAGGCCTTCATCGAGACCTACGTGGGCCACGTGAGCCGCAACCTCTACTTCCAGGTGGAGAACCGCGAGGGCATCGCCACGCCGGGAGAGCTGGGGGATGTGATGCCCAGCGTGCCGCGGCAGTTCGCCGGGGCGCAGGCGGCCTGACGGGGCGGGTTGCCGGCTCTTTCGACCAGCGCCGGCGACCCGCAGAGATTTCCACCTCTGCACCTTTTTGCAGCATCGCGCCCGTCGCGGCGCTTCCGATCCAACCCGTCCGCCCACGCTCACCCCATCGCCGAGCAGTCTCAGGTTCGTTCTTCTACACCCTCCCGTCCGACGCGTCCGACCCGTCGGCCCGACCGCCCTTACCCCGCCCCGATCCCCAGCCGCTCCATCAGCCGCATCGCGTCGAACGGCGCGTGCACCTTGGCGTCGTTGTCGAAGTAGACGTAGACGTCGCGCGCCTTCGCCCCCGGCGCGTCTACCGGCGAGACGCAGGTCCGGTCGGCGGGCTGGCAGCCGCGGCGCCACTCGCGGATGCGCGCCGCCCACCAGTCGAGCTGCGGGTCCGTGTACCCGCTGGCATACAGATCCTCGGCCCCGTGCAGGCGCACGTAGACGAAGTCGGCCGTCACGTCCTCGGCATAGGGCCAGCGGCCGGCGGTGTCGGCGAACACCAGCGCGGCGTTGTGGCGGCGCAGGAGCGCCACGAAGTCGGCGCCCAGGAAGCCGGGCGAGCGGATCTCGAAGGCATGTCGCAGCGGCGTCTGCGCGTCGGCCTCGGGCCAGGCGCGGCCGGCCAGGCGCTCGTCGTGGTGCTCCGCCAGCGCGGCGGCTTCGGCCGACGTCTTCGGCAGCAGGCCCAGGAAGCGCTCGAAACGCTCCAGGTCGGCCGGCATGCGCTCGGGAAACTGCCAGAGGATCGGCCCCAGCTTCTCGCCCAGCCGCAGCACGCCCGAGGCGAAGAAGTTGGCGAGCGCCGTGTCCACGTCCTTGAGCTTCTTCATGTGGGTGATGAAGCGGCTTCCCTTCACGGCGAAGACGAAGCCGGGTGGCGTGGCCTCGTACCAGCGGCGGTAGCTGGTGGGGCGCTGGAGGGAGTAGAACGAGCCGTTGATCTCGATCGACGCCATCTTGCGGCTGGCGTACTCCAGCTCGCGCTTGTGCGCCAGCTTCTCGGGGTAGAACACGCCGCGCCACGGCGCATACGTCCACCCCGAGATCCCCACGTACGTCCCGCCGCCCGCCCCGCGCTTCGCCATCTTCCCGTCTCCTGCCCACGCCGTGGCCGTTCTCCGTTTCCTCCGCTGCTCCGTGTGACCCAAGCCGTTGCCAGAACCGGCGGAGGGCGGAGGAAAAGCGGTCCGGCGCCGGTGCGTGAAGCGTGCCCGCACACCCGGTTGTGTCGGTTGATGCGCACGGAGCGCGTGCCTATCGTGCACGGAGTGGCGCACACTCCATCCAGGGGATGATGAGCGATCCAGCGCGGCAGCCGCACGTGGTGATCATCGCCGGGCCCAACGGCGCGGGCAAAAGCACGCTCGCGCCGCGGCTGCTGATGCAGGAGTTCGGCGTGTACACCTTCGTCAACGCCGACATCGTGGCGCAGGGGCTGGCCGCGTTCGACCCCGCGTCGGCCGCGGTGCAGGCGGGGCGCGTGATCCACCGGTGGATCGGTGAGCTGCGCGCGGCGCGGGTGGATTTCGCCTTCGAGACCACGCTGGCCGGCCACGCGCTGCGCCGGCAGATCGGGGGCTTGAAGGACGCGGGGTACGTCATCCACCTGGTCTACCTGTGGCTCCCCAGCGCCGACGCGGCGGTGGAGCGGGTGCGCGGCCGGGTGCGCGTGGGCGGCCACACGGTGCCCGACGCCGACGTGCGCCGGCGCTACCACCGCGGCCTGCGCAACTTCCTCCACACGTATCGGCAGATGGCATCCGACTGGCTGGTCTATGATGCGACGAAGGGGATCTCGGGCCGCCTGCCGCCGCCGATCGCGGTGGGAGCGGGCGACGTCGTGAAGCAGGTGTTCGACCGCGAGGCGTGGGCGAGCATCGACGGAGCCGCGCGATGAACAAGCACCCGGCGAAGGACATCTCCGCGCTGATCCGCGACCGCACCGCGGTGGACCGCGCCGTGGCGCTGGCCGCGCAAGACGCCGTGCGCCTGCACCGCCGCCACCGCGTGCCGCTGGTGAGCTGGCGCGACGGCCGTGTGGAGTACGTGGACCCGTGGCAGGTGCCGTTGCCGGAGGATGGGGAGGGCGAGAGCGCGGAGGGTGCGTGAGTGCGTGACCGCATCACTGCCGAGCTCGGTGCGCTGGAGGAAGTCGCCCGCTATCTTGGCCTTCGAAACGTCGCGCCGTCGATGTCCGCGAAGACGGACAGTGTGCCGTCGTAGCGGGCGAGTTCACTCGCATCTTCGCGCGAATGCCGGCGGCTCGACCCTGCGGCCGACGCTCTCCCGCGATCGCGCCTCATTCCCCCGATCCCCACGCCGATTCACCGATGTCAGACGACGACGACGCGCCGCCATTGCCCGGCAAGACGCCGCGCGAGAGCTACACCGTGCTCTCCGAGAGCATGATGCCCGACCAGCTCAACCACCACGGCAACGTGTTCGGCGGGGTGATCCTGGCGCTGGTGGACAAGTGCGGCGGCGTGGTGGCGCGGCGGCACGCGCGGCTTCCCGTGGTCACCGTGAGCATCGACCGGGTGGAGTTCAACGAGCCCGTCTACGCCAACGACTACGTGGAGGCGCACGGGCGCATCGTCTTCACCGGCCGCACCAGCATGGACGTGCTGGTGACCGTCACCGCCGAGCAGGTGGAGACGGGGCTGCGCCGCCAGACCAACCGCTGCATTCTGACCTACGTGGCGCTCGACAAGCTGAACGGCCGCCCCGCCCGCGTGCCCGAGCTGGTGCTGGAGAACGACGAGGACCGCCGCCTGCACGCCGTGGCGCTCCGCCGCCGCGAGCGCCGCAAGGCCGAGCTGCGCGACGGCACCGACGAATGGTGACGCGCGGCGACGCGGTGCCCGCGCCCGACTCGTGGCTGGCGGAGGGCGACGACGCGCTGGACCGGCGCATCCGCTTCGCGCTGGAGGCCGACCGGTTGAAGAGCGTGATCCGGCGCACGCGGCTGGTGGACGGCTCGCGCCACGAGAACACCGCCGAACACTCGTGGCACCTCGCCCTCCTCGCCATGCTGCTGGCCGACACGGCGGCGGCCGGCGTCGACCAGGCCCGCGTGCTGCGCATGCTGCTGGTGCACGACCTGATCGAGGTGGACGCGGGCGACACCTTCGCCTTCGACGCGGCCGGCTACCTCGACAAGGCCGACCGCGAGCGCGCGGCGGCGGCCCGGCTGTTCGGCATCCTCCCCGCCGCACAGGGCGACGAGCTGCGGGCGCTGTGGGAAGAGTTCGAGGCCGAGGAGAGCGCCGACGCGCGCTTCGCCGTGGCGCTGGACCGGTTCCAGCCGCTGCTGCTCAACTTCTACGGCGGCGGCGGGTCGTGGCGCCAGCACGGCATCACCCGTGCGCAGGTGCTGCGGCGGATGGCGCCCATCGAGCACGGCGCCCCTGCGCTGTGGCCCATGGTGCTGCGCGTGATCGACCGCGCCTGCGCCGAGGGGTGGATCTTGCCCGATCCAGCGTAAGCACGGGCAGCCTGCTCCGCGTCCCGCCCGACGACGCAGGACTCGTCAGCGTTGGCCTTCCGCACGACGGATGGCGCCCGAGTTGGAATGCCCCGGGCGGACCGATCCGCCGCTCCGGCCGCACGGATTTCTCCCGTCGGGTAGACTTCACGGCATACCGGACGATGGGTGGCCGCGGCACGGCGGCTGGAGGCGGCAATCGTCCCGTCCCCTCGCGCGCGCACGCACTCACGCACGGTTTGCAGTTCGTCCCGTGGGCGTTTGCGTCACCCCCCGGCACCATTATCTTCTCCAAACGGCAACCGTCCGTCCACGCACCCGTCCGTCCCGCTGCAGCGAGGTCTCACCGCTGGCCCGATCCCTCACCCCCGACCGCGCGCTCGCGTTGAACGACCCGGCCCCGCGCCTGCGTTCCGCCTCCACGCCCGACGTGCTCGACCGCCTGGCGCGGCTTGCGTGCACCGTCAGCGGTGCGCCGGGGGCGGTGGTGCTTGCGTTCGAGGGCGGGCGCGGCATGGTGGCGGGGCGCCACGGCGATGCGGCGGCGAACTTCGGCATGGTCAACGGCGCGCCCGCTCCCGCACGCGGCGCGGGCATGGTGGCCTCGCTCACGCTGCCCCTGGCCGCGGCGGATTCGTCCGAGGCGCTGGGTGAGCTGGTCGTGCTGGACCGCGCCGGGCGCGAATGGACCGCCGCCGAGCGCGCTGCGCTGGGCGACGTGGCCGCGGCCGCCGCCGACGCGCTCGCCCGCCCCCGCGCCGACACGCCCGCCGCGCCCGGCAGCGCGCTGCAGCGCGAGCGCGCCGCCCGCACGCAGGCCGAGGCGGGGGAGAAGCGCTACGCCTTCCTGGCCGAGGTGAGCGCCCTGCTCGACGCCTCGCTCGACTACCACACCTCGTTCCAGAAGCTGGCGCGGCTGGTGGTGCCCGCCCTGGCCGACTACTGCCTGATCGACGAGGCCGAGCCCGACGGCGGCCTGCGGCGCATCGCGCGGGCGCACGTGGACCCGGCGCGCGAGACCGTCCTCTACAGCAACGCCTACCATCCCCCGCTGGCCGAGGAGGCCGACCTCTCGCGGCACCCGGTGGTGCGCGTGATCCGCACCGGCATCCCGCTGCTGGTGACCGACTTCACGCCCGAGATGGCCGACGTGATCGCGCACGACGACGAGCACCGCGACCGCCTCGACTCGCTCGACCTGCGCTCGTACATCATCGCGCCGCTGGCGGCGCGCGGGCGGGTGCTGGGCGCCATCACCCTGTCGGCCACCAGCGACAGCGGCCGCCGCTACCGCGCCCCCGACGTGGCCCTGGCCGAGGAGGTGGCGCGGCGCGCGGCGCTGGCCATCGACAACGCGCGGCTGTACACGCTGGCGCAGCAGGCCATCCGCGACCGCGAGGCGGTGCTGGCGGTGGTGTCGCACGACCTGCGCAACCCGCTCGCCAGCATCCTGCTGAACGCCACCATGCTGCTGGACATGTCGCCCGCCGGCGCGCTCACCGCCTGGATGGACGACAACCTGCGCCAGATCGTGCAGTCGGTGGAGCAGACCAACCGGCTGATCACCGACCTGCTCGACGTGACGCGCATGGAGGAGAGCGGCGGCATCCCGCTGGACCGCAGCCCCATGGACGCCCGCCCGCTGCTGGCCGCCGCGGTGCGGATGCTGTCGCCGCTGGCGCAGGCGCGCGGGGTGGAGCTGGTGCACGCGCCCGGCGGCGCGCTCCCCGTGCTGGCCGACTCCGACCGGGTGCTGCAGGTGCTCAGCAACCTGATCGGCAACGCGGTGAAGTTCACCGACAGCGGCGGCCAGGTGCGGGTGAGCGCCCACGGCTACGGCGACGAGCAGTGGTTCGCCGTGACCGACACCGGCATCGGCATCCCCGAAGACCAGCAGCCCTTCGTCTTCGACCGCTTCCGCCAGGTGGGGCGCGACCGGCGCGGCGTGGGGCTGGGGCTGCCCATCGCCCGCGGCATCGTGGAGGCGCACGGCGGGCGCATCTGGGTGGACAGCCGCCCCGGCCTGGGCACCACCATCCACTTCACCCTTCCCGCCGCCGATCCCGATGCGGATGCGGGGGCGGTTTCGTGAGGGCCGGCGCCGACAAACAGGTGCGTGAGTGGGTGAGTGCGTGAGTGCTGAGTGCTGAGTGCGTGAGTGCGACTTGGCGGGCCCGGATCGATCCGCTGCCCGCCGCCTTGATCCACCCCCTCCACCGCTGGGCCGTACGCACTGGCGCACTCGCGCACTTCCGCACCCGTTGCGGAGCCGTGCCCCGCACCGCCGCCGGCGAAAGGAACGCACACCGCGCCGCGCGGTATCACCCTGTGGAAGTTTGACGGCGAGAGAATTGCGCGCTAGGTTGCGCGGATACACGGAAGGGGAGTAGCTAACCGGGCGAGACAGCCCGGCGGCCGAGTCGTCAAGACTGCGGGTGCAAGCCCGCACGGTTCGGTTGGGGCGGGTGGCGCGGCGCGCCGCCGTTCAGGGCGAGACCTTCGTTCAGGCACCGGACGCCCCAGCGGCTTCCGCGGCCGGGCGAAGGTCTCGCCCCTTTTCGTGGCCGCTGCACCCCACCAACGAGCGGAGAGGACCACCGGAGTGACGTCGAACTTGGTGCTGGCCTGGGCGGGGTTCGTGGGGCTGGTTCTGGCCCTGCTGGCCGTAGACCTGGGAATCTTCAACCGCAAGGCGCACGAGATCACCCCCGCCGAGGCGGCGCGGTGGAGCGCCATCACGGCGGTGCTGGCGGGGATCTTCGCGTTCCTGATCTGGCACCACGACCTGCCCACCGACATCGTGGGCGGCCCGAAGCAGGCGCTGGAGTTCCTCACCGGCTACCTGATCGAGCTGGCGCTCAGCGTGGACAACATCTTCGTGTTCGTGCTGGTCTTCAGCTATTTCTCGGTGCCGCCCAAGTTCCAGCACCGCGTGCTGTTCTGGGGGGTGCTGGGGGCGCTGGTGTTCCGCGGCGCCATGATCGGCGCCGGGGCCGTGCTGATCGGGCGCTTCGAGTGGATCATCTACGTGTTCGGCGCGTTCCTGGTGTTCACCGGGATCCGCATGGCCACGCAGGACGACGTGTCCATCGAGCCCGACAAGAACCCGGCGCTGCGCCTGGTGCGCCGCTTCCTGCCGGTGACCTCGCACTACGACGGGCAGAAGTTCTTCACCCACGAGATGGTGGACGGCAAGCTGCGCAAGGCCGCCACGCCGCTGTTCGTGGTGCTGGTGCTGGTGGAGACCACCGACCTGATCTTCGCGGTGGACTCGATCCCCGCCATCTTCGCGGTGACCACCAACCCGTTCCTGGTGTTCACCTCCAACGTGTTCGCCATCCTCTGCCTGCGCTCGCTGTACTTCCTGCTGGCCAGCGTGATCGACCGCTTCCAGTACCTCAAGCTGGGGCTGTCGATCGTGCTGGTGTTCATCGGCGCGAAGATGCTGGCCACCATGTTCCACGTCCACATCGACACCTTCGTGTCGCTGCTGGTGGTGGCGGGGGTGCTGATCGCCTCGGTGGTGGTGTCGCTGCTGCGCCCCCCCAGCACCGCCGTGTCCGACAAGATCCACGCGCTGGAAGAGGGCGGCGTGCACCCCGAGCGCGACGACCCGCCCCCGTCCGCCGAGCCGGGCACGGCTGACCCATCGTCCACGTCCGCGCCCGCGCCGCCGCCCGCCGCCGACGCGCCCGAGCCACCCAGCCGCAAGGCCAGCGGCGCGTAGCCCGCCCGGTCCGCAACGAATACCGCCCCCCGCCGGAGTGCCGGCGAGGGGCGGTTTGCGTTCATTCATATCTCGAAATCTCGCAGCCGAACACTCGTCTTCGGGAGATTGCTGCGGGCCAGGGACGCCCGGAACTCATCCGCCGTCATTGGCGGGCTCGTCAGGCGTTTTCGCCGCTTGGTGATGGCATCGCATACACGCCCGGGCTCCTGCTCGAGGAGTTGGCTGACCAGCGTGTCTGGATCCACTGCCAGAAGACCGTGCCGCCGCAACACCGCAGCCGGAAAGTCGCGGAGGTTGAAGGTGACGATCAGGTCGGCGCGCGCCTCGATGGCGGCGGCAAGCACGTGCAGGTCGCCGGCATCGGGAAGGTGGAGCGATGGGATGCGCTCCTCGTAGCCGCGAACCAGCGCTTCGGGGAACGCGCTGTCCATCATGCCCCGCGTTCGCGCCAGCGTTGCCGGCGTGATGTCTGGGCGCGACCGTAAGAGGTTGGTGATCCACTCGTTGTGGATCTCGTCGGTCCGACGCGGCACGAGAAGAGCGGCGCCGGCGAGGGTGAGCAGAAGATCGCGAACCGTAGCCGCGTACAGGACGTTTGCGTCCAGCAGCGCCACCGGTCCGCCGGCGCTCACCCGTAGAGGCCCAGTTCCTGTGCCTGGGCCGCCAGTGCATCCAGCGTCCGTTCCCTGTGTGCGCGCATCTCGGTCTGATAGGAGAGAACGTCGTCCAGCCGCACGCGCCGGTGAGTGCCCACGCGGCGAAACGGGATCTTACCCGTCTCGAGCAGTTCCACGAGGTAGGGGCGCGAGACGTTGAGGATGTCGGCCGCGCGCTGCGTGCTCACCTCGAACTCGCGCGTGGCCAGGACCACCGCGCGCCCTTCCGCGAAGTGCTCCAGGATCTCGGCGAGCATCTTCACAGCGCCCGCGGGGAGCTCCACGGGCTCACCTCGCCCCACGCGAAGCGTGACATCCCTGCCTGACCCGGCCTTCGCCAGCTTCCCCGCCGCGCAGCGCGCCACGCGCATGTCCTCGGCAGACGGGATGACCGGCCCCATCGTTTGTGCTTTCATCCTTCACCTCCTGAAGATCAGGAAGCAATCTAATCGAATCGAATCATTCGCAATAGTCGAAATATTCGAAATGGGGGGGAGCCGATTGATCTACCGCCCCGCCGCGGCGGAGGCGGCGGCCTCCAGCTCGGCCCAGCGGGCGTAGAGGGCGTCCACCTGCTCGGTGGCTTCGCGGAACTCGGCGCCGACCTTGGCGGCCACGTCGGGTGACTGGGTGTAGAGCGCGGGGTCGGCCAGGCGCGCCTGGAGCGCTTCCTTGCGCTCCTCGGCCTCCAGGATCGCGGCTTCCATTCCCTCCAACTCGCGCTGCTCCTTCCAGCTCAGCTTGCGCGGCCGGTCGGCGGGGGCGGGCTTCGGCGGGTCGGCGGCGGCCTTGCGGACGACCTGCGCGGCGGCGGCGGCCTCGGCCTCGCGCTGCTCCTTGAGGCGGCGGTACAGGTCGTAGCCGCCGGCGTGGCGGCGCAGCTCGCCGTCGCCCTCGAACACGATCAGCCCGGTGGCGACCTTGTCCAGGAAGTAGCGGTCGTGCGTCACCAGCAGAACGCACCCGGCCCAGTCCATCAGCACGCTCTCCAGCACCTGCAGCGTCACCAGGTCCAGGTCGTTGGTGGGCTCGTCCAGGATCAGCAGGTTGGCGTCGGTGAGGAAGAGCTTGGCCAGCAGCAGCCGGTTGCGCTCGCCGCCGCTCAGCGAAGACACCTTCTGCCGCTGCTGCGCGGGGGGGAAGAGGAAGGTTTCCAGGTAGCTGCGCAGGTGCGTGCGCTGGCCGGCCACGGTCACCCAGTCCTGCTCGGCGGCCGCCTCGTAGATGCTCAGCTCGGGGTCCACGTCGGTGCGGCGCTGGTCGAAGTAGGCGATCCTGGTGTTCTTCCCCAGCTCCACCTCGCCCGAATCCGGCGCCTCCTCGCCCATGATCACGCGCAGCAGCGTGGTCTTCCCCGCGCCGTTGGGGCCGATGATGCCGATCCGCTCGCCGCCCTGCAGAATGGTGCTGAAGTCGCGCACCAGCGTGCGCGGGCCGTAGGCCTTGGCGATGTGGTGCAGGTTGAGCACGGTGCGGCCCAGCCGCGGCGCCGGGCCGGTGGTGATCTCCACGGCGGTGCGGTTGGGGAGGCGCTTCTCGCGCTGCTCGGCCAGCAGCTGGTCGGCGCGGCCCAGGCGCGCCTTGGCCTTGCCGGTGCGCGCGGGGGGCGAGCGGCGGGCCCATTCCAGCTCCTGCTGGATCAGCTTCTTCCGCTTCTCCTCCTCCACCGACAGGCGCTCCATGCGCTCGGCCTTGGCCTCCAGGTACTCGGTGTAGCCGCCGGGATAAGGCGTGAGCTCGCCCACGCCCACCTCGATCATCCGGGTGACCACGCGGTCCAGGAAGTAGCGGTCGTGGGTGACCAGCATCACCGCGCCCGGGTACTCCTGCAGGTGCTCCTCCAGCCAGAGCACGGTGTCGGCGTCGAGGTGGTTGGTGGGCTCGTCCAGCATCAGCAGCTCGGGCTGCTGGAGGAGGACGCGGGCGAGCGCCACGCGCTTCTGCTCGCCGCCGCTCAGGCCCTCCACCTTCCGCTCCCAGTGCTCCACGCCCAGCTTGGTGAGCACGGCCTCCATGCGGTGCTCGTAGTCCCACCCGCCCAGCGCGTCGATGCGGGCGGCGGCCTTCTCCTGGCGCGCCAGCAGCCGGTCGGCGTCGCCTTCGCCGCGCCCCAGCGCCTCCGACACGTCGTGGTACTCGCCGATCGCCTCCATCAGCTCGGGCCGCCCCGACGCGGCGGCGGATAGGATGGTGGCGTTCGGCTCGAACTCGGGGTCCTGCGCCAGGTAGCCCACGCGGATGCCGCGCTGAAAGGCGAGCGTTCCGGCGTCGGCGCCCTCCAGCCCGGCCATGATGCGGAACAGGGTGGACTTGCCCGACCCGTTCACGCCGATGAAGCCCACCTTCTCGCCCTCGTCCACCGCGAACGAGACGCCGTCGAAGAGGGTGCGCGGACCGTATGCCTTGTGCAGCTCCTGCACGTTCAGGACGTTCGCCATCGTGCCTTTTCGGATGTGATTGCCAGCCGGCGAATGTACACCCGAGGCGGGGCGGGGTGCGAGGGCGGCGGCGATGGGGGGATCGGGTGCGGCGGGGGAGGAGGATCGGGAGCGATGGAGGAGGAGGCTCGCAGCGGCGGACGGAGAAGGATCGGGGGGTGACGGATGGAAGAGGATCGGGAGCGCGGAAGGCGGAGGACCGGCCAAGGGTGGAAGGCGATTGAATTGAAATCGCGGCCACCACGGCCCGAAGTCGCTTCGCGGACTCGCATGCGGGCATCGGCGCGGGTGGCGGACGGTGGCGCGGCGGACGGGTCAGAAACGGCGGGAGGGCGGCGTTACGTGGGGGAGGCCGCCACCTCTTCGACCCCGATCGGGGTTGTGGGGTACGCTACCTTCCGTGGACGCGCGGGCGCCTGCTTCTTGCACCGCCTCCGGCGTCCCCCTGATGCGGCGAGCGGGCATGGCCCATGGCAGGCGAACGGATGCTGACCTGGATCTTCTTCTTCTTCGTGGCGTTCGGCGCCAAGGTGCTGCTGGCGTTCGCCATGATCTACCTGATCTTCCCGGCCGACCGGGTGTGCAACGAGTGCGACGGCGACACGCTGCCCATCCGCATGGGGCCGGTGGGGCGCACGCTGTCGCTCATGTCGCGCGGCGCGGTGCAGCGCCGCTGGTGCCCGCGCTGCCGCTGGGAGGGCCTCACCCGCAGCGGCCGCCTGAACCGCCCCGGCACCTACGCCGAGGCGCCGCCCGAGCCCACGCACAGCAGCTGACGCGCTAGACGCAAGCCGCACAGCGAGTTAACATTCCCGCGCCACAATCGGGCCGGCGAAACACATGCGCCGCCCCCCTCGTAGTCCGCCCCGCCCGTAGTCCGTCCAACCTCTTCTTCGTTCCCCGACCTCGATGAACGTACGCGTCCTGGGGCTGGTTGCGCCCCTGCTGTTCGTGGCGGCGCACGCCGCCGCGCAGAGCGGCTACCCCGAGTGGAACGGCCGCCCGGTGCAGGATTTGGCCGGCGTGCTGTCGCCGAAGATGGAGGACAGCGTGCGCACCCTGCTGGCGCCCGTGCGCAACCAGGGCATCGACGTGCGCGTGGTGACCATCGGCTCCATGAGCCGCTAC
>Ga0247773_1000189_pt1 | contig 29967 bp, 24 predicted proteins | sample UWRJL092311B6_FD_179934 | JGI IMG/M metagenome (GOLD analysis project Ga0247773, IMG submission 179934) | Plant litter microbial communities from Arlington Agricultural Research Station in Wisconsin, United States - UWRJ-L092-311B-6 | ecosystem: Environmental > Terrestrial > Plant litter >... | reverse complement strand
CGCGTCGGCGGTGCCCTGGAACCAGTCGTCGCTGCGCGGCGTCTGCTCGGCCGCCAGCACCTGCACGAAGCCGCCGCGGAAGCGGTCGAACAGGTAGCTGCGGGTGATGTGGTCGTTGAGCGACGCCGAGTTGAACTGCGTCAGCACGAAGATGCGGTTGCACCCGGAGTTGATGCAGTTGCTGATCGGCACGTCCACCAGCCGGTACTTGCCGGCGAGCGGCACCGCGGGCTTGGCGCGCTCGGCGGTGAGCGGAAAGAGCCGGGTGCCGGCGCCGCCCCCCAGGATCACTGCGAGAACTCGGTCCATGCGTGTAGGGGATTCGATTTGCGTGACGAACGGATCGACCACGCGCCCTCGTGATGCGGCCGGACGCGGGAGAGTGCGCGACTCGGTGCAAAGTAGCGGCCCAACGCCGCATCAGCACGGGTCCGCCCGCGCGAATGCGGGCGCATCCGCCGCGGGACCGACGCGGGCGGGCGTGTGACGCACGCGGCAAGCACTGTCCGCGCATGGACTTGCGAGGCGATTCGCCGACTCGTGGCCCATCCGGCGCCGCGTCCCGCCGCGACCCGTCCACTTCGCCTTTCCGCCCGCCGCCGGCTCCTCCACGTGCGATCTTCACCACGCAGGCCGTGGCGCGTCTCCCGGGAAACGCGGTGGCTGCGCCGGCGCCGCAAGTCCGCCGCTTGCATGATCCGGCTCGCTCGCGGAGATTTCCGCGCTCGCGCAGCCCGCCGGGGGAGGCGCGCGTCCATCAGAACCGGACCGGAAGACGGATGTCGAGCAAATACAAGATCGGGCTGATCCAGCTCGCCGTGGGGGCCGACAAGGAGAGCACCGTGGCGGCGCACGAAGAGGCGATCCGCGAGGCGGCCAGGCAGGGCGCGCAGGTCATCTGCCTGCAGGAGCTGTTCGACGCGCCCTACTTCTGCAAGGTGACCGACGCCGAGCGCTTCAACCTGGCCGAGCCGATGCCGGGGCCCACCACCGAGCGGATGCGGGCGCTGGCGAAGGAGCTGGGCGTGGTGATCATCGTGCCGATGTTCGAGAAGCGCGGCCCGGGCGTGTACCACAACTCCGCCGCCGTGGTCGACGCCGACGGCGAGATGCTGGGCGTGTACCGGAAGATGCACATCCCGGACGACCCGATGTACTACGAGAAGTACTACTTCATCCCCGGCGAGGTGTACCAGCACGGGGAGACGAAGCAGGGGGGCGCGCCGGCCGGCTTCCGCGTGTTCGACACGAAGTTCGGGCGCATCGGCGTGCTGATCTGCTGGGACCAGTGGTACCCCGAGGCCGCGCGGATCACGGCGCTGATGGGGGCGCAGGTGCTCTTCTACCCCACCGCCATCGGCTGGCACCCGGCCGAGAAGGAGGAGTGGGCGGTGCCGCAGGCCGACGCGTGGCGCACCATCCAGCGCGGGCACGCCATCGCCAACGGCGTGTACGTGGCCGCGGCCAACCGCGTGGGGCACGAGCCCGAGCCGGGGACCGACGGGATCGAGTTCTTCGGGCACTCGTTCATCTCCGACCCGTTCGGGCAGATCGTGGCCGAGGCGGGGACGGACCCGGCGATCCTGGTGGCCGAGGTGGACCCCGAGCGCATCGAGTACACGCGCCGCAACTGGCCCTTCCTGCGCGACCGGCGGATCGACGCGTACGGCCCCATCCTCAACCGCTACATCGGGTGATGGGGATGGCGCGGCGCTGGCCGGCGGAGTGGGAGCGGCACGATGCCACCTGGATCGGGTGGCCGCACCACCGCCCCGACTGGCCGGGAAAGTTCGAGCCGATCCCCTGGGTGTACGCCGAGATCGCGCGCGTGCTGCACCGCTTCGAGCCGGTGCACATCCTCTGCAACGGCGAGGAGACGCGCGAGGCGGCGGTGGCCGCGCTCCAGGCGCACGACGTGGATCTCGGCCGCGTGTCCCTGCACCTGGTCCCCACCGACCGCGTGTGGCTGCGCGATTCGGGGCCGACCGGCGTGTACGGCGCCAACGGCTTCGAGTGGATCCGCTGGGCGTTCAACGCGTGGGCCAAGTACGACAACTACGCCGCCGACGCCCAGGTGGGCCGCACCGTGGCCGAGCTGAGCGGCCATCCGGCGGTGGAGGCCGAGCGGCCGGACGGCGGGGGGCGGCTGGTGCTGGAGGGCGGCGGGATCGAGACCGACGGCGCCGGGACGATGCTGGTGACCGAGGAGTGGCTCCTCTCCGACGTGCAGGTGCGCAACCCCGGCCTCGGCCGCGAGGAGTACGAGCGCGCCTTCGCCGAGCACCTGGGGATCGAGCGGACGATCTGGCTGGGCGAGGGATGCGTGGGCGACGACACGCACGGCCACGTGGACGACATCGCGCGCTTCGTGGACGCGAACACCGTCGTCCTCGCGTACGAGCCCGACCCGGCGGACGAGAACCACCGGCGGATGGCGGACAACCTCCGCCGTCTGGAGCACGCGGCGAAGACGCATCCGGGCGGGCTGCGCATCGTGACGCTGCCGTACCCGCGGCCGGTGATCATGGAGGGCGAGCGGCTCCCCGCGAGCTACGCCAACTTCTACATCGCCAACGGCGTGGTGATCGTCCCCACCTTCAACGACCGCAACGACCGGGTCGCGCTGAACACGCTCGCCGGGCTCTTCCCCGATCGCGAGGTCGTCGGCATCCACGCCGTGGATCTCGTCTGGGGCCTGGGCACGCTGCACTGCCTCACCCAGCAGCAGCCCGCCGCCACGCCCGCGAACGCGTAGCGTCCGGCCGGCGACGACGAACCGCTCCCACGCCGGGCAGACCGGCGCGGGAGCGGTTTTCGTCCTGGAATCTTCATCCCGCAGGGTCGACCTCGGCCGAAACCTGGTGGCCGTGCGGGGTGATCAACGGCCCTCCGAGGTCTACGCCGAATGAGACGTTTTTCCACGACATTCCCGCGTGCACCTCCCGCGGACCCGTCATCTTTCCGATCGCATTCATCTCAAGGAGCAATTTCCTCGGCGATGCGCCGCGCAAGCGTCAGCCCCGTCAGCACGGGATTCACGGAGCCGACTGTTGGAAAGAGCGACTGGTCGCACGCGTACGCGTTGTTCACATGGTGGAAGCGGCCCACGTCGTTCGTCACCGATGCGTTGGGATCCGTACCCATCCACAGCGTGCCGGATTCGTGGTACGTAGTCCCCAGCCCGCGGTGCCACTCCGGGAAAGAACGATTGAGCGGGAATGGCTGGTCCTTCCATCCGCCGTCGTACAGGTACTGGATGTTCCCCGGGGCCTTTGCGATGGCCCGCGCGAGCGCCACGGCGGCGGCGTCCATCTTCTCCCAGACCAGAAGATCATCCGCGTGCGCCTTGATCTGCACGTATGCCCGCGGCACGCCGTACTCGTCGTTCTCGAATGGACTGAGGTCGATCCAGCTCCCGTCGGCGTTGGGCACGGGGGTGGCACGGTCACCCCGCATCTGGCCGATGCCCCGGAAGGTGATGGTGACCCAGTCCGGGTCTTGGTTGGCCAATTGGGCGGAGAGGATGTCCAGGTCGGGGATCATTCGGAACAGCAGCTCGTCGGAGCCCGAAGAGTGCGTGGACGCAGTCACTTGCAGGTGAAAGCGGCCCTGCGGAGTTAACCCGCGGACCAGGAGCGCGGCGGTCTGGACGTGGGCCGGCAGCGTGGGAAAGGCGGCGCGTCGCACGCGAACGGTGAAATCGCTGCGCACGTGCGCCATCAGGTTGCGCCCCATGAGCGGCGTGGGAAACGAGTGCAGCGCGATGCGGGTGCTCTCCACCGCGCTGGCGGCCAGCACCACGGCGCATTGCGGTGTGATGTCCAAGAATCGCCGCTGCCCGCCCACATCCACCTCGATGGTGTGAACGGTTCCGCCAGAGGTGTGCAGCTTCACCACGTGAGCCACCGGCACCAGGAACAGCCGTCGGTTGGCGTCGTTCACACCGCTGGCGGAGACGTCGTCACGGATGGCGTCGACGAGAAGAGGCAGGCTGCTGAACTTGTCGAAGCTAAACAGGCCCGAGGCCGGTGCGCTGCCCTGCACCGCCAGGGGCGCTGGCTCTACGCCTTTGTCGCCAACGATCAGCTCGATGTCCGCGACCATCGGCGTGGCAGCAAGCACTTCGGGCTGAAGCACATCCAGCAACTCGCCGAAGATGAAGTCGGTGGCCGGCACCACACCTGTCTCGCTCTCCACGTCCGTGTAGTTGTCCTGCAGAAACTGGCGGGTGGCAGCGGGCCATTGTTGCAGGTCGGTGTTCGTGAATCGCGGGCACCAGCCACCCCAGTAGATGGACTTGCCGCCCGTGCAGTAGGCCAGTCCAGGAAAGTCCACGTTGCCGCGCCAGGGAAGCCCCCACACCAACTCGCGTGCCACACCGGGATCCTGCGAGGGCGTGATGGGTGACGCCACGTTCAGCCCAACTCGAGCGAGGTTCTGCACGTGCTCCGATACCAGGAACCGCCCCGCGTCGAGCAGCAGCACCCGCGTGTTCGGCTTCCGGCGAAAGAGCTTCACGGCGCAGTAGGCCCCGTACATCCCGGCGCCGACGACCACCGCCGTGAACGGTGGGCGGCCGCTGGCCGTTGCCTCGTCCCATGTGCTGCACGTATAGCGACCCATCGCGTCTAGGGCGAATGTTGTCTGCTGGACGTCGACCAGGCCATCGGCGGGAACAAGATTGGGGAGCGGCATGGTGATGTTCTCCTTCGCTGCGTGATCTTGCTCGCGATCAGAAGGGAATGGGAGCCCGTATGTTTTGGCGGATTGGTGCGGTACGGCACCGTCGCGCGACCGTGACAGACCAAGGTTGGGTGTCAAATCCGCGAGCGCAAGAAACACGACCACGATTGTGCACGTCGGGAATAAGCGGCAACGGCTTTAGCTCGCGACGGTATCAACGCGCCGTTGACGTGCTGCCTGAGTGACGGCGACGCTTCTCGGGGCGCCGATGGCAAACACATAAAGGGCGCGGGGGATGGTCTCCCCTGCGCCCTGTGTTTTCATCGATTCCGTGCGGGCGAGAAAGGCATACCCCTCTCGCCGTGTTCAAATTATAGCACACCCCCGGGCTTGCGGCCAGCCCCGGCCCCCATGGCACTGTTCGCGGCCGAAAACATCCTCGGCGAGGGCCTGAAACCCGTGGACAGGGGAGTCGCGAAGATGACCGAGCATGCGGTGGTGATCGCCGGCGGAGGGCCGACGGGATTGATGCTGGCGGGCGAGCTTGCGCTGGCGGGGGTCGACGTCGCGATCGTGGAGCGCCGGCCCGACCAGGAGCTCGCCGGGTCGCGCGCGGGCGGACTGCAGGCAGGCACCATCGAGGTGCTGGACCAGCGCGGTATCGCGAACCGGTTCCTGGCCGAGGGGCAGGTGGCGCAGGTCGCGGGATTCGCCTCGGTCAAGCTGGACATCAGCGACTTCCCCACGCGGCACCCGTACGGGCTCGGGCTGTGGCAGAACCACATCGAGCGCATCCTGGCCGGCTGGGCCGGCGAGCTGGCGGTGCGGTTCCATCGCGAACGCGAGGTCGCCGGCTTCGCGCAGGACGACGCCGGCGTGGACGTGGAGCTGTCGGACGGGACGGTGCTGCGGGCGGAGTACCTCGTGGGGTGCGACGGAGGGCGGAGCGTGGTGCGCAAGGCGGCCGGGATCGAGTTCCCCGGCTGGGACGCGACGACCAGCAACCTGCTGGCGGGCGTGGAGATGACCGGGCAACCGCCGCTGGGGGTCCATCGCACCGCGCTGGGAACGCACGCGTTCGGCAAGCGGGAGTACGAGATCCGCGACGGCGAGGTCATCTACAAGGACGGCGGGCCGATCCAGGTGATGGTGCCGGAAGCCCGCGCCGGGGCCACGGGCGAACCCTCCCTGGACGACCTGCGCGAGGCGCTGATCGCCGTCTGCGGCACCGACTACGGCGCGCACAGGCCCGCCTGGATCTCCCGCTTCACCGACACGACGCGCCAGGCCGCGACCTACCGCGCCGGTCGGGTGCTGCTGGCCGGCGACGCGGCGCACATCCATTCGCCGGTGGGCGGGCAGGGCCTCAACACCGGGATGCAGGACGCGGTGAACCTGGGGTGGAAGCTGGCCCAGGTGGTGAAGCGGATCTCGCCGGAAAGCCTGCTGGACAGCTACCACGCCGAGCGGCACCCGGTCGGCGCGCGCGTGCTGCGCAACACCATGGCGCAGGTCGCGATGCTCCGCCCGGACGACCGCACCAACGCCCTGCGCGAGGTGATGGCCGAGCTGCTCGGCATGGACGAGCCGCGCAAGCGTATGGCGGCGGAGATGTCTGGCCTGGGCATCCGCTACGACCTGGGCGAGGGGCACCCGCTTCTCGGCCGCCGCATCCCCGACCTGGACCTCGCCACCGCCGGGGGCCCGCTGCGCCTCTACACCCTGCTGCACGATGCCCGCCCCCTGCTCCTCGACCTGGGCGTCCCCGGCGGCCTCGACATCACCCCGTGGGCGGATCGCGTTCAGCGGATCGATGCGCGGTACGACGGTCCGTGGGAGCTCCCGGCGATCGGGGAAGTCACGGCTCCCGCGGCGGTGCTGGTCCGGCCCGACGGATACGTGGCCTGGGTGGGAGACCAACGTCGGGCGGGGCTCGCCGACGCGCTGTCCACCTGGTTCGGCCCGCCTTCCGTGGCATAGATCGATCCGGTCCGGGATGACCGGCGAGCGGGGAAACGCGGGGATGCTCGCGGGCGAGTCGCGGAGCGACTTTGGGCCGTTGTAGCCGCGGATTCATGCGCCCCGGTGAAGGAAGCGAGGCGAGGAAGGCGATCTGGATCCACCGGCCGATCTGGGTCCACCGGCCGATCTCGATCCACCGGCCCTCTTGTCAGGTCAAACGGGGAGCGGAGGAACGGGGAGGTGGCCGCTCGCGCCGTTCTCCGCGTCTCCGTTGCTCCGGGGTGAGCCCGCGGCTGCCGTCATCAGCGCCAGAAGTTGACGATCGTGGTGATGATGAGCGCGTTGGTGAAGTCGATGAAGAACGCGCCGACCATCGGCACCACCAGGAAGGCGCGCGGCGCGGGGCCGTAGCGCTCCACCAGCGCCTCCATGTTCGCCACGGCGTTCGCCGTGGTGCCGAGCATGAAGCCGCAGAAGCCGCCCGACATCACCGCCGCCTCGTAGTCGCGCCCCATCAGGCGGAACACGAGCAGGCAGACGAGCGCGACGACCACGATCTGGGCCGCGAGGATCACCATCAGCGGCACCGCGAGCGCCACCAGCTCCCACAGCTTGAGCGTCATCAGCGCCATGGTGATGAAGAGCGAGAGCGCCACCACGCCGATCTCCCCCACGCGCCGGTGCGACACGCCGATCCAGCGCGTGCGCTCGTCCACGTTGCCGGCGACGGCCGCCACGATCATCGCGCCGATGTAGGCGGGGAGCTTGAAGCCGGCCGCGGCGATCGCCTGGCTGAGCCACCCGCCCAGCCACATCGCCGCCAGGATCACCACCACCGCCTTCAGCAGCGCGTGCCCGCCGCCGTCGTGGCCCGGCGGCGGCGCGGCGGGCGCTTCCGCCGCATCCATCGGCTCCGCGACGATCGGCTCGGCGACGGAGAGCTCGCCGCGCGGGGTGGCGCCGCGCGCGGTGCGCAGGCGGTTGCGCTCGATGATCCAGGTGGCGACGGGGCCGCCCACCAGCCCCGCGGTGATGATCCCCACCATCGCCGACGCGACGGCGACCGTGGCCGCGGCGGGGACGCCGGCCGCCGCGAAGTCCGGCGCGAACGCCAGCCCGGTCGCGGGCCCGCCCGCGAGCGTGACGGAGCCGGCGAGCACGCCGATCAGCGGGTGCACGCCCAGCGGCACGGCCAGCGCCATCCCCACCGCGTTCTGCACCAACGCGATCACCGATGCGATGGCGAGAAAGAAGATCACCTGCGGCCCGCCGCGCCGCAGCAGCGACAGGCTGGCGCCGAAGCCGATGGTGGTGAAGAAGGCGATCATCAGCGGCGCCTGCAGCGCGGTGTCGAACTTCACCAGCTCCACGCCGGCGCGGCGCGCCAGCAGGATCGCCACCGCCGCGAGCAGGCCGCCGATCACCGGCGCGGGCACGTTGTTGCGCGCCAGCGGCGGCACCGCGCGGCGGATGCCGTAGCCCAGGAACAGCACCAGGCCGGCGAGCGCCACCGTCTGAACCTGGTCCAGCGTGAGGAGGGGACTCATCGGGACGCGTTGGATGGGCGTGGCGTGGCGGCGGGCGCCGCATGGGGCATCGCGGATCTCGGGAGGGCGCCGCAACCTCACTCATCCCGCCGCCGGACGCAAGCGATCCCGCCGATCGGCCTCGACCCAACCACCGGCACGAGCGCGCCTCCGCCGAACTCCGCGCAGACGACGACGTGCCGTCAACCCGGCGGGATTCCTGGCATCCTCCGTAAATCCATCCGCCGCCAACTGCGCAAAATCCGGGTGGATGCGGGGCCGCCGCCGGGCGAGCTTGATGCACGCCGCGCACGCCGCGCCGGCGAGACCCATCTCCCGAGACCGAGGCCCGCCGTGCACGCCGTCATCGACCCCGCGATCCTGTACTTCGGCACCCCGGTGGTGCTGGTGAGCTCCGAGAATGCCGATGGCGGCGCGAACCTGGCGCCGATGTCGAGCGCGTGGTGGCTGGGGCGCAGCTGCATGCTGGGCTTCGGCGCGCGGTCGCACACGCCGGCCAACATCCTGCGCACCGGCGAGTGCGTGCTGAACCTCCCGTCGACCGAGCAGGCGGACGCGGTCAACCGGCTGGCCAGGACCACGGGGAGCGACCCGGTCCCCCCACACAAGCAGGCGATGGGCTACCGCCACGAGCGCGACAAGTTCGCCGCCGCCGGCCTCACGCCGGTCGGGAGCGACCTTGTCTCGCCGCCGCGCGCGGCCGAGTGCCCCGTCTGCCTGGAGGCGACGCTCCAGGCCGTGCACCCGCTCGCCGTGCGCGACGACGAGCGGCGCGGCGGCCTGGTCGCGCTGGAGATGCGCATCGAGCGCGTGCACATGGCCGAGGGCGTGCGCCTGGCCGGCCACACCGACCGCGTGGACCCGGACCTGTGGCGCCCCATCATCATGAGCTTCCAGCAGCTGTACGGCCTGACTGAGCGCCTGCAGCCCTCCCGCCTCGCCGAGATCGACGAGTCGCGCTATCGCCCCCGCAAGCTCGTGAGTGCTTGAAGTGCGAGAGAGCGAGAGTGCGAGAGTGCTGAGTGCTGAGTGCTGAGTGCTTAAGTGCTTGAGTGCGTCGAAATGTGGGCGCACACGCTGCAAACTCCTCCAGCACAAGCGCCTCGGGCACTCGCGGACGCCGGTCCAGCCAACCTCTCCCGGAACCGGGGAGGTGCGAGCCTCGGCGAGCGGAGGGGGCCCCACGGCGCCGCGAGAACGCACGACCTCTCTTTCCCCCGTGGACCCACCCGCTGCTTCAGCTTTGGCCCTACGCCGCCGGGGCCGCTTGGCCCTGTCATCCCGCGTGACCGGCTGCTAGCGTCGTGGTCCAACCTCGCGCGGGTGGCGAGATGCGGATCGGCCGACACATGCTCGCGGAGGGATGCCAACGATGTCCGTACGACCGGAGCTCGCGACGGAGCTGCTGCGGCTCCACCACGCGGACCCGCCGCTGCTGGTGGTGAACGCCTGGGATGCCGCCAGCGCGCTGCTGGTGCAGGAGCTCGGCTTCCGCTGCGTGGGGACCACGAGCGGCGGCGTGGCGGCCTCGCTCGGCTACGCCGATGGCGAGCGCACCCCGCGCGACCTGGTGATCGGCGCGGTGGAGCGCATCGCGCGGGTGACGCATCTCCCGCTCACCGCCGACATGGAGGCCGGCTTCGGCGCCACCCCCGCCGACGTGGCCGAAACGGTGCGGCGCACGCTGGAAGCCGGTGCCGCCGGCTTCAACCTGGAAGACGGCATCGAGTCGGCGGACGGCGCCGAAACGCTGCGCGACGCGCACGAGAACGCGGAGCGGCTGCGCGCCGCGCGCGAGGCGTGCATCGCCGCCGGGGCGCCGGACGCGGTGATCAACGCGCGCATCGACGTGTTCCTGCAGCAGGCGGGCGACGCGGACGGGCGCGTGGAGGCGGCGCTGGAGCGCGCGCGGCTCTACGCGCAGGCGGGCGCCAGCTGCGCCTTCCCCGCCGGCATCCGCGCGCGCGGCGACATCGCCGCGTTCGTCCAGGGTTGCCCGCTGCCCGTGAACGTGCTCGTCTATCGCGAGGTGCCGCCGGTGGCGGAGCTGGCCGCGCTCGGCGTGCGCCGCATCAGCGTGGGCACGCGGCTGCTGCACGCGGCGATGCGCGCCGCCCGCGCGGCCGCCACGGAGCTGCGCGGCCACGGGACGTACGAGGCGCTGTTCGGCCCGGCCGCTGCGCAGGCGGCGTGAACGACGATTCGGAGGATCGGGAGATGGAGATCGGGGACGAATACCTGCGCGACACCGCCGCGCGGCTGGCGCAGCTGCGCCGCACCTGCGAGCGCGCCGCCGCGCAGGTGAGCGACGATGCGTTCTTCGCCGCGCCGGACGCGGAGACCAACAGCATCGCCATCAACCTGAAGCACGTGGGCGGCAACCTGCGCTCGCGCTTCACCGATTTCCTCACCAGCGACGGCGAGAAGCCGGACCGCGACCGCGACGGCGAGTTCATCATCGGCCCCGGCGACACGCGCGCGGCGATCGACGCGGCATGGGCCCGGGGGTGGGCGCTGCTGGAAGACGCGCTCGCCTCGCTCACGCCCGGCGACCTGCTGCGCACCATCCACATCCGCGGCGAGCCGCACACCGTCCTCGGCGCGCTGAACCGGCAGATCGCCCACGTCGCCAATCACACGGGCCAGGTCACGCTCCTCGCCAGGCACTACGCCGGCGCCGAGTGGCAGACGCTCAGCATCCCCCGCGGCCAGTCGGAGACGTACCGGCCGTAAAACTTCGCGCGCGTGACGGAAGACGGGCCGGCGGAGACGCATCTCCGCCGGCCCGTCTGCGTTCGGCGCATTTGGCGTTTGTGCAGTCTCGGCTGAGGAGACCGGAGATGCGCGGACGGCGGCTTCCACCCGGGCGGCTGGAAGCCACGGCAACAACTACGGGAAGCCTCGCAAACTGCGCGAGGCTGGGCGCGCGACCGTCAGGGCACGGGCGCGAGGGCGGCGATCGGCGTCTCGCGCAGCAGGTAGTCCACGTGCACGTAGTCGCGGATGCGGACCACGCGGCCATCGTCCCACCAGAGCCGCGCGGCGGTGACGGGGACGAAGCCGTCCGGCCCGCGGCGCCACTGCAGGATCACCGTCTCCCCGGCGATGATGGCCGCCGAGAACCGCCACTCCCACGGCAGCGCCAGGTAGTTGCCGGTGTAGTTCAGCCCCACGTCCCCCATCGTCCCTTCCGCCTGGCCCACCACCTCCAGCCGCGCGTCGCGGCGGATCAGCCGGCCCAGCGCCTCCCAGTCGCGGCGGTTGAAGCAGGCGGCGTACGCCTCGAACAGCCGCCGCTCCCCCTCGCCCAGCACGAAGGCGGACGGCGGATCGCCGGCCGCGGCGGGAACGCGGCGCAGCTTGCCGCGGGCGCGGTGGAGCGCGGCCTTCACCCCGCCCACGGTGGAGCCCACGATCTCGGCGATCTCGCCCAGGCGGTAGTCCAGCACGTCCTTCAGCAGCACCGAGGCGCGCTCCTTGGGCGGCAGCGCGCGCACCAGCGTGGCCAGCGCCTCGTCCACCGGCGCGCCGGCGGGGAGCACGCCGGCATAATCGTCCGCGCGGTCGTGCGCGTCGGTGAAGGGCACGGTGCGCTCGCGCCGCCGCCGCTCGCGGCGCAGGAAGTCCACGCAGCGGTGGTGGGCGATGCGGAAGAGCCACGCCTCCATCCGCATTTCGTCGGCGAGCGTGTGCAGCCGGTCGTGGGCGAGCGCGAGCGTCTCCTGCACCACGTCCTCGCCGTCGAGCGGCGAGCCGCACATCCGCGCGCAGAAGCGGTGCAGGCGCGGCCGGATCTCCTCCGCCCGCGCCAGGAAGCGCCTCCGCGCCGCCTCGCCATCCTCCACTCCCCCGCCCTCCGCGGCTTCCGCCGGCTCCGCTCGCTGCAGCATTCGCGTCCGCGCCTCTGGTGTGTGCCCGCCGGCGGGGAATCGCCCGCCATGCACGTACGACGTTTCGGGAGATGCGAAAGGATACGCCGCCGCCCGCCCGCGTATCCTTTCGCGGCCGTCGATCCGACAGAGGGGATGCAGCCGCGTGCCGCGGCCGTGCCCGGAACCAGACGGGCTTCCCGAAATCTCGCGAGGAGACCGACCGATGCGAATCCCCATCCTGCCGTTGCTGGCGGGGGTGTGCGCCGCCGCGCCGCTGCACGCGCAGCCGCCGGTGCTGACGCGCACCACCTATCCGCCGCACGCCGAGTACATGATGCCGCGCGCGGCCGAGATCGCGCTCGCCCGCACCGCCGCGCCCGCCGCCGTCTCGGCCCACGCCACCGTGCGCGTGCTCACCGAGGCCGGGTACCAGGAGGCCGAGCGCGGCGACAACGGCTTCGTGTGCATGGTGATGCGCGGCTTCGCGGCGCCCACCTTCACCCCCGCCGTCTTCCGCGCGCTGGTCTACTACCCCTCGGTCCGCGCGCCGATCTGCTACAACCCGGTCGCCGCGCGCACCGTGATCCCGTACCAGGAGCTGCGCGCGCGGCTGGCGATGGAGGGGAAGTCGCCCGACCAGATCACCGCGGCGGTGCGGGCGGCGTACGCGGACGGCACCCTGCCCAGGATGGAGCAGGCGGCGTTCGCCTACATGTTCTCGGCCGAGCAGGAGCTGGGGCCGGGGATCGGCGCGTACCATCCGCACGTGATGGTGTTCACGCCCAACTACGAGAACGCCATGGTCGGCGGCAACCCCTTCGGCGGCGAGCTCCCGTTCGTCTCGGACGATGCGGCCACGCCCTTCGCCGTCACCGTGATCCCCGTGTCGCACGAGCTGGCCGTCGGGCACCGGTGAGCGCGTTCTTCCATCCATCCGCCAAAACGGAGAGACCCATGAGAAAGCAGATGATGGTGCGGTATCGCGTCGCCGCCAGCCGCGCGGAAGAGAACGAGCGGCTGATCGCCGCCGTGTTCGAGCAGCTCCACGATACGCGCCCCGCGGGCCTGCGCTACGCCTCGCTGAAGCTCGGCGACGGCCTCGGCTTCGTCCACCTCGTCTCGGTCGACACGGTGGGCGACGAGAACCCGCTGACGGCGCTCCCCGCCTTCCAGTCGTTCCTCGCCGGCCTGCGCGACCGGTGCGACGAGCCGCCGGTGAGCACCGCGTGGGAGCCGGTCGGCGCCTACGGCTTCTTCGAGGTGGAGCAGGCGGCCTGATCGCTCCCGGCACGGACTGACGCGCGCGTCCTCAACTGAAAAAGTGGACACGGAGCAACGGAGGGAAACGGAGCAACGGTTGACCACATCGCGGTTCAACCGTTGCTCGGTGTCCCTCCGTTGCTCCGTGTTCATTTCTTCCCGCCTGTCGCCCACACGAGTGCAAGCCTTGATGAGCCCCGCTCAAGCTGTCACTCTTCGGCTCGCCCCATCCTCTCCCGAACGGCGTTCGGACGGAGATGGAGCGAATGGCCGGCGTGAGGCCTGGAATCGACCCTGACCGAGGGACGTATGCGAATCCGAAAGATCGGCGTGGTGGGCGCGGGAACGATGGGCGCGGGGATCGCCGCGCTGGCGGCGAGCGCCGGGGTGCCGGTGGTGCTGCTCGACATCCCGGGCGAGGGCGACCGCGGCGGGCCGGCGCGGAAGGGGCTGGAGCGGATCGCCCGGAGCAAGCCGGCCGCGTTCATGGACGCGGCGCGCGCCTCCCTCGTCACCACCGGCAACACCGAGGACGATCTCGGTCTCCTGGCCGATTGCGACTGGGTGGTGGAGGCGATCATCGAGCAGCCGGGACCCAAGCAGGCGCTGTACGAGCGGCTGGAGGCGCTGCTCCCCTCGCACGCGCTGGTGACCACCAACACCAGCGGCATCCCCATGTCGGTGCTGGTGGAGGGGCGCGGCGAGAGCTTCCGCCAGCGCTTCCTGGGGACGCACTTCTTCAACCCGCCGCGCTACCTGCGGCTGCTGGAGATCATCCCCACCCCCGAGACGTCGGCCGAGGCGCTGCGGGCGCTCACCGCGTTCGGCGAGCGGATGCTGGGGAAGGGCGTGGTGCTGGCGAAGGACGTCCCCGGCTTCATCGCCAACCGCATCGGCGTGTACGGGAGCGTGCAGACCATGCGGCTGATGGAGGAGCACGACCTGACCATCGACGAGGTGGACCTGATCAACGGCCCGCTCACCGGCCGCCCCAGGAGCGCCACCTTCCGCACCGCCGACCTCAGCGGCCTCGACATCCTCAAGCACGTGCGCGGCGGCCTGGCCGAGGCGACCGGCGAGGATTTCACCATGCCCGGGTGGGCGCTCGACCTGGTGGACCAGGGGCGTCTCGGCGAGAAGACCGGCGCGGGCTTCTACAGCAAGCAGGGGAAGCAGATCCTCACGCTGGACTGGAAGACCGGCGAGTACCAGCCGCAGCAGACGCCCGAGATCCCCGGCGTGGCCGAGCTCGCCAGGAAGCCGCTCGCCGAGCGGATCCGCGGCGTCCTCGCCCTCCCCGGAAAGTACGGCGCCTTCGCCCGCGCCCAGTTCGCGCGCGCCTGGCACTACGCGCTCGCGAAGGCGCCCGAGCTGGCGTACGACGTGGTGGGCGTGGACCGCGCGCTGGAGTGGGGCTTCGCCTTCGAGGCGGGCCCGTTCCGGCAGATGGACGCCGTCGGCCTCGACCGGGTCCGCCAGACCCTCGCGGACGAGGGGCTGGACGAGCCGGCGCTGCTGAAGATCGCCGGCGACGGCTTCTACTCGGAGGATGGGCGCACCTTCCTGGCCTTCGACGGGTCGCGCCAGACGCTCCCCGAGGCGGCCGGCACCATCTCGCTCGCGTCCGTGCGCCGCGCCGGCGGCGTGCTGGAGGAGAACGCCGAGGCGGCGCTGCTGGAGCTGGGCGACGGCGTGGCGCTGCTGGAGTTCCGCGGCAAGATGGGAACGCTGGGCGAGGGCGTGCTGCGGATGATCCACACCGCCATCGAGCGCGTCGACCGTGAGAATCGCGCCGGGCTCGTGATCGGCCACGACGATCCGCGCGCCTTCAGCGCCGGCGCCGACCTGGTCGCCACGCTGGGCGCGGCGCGCGAGGGGCGGTGGGACGAGCTCGACGCCTCCGTGCGCCTCTTCCAGGAGACCACCACCGGGCTGCGGAAGGCACCCTTCCCCGTGGTCGTCGCCCCGTTCGGCCTCACCCTGGGCGGCGGCGCGGAGATCACCCTGCACGCCGACCGGGTGCAGGCGCACGCGGAGACGTACATCGGCCTGGTGGAGACCGGCGTGGGCCTCCTTCCCGGCGGCGGGGGGACCAAGGAGCTCCTCTTCCGCTTCACCGGCGAGCTGCAGCAGTACGACGAGCTCGACCTGTTCGAGGGCGTGCGCCGCGCCTTCGGGCTGATCGCGATGGCGACCACGAGCACCAGCGGGCTCGAGGCCCGGAAGCTCGGCTTCCTGCGCGAGGGCGACCGCATCAGCATGAACCGCGACCACCTGATCGCCGATGCCAAGCTGCGCGTGCTGGACCTGGCGCCCGGCTACGCGCCGCCGCCGCCGCGCACCATCCAGGCGCTGGGCGAGCGCGCCATCGGCAACCTGCGCTACGGCGTGTGGAGCCTGCACGAGGCCGGGCAGATCAGCGAGCACGAGGTGATGATCGCCGGCGAGATCGCGCGCGTGCTCTGCGGCGGCGAGGGCGCGCCGCGGCAGGTGAGCGAGCAGGACATCCTGGACCTGGAGCGCGAGGGCTTCCTGCGCCTGCTGGGGACGGAGAAGACGCAGGAGCGCATCGAGTACACGCTGAAGACGGGGAAGACGCTCAGGAACTGACGAAAGTGCCAGGTTCCAGGTGCCAGGTGCCAGGTGCCAGGTGCTGTGAAGCGGGCGGTGTTTCTGGGCACTGAGGACTGGGCACTGGGCACTTCCAAACCGAATCCGGACCAACGCAGGAGGTTGATATGCACGAGGCAGTGATCGTGAGCGCCGTGCGCAGCGCGGTGGCCAAGGGGAAGGCCGATGGCTCGCTCGCCGACGTCCACCCGGTGGACCTGGCGGCCGACGTCCTCCGCGGCGCGGTGGAGGCGTCGGGGCTGCAGCCGAAGGACGTGGACGACGTGATGCTCGGCTGCGCGAGCCCCGAGGGGGCGCAGGGCACCAACATCGCCCGGCTGGCCGTGCTCCGCGCCGGCTTTCCGGTGGAGGTGAGCGGCACCACGGTCAACCGCTTCTGCTCGTCGGGGCTGCAGACGGTGGCGATGGCGGCGGCCAGCATCATGACCGGGATGGCCGACACGGTGATCGCCGGCGGGATCGAGATGATGAGCCGCATCCCCATGGGCGGCCATCACAAGGAGCTGCACCCGGAGATGACCGACGCGTACATCGGGATGGGCTTCACGGCCGAGAACGTGGCCGACCGCTGGGGCGTGAGCCGCGAGGACCAGGACGCCTGGGCGCTGCGCAGCCACCAGCGCGCCGCCGCCGCGCTCGCCGATGGCCGCTTCGACCCGGAGATCGTTCCCGTCCGCACACACGCGGGCGAGTTCACGCGCGACGAGCTGGTGCGGCCCGACACCTCGCTCGAGAAGCTCGCCACGCTCCGCCCGGCGTTCAAGGCCAGGGGCTCGGTGACCGCGGGGAACGCGTCGCCGTACAGCGACGGCGCGGGGGCGATGGTGCTCACCAGCCGCGAGAGGGCCGAGGCGCTGGGGCTGCCGATCCTCGCCCGCTTCGTGGGCTACGGCACCTCGGGCGTCGACCCGGCGATCATGGGGATCGCGCCGGCGTACGCGGTGCCCAACGCGCTCAAGCGCAACGGCATGGCGATCGGCGACATCGACCTGATCGAGCTGAACGAGGCGTTCGCCGCGCAGGTGCTGGCGGTGATGCGCGAGATCGACCTGCCCGAGGAGAAGGTCAACGTGAACGGCGGCGCCATCGCGCTGGGGCACCCGCTGGGCGCGACCGGCGCCAAGCTCGGCGCGCAGCTGATCCACGAGCTGCGCCGCCGCGGCGGCGGAACCGGGCTGGTCACCATGTGCGTGGGCGGCGGGATGGGCGCGGCGGGGATCTTCGAGGTCTACCCGTCGTAGAAGTGCGGAAGTGCGGAAGTGCGGAAGTGCGGAAGTGCCAAAGTGCCGAAGTGCGAGAGTGCGAGAGTGCGAGAGTGCGAGAGTGCGGAGGAGCCGGGGAGATTCCCTCGGCTCCTCCGCGCTTTCGCATCCTCTGTCCGGCTGAGGATCGGACGGAGTCGGGGTGCCGCAGGACCCGGTCCGATCCGTTCCGTCCTCGTTTCGATTGCACCAGGAAGCCGGAACCTGCCGGGCCTCACTCGTCGACCACGAGCGTAGCCGCCACCTCGCACTTCGGTGCCTCGGCGTCCGGCGCGAGGCGGGCGACGGTGATCCGCGCGCCCACGAGGGGCGCGCCGTCCGCACGGAGATCCGCGCGGTGCAGGCGGCCTGTCTCGAGCATCCGCACGGGCGGTCCCGCCCTGCCGTCCGCGAAGAGGGGGGCGGCCAGCAGGATCACACCCGGCGAGCGGACTCCGCGCGCCACCATCACCTCCGCCCGCGGGCGCGCGGCAAAGCCCACCCGCAGCGCCGCGCCCGCGCCACAGTAGCGCCAGGTGGCGGCCGCGGGCGTCTCGGTGTGGGCCAGGGCGCGCGCGGTGGCGTTCTCGTACAGCGAGAACTCCATCCCGGCGCCTCTCTCCCAGTGCGCGCGCACCAGGCGCAGCAGCGCGCCGTGCTGGTACATCCAGGGCGCCGGGGCGTCCTTCGGCCCGGCGTCCGCGCACTCGTACGTGTGCCCCGCCACCACCCAGCGGTGCCGGGGGAGCTCCGCGTCCCACCAGGGAGTGCGCATCATCCGCCCCTCGCACGGTACCGGCTCGAGCATGGACCGCGGCGACTGGTGCGCGGCCAGCAGGTACGTGCTCCAGTAGCCGGCCAGGAGCGGCGCGCCCGGCGCACGCGCCTGCAGGCGAGCGGCCAGCCTGGCCGGCACGTCCACCTGCGGCCGGGGCGCCGCCGGCACCAGCCACACGCCCGCCGCCAGCCCCGCGGCTCCCGCCGCCGCGAGCACCCAGCGCCAACGGCGCGCCAGCCAGGGGAGGCTCGCGGCCAGGCACACCAGCGTGAGCAGCGCGGCCAGCGTGCCGAACACGAACCCAAGCGAGAAGTAGCGCGGCGAGAACCGGTTCATCCGCACGTGGCGCAGCAGGAACAGCACCGGCACCTGGACGGCCGCCATCGTCCAGCAGGCGAGCACCAGCGCCGCGCACTCCACTCGCCAGGCGGGCACCCGCCCGCCGCGCGCCCGCCAGAGCACCACCGCGGCGGCCACGGCGCCCAGGGTGGCGAGCACCAGCAGGTGCATGGAGGCGGATTTGTCCAGCATCTTCGCCACCTGCCGCGCATTCTCGCGCAGGTGGCCGTGGTCCAGCTGCAGGCCGGTGCGATAGTCCAGCCCGTACGTGGCCATGGCATGGGTGTAGTACGCGGCGCGGAGCACCCGCTCGGCCACGACGGCGGCGCCCACCACCAGCCCTCCCTCCGCCAATCGCCGGAACGCGGAGCGGCCGATGCCCGCGTCCAGCAGGCGCGCGCGCACGGCTTCCACCGTGGCCACGATCAGCAGCAGCGGCCCGCTGAGTGGCGACATCCACTGCGCCAGGAACGCGGCGAAGGCGGTGGCGGCGCCCAGCCGCCGATGGCCGCTCGCCGCGGTTCCGGACCATTCGGCGAGCCTCCGCAGGCCCCACCACGCCAGCAGCAGCGACGTGATCTGCCAGGCGTACGGGTGCGCGGCGTCGAAGAGGATGGCGCGAGAATCGGGGTTGCCCACCATGATGGCGGCGAGCAGCCCCCCCGCCGCCACGCCCCAGCGTCCGGCCAGGCGCGCCATCACCACCGCGCCCGCCAGCACCCACACCGTGGCCACCAGGTGCAGCGTGGCGTAGCCGAATGCCTGCCCGGTGAGCTGGCCGGCGGCGCGCAGCAGCAGAAAGGGCCACGCGCCCAGCCGGTCCTGGCCCCAGTAGTAGGCGTCGAACAGGCTCCACGCGCGGGCGCGCACCATCAGCACCGGGATGGCGCGGTCCGAGTCGAACACCGACGGGCCGGGGATCAACGCGCGGCTCACCCAGGGCGCCGCGAGCACCGGCAGGCACGCCAGCGCCGCCCACGCCCACCACCCCGCGCGAAGGGCTGGCGCACGCGTTCCGTGCACCCGGCCGTGCGCCTGGGTGACGTCTTCGAACCTGCTGGTGGTCGTGGTGGGATCCTGCGCGCGCGCGGAAGAAATCCTCGTCGTCATTGGTGCGGATGCGAGATGTCACGGGCCGGGCGGAGGAGACCATACACCGGTCCCCATCGACCTGCAAGAAACACTAGATCACGATCACGTTAAAAAGTGCGAAAGTGCGAAAGTGCGAAAGTGCGAAAGTGCGAAAGTGCGAAAGTGCGAAAGTGCGAGAGTGCGGGAGTGTGGAGGAAGTGGGAGACGTCTCGGCTCCTCTGCGTCGTCGCAGCCCGAGGCACCGCGGATGGCTCACCCCAGCGGTTTGGGGATGATGATTTGGATCGGGTTGCGATTCGAGGGCTCGCGCGGTTTCCTCCACCGGCCGGGGATGAGATATTGCAGGCTGGCGGCGGAACGATGATGATGGTGAAGAAGTGGCCCGGCGGCGGCTCGCCGAGGAGCGGAGGGAGACGACGATGCTGGCGATGAAAACCGAGACCAAGAAGAAGATGCAGCCCGGGTATCCCGCCGCGCGGACGATCGCGCCGACGGTGGCGCAGCACCTGGAGGGGCACGCCGCCGCCGCGCGCGCCAGGGGCGCGGGCCAGGTGAGCCCGTCTGCCGGCGTGGAGACGATCGAGATGCTGATCGACGCCGCGTTCTGGGCCAGCCTGCAGCGCGAGGAGGGACGGCTGCCACGCATCTCGCTGGCGTACGTGGAGCCGGACGGGCACTCGATGGTGTTCGAGCGCTCGCTGGCGCTGAACGCGCGCGAGCTGGCGCGGCTGGCGCCGGCGGTGGAGCGCCCCGGCATCCACCTGGGCGTGTGGCCCGAGGCCGGGCGCCTGCGCGTGTGGGGCACCACCCGCGCCGTCCCCGCCTCCACCCTCGTGGTCGAGGTGGTGGAGCCGGGGCTGCTGGTGCTCAAGTACCGCCGCGGCGACGAGTTCGACAAGTACGGCACCATCGCCGTGCTCGAGGGCGACCGCATCATGGAGGTGGACGAGGGCGGCGCGTCGCTCCCGGACTGCCCCGCCCTCCTCTCCTCGCTCCTGGGGTTCGACGCGCCGCTCCCCTCCGGCGGCCCCACCAGCGTGCTGGCCAAGCTCGCCGTGTCGATGCGCGCGCACCATCGCGGCGGCTCGCTGATCGTGGTTCCCGCCGGCTCCGACGATTGGCGCGACTCGGTGACGCACCCCATCTCCTACCGCGTGACGCCGTGGGGCGACCTCGCGGGGCTGCTGCGCGCGGGAGAGGCCGAGCGCGAGCACCCCTCCTGGCGCGACGCGCTGTACCGCGCGGTGGAGGCCGTCGCCGGGCTGACGGCGGTGGATGGCGCCACCGTGCTGAACGAGAACCACGAGGTGCTGGCGTTCGGCGTGAAGCTGGTGCGCAAGCGCGGCGCGGAGCGGGTGGAGCGCGTGGCCGTCACCGCACCCGTCGTCGGAAACCACGCCAAGATCGTGGATCCGGGCGTGCTGGGCGGCACCCGGCACCTTTCCGCCGCGCAGTTCGTGCACGACCAGCGCGACGCGCTGGCGATGGTCGCCAGTCAGGACGGCCGCTTCACCGTGTTCGCCTGGTCGCCCTGCGAAGACATGGTCCACGCGCACCGCGTGGAAACGCTGTTGATGTAGATCGCGCCGCGGCGCCGGCCGGCTTCACCGAATCCTCCCTCCGCACCCGATGGCGACCTCCGCCGCCGCACACGAGATCGCCGTCGCCATCCTCCCCGGCGACGTGGACGGGGCCGGCCACGTGAACAACGTGGTCTATCTCCGCTGGATCCAGGAAGTCGCCATCGCGCACTGGACGGCGATCGCGCCGGACGACACGCGGCACGCGATCGTCTGGGTGGTGCTGCGCCACGAGATCGACTACAGGCGCCAGGCGCTTCCCGGCGACCAGGTGCGCGCCCGCACCTGGGTGGGGCGTGAAGACGGCGTCCGGGTGGAGCGCCACACCGAGATCGTCCGCGCCGGCGACGGGGCGCTGCTGGCACGGGCGCGCACCCTCTGGTGCCCGCTCGGCACCGCCACCGGCCGCCCCCTCCGCGTCACCGCCGCGCTCCGCGCCCTTTTCGCCTCGGACCACAGCAGCGAGCCCCTGGCGGCGCGGGAGCGGTAGCAGGGCACTCGGCGCATCCCCCGGTGGATGCGCCACACCTCCCTGCCGCGAACCCATCATCCCCGCCCGCCATCCCCCCGCCGCGCTCACCGGTCGCCGAAGATCTGCGAAGTGCCGTGGAGCGTGGCGCCGCCGGGGCCGGTGACCGCCCAGTCCAGCTCGCGGCCGGTGGCGCGGTCCACGTGCATCTTCACGGTGCGGCCGCCCACGGCCACCTCCATCGCCCACACGTCGCGCGGCGCGCCGCCGATCTCCACGCTCTCGGCGGAGACGACGCGGTGCACCGTCTCCGCGATCTCGCCACGCGCGGGATCGTAGCCGCTGACGCGGATGACGGCGCCGGGGCAGAGCGCCACGGCGCGGATGGCGGTGCTGGTGACGCTGTGGTCGAACGTCCCCTCGGGGAGCGCCTGATCGATGGTCTTCGCGGTGTCGCCGTGCATCGCCCGGCCGGTGACCCGGCCGTCGCGATAGCTGACGTCGAAGCGGTTTCCCGGCGTGTCGGCCCAGTGACGGATCGGCGCCCAGGTGCGCGCGTCCACCCAGATGCTGTCGAGCGCGGTGCCGCGTGGCGACGAGCCCCGCTGCGCGAAGAGCAGCGCGGGCCTTCCGCTCACGCTGGTGCGGCTCACGTGCTGCGAGTACGCGCCGAAGGGCCGCACCGCCCCCTCGCGCTCCATCGTCATCTGGATGCTGTCGGCGGGGATCGCGGTGAGGCGAGCGAGCCGCGCGTCGCCCGCGCGGATGGTGGTCTCGCCCGCGGTGCATCCGCCCTGCGCAAGCGTGAGCCGGGGACCGATGGCGAGCGCAGAGAGCGTGGCCGCGGCGGCCAGCGCGCGGCGGGTGAACGGCATCAACCGGAACATGGATCCATCCTCGTGTGCTTGGCGGAGGGTGGAGCCGCCGAATTCGCCCTGCGGCTCCCGTTTCCGCGCGGCTCTTCACCAGCCGCGCGGCACGAGAACGAAGCTACGCCGCAGGAGGACGCGCGAGGTTGCCATGCGGTCAGAACGATGTGCGCACGGCGTCAGGGGGATGTCAGGGAATGGTTGGCTGGGGACGTGCCGTACCGGGATCCGTCGATGCATTCGCATCGGCAAAGAGCCCGGCCGTGGCCGGCCGGGCTCCGTCGCACACCGTGCTTCGGCAGGGGGCCGAGATGGCGCCGGACGTCGGTCAGCGGTGCGCGCGATCCAGCTGGCCGCTCGCGGTTGAGTTGGTCGCACCCGCGCTCCACGCATAGTCCAGCGACTCGGGCGACCGCCAGGTGAGGGTGATGGTCCCGCCGTCCACGCATCGGCCGAAGGTGATGTACTCGGTCATCACCAGCGTATCGGCCGACATGCTGCGGAGCACCAGGTCGCCGCCGCACGCCAGCGACGGATAGCTGATGGTGCCCACCACGTCTCCCGGTGCCCCCTCGGCGATGGTGGTGGCGATCGACCAGCTTTCGTGGGGGTTCGTCTGCGTCCCGGTCCCCCGCCACGATCCGGTGAACGGCCGGTGCGGGGCGGAGGTGGGCTTTGGCGCCTGCATTGCGGGGGCACAGGCGGCGAGCAGGAGGGCAAGTGCGAGCGAAGCTTTCATCGTTGGCTGATCGTCGTGAAGGGGGAAGATCCTACACCGGGTCTCAGCAGCAGGATACCCCTGCTCCGTTCCCCCGCCGTTATCTCAGCGTTCGCGACTCCGGCGGACGAACTTCGCCGGACGTTGCCACTCGTGAAGCGTCGAGCTCCCCCGCCCACGATTCAGGGAATCACGCCTCCACCGGCGGCGGCGCGCTCATCACCTGGCGGATCTCCAGCGGCAGGATCAGCGGCGCGCCGCCGGGGCCGGGGGCGGCGGACGCCTGCTCGGCGATCTCCCAGGCGCGCTCGGAGGTGTCCACGTCCACCATCCAGAAGCCGGCGAGGAACTCCTTGCTCTCGGCGAACGGCCCGTCCGTCACCACCGGTGCGCCGTCCGGCCCCGCGCGGACGATGCGCGCCCCGGCCGGCGGGAGCAGCGCGGTCACGCCCACCAGCTCTCCGCGGTCCGTCAGCTCGCGGTTGAAGCTGTTCAGGAAATCGGCGTGCGCCTGCCAATCCTCCGGCCTCCACTGGTCGTGCTCGTAGCCGCCGGTGGCATGCGGCACGTTGATCAGGATCATGAACTTCATCGTGTGCTCCTCGCGTGATCGGGGGCGTAGGCCGTGCCGCGTCCGCGGCGGGTTCACCGCTGAGTCGGAGCCGCCGACGCGTTCTCGACATCGGCCAGCCCGCTTGACACCCCGTACCCGCGCGCCCATATATTCACCCTTATCGGTGAATGATCTTCGGTCTACCGGCGCAGGAGGAGGAAGATGCTCGCGAAATCGGGGTTGGACCAGACGCTGACGGCGCTGGGCGATCCCACGCGGCGGGCGATCCTGGACCGCCTGGCGCGCGGCCCGGCGCGGGTGACGGAGTTGGCGGCGCCGTTCGACATCTCGCTGAACTCCGTTTCCAAGCACATACGCATCCTGGAGCGCGCCCGGCTGGTGCGCCGCAGGAAGACCGGCCGCGAGCACATCCTTTCGCTCAACCCCGCCCCGCTGGACGAGGCGGCCGAGTGGATCGCACGCAAGCGCGACTTCTGGACCGGCCGGCTGGACGCGCTGGAGGCGGCGCTGCGTGCCGACGACCGCGAAAACGCCATGCAAGAGGGTGCCGGCGGATGAGCCATGACAACGAGGCGCCCGGCGCCAGCACCGCGCCGGGCGAGGTGCGCATCGAGCGCTGGCTCCCCGGCCCGGTGGAGCGCGTGTGGGAGTATCTCACCGACTCCGCCAGGCGCGGCCAGTGGCTGGCCACGGGCGAGATGGAGCTGCGCGTCGGCGGCCGCGTGGAGCACGTGTTCCGCCACGCCGGCCTGTCGCACGAGAAGACGCCGCCCGCGCCGTACGAGGCGTATGCCGAGGGGCACACGATGCATGGCACCATCCTCCGCTGCGAGCCGCCGCGCGTGCTCAGCTACACCTGGGGCGATGGGGATGATGAGACCGACGTCACCTTCGAGCTGGAGCCCCAGGCGGGCGGCGAGGTGCTGCTGATCGTGACGCAGCGGCGGCTGCGCAGCGTGCGGGGGATGGCGAACGTGGCGGCCGGATGGCACGCGCACCTCGGCATCCTGGTCGACCGGCTGCGGGGCGATGAGCCGCGCGGCTTCTGGTCCACCCACACGCGGCTCGAAGCCGAGTACACCACGCGCCTGGCCGATGCCGAGCCCGCCGCATCCGCCGATCCCACGCATCAACCCTGAGCCGATGAGCGACGTGAACGCACGTGCCGAGCAGGTCACCCCGTTCCTGATGTTCGAGGGCCGCGCCGAAGAGGCGATGAACACCTACCTCACGCTCTTCGACGATGCGCGCGTGGAGCACATCCACCGCTACGGCCCCGAGGGTCCCGGCCCCGAGGGATCGGTGATGACCGCCGCGTTCGTGATCGCCGGCCAACGTGTGCTGTGCAGCGACAGCTTCGTGAAGCACGGGTTCACCTTCACCCCCTCCCTATCGCTCTTCGTCGATTGCGCCGCCGAGGAGCAGCTCGACCGCCGCTTCGCCGCGCTCTCCGAGTCCGGCCAGGTGCTGATGCCCCCCGGCGACTACGGCTTCAGCCGCAAGTTCGCCTGGGTGCAAGACCGCTTCGGCGTCTCCTGGCAGCTCAACCTGCCAGCCCGCACGGACAATCTCCCCCCATGAATGACGTCTAGCTGCACGACAGGTTCAACTAGCGTTTAGACTCATTGAAGATTGCTGTTCGGCATCCTCCTTACTCGCGGCGGATTGTTCGAGTGCATTGCGGAGTTCCTCGAATGTTGGTTCACCGGTAGAACGCTGAAATTCACGATAGTAGTTCCACCAGCTGTCAGTGACTCGGCCTTGCTCCCTGAGCGTCGCGATCGCCAAAGAAGGGTGCACTAATAGAACGATACCGAAACGACGTTTCGCTGCTGGGACAGATTTGATGAATCCCAGAGATTCAAGCGTCGCCATCCGCTCAGTCCAAGTTCGTTCACCACGATTAGAAAGGTAACCTGCGCGGAATGCATGCTCCTCATACGAGTTTATGTGAATCACACCCTGGCCAGTGTGAATCGAAAACAACTCTAAGTACGTAGCGCTAAGGTCCTTGACTCCACTTAGCTTCTTGTCGTTCAATAGCCCGAGCACTAGCGGTAGCGAACGCGGTGCGATGAAGAACCCGATCTCTGGTTCACTCAGCCACGCCCGCTGACCTGGCCAATGCTCTTCTCGGGTTTTGGTTAGCCGTGCCTCGACCTTCTTACCTCCCCAAGATTTCGCCATGAACGCCTCCTTTGATGGTGATAGAGTGCGGGGTTCCAAGGGTGGCGCGCCACCCTTGGAACCCCTTCGCCCGCCGCGTCCGTACGAAAGACCTCGGCTGCAACGATGGATTGAAGCTAGGCCTAAACCACTGTGTGATCAATCGATAATAAATCGCAAGTTCGATGAAAGTTGTTCAGTTCAGACATGGTAGGCCGCATCGGTGCAGGCCAGCAGAAACAGCATCGTAGGGTTCGCTATTACGCGATAAATTGCGATACTGCTGTTGCTCACCAATAGGTTACGCGCGGAGAGTATCCTCGTGTCAGGTATGTCGTGTCGTGGATCACGTGTCGGCTTCGAGAGGACCGGGATTACCCCTGAAACCGGTACCCGGCCTTGCGCACGGTGAGGATGTGGCGCGGGTTGGCGGGGTCCAGCTCCAGCTTGCGGCGGAGCTCGGCGACGTGGGTATCGACGGTGCGGCTGATGATCGCGGCGCGGTGACCCCACACCTCGCGCATCAGCTCCACCCGGCCGGCGATGCGGCCGCCGCGGGCGATCAGCGCCAGCAGCAGGTCGAACTCCTTGGGGGTGAGCGGGATCTCGCTCCCGGCGCGGCGCACGGTGCGCGAATCGGGCTCCACCACCACGTCACCGAAGCGCACGGCGTCGGCGGCGGGCTCGTCGGCGGGGGCGGCGGCGGGGGTGGCGCGGCGCAGGAGCGCCTCCACGCGGGCGAGCAGCTCCAGCAGGCCGAAGGGCTTGGTGACGTAGTCGTCGGCGCCGAGCTTCAGGCCGCGCACCTTGTCGGCCTCGTCGCCGCGGGCGGTGAGGAGGAGGACGGGGACGGTGCTCCCGTTCTGCCGCAGCCCCTGCAGCACGCGGTATCCATCCAGCCCCGGCAGCATCAGGTCCAGCACGACCAGGTCCGGGCGGGTGCGCAGGGCGAGGTCGAGCCCGGTGAGCCCATCCGCCGCCACGTCCACCGCGTAGCCCTCGATCTCCAGGTTGTTGCGCAGCCCGAAGGCGAGATCCGGGTTGTCTTCCACCACCAGGATGTGCCGGCTCATCGCATCTCGATCATCGATCGGTTTCTTTGGATTCACTCCACCGCACCCGTGCACCGGCGGCTGAAGCCGCGGCGACACGAACGGAAAGCCTCGCAAACGGCGCGAGGCTGGACTGCCCGGCCATCACGCGACGCTTTGGGCCGAGGCGGCCTGCCCGCTCGCCGAGGACGGCAACTCCGCCGGCAGATCCACGATGAAGCGCGCGCCGCCGCCCACCGCTTCTTCCACCCGCGCCCGGCCGCCGTGCAGCGCCACCAGCTGCGCAACCACGCTCAGCCCGATCCCGCTCCCCGCCACCGCCGATTCCGCGTCGCGCTTCAGCCGCACGAAGGGCGCGAAGATCCGCCCCCGCTCGCGTGGCGGGATCCCCGGCCCCTCGTCCTGCACGGCGATCCGCGCCGTCCCATCCGCCTGCGTGAGGGCGACGTCGATCGTCTGCCCGGGCGGGCCGTACTTCACCGCGTTGTCCAGCAGGTTCAGCAGCACCTGGCGCACGGCGCCGCGATCGACCGAGGCGCGCGCGCCGCCGTCCAGCCGCTCGCGCACGGTCATCTGGCGCGCGGCGGCGAGCGGCGCGAAGGTCTCCACCGCCTCGCGCACCAGCGCGGCGAGCTCCTCGGGGCGCCGCTCCAGCCGCACGGCGCGGCGCTCCGCGCGGCTGAAGAGGAGGACGTTGTCCACCAGCCCCGACAGGCGCCGCGCCTCCTGGTCGATGATCTCGATCGAGCGCATCCGCTCGGCGTCGCTGCGCACGCGGCCCAGGCGCAGCGTCTCGGCGAACATGCGGATCTGCGCCAGCGGGGTGCGCAGCTCGTGGCTCACGCTGCTCACGAAATCGGCCCGCACCCGCCCCAGCTCGCGCTCGCGCCGGAGCTGCACCAGCGCCACGGCGGTGAGGCCCACCGAGAGCGCCATCAGCAGCATCAGGTGCGGCAGCCGCGAGCGCGGGAGCCCGCCGATCAGCAGCCGTTCGGCCGATGCGGGGCGGAGCGCCACCTCCACGCGCAGGTTGCCGAGCGTGGCGTCCGTCGTGTCGCGCCCCACCATCGCCGCCGCGGTGAAGTCGCGCGGCGAGGCGTAGAGCACGCGCCCGGCGGGGTCGCGCACGGTGAGCGCCAGCAGCGAATCGTGCGGCATCCCCCGCGTGAGCGAGCGGGGGAGCACGTCCTTGCTGCCGAAGATGCGCCGGAACGCGGCATCCACCAGCACGCGCGGGTTGGATTCGAAGCCGTACGCGGCGATCGCCCTCTGCGCGGGGTCGCGCCGCACCAGGTAGCCGAAGGCGCGCGGCTCCATCCGGGCGGGGGTGAAGATCACCATCATCTCGAACCCCATCTCGTTCCGCGGATGCGCCGCCAGCGCGCGCACCGTGTCGGCGAGCCAGGCGCGCGTGGCCTCCGGCAGCGGCGCCGCGGTGGTCTCCATCGCCCCGTCGCGCAGGTCCAGGCGAAAGTAGCCGCGGACGGAATCCATCTTCGGGCAGTAGGCGCAGTCGGCCCCCGCCGCGCCCGTTGCCCCCGCGAACTCGCGCACGGAGGGGAGCGCCGCCGTGGCCGATGCCGGCGCCACGCGCTCGAACGGGTAGAGGAGCGGCCCCGCGGTGCGCTGCAGGAAGACGCGCCCCATCTGCCGGTAGAGGAAGGCCGCGAACCCGGCGTAGTCGCGCAGCGCGCCGTTGGCCGCGTCGCGATGCCCGCGCGCCGCGTCCTGCGCCTCCCACGCGATCACGCCCGAGAGCGCGAGCGTGACCAGCAGCAGCGCGATGATCGCCGCGGAGCGGTTCCTACCCGCGCGACCCGGGTTCGCCATGAGCTTCACTGCCTGGGGGATGATGCGAATCGCCCGGCGCCGAGATGCGCCACGGTGAGGAAGATACCTCGCCACGCGCGAGATGCGCAGTGCGAGCGCGTCAGAATCTCGTCAGGACGAGCTAGTAGATGCAGCCGTGGATCGACGGGAGACGCTCGCCAGCGCCACATACCGTAACCGCGCGACTCGAGCGGCGGAAGCAACAGCGATCGTGCTGGGCAGCGTGTTACAACACTTGATCTTCGGACGGCAGCGCATTATCTGGATTGGAGCATTCGGCCATGCGCGCGGCGGATCCGGCTGGGCAATGCAAATGCTCTCGCGGAAAACAGCTCTAGCAGTCACACACGTTAGGTGGAATTCTGTCGCCTGAATAACAAGCCGCTGGGCAAGCATCGCGGCAGCCGCAGATAATCTCTCCCGCGTTGCCGTGTGCTTGATCACCGTGGCAGATCTTCGGCTCGGCGTCGTTGAGCTCTAATCCGTTTGACCCGGAACACGCGGCAGGGCACAGAGCGTAACTACGCCTCAATCCTGGAGCACGTAGAATGGCTACTGGCATTTTGCTGTTAGCGTTCGGTACCGCTATTGCCGCTGGAATTTTAGCTGTCGCGATGATCTCCTCAGGATCGGCGGCCCGACTAAGTTCATGGTTTGATTTGCTCGCAATAATCAATGTGATTCTGACGACAGCTCTCGGTTGGTGGGGAATCCGCCAAGCGAGAAGCAAAGAAGGTTTGGCTGATTCGCTCATACGAGGAGTGAGTCACCTCGATTCGGAGCAAGTGAGGGTCTTAGCTCTTCTAACAGCGTTTCAAGTCCGGGAACGCAATCCTTACCGCTTAGACAGGGACTTCCGACGCGGCAACCGCTTTCACCAGCATTTACAAGCGCTGCGGCGGGCACATTTGATAAAAGGCACGATTAGGGGGAAGTTCGTTCGGGGCAACAGTATCGAAGTACTTCAGTGGGCGAAGTTACTGACAGATACGAAAATTCTACACGAACTGCAGCTACAAACTCGTGACTCTTACGGATGGGATAAAATCATTGAGGACGTATCTAAGCAAAGTACGGAGGAGGTTACCCGCGCATTGAACGCCCAATCACATCAAGGCTGAGACACTATGTCACTCAGCAGTTTCCCACGTGCCGCCATGGCCGCCGCGGACTAACAATCGGTATATGGACTCCTCCCTCTGGGCCAGGGTGTTCGTCGTGAGAGAGCATCCCTGACGCACGGCAGGGAGGACGGGCTGCAGTCGTATATACGGCCTGTGGTGTGGAGCCTCGAGGCTCCGGGC
>Ga0247773_1000188_pt1 | contig 30167 bp, 27 predicted proteins | sample UWRJL092311B6_FD_179934 | JGI IMG/M metagenome (GOLD analysis project Ga0247773, IMG submission 179934) | Plant litter microbial communities from Arlington Agricultural Research Station in Wisconsin, United States - UWRJ-L092-311B-6 | ecosystem: Environmental > Terrestrial > Plant litter >... | reverse complement strand
GGCCCTTCCGGTTTCGCTGCACGGAGCGCGCCGCGGACACAGATGTTCCGGGGTGCGTCCCGCCGCCCCGACGTCTGGCCGCAGGCCGTAACCGCCGTCTCCATCACCCGATACACGATCGCCCCGCGCCTGGCCCGTCACCTCGCCGCGACCTCCGTCGACGGGCCGGGCCTGCGGCGGCGCCGGTATGCCTCGTGCACCCCGTCGCGCCCCTTCTCGATGCCCATCCAACCCGAACGGGATCAAGGCGCGATGTACCTGAACGAACGAGCCCACCTCACCTCTGACGCGCGGGGCGGCTGATGGCGGTACGCGTGGGATATCATGCCAGCCACGAGCAGTTCAGCCCCGGCGACCTGATCCGCCACGTGCAGGCGGCCGAACAGGCGGGGTTCGAGAGCGGGATGTGCTCCGACCACTACTTTCCGTGGAGCGAGGCCGAGGGCGAGAGCGGGTTCGCGTGGAGCTGGCTGGGCGCGGCGCTGCAGGCCACGGCGCTTCCCTTCGGCGTGGTGACGGTGCCCGGCGGCTTCCGCTACCACCCCGCCATCCTGGCGCAGGCCGCGGCCACGCTGAACTCCATGTTCCCCGGGCGCTTCTGGATGGCGTGCGGCAGCGGCGAGCGGCTGAACGAGCACGTGGCCAGCGACCGCTGGCCGGCCAAGCCCGAGCGCCACGCCCGCCTGCGCGAGGCGGTGGACATCATGCGCGCCCTTTGGGCCGGCGAGACGGTGACGCACCGCGGCCTGATCACCGTGGACGAGGCGAAGCTCTACACGCTGCCGGCCGAGCCGCCCAGGATCATCGGCGCGGCGCTGAGCCCCGAGACGGCCGAGTGGGCCGGCGGCTGGGCCGACGGGCTGATCACCGTGGTGGGCGAGAAGGAGGGGATGCAGCGGATCATCGACGCGTTCCGGCGCGGCGGCGGGGAGGGGAAGCCGCTCTACCTCCAGGCCCAGCTCTCGTTCGCCCGGACCGACGAGCAGGCGCTGGAGGCGGCCTGGACGCAGTGGCGCGCCGCCATGTTCCCCAGCCCCGTGCTGGCCGAGCTGAAGCTCCCCGCCATGTTCGACGCCGCGGCCGAGTACGTGACGCGCGAGGACGTGAAGGGGAAGATGCGCATCTCGGCCGACCCCGAGCGGCACCTGGAGTGGCTGCTGGGCGACGCGGAGCTGGGGTGGGAGGAGATCAACCTGCACTGCGTAAACCGCGCCGAGCAGGAGCGCTTCATCGACGTCTTCGGCGAGCGCGTGCTGCCGGAGCTGCGGAAGGCGGGCTGAACGACGGCGGGGCTCACGCAGAGAAGCAGAGGAGCAGAGAACCGCGCTCGGTCCTCTGCTCCTCTGTTTTCTGCGCTAGATTCGCTGCGAGCTTCTGATCCGCAACAACGGAGTTTCACACGGAGTCAACAGAGTTAGCGGAGTTCACTGAACAACGTCCGTTTACTCTGTTGACTCCGCTGACTCCGTGTGAAACGGTCTCTGCTTCGAAGTGCGCATGGCCCGAACGACCGCTGCCTTGGAATCACAGGAATGGCGACGGCACGTCCTGGGCGATGATGCCGGCGGCGCGGCCGCGGGCGAACAGCTCGCCGATCGCGCGCTCGCCCTCGTCGCCCAAGTCGACGGAGAAGTGGTTGACGTAGAGGTCGATGTGCTGCTGGGTCACCGCGTCGTCCATCTCCTGCGCGTGGGCGCGCACGTACTCGCGGGAGGCGGCGGGGTGGGCGAAGGCGTGCTCCACCGAGCGGCGCAGCGCGTCGTCGATCGCGTGGATCGTCTCCACGCCCAAGTCGCGGCGGGCGAGGATGCCGCCCAGGGGGATCGGCAGACCGGTCGTCCCCTCCCACCACTCGCCCAAGTCCACCACCTTCGCCAGCCCGTGCTGCGGATAGGTGAAGCGCGATTCGTGGATGATCAGCCCCGCGTCCACCTCGCCGCGCGCCACGGCGGGCATGATGTCGCTGTAGACCATCGCCACGCCGGGCTCGGCATCGGGCGCGTAGAGCCGCAGCAGCAGGTTGGCCGTGGTGTTGCGGCCCGGGATGGCGATGCGCTTGCCGGCCAGGCCGCCCGGCCCGAATGTCTCGCGCGCCACCACCAGCGGCCCGCATCCGCGCCCCAGCGCGCCGCCGCTCTGCAGCAGCACGTAGTCGCGCAGCAGCTGCGGGATGGCGCCGTACGACACCTTGGTCACGTCCAGAGCGCCCTCGGCGGCGAGCCGGTTGAGCGTCTCCACGTCCTCCAGCCGCTCGCGAAACTCCAGCCCCTCCGCTCCCACGATCCCCTTCACCAGCGCATGGAAGATGAAGGTGTCGTTGGGACACGGCGAATAGCCGAGCGACAGCGTGCGGGTGCTCGTGGCGGTCGCGGTCGTCATCGTAGTTTCGTATATCGGAACGGGCGGCCGAAGCCGCGTCTGGAACGATGGAAAGCCTCACGACCGGCGTGAGGCTTCGACAATCGAGGCGGCGTCCTCAGTCGAAGCGGGACGCGGCCACCACGCTCACCGGAAGATGCCCTCGCGCGCGGCCACAAGCGCGCGCACGGCCCGCTGCGCGGCGGCGGCGGCGTCTTGCAGGCGCCAGCGCGACAGGTCGCGGTCTTCCACCAGGTTGCTCACGGCGCGCACCTCCAGGAAGGGGCAGCCGTAGAGGGCGGCCACGTGGGCCAGCGCGGCGCCCTCCATCCCCTCCACGATGCCGTCGAAGCGCGCCGCGACCTGGGCCCCGCGCGCCGCCGTGCCCGAGCACTCCGACACGGTGACGAACGGGCCCACGCGCACGTGCACGCCCGCGGCGGCCAGCGCGTCGGCCGCGTGCTTCACGCGCGCGGCGTCGAGGTCGATCTGGTTGTACACCGGATGGCCGTCCTGCTCCAGCAGGGGGATGCCGATTCCCTCGGTTGAGAGCCATCCGTCCGGCGTCTCCACCCCCTCGTCGCCGTAGACGCACCGCGAGGCGAGCGCCACGTCACCCACCCGCAGCCCCGAGCCGGCGTACGCTCCACCCACGCCGAAGCCGACCACGCCGCGCACCTCGCGGCGCTCCAGCAGCGCGGTGAGGCCGTGGGCGGCGTTGACCTTGCCCATGCCGGCGGCGAACACGATCACCGGCGCGCCGTCGAGCACGCCGAAGCACGCCGTCTTGCGCCCCACCTCCATCTCCAGCCGCGACACCAGCGATTCCCGCAGCTGGCGCGACTCCAGCGGGACCGAACAGACCAGGGCGAGCGGTGCGGACACGGGCGTGCCAGATTGCGCGTGGGTTGCCGAGACCTTCCCCGGCGCGGAATTTACATCCGCGCCGCGGTCCGGCCAACGGCCGTGTATCCGTCGCGCAGGACCGCCGGAGCGGCCCGCCGCCCCGAGCCCACGCATCGTCCAGCACTCTCGCACTCCGCGCCCATGGTTCAAGGCAACCTCGTCCCGACATACGGCTCACCGCGCGAGCGCGTCGCCGCGACCATTACGCCAGCTTCCTTTGACGCGGTGGCGGCGTGACGCGGAGCCTGATGCGGGCCGCCGCGCTGGCGGTGCTGGCGCTGGCCGCGTGCACCCCGCCGCCGCCTCCGCCCGCGCCACTCCCCGCGCCGCCGCCCGCGCTGCCGCCCGAGCCGCCGTTCACCGCGCCCGAGGTGTGGACCGCCGAGCCCGGGCTGGTGCTGCGCGGCGACTCGGGGGCGATCACGCTGCCCTACGCGTTCATGCGCATGGCCGTGCTGCGGGTGGACAGCGCCGAGCTAGTGGTGCGGTGCATGGCGTGCCGCGGCTTTCCCTCGGGGCGCGTGGCGAGGGCGCGCGTGGTGCACCAGGTGCGCACGCCGCTGGAGGCGCGCCAGCTGGGGCTGGCCGACTTCGCGCTGGCCGTGCGCGAGGCGGCGCGGCGCAAGGACGCGGAGGCATTGCGGCGGGTGATGGCGCGCGACTTCATCTACTCGCTGGAGATGGGCGAGGGGGTGCTGGAGACGCTGGCCGCCTGGCAGGGCCGCCGCGCCAGCGATCTGGAGCGCCTGCCGGGGCTGCTGGACCGCGGCATCGCCAGCACCGGCGGGGGCGGCGTGTGGGCCGCACCCCCCGAGTTCGTCACCCAGCGCGGCTATTCGGACCTGCGCGCCGGCTTCCGGCGCGGCCGCGACGGCTGGGAGTTCATCTTCCTGGTGCGCCCCGAGCTGTAGGGCCAGGGTTGACGAGGAGCATACCGATCACGACGGGAGAGGGTGTTTCGGCGCCTTCATCAGCCAACTCTGGGGCTGGGTCGTGGGCGATGCCGACGAAGCAGCCTCGCGCAGTTTGCGAGGCTTCCCGTAGTCGTTGCTGCGCATTCCATCCGCCCGTCCGCGGGGATTCCTGCGGTCCGCGGGGACTGTTGCGGGGCGCGGGGATTCCTGCGGTCCGCGGGGACTGCTGCGGGGCGCGTGGATTCCTGCGGTCCGCGAGAACTGCTGCGGGGCTGCGGGGACTTGCTGCGGGGACTGGTGGACGCGAAGAGGCCGGACGGGCATTGCTGCCGGTCCGGCCTCTTTCCTTGTCTCCGGCGGGGCGAATCCTACCGGTGGACGCCCTCGCCCGAGATCACCGCGTCGGCGTAGCCGTTGTCGGGGTCGCCGCCGCGCTTCAGGATGCGGTCCACGTTGCCGGGGCCGCGGTTGTAGGCGATCAGCGCCAGCTTGCTGTCGCCGTCGTAGTGGTTCAGCATCTCGCGCAGGAACTTGAAGCCGATGCTGAGGTTGATCTGCGGGTCGCGCAGGTCGGCGATGGTGGTGCCCTTGCGCATCCCGCGGGCGGTGGCCGGCATCAGCTGCGTGAGGCCGATGGCGCCCACGTGGCTGGTGGCGCTCGTCTTGAACTCGCTCTCGGTGCGCACCAGCCCGAACGCCACGTCGGGCTCGATGTTCTCCTGGAGGGCCAGGTCGTAGATGCTCTCGGCCAGCTGGCGCGTGAGCCCCATGTCGCCGTAGCGCTCCAGCTTGTCCTGGATCACCGTCTCGCGCGAGCCGGTCCGGGTCTCGGCCGCAACGTTGGTGGCCGCGCGCCACGCGGCGCCCACCGCCTGGTCGTTGATCGGCACGACGCGCGGCATGATCCCCACCTGCTGCTCGTGCTTGGGATCCACGCGCATCTGGCTGTAGCGCGCCACCGCCAGCGGCGCCGCCGTGCCGGCCACCGCCAGGCCCATCATGCCGTGGCGGAGCGGGTGCGAGCGCAGCCGGTCGAAGGCCGAGCCCCGGCGGCGGTTCAGGCGGACGCCCTCGTTCACGCGGTTGTCGCCCGCGCCGTCGAACGCGCGCCGGTAGCGCTGCGCCACGGGCGGCAGCGTGCCCAGGTGCGCCTCGGTGGCCGGAAAGCGGCGCGCGGTGCGGCCCGTGGGGTGGCGCGGAACGTGGTCGCCTCGTTCCCAGGGGGGTGGCGGACGTTTGCGGGTGGGGTGCATCTGGCGTCCTCCTCTGGTTCCAAGTTGCCCATTTACAATCATTTAGGGCCCTTCGTGAGTCCCCCCGTACCCTGCACGTACCGTGCCGCGGAACGCAAACATATGCTCTCTCCAGGGCATCGTGGACGTTGCTGAAACCGTGCCGCCGCCGCATCTTGGAGGATCGGTCCGTCGTTCGGCCCGGCAAACGGAGGGAAGCATGCCCGCAGGCTCGCCCCGCACGCCCGCAGCACGGCCATGAAGTACGTCAACCCGCTGCTTTTCGTGCTGCTGGTGGTCATCGGCGTCAAGCTGTCGGACTCGGCGTACCGCTGGGTGCGCTACGGGCCCGAGCGCGAGCAGGTGCGGCGCATGCGCGGCGACCTGGTCGACTCCGGCGCCGCCATCATCCGCACGCGCCAGTCGTCCGACAGCATGCGCGCGGCCCTGCGCGCCGAAGACGCCGCGCTCGAGCAGGAGCAGCGCGTGCTGCGCCGCTACGACGACTATGCGCACGACGGCGCCCTCCCCACCGGCCTGTACGAGCGCTACCGGGCCGACCTGACGCGCTACAACGACCACGTGGCGGCCCGCAACGCCAAGCTGGCGGCGTGGCAGGAGGTGCTGGCGCGCAACCACGCGGTGGTGGGGCGCTACAACCTGCTCAGCGACAGCATCCGCGACCTGGCCACGCAGATGGGCGACCCCTACTACGAGGTGCCCACCCCCGCCGAGGCCGCCATCGAGCGCGGCGTGATCAGGCCCGAGCGGCCGTAGGGCTCGCGGCAGGATCGTCCCGCCGCTTCAGTTGTCCGCAGGTCCATGTCTCCGGGCTGTTTCCACCGGATTATGTCCGCCGATGTCCGTCGGGTCATGTCCGCCGGTTGAAACCGGCGGCTGGAACTTCGGGAAGTCCGCCTTCGCGGACTGCGGCGTCGGCATCCGTGCCGGTCGCGGGCATTCTCCCAGCCGAAGGGTACGAGGTGAATCGCATCTACACCGGCTGTGACAATACCGTCACGTCGGTGAATTTTCGTTTGATGCAGGTGATGTCCGCATGGCAGTCCGCGAAGGCGGACTTTCCCGAAGTTCCATCGGCGGGTTTCAACCCGCCGTCATCATCATCCTCGCCTGCCTCGGATCCCGTCCGCGGCGCCGATTCCACCCGCGCACCTCCACGTTCTCCGCTGTCGATCTCTCCCGCCACGACCGTTGACGCCCCACCCGCCGCGCGCGCATCTTCCCCCGTCCCCCCTGATCGACCGCATCCCCACCCACACATCGTCGCTGAGGCCTGGATGAAGCCTTTCGTGGTTCGTGCGCTCGCCTTGGCCGGCGCGGCGCTGGCTCCAACCGCGCTCGCGGCGCAGCAGTGGGACGCGGCCGTGGCCGCCGCCACCGCGCGGGTGGCGCCGCGGATGGTGGAGGTGCGCCACGACCTGCACCAGCACCCCGAGCTGTCCAACCGCGAGTTCCGCACGGCGCGGCTGGTGGCCGCGCACCTGCGCTCGCTGGGGATGGAGGTGGACACCGGCGTGGCGCACACCGGCGTGGTGGGGGTTCTGCGCGGCGGCCGCCCCGGCCCCGTGGTGGCCGTGCGGGCCGACATGGACGCGCTGCCGGTGAAGGAGGACACGCCGTACCCCTTCCGGTCCACCGCCACGGGCGAGTACATCGGCCGGACGGTGGACGTGAGCCACGCCTGCGGGCACGACGTGCACACCGCCGTACAGATGGGCGTGGCAAGCGTGCTGGCGGGGATGAAGGAGCGTATCCCGGGGACGATCGTCTTTCTCTTCCAGCCGGCGGAGGAGGGCGCGCCTCCGGGGGAGGAGGGTGGCGCGCAGCTGATGATGAAGGAGGGCGTGTTCGACCGGTACCACCCGGGCGCGGTGTTCGGCCTGCACACCTTCGCGCAGATGGAGACGGGGCGCGTGGGCTACACGCCGGGCGCGGCGATGGCCGCGTCCGACCGGTTCATCGTGAACATCCACGGGCGGCAGGCGCACGGCGCATCGCCGCAGCTGGCCATCGACCCGGTGCTGATGGCTGCGCAGGCCATCCTTTCGCTGCAGACCATCCGCTCGCGCAACCTGTCGCCGTTCGAGCCCAGCGTGCTCACCGTGGGCGTGGTGCGCGGCGGGGAGCGCTTCAACATCATCCCGGCCGACGTGACGCTGATGGGCACCGTGCGCACCTTCAGCGTGGCCACGCAGGACCAGGTGGAGCGCCGCATGCGCGACATCCTGGAAGGCGTGACCCAGGCGGGCGGCGGCACCTACGACATCGACTACCAGCGCACCACGCCGGTGACCGTGAACCATCGCGAGCTGTCCGACCGCATGCGCCCCACCATGGTTCGCCTGCTGGGCGCCGCCAACGTGACCGACGTGCCGCCGACCACGGGGGCCGAGGACTTCGCCTTCTTCGCCAACGCGGTGCCCGGGTTCTTCTACCGCCTGGGCACGGTTCAGCCCGGCACCACCTCGGGCGACCACCACACCCCCACCTTCCAGGCCGACGACGCTGCCATCCTCATCGGCATCCGGATGATGAGCACGCTGCTGCTCGACTACCTGGGCAGCGGCGGCATCCGCGCCGCGGCGCGCTGAGGGAGGCGCCGAGGGCCGGGCAGGCGAACGGGCGGTGATATGAGGCGTGCGGGGGACGGATGCGCGAGTGCGACGTGAGAAGGGCCCCGCGGGAGATTTCCCGCGGGGCCCTTCTCGTGGCGATCGGCGGGGCGGCCGCTATGCCGCGCCGGCCATCTCCGCCTCCGCGGCTTCCCGCGCCGCGGCGTCGGCGGCGGGCGCGGTACGCACCACCAGCTCGTCGGCGAGCAGCTCGGCGGCCTCTTCAGCAGGCACCGGGGCGCCGAGCTGGATGGCGTGCAGCAGGCGGCCGGTGTCGTCGTCCAGGGCGATCACGTCGTGGCCCTCGCGTACGTCGAGCAGCAGGTACCACTCGCCCTCGGAGATGTCGCTCCAGGGCAGCGGGTCGCGGCGGAACGCGCGCTGCAGCAGCACGGCCGGGTCGTGCTGGAAGACCGCCACGCGCACCAGCGGGTGCAGCGCCAGCGGCCCGTCGGGCCAGCGTTGCGCGTCGTCGGCCAGCCGCGCCAGCGTGCGCTTGCGCGCCATCAGCCCCAGCTCGTAGTGCGCCAGCTCCCACTGCACCAGCTCGGCCAGGTACGGCGAGTCGATACGCCCCGCCTCGACCTCGGCCACCAGCCAGGTGGCGAAACGGCGGATCTCGCGGCGGGTGGTGAAGTCGGGGGTGGGGTACTGGGCCCAGAAGCGGTCGGCGGTCTCGCGCAGCTGGCTGCCCAGCAGGAACACCGTGCCGCGCAGCAGGGTGAGGATGCTGGAGATGCGGTTGGAACGGTGCATCCGGCAGTTGATCACCATTCCCCGCTGCGCCGCGACCGAGGCCACGCGGCGGTGCTCCAGCGGTGTCAGGTCGTAGCCGGCGAGCGCCGGCTCCGCGTCGGCGCGCACGCGGCGGCACAGCTCGGGGCTGGCGGCCAGGTCGGCCATGGCGCGCTGGAAGCCGAGAAGCGACATCGCGCCCGCCTCAGTGGTGGCGGTTCCACGAGGCGCGGGCGCGCTCCAGCTCGCCGCGCACCACGTCGGCACCCATGTGCGGGTACCAGCTCTCGTCGAACTCGAAGGTGATCCCGCACAGGTTGGGGCAGGCGCCCACCACGTCGTCGAGCAGCTCCCACACGCGGCCCGCCACGGGGCCGGCGTGCGAGTCGGTGTACAGCCCCTCCGACTCGCTCCCCCCCGCGATGTGCAGCTCCACCACGCGCGTCAGGTCAAGGGCACGGATGAAGTCACGCGGGTCGAAGCCGTGGTTGGTGCCGTTCACCACCACGTTGTGCACGTCGAGCAGCAGCCCGCACCCGGTGCGCTGCGTGAGCGCGTTCAGGAACTCGGGCTCGGTCATCTCCTGGTCGGGAAGGTCCACGTAGTAGACGTTGTTCTCGAGCAGGAAAGGGACGTCGATCTGCCCCTGCACGTACTCCACGCGCTCGGCCAGCAGGTCGAGCACCTCGCGGTCGTACGGCACCGGCATGGGGAGCCCGGCCGAGAGCGGCGTGTGCGCGTCCACGCCGGCCATGCGGATGAACGACAGGTGGTCGCTGTGCCAGGGCATGCGGTAGCGCTGCCGCCAGCGCGCCACCTGCTCCACGTGCTGCCGGTCGAACCACTCGGCGCTGCCGATGGACAGCCCCACGCTGTGGCCGATGATGGGCAGGCGCGTGGCCACGTCGTCGAGCAGCTCCACCATCCCCTCCAGCTCGTCGTAGCGCTCGGCGGCGGCAGCGCCCTCGTCGCTCCAGAAGCGGTCGGGGATGATGGCCAGGTAGTCGAGCGCGTCGGCGTGGTCGCGCACGAAGGCGCCCAGCGACGGGTTGAAGAGCACGCCCACGCCCAGCTTCGGCAGGGTGTCGAGGCGGGGGGCGGCGGTGGCGGCGGCGTGCGAAACGGTCATGCGGGCGAGGTCTCCGGAGTTCTGCGTGGCACCGGGCGGGTGCCGGGTGAAACGGTGCCCGGGCGGGCCGCGTGGACCGCCCGGGGCTTGCGTGCGTACCGCCGATTACATGCTGACGGAGGTCACGTCCGCCGCCTCCGGGGACGGGAACGGCTCCCCCGAGCAGCAGGCCTGACAGCCGGTCGGGAACGGGTACTTCGGCTCGGTCGAGATCATGGTGGACTCCTTGAATGAGGGTTCCCGGAAGAGCTTCCCCGCGCCGCGGTCCGGGCCGCCGCCGTACGGGTAGCGCGGCTCGGAAGTCCGCGCGGGAGTTCTAGCTGGGTAGCATTGGGAAGGGGCACGGCGCCCACGCCCGGTCAGGGCGGGGCCGCAAACGATAACCCTGGCACACGACTTCCGTCAACCAATAAACCACGGTAAACGTGTACATCTCGTCCGGCTTGCCGCCCATCCGGCCCGCCCGTAAAGCGATGTGCAAGTAACTGTAAAATAGGAGCTTACAGAGATCGGCCTGAAACCGTGCGCCTCTTAGCGGCCGAGCGAATCGGGCTCGCGCATGCATCTCGCCGTACCGCTCCTGGCGCGTTGGGAACTGCCTTCTGGGAAAGGCACCCCGTGGCGGCGTGGCGGGTAGCGCCGGAGCGATTCAAACGCTCCGGCGGGGGCGCGCATCCAATCCGCGAAAGACCCGTTCGCCCGGCGCCCCGGCTGCCGGTGCGGCAACCCTCCCCACGCACTCGAAACCGACAAGGTCCCCATGACCCGCACGATGAGCGTAGCGCTGGCGGCGGCGATGGCCGCCGCGGCCCTGCCGGCCGCCGCGCAGCAGGACTTCCGCTGGAGCGGCCGCATCGCCGACGGCCAGCGGATCCAGATCAACAACATCAAGGGCGAGATCCGCGCCGAGCCCGCCGCCGGCGGCGAGGTGACGGTGACCGCGCACCCCCGCGGCGGCGGCGACGTGCGGGTGGAGATGGTGCGCCGCGGCTACGGCGTGGTGATCTGCGCCGTGTACCCGTCCAGCGGCGGGGGACGGCGCTGGCGCGATGACGACGATAACGACGACGGCCGCAACGAGCCGCGCGACGCCTGCAACTCGCGCGGGATGAACGTGCGCGACCGCGACGCCGAGGTCGACTTCGTGGTGCGGGTGCCGGCGGGGACCAGGCTGGTGGCCAACAACGTGAGCGGCGACGTGGACATCCGCGGCCTGCGCGGCCCGGTGGACGCGCGCAGCGTGAGCGGCGACGTGCACGTGTCGAGCAGCGGCGAAGTTGAGGCTGCCTCGGTGAGCGGCGACGTGTTCGCCTCGCTGGGCCGCATCCCCAGCGATGGCCTGGAGTTCCGCTCGGTGAGCGGCAACGTGACGCTGGAGCTGCCCGCCAACGTGGACGCCGACTTCCACGCCCGCACCCTCTCGGGCGAGATCGACAGCGACTTTCCCCTCACCATCGGCGGCCGCGAAGGGCGCCGGGGGCGCGACGCCGATGACGACGACGACGGGGGCTTCGTGCGGGTGCGCGTGGGGCACAACATGCGCGCCCGACTGGGTCGGGGCGGCCCGGCGCTGAACGTGACCACCGTGAGCGGCGACGTGAACCTGCGCCGCGCGCGCTGAGCGGGCTGGGCGCGAAGGCTTCCGTCGATCGAGATCCACGGCTGAGCGGTCGAGAAGGGCGGGGAAGGCGGGGAAGGCGGACGGTTCCGCCTTCCCGGTCTTCGTATTTCTATCGTCTGAATGCTCGGCTGGCGAAGCGTTTACGGACAAAGAACAGCGGGACTCACACGGAGGAACGGAGGGAACGGAGAACTGCGGTTTTCCTCCGTTCCCTCCGTTGCTCCGTGTGACCACCGTTCGTGCCGGCCTTTCGGAACGCGCGGCCGTTCGCCTGGAGAGACGTGTTCGATCCCGCGGCAATCGCCCCGGGGCCGATGGCGGGCAACTGGCCGGCGGGCGATGTCGATGCGTGATTCCGCTTGGCTGGAACGCTCCTTGTGCTAAGTTGTGGGCATGGCGAAGAAGAAGACGGCGGCGGCGGAGCGGTGGTGGAAGCGGCGCGGTGACCCCGCGAGCGGGTTCACCTACCTGCGCGCGGACGGCAAGCCGCTGCGCGCGCCCGCCGCGCTCGAGCGCATCCGCAAGCTGGCGATCCCCCCCGCGTGGACCGACGTGCACATTGCCGCCGACACGGGCGCCAAGGTGCAGGCGTGGGGGTTCGACGTGGCGGGACGCAAGCAGTACCGCTACCACGCCGACGCGGTGGCCAGGGGCGCGCGCCGCAAGTACCGCCGCGTGCTGCAGTACGCGCACGACCTGCCGCGCCTGCGCGAGGCCACCGAGCAGCACCTGCGGCAGCCCGGCGTGGGCCGCGACCGCGTGCTGGCGCTGATCGTACGGCTGATGCAGCGCGGCTTCTTCCGCGTGGGGAGCGAGAAGTACGCGGTGCAGAACAAGACCTTCGGCATCGCCACCCTGCGCAAGAAGAACCTGCGCGTGGACGGCACCGACCTGTATTTCCGCTACGTGGGCAAGAAGTCGATCGACAACCGGCGCGTGGTGGCCGACACGCCGCTGGTGGAGGTGATCCTGGAGGTGATGAAGCTTCCCGGGCAGCGGCTGTTCAAGTACGTGGACGACGAGGGCAAGGTGCGCCCCGTGACCGCGGAAGACGTGAACGGCTACCTCAGGGAAATCGTGGGAGCGCGCTACACCAGCAAGGACATCCGCACCTGGGGCGGCACCGTGCGCGCCGCCACCATCCTGGCCGACCTGGGCCCCGCGAAGAGCGAGAGCGAGGCGAAGAAGAACGTTCTCCTGGTGTGCAAGCTGGTGTCGAGCGAGCTGGGCAACACCCCCGCCGTCTGCCGCTCGGCCTACATCCACCCCGCCGTGTTCGAGCGCTACATGCAGGGCAAGACCATCGCCCCGCTCATGCGCGAAACCCCGCGCCCCGACGACGAGACCCCCGCCCGCTTCTATCCCGAGGAGGCGGCGCTGATGCGATTCCTGGAGAAGTGGGGGTAGAGGCGGGCGCAGCAGGGGACTCGGCGCGAACGGTAGATCCACCACCAGCGGCGGACGGTTCGCGACGGGCGGCTGAAGCCGCAAGCTGGAAAAATGGAAGGCCTCGCAAACAGCGCGAGGCTTCACCTTGAGGTTGCCGTTGAAGCCTCAGGCAGTTTGTGAGGCTTTTCGTAGTCGTAGCCGTGGCTTCAGCCGCCCGTGCCGATCTTCGCCGCCGGCATCGGATCCGTCTCCCCGTCTCCCCCGACTTACCCCTCCGCCACCCCTGCGCCCATCGGCGTGGCCTCGGGCTCGGCGGCCGCCGCCGCATCGGTCGGCACGGCGATGTCGTACAGGAAGTACATCTCGCCGTGGCCGGTGCTGGTGACCAGCACGTGCGACACGTTGAACACCGGCACGCCGCCGGGCGAGGTGCCCTGGAAGGTGCCGTGGTGCGCGTGGCCGTGGAACACCGCCGCCGCCTTGAAGCGATCGATGGGTTCCACCAGGCGGTCGTTGCCCAGGAAGGGGAAGATCTGCTCGGGCTCGCCCACCACCGTGTCGGCGATCGGCGCGTAGTGCAGCAGCACCACGCGCACCGGCGTGGACAGGCGCCGCAGCGCGAACTCCAGCCGCTGCACCTCGTCCAGCGTGGTACTCACGATCCCCTTGGTCTCGGCCTCGCCGAAGGCGGTGAGCGTCCAGCGCCCGAACCCGCCGATGAAGCCCTTCACCCCCGCGAACCCCACCTCGGGCGTCAGCTCGAAGGGTTCGCCGTCGAGCAGGTGCACGCCGCGCTCGCGCAGGATGGCCAAGCCGGCCTCGGCCTCGTGGCTCTCGTGGTCGTGGTTGCCCAGCACGGTGAGGATGGGGATGCGCACGTCGGCCAGCTCGCCAGCCACCACGCGAAACTCGGCCGGGGTGCCGCGGCGGGTCAGGTCGCCCGCCAGCAGCAGCACGTCGGCGTCGTCGTTCACCTTCGCGAACGCCTCGCGGTAGCGCCCCACGTCCTCCTCGCCGCAGTGGAAGTCGCCCACGGCGGCCACGCGCACGACCCCCGCGCGCCGCCGGTCTTCCCTGCGCCGTCCCTGCTTGCCCGCGGCCGCCTGGGCCGGTCCGCCCCGGTCCGTCATCCGTGGTCTTCTCCCTGGCCGCCCGCCTCCGGCCCCGCCGCGGGAACCGCGTTGTCCTGCTCCTGCTCGTCGTGCGAGGCCACCTCGTCCCACACGGGGCTGGCCGAAAGGGCCAGGATCGCCGGGTGGCTCTTCATCCGCGTGGTGTACTCGGCGCGCAGGTCGCGGAAGCCCCACTCGTTCACGTCGATGGCGAACGAGAAGCGCGAGATCAGCGTGCCGCGCGTGGTGTCGTGCTCGCGGTCGCCCTCGGCGTCCACAAGCGCGTCGCGCTGGGCGCGGTCGAGCAGCTCCTTCAGCACCCACTTGGGCACCTGGGCGTGGTAGCCCGGATACACGTAGCGGAAGATCTGGATCTGGGCCAGCAGCAGGGGCCAGTGCTCGCCGGTCTTGGCCAGGAGCCGGTTCCAGTCCATCTGGTGGCCCATGGTCAGCAGCAGGTGGGCGATGTCGGCCATGTCCTGCCGGTGGCGCTCGCCGATGAACAGCCGGTGCCAGAGCAGTTCCTCGGGCGGCGCCACGCGCACGGGGGTGGCGGCCAGGATCGCGGGCTTGCTGTAGCGGTGCCAGTCCTCGTCGATCAGCGCCAGCCCGTTGCCCATCCCGTAGATGATGTCGATGAAGTACGGGTCGTCGAGCGCCTTGGCCAGCCAGTGGTTCTGCTCCAGCCGCGTGCGGAAGCCCGCGCCCTTGAGCACCTCCATGGCCCGCACCACGGCGCCGGGCTCGCAGAACAGGTCCAGGTCCTTGGTCTGCCGGTAGATGCCGGTGTGCTCGTAGATCGCATAGGCGCCGGCCACCACGTAGGGCACGCCGGCGGCGTTGAGCGCCGCGAGCGCGCGCTTGTAGATCTCGCGCTCGGCCTCGGGGATCCAGAACTCGCTGTGGGTGACGGACTTCCTCTCCTCCTTGGAGAGGTTCCGCATGCTGGGCAGCCGGAATGCCGCCGGCTCGGTCTCGGTCTTCTGCGTCGTCGTCATTCCCCTGTCCGGTAAGCCGTTTGCGCCCCGCAGAGGCAAGGATCGGACCGGGGGCGGGTGCTGAGCCCGGTTTCGCGAAACCGGAACAATGCCTCGTTGTGCGAACTCCAACGCCTTCCAGGGTTGGGGGAGGGGAAGCAGTGCCGAACCGCGCGTAATTACGGGGGGCTTCAGCCTTGCGAGCGCACACCCCACGCGACAATATATTTGGGAGATCCCCTCCCAAGTCCGTTCATCGGCTCCGCTCAATGCCTGCTTTCCCCATCATCCGATTAGTACAAACCCTCGCGATCCCGGCGATCGGGCTCATCGCTTCGCTTTCAGCCTGTGCACGCGACCGGCGGAGGGAGCAGCCTGACACGCCCATTCTTGCATCGATCGACCAGGCGGTCGCCTTTCAACGTGATCTTCGCCTGGAGGAGAACCAGCGGGTGATCAACGTGTCGCCCCGGGTGGAGCCCGAACGAGGGGGGGGCTTCCTGGTCGCCGACGGACAGGAGCAGCAGCTTCGCCTCTACTCTCCCGATGGAAGGCTGCGCGGCACGTTCGGGCGGCGCGGCATGGGGCCTGGCGAGTTCCAGCACATCTCCCGCGCGATCCGCCTGAACGACCGACGGATCCTGGTGTCGGACATGGGCGGCACCGTTGCGACGTTCGATTCCACCGGTACGCACCTACTGCACACTGCCCGCACGGGCTTGGTGCCGCTCTACCGGATCGCCGTGATCGACGACACGCTGGTTGCCATGTCGGGCCGGCACGGAAGCGGCGACACACCGCTCATTCACGTGTGGAACCTGGCTTCCGACCGGGTGATTAGGCGATTCTTTCCAGCCCCGCAGGGCCCGCCCGGCTTCGCGGGCGCCTATGCGTTCAGCGGGTTCACGGCGGTACGGACGCGTGGAGACACGCTCGCCGTGATGTTCGCGCTGACCGACACCATTTTCCTCTTCCGCCCCGACGGTTCGCCCGCCGGAAGGGTGCCGATCCGCTTCCGGGGCTTTCGGCGGATGTCGCAGCCGGTTCCGCAAGGCTCGGATGAAGAGTTCCAGGCGTGGAGACGTACCTACTCGGCTGCGTCGGACCTGTTCTGGTTGAGGGATGGGAGCTTTCTGGTCGAGTACTTCGACCGGGATGCCTCGGAGATGCACTACGGGCTGCTGCACATGGCCCGTGATGGTCGAGGAATCTGGGAGGTCCCTGATGCCCCCTACCTGCTGGCCGTGACCTCGGAGGACTCTCTCGTCTTCGTGACACGCGGTTCGGACGCACCCAATCAATGGTCACTTGCAAATTTGTTGCGCTAGCCCTCATGGCGGCCGTGGAGTTGGCGTCGTGCCGCTCCACGGCGGCCGCTGATCATGCTCTCGCGACGGGAAGCCGCGCCCCGCCGGCGCTGGCCGGCCCAGCCGGAGCGATCCGTGTCATCTGGGTGTTCTCGGGCGCCGACCTGTTGCGCTGCCGCAGTTCCGCCCGTGAACTCCGGCACGTGGATGCTCGCTTCGGCCGCGCGGTTGAGGTGGCAGCCATCGCGGTGGACGGATCCGAGCACGATGTCGCCTCGTTTCTGCGGGCCCAGCGAGTTCCCGCATCCGTTCGACACCTGCGGAGGTCCGAAGCGGTCGCCGTCCGCGGGCTGCGGTGGCCGGCCGTGTACGTCGTGCAGGGAAGCATCGTAAAGGCGGCATACCTGGGTGTTCCGCTGGATGATGCGCGGTCGATACACCTGAGGGACGTGGAAACAGTGGTTGCGTCTCTCCTGGGCGGGTCGGACGCGAGCGATGAGGAATTTGACACCTTTAACGGGAGCAAATCATGATGTCGCGACGAATGAAGCTGGTGTGGTTCTCGGCGGTCGCAGCGGTTCTGGTGGGCGCGTCGTTCGTGCGGCTGGCGGCGGCCGCCGACGGTACGCACGGCTTGCTGGAGGACGAGCAGGGAAACCTGTATTGCGGTGGAGAATGCGCGCAGGGCCAGCGGTGCTGTGTGATCAAGATTCTTCCTTAGCCGCTCAGTTGCCTGGATCTCACCTCTCCCCGGTGCGCGGTCGACCTGCCTGAATCCCGGTGCGGAGGGGTGCCCACGCGAGGCCGCAGGGTGAGACGCTGGCTGCCCGGCGCCTTGCCCCCGGCACGCGTGGCGCTCAGCTTTGTCGTCGGTACGCACCTGAGCCGCCCAAACCGTAACGCGCCGATGCTCGACGACCTCAAGAAGATGTTCTCGCAGGCCTGGGACTCGTTCATCAGCGAGGTGGGGCGGCGCGAGCCGGAAGACCAGGTGGCGGGGCTGCTGGGCGCCATGCGCCGCGAGATGGTGGACGTGCGCGCCCAGGTGCCGCTGCTGGAGCAGAACCACCAGGCCGCGGTGCTCGACCTGGAGCGCGAGCGCAAGCGGCTGGACGATACCGTGCGCCGCGGGGCCATGGCCCAGCGCATCGGCGACGCCGAGACGGTGCGCGTGGCCGAGGAGTTCGCCGAGAAGCACCGCCGCCGCATCGCCGTCCTCGAGGAGAAGGTGCGCGCGGCCAAGGCCGAGTGGGAGCTGCGGCGGCAGGAGAGCGTGGAGATGATGGCCCAGTACAAGAACGCCGAGGCCAACCGCTTCGCTCTCCTTGGCGAGCTGCGGCGCCAGGGTGCCCGCACCCGCATCGAGAACGCCGCCGGCGGGCCGCTGGGCGACGACTTCGACCGTATCTCGCGGCAGATGGAGGACAGCGCCTCGTTCGACGACGCGCTCGGCAGCCTGGACGGCGACGACGCCCCTCGACCTTCGCCCGTGGACGACGTGGACTCACGGCTGGAGGAGCTCAAGCGGCGGATGGGGATGTAGCCGCCCGGGGCCGGCTTCTCCCGGAGAGGCTGGGACCTCGTCCGTTTACTCCGCTCTCTCCGCTGACTCCGCGAGAAACCCGGCATCGCTGGTTTCACACGGAGTCAGCGGAGGGAGCGGAGTGAGTCCACGGAGAACGTCCGGATGCGGAGAAGGCCCCGCCGCGCGGCGGGGCCTTCGTGTGTCCTCGGGCGGAGCGTCGGGCTGGTCGACGCTCCGCAGTGGATCAGAACGGGCCGCGGCGGCCTCGGCTGCGGTCGCGGCCCCCGAAGTCTTCGGGGCGGTAGACGGGGTTGTCGCCGATGCCATGGCCCCAGCCGCGGCTCTCCACGCCGTCGGGGTCGCGGCCCAGGCGGTTGAGCTGGTCGCCGCGCATCCAGTTGCCGCGGTCGGTCTGCTCGGTGTCGAAGCCGCCGCGGATCACGCGGAAGGGCGTGCCGCGCTGCCGGTCGCCGAAGGGGTCGCCCGCGTCGGTGCGCAGGTGGTCGCGGCCGCCCTGCAGGTCGCGGTCGTAGCCGCCGCGCCCGCCTTGGTCGCGTCCAAAATCCGCACTACCTCGGGCGCCGTATCCGCCGTCGTGCCGCTGCCCGCCGCCGCGCCCCTGCGTCCAGCCGTGGCGCGGGGCCATGTCCTGGTCGTAGCGGCTGCCGCCGGCCGCGCGCCAGTCCCACTGCGCGTCGTGCGCGCCGCGGTTGCGGGCGGTGCTCCAGGCGCCGTCCAGGCCGCGGTAGGCGAAGTCGCTGGCGTCGTAGCCGCGGCCCCGCGACTGGTTGCTCCAGCCGTTCCCGCCTTGGCCGTGCCCGGCGCTGAAGCGCACGTCGCGGTCGTAGCCGCCGTGGCTCGCGCCGCCGCCCATCCGTGACTCGAAGCGGTCCCAGGCGCCGCGGACGCGGTCGCCGAGCGAGCGCTCGCCGCGGTAGTCGCGGCCATAGTCGTTCCGGTCGAACAGTCCCATCCCACCCTCCTCGGTTGACGTCGTGGAGGCCCGCGCCGGGCGGCCCTCCGTCGCTGCCATGGGGGCGGCACGGGGCGGCAATCTCCGTTCCACGCCTGCACTTCCGCGCGTCGCGCACACCTTGTCGCCCGTGTCTCCGGCGGCTACGTTGCGCGCCTTTCGCACGCCCCTACCCTCCAGCGCGCCGGCGGGCGCTTCCAGCACTCATGGCGGACGACGATTCGGTGTTCCACACGCTGCGCGGCCTTCCGGTCCTAGCGTCGCTCGAGGACGACGAGGTGCGCACCCTGGCCGCGCTGGCCGAGCGCAGAACCTACGTGCGTGGCAGCTACGCCTTCCGCGAGAGCCAGCCGCGCCGTGCCTTCGGCACGGTGGTGCGCGGGCGCATCGACATCGTCAAGGGCTTCCAGGGGCTGCCGCAGGTGCTGCACGTGCTGGGGCCGGGCGAAAGCTTCGGCGAGGGGAGCCTGCTGGACGAGTATCCCCACTCCACCAGCGGCGTGGTGCGCGAGGACGCCGAGGTGCTGGAGGTGCCGCGCGAGCGGCTGCGCGGCCTCGCCGAGACCGACACGCGGCTCTTCGGCAAGCTGGCGCTGGCCGCGGCGCAGCTCATCAGCTCGCGGCTGCGCTACGCCAACGCGCGCCTCTCCAACCGCGGCCTGGGCTACCTGTCGGGCGAGCTGCGCACCGAGCACGACCTGCTGGGCGAGCGCAAGCTGTCGGTGGACCTGTACTACGGCGTGCAGACGCTGCGGGCCATCGAGAACTTCCCCATCACCGGCATCCCCATCTCGCAGTACCCGCACCTGGTCCACGCGCTGGCGGCGGTGAAGGAGGCGGCGGCGCTGGCCAACCACCAGCTGGGTCTGCTCCCCGAGGACGTGACCGACGCGGTCGTGCGCGCCTGCCGCGAGATCCGCGAGGGGAAGCTGCACGAGCAGTTCGTGGTGGACGTGCTGCAGGGCGGGGCGGGCACCTCCACCAACATGAACGCCAACGAGGTGATCGCCAACCGCGCGCTGGAGCTGCTGGGGCACGCGAAGGGCGACTACCGCCACGTGCACCCCAACGACCACGTCAACCTGTCGCAGAGCACCAACGACGTGTATCCCACCGCGATGAAGATCGCGGGGAACTGGGCGATCGAAGACCTGGTGGCCGCGCTCGCCGAGCTGGTGGCGGCGTTCCGCCAGAAGGGCGCCGAGTTCGCCGACGTGCTGAAGATGGGGCGCACGCAGCTGCAGGACGCGGTGCCCATGACGCTGGGGCAGGAGTTCAACGCCTTCGCCGTGACCATCGGCGAGGACATCGACCGGCTGCGCGAGGCGGCGGCGCTGATCCGCGAGACCAACATGGGCGCCACGGCCATCGGCACCGGCATCAACACCGACCCGCGCTACGCGGCGCTGGTGTGCGAGAAGCTGTGCGAGGCCACGGGGCTGGAGCTGTCCACCGCGCCCGACCTGATCGAGGCCACCAGCGATACCGGCGCCTTCGTGCAGCTTTCCGGCGTGCTGAAGCGCGTGGCGGTGAAGCTCAGCAAGATCTGCAACGACCTGCGCCTTCTTTCGTCGGGGCCGCGCACCGGGCTGGGCGAGATCAACCTGCCGCCCATGCAGCCGGGGTCCAGCATCATGCCGGGGAAGGTGAACCCGGTGATCCCCGAGGTGGTGAACATGATCTGCTTCCAGGTGGTGGGGAACGACCTGACCATCACCATGGCGGCCGAGGCGGGGCAGCTGCAGCTCAACGTGTTCGAGCCGGTGATCGGCTTCAACCTGTTCCAGAGCATGGACATGCTGGCCCGCGGCGCCATCGTGCTGCGTGAGCGCTGCGTGGTGGGCATCACCGCCAACCGCGAGCGGCTGCGCGAGATGGTGTACCACTCCATCGGCCTGGTGACGGCGCTGGTGCCCTACATCGGTTACGAGCGCAGCGCCGCGCTGGCCACCGAGGCGCTGGCCAGCGGCCGCGGCGTGTACGAGCTGGTGCGGGAGAAGGGCTGGCTGACGGAGGCGAAGCTGGCCGAGATCCTCACCCCCGAGGCGATGACGGCGCCGCGCGCGATGCCGGAGGCGGCGGAGCATTGATGCCGAATCCTACGGGTCCATCGTCGCTGCGTGAACTGCTGATCTCTCACGGAGTGCACGGAGGACACGGAGAACCGTACGTATTTCCTCCCTGTCCTCTGTGACCTGTGTGAGAGGTGTTCTGTCGGAAGGCCCTGAAGATGCACTGCGGTCGACGAGTCGTGGGCCGTCACGACGGCGCGAGGAGCGACTGCGCCGACGAGTGGGAGCCGTCTTGTCCTCGTAGCTGCGACGCCGGTCTTCCGCCGACGGTTTTCGGAACTTCTGCCGAGGTTGTCGGACACGGTGGACCCCCGAGTTGAAGCAGGAACAACCACGACGTTTCCCGCGTATTCGGAGCACGAAAGCTCCGCATACCAACGCATCGCTCTTCCGCACCGGCGCCGCCGGTGCGGCGTGAACCTCTGGATGGATGGAATGATGATCCGATCCCGTTTGCCGATCCTCGCCGCGGGGCTGGCGATGGCCGGCTGCGCGCAGTCGGCCGTGCGCGCCGGCAGCGGCGCCGACATGGCCGCGCCCGCGCGCCCGGCCCCCGCCATGACCTCGGCCGGCCAGGACAACCCGTTCTTCGCCGCCAGCACGCTGCCGTACCACGCGCCGCCGTTCGACCGCATCCGCGACGAGCACTACCAGCCGGCGCTGGAAGAGGGGATGCGCCAGCACTTGGCCGAGGTGGTGGCGATCGCCAACCAGACGGCCCCGGCCACCTTCGACAACACGGTCGTGGCGATGGAGCGCTCGGGCGCGCTGCTCACGCGCGTCTCGGCCGCATTCAACGGGGTGACCAGCGCCAACACCGACTCGGTCCTGCAGAAGGTGCAGGAGGAGGAGGCGCCCAAGCTGGCCGCCCACCGCGACGCCATCTACCTCAACGACCGGCTGTACCAGCGCGTGCGCAGCATCTACGACCGCCGCGCCACGCTGGGGCTCACGCCTGAGCAGAACGAGCTGGTGGAGCGCTACCACCGCAACTTCGTGCGCGCCGGGGCACAGCTCAGCGAGGCCGACAAGACGCGGCTGCGCGCGCTGAACCAGGAAGAGAGCCGGCTCACGACCGACTTCTCCAACCGCCTGCTGGCCGCCACCAAGGCCGGCGCCCTGGTGGTGACCGACCGCGCGCAGCTCGCCGGCCTGAGCGACGCCGAGATCGCCAACGCGGCCGAAGCGGCGAAGCAGCGCGGCATGGAGGGCCGCTGGGTGCTGCCGCTGCAGAACACCACGCAGCAGCCGGCCATGGGCTCGCTGCAGAACCGGGCGCTGCGCCAGCGGCTGTTCGAGGCCAGCACCCGGCGCGCCGAGCAGGGCGGCGCCAACGACACGCGCGAGGTGATCCGTCGGCTGGCGCAGCTGCGCGCCGAGCGGGCGCGGCTGCTGGGCTTCGCCAGCTACGCGGCCTACGCGCTCGACAACCAGACCGCGAAGACGCCCGAGAACGCCACGCGCCTGCTCACGCAGCTGGCCACGCCCGCCACCGCCCGCGCGCGCGCCGAGGCCGCGCGCATCCAGCAGGCCATCACCCAGCAGGGCGGCGGCTTCACGCTGGCCCCGTGGGACTGGCAGTACTACGCCGAGCAGGTGCGCAAGGCCGAGTACGACCTGGACGAGAGCCAGGTGAAGCCGTACTTCGAGCTCGACCGCGTGCTGCGCGACGGCGTCTTCTTCGCCGCCAACCGGCTCTACGGAATCACCTTCAAGCCACGCACCGACATCCCCGTCTACCACCCCGACGTGCGGGTGTACGAGGTGTTCGACGCCGACGGCAGCCCCATGGCGCTGATGTACTTCGACTACTTCAAGCGCGACAACAAGGGCGGCGGCGCCTGGATGGACAACTTCGTGGACCAGAGCGGGCTGATGGGCACTAAGCCGGTGGTGTACAACGTGGCCAACTTCCAGAAGCCGGCGCCGGGTCAGCCCGCGCTGCTCAGCTTCGACGACGTAAACACCATGTTCCACGAGTTCGGGCACGCGCTGCACGGCATGTTCAGCAACGCGCAGTACCCGTCGGTGAGCGGCACCAACGTGCCGCGCGACTTCGTGGAGTTCCCCAGCCAGTTCAACGAGCACTGGGCGCTCGAGCCCTCGGTGTTCGCCAACTACGCCAAGCACCACCAGACCGGCGCGCCCATGCCGCAGGCGCTGGTGGACAAGATCAAGCGGGCGCGCACCTTCAACCAGGGTTTCGCCACCAGCGAGCTGGTGCAGGCCGCGCTGCTCGACATGGCTTGGCACAGCCTCCCCGCCGGCACGCCGCAGCAGGACGTGGACGCCTTCGAGGCGCAGACGCTGCAGCGCCTGGGCGTGGCGATGGCCGAGATCCCGCCGCGCTACCGCACCAGCTACTTCGCGCACGTGTGGGGCGGCGGCTACGCGGCCGGCTACTACGCCTACCTGTGGAGCGAGGTGCTGGACGACGACGCCTACTCGTGGTTCGTGGAGCACGGCGGGATGACGCGCGAGAACGGCCAGCGCTTCCGCGAGATGATCCTTTCCCGCGGCGGCACGCATGAGGCCGGCTCACTCTTCCGCGCCTTCCGCGGGCGCGACCCGCAGGTGCAGCCGCTGCTGGAGGCGCGCGGCCTCACCGGCACGCCGCCGTCGCGCTGAAGGCACGGCAGGCGGTAGATTGACGGGAGCCCGCGGCCACACCGGCCGCGGGCTCCCGTCTTTCGTCTCCGGAGATGATGGACCCCACCGTCCGCTTCGACTCGCTCGACCCGCAGCGGGACCCGCGCTCGTTCCGCTTCGCCGGCCTGCGCACGGTGCTCCGCGCCGACGCCGTCGCCGGGGTGGCGCCCGTGCTCGCCGCGGTGGAAGCCGCCGCCGCGGGCGGGCTGCACGCCGCCGGCTTCGTGGCCTACGAGGCGGCACCGGCGTTCGACGGCGCGCTCGCGGCCCACCCGCGCGACCCGCGCCTGCCGCTGGCCTGGTTCGCGGTGTTCGAGCGGCGCATCGAGGGCGGGGCGCTGGAGGGGGCGGACGATGACGGTAGATCCGAGCTGGGCGAGCTGCGCGCGGACGTTTCGGACGCTCGATACATCGTGGACGTCGAGCACATCCGTGAGCTGATCGCCGCGGGCGATAGCTACCAGGTGAACCACACCTTCCGCCTGCGCGCTGCGTTCGGCGGCTCGCCGCTCTCGCTCTACCGGCGTCTGTGCGAGGCGCAGCGGTCGGCGTACTGCGCGTACTTCGATCTGGGCGAGATGGCGATCGTCTCCACCTCTCCCGAGCTGTTCTTCCGCTTGGAAGACGGCGAGATGGAGCTGCGGCCGATGAAGGGAACGCGGCCACGCGGCGCGACGGCGGAGGAGGACGCGCGGCTCGCGGCCGAGCTGGCGTCGTCGCCCAAGGAGCGCGCCGAGAACCTGATGATCGTGGACCTGCTGCGGAACGACGCGGGCCGCATCGCCCAGACGGGCAGCGTGCGCGTGGAGCGGATGTTCGAGGTGGAGCGCTACCCCACCGTGCACCAGATGACGTCCACCATCCGCGCCCGCACCCGGCCGGACGTAGGGTTGACGGACGTCTTCCGCGCGCTGTTCCCCTGCGGCTCCATCATCGGCGCGCCCAAGGTGCGCACCTCGCAGATCATTGCCCGGATGGAAGGCGGGCCACGCGGCGTCTACACCGGCGCGATCGGCTTCGTATCCCCCGGCCAGGCCGTGTTCAGCGTGGCCATCCGCACCCTGCTGCTCGACCGCGGTCGCAGCGAGGCGGAGCTGGGCGTTGGCAGCGGCATCACCTGGGATTCGGACGCCGCGGCCGAGCGGCGCGAGTGCCTGCAGAAGGCCGCTTTCGTCCACCGCCAGCCCGATCCCGCGCTGATCGAGACGTTCGGCTGGGATGCGAGCGGGGGAGGGAACCGCTTCGTCCGCCTCGACGGGCACCTCGCCCGCCTCGCCGCGTCTGCCGCGCACTTCGGCTATGCGTTCGATCCCCCCGCGCTGCGCGCCCGGCTGAGGGCGCTCGCCGCGACGCTGTCAGACGAGCCGCGGACGATCCGCGTCGCCCTCCATCCCCGCGGCCACGTCGAGATCCGCGACGAGCCGATGCGGCGTTGGGGCGAGGCGGTGCGCCTCGGCGTCGCGCGGCGCCGCATCCCCAGCGACGATCCACGCTGGCGCCACAAGACCGCGCGCCGTGACATCTACGCCGATCATGACCCGGTCGACCTGCCGCACGACGACGTGCTGCTGGTGAACGAGCGCGGCGAGCTGGCCGAGACCCGCATCGCCAACGTGGTGCTGGAGCTGGGCGGCGATCTGTGGACGCCGCGCTTGGATGCGGGCCTCCTCCCCGGCGTCCTCCGCGCCGAGCTGCTGGCGTCGGGCCGGGTCCGCGAGCGGGTGCTTCACGTAGCCGACCTGGAGCGGGCGACGGCGGTGTGGGTGATCAACTCGCTGCGCGGGTGGGGCAAGGTGGAGTTGGCGTACGACCCCGAGGCGTCCGGGACGCTGGCGAGCGTGGGTGCCGCATCGACTGTTTGACGGTGGATAGCATCAGCAGGCGCAGACCGCGCCCTTGGTCAGCGCCTCGCGGCCTTCGCGGAAGAGCATGAGGGCGATGAGGATGCCCACCGCCGGGTCGGCCCACCCGATGCCGGCCGCGAGGTTCAGCAGCAGCCCCAGCAGCACACCCGCCGACATTGCCATGCACGCGAGCGTCTGCCGCGCGTCGGCGGCCAGGCTGCGGCTGCCCAGGCCCGCGGCGGTGCGGCGCTTGGCCACGTACAGCGCCGGCATCACCATCAGTGAGACGACCGTGATGGCGATGCCGATGGCGGAAGCCTCGGGCCTTTCCCCCAGCCACAGCTTGCGCGCCGAGCCGGCCAGGACGTAGGCGCCCAGCACGAAGAAGGTCCAGCCCACCAGCCGGATCGCCCGCCGCTCGCGGTGATCGCCGTCGGCGCGGCCGCCGAACCGCCAGATCATGATCACGCCCGACAGCGACTCCACGAAGCTGTCGAGCCCGAACCCCACCAGCGCCACGCTCCCCGCCGCGCCACCCGCCACCACCGAGGCCACCCCTTCCAGCAGGTTGTAGCCCACGGTGAAGTACGACAGCCGCAGCGCGCGTGCGTTCAGGTCGCCCATTATCTTCCTGGATCTTCCGGGCTCGCGGTCGAGAGAGCGGCGAGCCATCAATCTAACCCCGCCGCCGCCGGCCCGGCACGGCTCTTCCGCACGAACCCGCAGTCATGCACGCACACCCGACAGACCTGCATCGTACCGTGATCTCACGACCTCGCCGCCGTCTCGCCAGCAAGGCGCGGCTGATGATCCTCGCGCTGCCCATCCTCATCGGCGCGGCCGGTGCCTGCTCGCCCGGCTACGTGCTGCGCGGCGCGTGGGAAGAGGGGAAGATCCTGAGCCGGCGGCGGCCCATCACGCAGGTGATCGCCGACCGCCGCACCACGCCCGAAACGCGGCGCAAGCTGGAGCTGGTGCTGGCCGCGCGCGGCTTCGCGCGCGACTCGCTGGGGCTGCGCACGGGCGAGAGCTACACGCTCTACTCCGAGAAGAAGTCCGACACGCTGGCCACCGTCATCTCCGCCGCCTACAAGGACCGGTTCCGCGCGAAGACGTGGTGGTTCCCCATCGTGGGCAGCGTACCGTACAAGGGCTATTTCCACGAGGAAGACGCGCGGCGCGAGGCGGCGAAGCTGGAGGCGCAGGGGTTCGACACCTACATGCGCCCCACCTCGGCGTTCAGCACGCTGGGGTGGTTCAACGACCCCGTGCTCAGCACCCTGCTGCGCTACCCCGACGTGGACCTGGGCAACACGGTGATCCACGAGCTGTTCCACAACACCTACTTCGCCGCGGGGAAGATCTCTTTCAACGAGAGCCTGGCCAGCTTCGTGGGCGGCCGCGGCGCCATCGAGATGTTCTGCCGCCGCGACGGCCCCGACGCGCCCACCTGCCGCCGTGCGCGCGACGACTGGGCCGACGACCTGGTGTTCGGCTTCTTCATGAGCGAGCTGATCCACGACCTGGAGTCGCTCTACGCCCGCACCGACATCACCCGCGAGCAGAAGCTGGCGCTGCGCGACGAGGTGTTCGCCCGCGCGCAGCGGGAGTTCGCGCAGGAGGTGCGGCCCAGGCTCAAGGTGAACACCTACGGCAGCTTCACCCGCGACCCGCTGAACAACGCCACGCTCATCTCGCGCCGCATCTACTACGACCGTCTCGACCTGTTCGAGCGCGTGTACGACAGCCGCGGCGGCGACCTGCGCCGCACCATTGCCGACATCATCGCCGCCGCCCGCGCCAACAAGAGCGACCCGTACGCGGGAGTCGAGGGACTGTTGCGATAAGGCTTTCGGGAGATGGGAGACGACGGAGAGTCGTACACCCGCGGCTATGGCCCCCACCCGAAGAATCGCGGACGATATGGCTGTCCGCGATTCTTCGGCCTCCCCCGAAACAGACCGAGGGAGGCGACGGCAAAGCAACGGCGACGGCAACGGCAACGACATGGGTGGATACGAAGACAAAGGGGATGCCTCCGCGGTGGAGGCATCCCCTTCGTCCGTCAGCGATCAGTCGTCAGCGGCTCAGCTGTTTTCGCCGCCACCCACGTCTCCGCCGGTGCTGTGGCCGCCGCTCAGCCCCATCCCGCCCACGTTGCTGGAGCCGGTGCCGCCGCCTGCACTGCCGGTGCTACCCTGGTTGGTGGAGGCGCCCATCCCCTCGACGCCCGAGCGCTGCGTGGTGCGGCCGCTCATCCCGCCGCCCGTGCCCCCGCCGCTCCGCCCGCCGGAGCCGTAGCTGCCGCCGCCGCTGGGGCCGCCCCAGCCGCCGCCCTGCATCCCGCCGCCGAACGACGAGCCGCCGCGCGACTGGCTGCCGCGGTAGCCGCCACGTCCGCCGCCGGTGGGCTCGGAGATGCGCTCGATGGCGTCGTTCACGCGGTGCTCACCGCGCTCGCTGTCCAGATCGCGCACCACGTCGGCCTGCGCCACGATGCCCACCAGCCGGCCCTCGCGGTCGGTGATGGGCACGCGCCGCACCTGCTCGCGCTCCATCACCCGAAGGATCTCGCCCACCGAGTCGTTCTTGTTGCAGTGCTCCACCTCGGTGGTCATCACCTGGCTCACCTTGGTGCTGCGGGCGTCCATTCCCTCGGCCACGGCGCGGATGGCGATGTCGCGGTCGGTCACCACGCCCTTCAGCCGGCGCCCCTGCTCGCTGTCCACCACGGGGATGATCCCCACGTTCAGGTCGCGCATCTTGGCGGCCGCGTCGGCCAGCGACGTCTCGGGGGTTACCGTCTCCGGGTTCTCGGTCATGATGTCCACCGCGCGCAGGCGCCGCGTCTCGTCCTGCCCGCCGCCCGCTCCGCCCGAGGCACCGCCGCGGTTGCCGCTCCCGCCGAAGACCCCGGCGTCGCGGGCGCCCCAGTCGTTGCCCATGCCGCCGCCGGTGTCCCAGTCGCTGCCGCCGCTCGAGCCACCGGTGCCGTATCCACCACCGCCATAGCCGCCGGCGCCGTATCCGCCCCCGCCCCCATAGCCCCCGGCGCCCCCGCCGGTGCCCGAGTAGCCGCCCGCGCCGCCGCCGGTGCTGTAACCGAAGCTGCCGCCGCTGTAGAAGTCGCCGCCGTAGCCGCGCATCAGCCGGCCCTCGTGGCCGTAGTTGACGCCGCCGGTGCGGCCGCCGCTGCTGTAGCCGCTGCCGCCGAAGTCCTGGTCATAGTTGCCGCCCCCGCTGCCGAAGCCGCTGGCGCCGCGGTTGTATCCGCCCCCGCCGCCGTAGTTCTGCGCGTCGGAGCGCATCCCGCCGTACTCGCCGCCGACCCACTGGCCGCCCTGCTGGCCGCCGCCCCAGTTGCCGCCGCCACGTCCCTGCTGCCCCCCGTACCCTCCGCCGCCGTAGAAGCCGCCGCCCATGTCCTCGTCGTCGCGGCCCCAACCGCCGTCGAAATCCCGTCCGTAGCGTGCCATGCTCAGCCTCCCGGGTTGAGTGTCTCGCCGGCGCCCGCGGCGCCGTCCGGCGTGCTCATCCCCCGTGTCGCGCAGCGAGGGAAGGAGGCCGCGGGGGTGCAAGATGCGCACCCCAAGGAAGCACGCTGCTGCAATAGAATCTCGTGTGTGCGGTGCAGACGCAGCTGCGAATCCGGCAGCTGCGGGCGTGGGCCTGGAAGAATGCCGTGAAGCCGGAGGACACGCATGGCTTCGTGGACAACGCACAGGCGGACCTGCTCAACCTCCACCCCGGCATCCTTAGCCGCTACCGGCTGCGCAACAGCCAGTTCGAATCGTGGGAAGAGCAGGTGGCGGACGAGCGCGCGCGGTTCGCGTCGCAGGATTCGCGTCGAGGTTGACCCGGCCGCGAGCATTGCGACGGGTCTGCACGTACGGGAGGTTAACCGTTAACCCAGCCTGATCCCGCGAGGCAGCGGGTTACGCGGAATGATCGCGGGATGCCGATTGGCAGAACGGCACGACGAAGGCCGCCGAGGTTTCCCCCGGCGGCCTTCATCGTCCATGTCCGCAGAGACTTCAGGCCGAGTGGCCCGCGCGCCTCATATCACACGTCCAGGTTCTTCACGTACTTTGCGTTCTGCTCGATGAACAGGCGGCGGGGCTCCACCTCTTCGCCCATCAGCTTGGTGAAGATGGCGTCGGCTTCCACCGCGTCCTCCATGCTCACCTGCAGCAGCGTGCGCGTCTCGGGGTCCATGGTGGTCTTCCAGAGCTGGTCGGGGTTCATCTCGCCCAGGCCCTTGTACCGCTGCACGTGCACGCCCTTGGCTTCCTTGGTCTCGTCGCCGCCGCGGTAGCGGGCGATGATCTCGTCGCGCTCGGCCTCGTTGTAGGCGTACTGCTCGGTCTTCCCCTTCTTCACCAGGTACAGCGGCGGCTGCGCGATGTACACGTAGCCGGCGTCCAGCAGCTGCCGCATCTGCCGGAAGAAGAAGGTGAGCAGCAGGGTGCGGATGTGGCTGCCGTCCACGTCCGCGTCGGTCATGATGATGATCTTGTGGTAGCGCGCGTTGTCCAGGCTGAACTCGTCCTCGCCGATCCCCGTGCCGATGGCGGTGATGATGGCGCGGATCTCGTCGTTGGAGAGCACCTTGTCGAAGCGCGCCTTCTCCACGTTCAGGATCTTGCCCTTGAGCGGCAGGATCGCCTGGAACTCGCGCTTGCGCCCCTGCTTGGCGCTGCCGCCGGCGCTGTCGCCCTCCACGATGTACAGCTCGCCGATCTCGGGGTTGCTGCTGCTGCAGTCGGCCAGCTTGCCCGGGAGCACGCCCGT
>Ga0247773_1000187_pt1 | contig 30198 bp, 23 predicted proteins | sample UWRJL092311B6_FD_179934 | JGI IMG/M metagenome (GOLD analysis project Ga0247773, IMG submission 179934) | Plant litter microbial communities from Arlington Agricultural Research Station in Wisconsin, United States - UWRJ-L092-311B-6 | ecosystem: Environmental > Terrestrial > Plant litter >... | reverse complement strand
TTCCGCCAGCAGGGCCTGTTCACGGCCGCCAACGAGATCCTTCCCGACGGCGACCCCGGCGGCGCGGACGCCATGAACCGCGGCAGGTTCACCGACCTGTACACCATCAACACGCGCGTTCCGGGGTGGGAGAACACTCCCTCGGTGTGGCTGGAGCACAGCAGCCCGCTCACCGCCGAGAAGGTGCAGAAGGTCACCAGCAGCGTGAGCTGGAACCTGACTGGCAAGCTCAGCGCGAACGTGAAGGCGGCCGAGAAGCCGGAGGCCGGCGGCGGCGCCGAGATCTCCGGCGGGGTGAGCATGAACCAGTCGTTCTCCTTCGACGTGAACGACGTGACCACCAGCAACCAGTCGGGGACCGCGGCGAACGACGCGGGGTGGCGCTTCGACATCGCCTGGCCCACGTGGAGCGACGGCTTCGGCTGCATCGGCTTCCTGGGGCTGGGGCCGCTCCCCTCGGTGGCCAAGGGCACCTTCCAGCCGGTGCTGCAGTGGATCTGGCGCGTGAGCGCCGAGGTGCGCGAGCGGCATCCCGCCGGGCTCCCGGTGGAGGTCACCTTCGGCACGCGCGTGCGCCACATCTACTACGGCCCCGGCTGCAGCTGGAACTTCACCAACTGGAATCACCCCAGCGGCCCCATGGCGCAGGGGATGGTGGTGCCCTGGCCTCCCCGGGGCTGATCGCGCACTCGGCGGCCCGCGCCGAGTGGGGGCCATCGATCTGCCAGGCGCGCGCTCGTCACATCCCGACGCGGCCCCGGAGAGTTCGCTCTCCGGGGCCGCTCGTCCGTCCGGCCGGATGACGCATGTCGCAACAGGACGAAGCAGCCCACCGCGCTTTTACAGTCGATTTGATTAATATGATTTGCTGAATCGAGCTCTCAAGCACAAGTTGCACGCCACTCCGTTGGATCGAATCACCATTGGGAGGAGGATGGCATGAAGAAGCTGACGCTGGAGCTGGATGCGCTGCGGGTCGACACGTTCGACACGGGCGAGGGTGGCGGGCGAGGCACCGTGCGCGGCCGCGACTATAGCGAGTACTGGCCGTGCGAGACCGAGCCGTACGACGACTCGGTCAACTACTGCTCCCCCTCGCCCACGGCCGCGGCGACGTGCGGCTCGACCTGTGGCTCGACCTGTGCCGGCACCTGCGGCTGCGGCGCCACGCAGAACCAGTGGAGCTGCGTCCACGCCGTCTGCCTGCAGACCGAGCCCTACGTGGAGTGATCACCGGTCCCGGCTCGTGGCGATCGGCTGATCATCGCGCGAACGACGAGCGGCCCCGGAGAGATCTCCGGGGCCGCTCGTCCATCCACCGAAAACCCGCTCAGGCGGTCTCGGGGAAGGTCTCCATCAGCTGCTTCACGCGGGCCAGGAACTGGTCGCCGTCGGCGCCGTTCACCAGGCGGTGGTCGTAGCCCAGCGAGATGTAGCCGCGCTTGCGGGGGACGATGGCATGGTTGCCGTACTCGTCGCTGATCACCGCCGGGCGCATCTCCACGCCACCCACGCCCAGGATCGCCACCTGCGGCTGGCTGATGATGGGAAAGCCGATGGTGGTGCCGAAGATCCCGGGGTTGGTGATGGTGAAGGTGCCCCCCTGGATGTCGTCCGGCTTGAGCTGGCGGTTGCGGGCGCGCGTCCCCACGTCGTTCACGCGCTTCGCGAGGCCCACCAGCGAGAGCTCGTCCGCGCCCTTCACCACCGGCACGATCAGCCCGTTGTCGATCGCCACGGCGATGCCGAGGTTCACGTCGGCGCGGTAGATCACCTCGTTGTTGCCGAAGCTGGCGTTCAGCTTGGGATGCTCGCGCAGCGCGCGGGCCACGGCCCAGGCGATGAAGTGCGTGTAGGTGACCTTCACCCCCTGGTCGGCCCACACCTTCTTGTTCTTGCCGCGAACCTGGTCGATGCGGGTGTAGTCGACCTCGAAGTAGCTGTGCACGTGCGGCGAGATGCGCCGCGACAGCACCATGTTCTGCGCGATGATCTGCGTGATGCGGTCGGCGCTCTCCACGCGGTCGTTCGGCCCGGCCTTCACCTCGGGGTGATGGACGTGGCCGTAGAACTCGTTCCAGTCGAACGGACCCTCGTCACCCGCCGGCACCTTCGCGGGCGCGGCGGGGCGCTGCGCGGGCGGAGCCGCCCCGGCGGACGCGGCGGTGGTGGCTGGCGCCGCCGCGGGGGCGGACTTCTGCTCCTCGACGTACTTGAGGATGTCGTCCTTGGTCACGCGTCCCGCGCGGCCGGTCCCGTGCACCGCCGACACCTCCACCCCGTGCTCCGCCGCGATCTTGCGCACCAGCGGAGTGCTGCGGGTGCGCAGCCGCTCCTCGGCCGTCTGCGGGCCGCCGTTGGACGACGCGGAACCCTGCTGCTGCTCTCCGCCCGGCTGCGCGCCGCCGCCGGTCCCGGCCTGCGCCGCCGCGGGCTGCGAAGGCGTGGCCGGCTGCTCGGCGACCGGCGCGGAGGGGGCGGCGGCGGGCGCGGACACGGCGGCGCCCGCCTCGGTCTCGATGAAGGCGACCACGGTTCCCACCTCCACCGTCTGCCCCTCGGTCACCACGATCTCGGCGAGCACGCCGGCCACGGGCGACGGGATCTCGGCGTCCACCTTGTCGGTGGAGATCTCCATGATCGGCTCGTCGCGCTCCACGCGCTCGCCGACCTTCTTCCGCCACACGGACACGGTCCCCTCGGCGATCGACTCGCCCATCTGGGGCATCGGTACTTCGACTCGGGCCATGATCGTCCCTGATTCAGCAGCAGATTCGGTTTCAGCTCGGAGTGCCCGGTGCCCAGTGCCCGGTACCCAGACCTCGGGGACCGGGCACTGGGGACCGGGAACCTGGCACTAGTAGTTCGCCAGCCAGCGCGCCGCCCTGACGATGTCGTCGGTCTGCGGGAGGAAGTAGTCCTCCAGCGGCGGCGAGTAGGGGATCGGCGCGTCGATGGCGGTCACGCGCTGGATCGGCGCGTCGAGCCACTCGAACGCCTTCTCGCTCACCCGCATCGCGATCTCGCCCGCGATGCCGCCGGTGCGCGTGTCTTCGTGCACGATCAGGAGGCGGTTGGTCTTCTTCACGCTCGCCACGATCGCGTCCTCGTCCAGCGGGAGGAGGGTGCGCAGGTCGATGATCTCGACCGAGAGCCCGTCTTCCTTCTCCAGCACCTCGGCGGCCTCGGCGCTCTTGTGCACCATGGCGGCGTAGGTGACGATCGTCAGGTCGGTCCCCTCGCGGGCCGTGCGCGCCTTGCCGATGGGGACGACGTAGTCCTCGTTCGGCAGCACCTCGCGCAGCTGCGGCCGGCGGTACAGCCACTTGTGCTCGAAGAAGAGCACCGGGTCCTCGTCGCGGATGGCGGCCTTGATCAGCCCCTTCGCGTCGTACGCCGTGGCCGGGTACACGATCTTGAGGCCGGGCGTGTGGAAGAACGCCGCCTCGGGGTTCTGCGAGTGGAACGGACCGCCGCGCACGTAGCCGCCGCTGGGCCCGCGGATCACCATCGGCACCGGGCCGCTGCCGCGGTAGCGGCTGGTGGCCACGTAGTTGGTGATCATGTCGTACGCGCAGGCGATGAAGTCGATGAACTGCATCTCCACCACCGGGCGCATCCCCATGTGGGCCGCGCCCGCGGCCGCGCCGGTGAAGCCGATCTCGCTGATCGGCGTGTCGACCACGCGCAGGGAGCCGAACTCCTCCAGCATCCCCTCGGTCACCTTGAAGGCGCCGCCGTACACGCCGATGTCCTCGCCCATCAGGAACACGCTCGGGTCGCGCTCCATCTCTTCCCACAGCCCCTCGCGGATCGCCTCCAGGAGCGTGACGGGCTTCCCCTGCTCGGTCAGGCGGACGTGGTCGGGCTTCTGCTTGCTGTCGGTCGCGGTCGCCATCAGGCCATGCGGGGGTCGGGGGGGTCCAGGCGGTACCAGTGGCCGGGCACGGGGCCGCCGGCCGTCACGTCGGTGCGCGCCTCCTGCTCGTCCGGCAGCGCCGAGGGCTCCACCTCGGCGATGGTCTCGTCCAGCTCGCGGTCGATGCGGGCGTCGATCTCGCCCAGCTCCTTCACGCTCGCCCAGCCGTTGCCGGTGAGCGTGGCCATGTAGCGGTCGATCGGATCGTTGCTGGTGGCCCAGCGGTCGATCTCGGCCGGGTCCATGTAGGTGTGCGCGTCGTGCTGCGCGTGGCCACGGCGGCGGTAGGTGTCCACCTGGATCAGCGTGACCCCGCCGCCCGCCCGCGCGCGCTCGACCGCCGCCCTGGCGGCGCCGTACACGGCCAGCATGTCGTTGCCGTCCACGCGGTCGGCCGCGGCGCCGTAGCCGGCGGCCTTGTCGGCGAAGCTCTTCGCCGCCGTCTGCATCCGCGTGGGGGTGCTGTACGCCCAGCCGTTGTTCTCCACGATCACCACCAGCGGGCACTGCTTCACGGCGGCGAAGTTGATCCCCTCGTGGAAGGCGCCGGTGCTGGTGGCGCCATCGCCGATGTAGACCATGCCGACGCGGTCTTCGCCGCGCTGCTTGAAGGTGAGCGTGACGCCCGCCATCACCGGCACCAGGTCGCCCAGCGGGCTGATCTGCCCGATGAAGCCACGCTGGTAGTCGGTGAAGTGGATGTTCAGCTCCTTGCCGCGCGCGGGGCTGTCGCCCTTGGCCATGTACTGGCGCACCACCTCGGCCGGGGTGGCGCCGATGGTGATCATGCTGCCCAGGTTGCGGATCAGCGGGCTCAGCACGTCGCCGGTGCCGTCCGCGCGCCGGCGCAGCGCGAAGGCGGTCGCCACCGACTCGCCCTCCTGCCCCAGCGAGCGGAAGAGCCCGCCGATCACCTTGCTCTGCTTGAAGAGGATCTCGAGCTTCTCTTCGAGCGCCCGCGTGAGCCGCACCAGGCGGTACATCTCCAGAAGCTGCTCACGGTCCAGCCCGTGGGGGATGGCCGCGGCCGCGCGCTTCGTGGGGGTTCGGTTCGCCATGCCTCTTGCCAAAATCGGTTGCCCGCGCGGGCCGCTGCCCGGGCGGGAGAAGCGCGACAACTTGGCCGCCGCCGCCCGTCCAGTCAAGCCGACGATCGCGCGTTGGGCAAGCCTCCCTCAACCGCGAATCTCACACGGAGGACCGGAGAAAGGGAGAAGTGCGGAGAAAAACGAACCGTTCCCCACACCCGCCACCGCCGAAAGACACAGTCGACCGGCCGAGGTCACACGCTGGCCCCGGCGAACCACCGAAGCCAACCGTGGCCCGTTTCCGTGTCCTCCGTGGCTCGCGCGAAGCGCCCCTCTTTTGCCGTTCCGCCCGTGGAGTTCGTCGACGGAACGAGACGGCGCCGGGAGGATGATCCACCCGGCGCCGCCCCCCGTTGCCTGCCGACCGCTCTCAGCCCCGGTCGTTCTTCCCGCTCCCGCCAACCGTGTTCGCTTCCGCGTTGCGGAGCGCGGCGGGAATCAGCACGCGCCCGGCCGGATCGAACCCGTTCACCTTCCCCGCGCGCATCCGCTCGCCCCAGGTGGGCGTGGGATCGAAGGGGTGATGGTGGTGCCGGTCCAGGTAGAAGTTCACGATCTTGGACGCCAGCGGCGCGGCCGCGTCACCGTGCAGCCCGTGCTCCACGATCACCGCGATCACGATCTCGGGGCTCCCGCCCGGCGGCCCCGCGAAGCCGGCGAACCAGCCGTGGTCGGCGCCCTGCGGGTTCTGCGCCGTGCCGGTCTTGCCGTACAGCTTGTAGCGGGCGAGCGAGCTCTGCACCGCGGTGCCGTCCTCCTCGGTCACCAGCTGCAGCCCCGCCCAGATGTTGGTGAGCTGGTCCGGCGTGAGCCCGGTCTCGATGTTGGGCGTGCGCTTCATCATCGAGTCGTTCACCACCAGGTGCGGCGGCACCCCGCGGCCGTTGCCGGCGATGGCCGCGTAGAAGCTGGCCATGTTCAGCACCGTCTGCGAGTTGGGCCCCTGCCCGATCGCCAGCGACATCACGTCGCTGGGCTGCGGCGGCACCTTGAAGTAGCTCTTGTACCAGGCCGCGTTCTTGGGGAAGATCGGGTTCACCTCGGCCGGCAGGTCGAGCCCGGTCTTGTGGCCGAAGCCGATGCGGGTGGCCAGCATCGACAGGTTGTTCAGCCCGATCCGGATCCCCAGCTGGTAGAAGTACACGTTGCACGACTTCTCGATGGCGTGCGCCAGGTCCAGGTAGCCGTGCCCCGCGTGGTTCCAGCAGCGCGCGTAGCGCCCGGCGTACGCCATCCCGCCCGTGCAGGGGATCGGCATCTGCGTGGTGCTCTTCACCATCCCCAGCCGCACCCCCATCACCGCGGTGGCCGTCTTGAAGGTCGACGCGGGCGGATAGAGCGCCGTGATGGTGCGGTTCAGCAGCGGCTTGTTGGGATCGGTGTTCAGCGCCCGCCACAGGTCCGGCGGGATGCGCCCCACGAAGGCGTTGGGGTCGTACGTGGGATGGCTGTACAGCGCCAGCACCTCGCCCGTGGAGGGGACCATCGCCACCACGGCGCCCATCATGGTGTCGGGGAAGATGCTGTGGATGTACTCCTGCAGCCGCACGTCGATGGTCAGCCGGATCGGGTTGCCGGGGCGGGGGTCGAGCGCCTGCACGCTGGCGCGCGGGTTCACCACGCGCCCCTTGGCGTCCACCTCCACGTAGCGCGCGCCGTCGTCGCCCGTCAGCGTGGTCTCGTACTCCTTCTCGATCCCGGCCTGGCCGATCAGGCGCCCCTGCCGGTAGCCGCGCTCGGCGTACGGCTTCTGCTTCAGCTGCTCGCGGGTGATCTCGGTGACGTAGCCCACCAGGTGGCCGATGGCCGCGCCGGCCGGGTAGTAGCGCTGCGGCCGCTCCACCACCATCAGGTTGGGGAAGGCCGAGCGCCGCTCCTCGATGGCCGCGGCCTGCGAGTAGGTGGCGCGGTCGGTGATCTCCAGCAGGTCGTGCGGGCGGCGGTTGCGGGCCGCCATCAGCCGCTGGACGTCGCTCCCCGCCAGCCCCACGAAGGGGGCCAGGTCGGTGAGCGTCTGCAGGATGATGGTGCTGTCGCCGGGAAGGAGCTGCACCGTGTAGCTGGTGACGCTGGTGGCCACCACGTCGCCGTTGCGGTCCAGGATGGTGCCGCGCGGCGCGGGGATCACCACCGGGCGCAGCCGGTTCTCGCGGGCCTGCGCCTCGTAGGTGTGGCCGCTCACCACCTGGGTGGAGAAGAAGGCCGTCAGCAGCACCGTCATCACGAAGGTGATGGCGAACACCATCACCAGCTCGCGGCGCTGCCGGTTGTTGGACTGGAAGAGCTTCATCTTCTTCGGCCTGGGGCCGTGTGGCGAGACGTTCGGTACCGGCGTGGATCACCCACGCGGATCAGCAAGACCCGCGCCCCGGATCATCCACCTCGGCGCGGCCCGTGGAAACGTGTATCCCCGCGCGCGGCGCGCAGTTCCCGGCGCCGCGCCGCCACCGCGCGCCGCACCGCCTCGACCGCCGCCGCGGCGGCGCGCAGGCCGCCGGGCGGCGGGGAAACCGGCGCGTCGCCGTGGCGTCCGTCCGGGCCGTACGAGGCGGCGGCCCAGCGCATCACCGGCGCCAGCTCCGGCGGCGAGCCGTACCGCCGGGCGAACGCGCGGACCGCCTCGCCGCGGCGCGGGCGGGTGACGCCATCCAGCAGCAGCGCGGCGGTGCACATGCGCACCAGGTCGTCACGCGCGCGCCGCGCCGCGCCGGGCGCGTCGCCCGCCTCCCACGCGCCCCGCGCCTCGGCGCTCCCCTCGTCCACGCGCTCCAGCAGCGCGCCGGTGCAGAAGACCGCGTCGTCGGGGGTGTAGGCCACGCGCACGGGGGGCGCGCCCGCGGGCCAGAGCGGGATCCCGTCGTCCAGCGCGTCCACCAGCATGGGCGTGCGGCGGCCGCGCTCCAGGTCGGGGAGCGAGACGGACCAGACGGTGACGGGCACACCGGTGTGCGCCGCCACTTCTTCGGCGATGCGCTCGGCGATCCCGGCGTGCGGCTCGCGGTCCCACGGGAGCTCGCGAAAGATCAGCAGCAGGTCGATGTCCGAGTCCGGCCGCGCCTCGCCCCGCGCGGTGGAGCCGAAGAGGATCGCCCGCCACAGCTCCGCCGGCACGCCCTGGTGGACGCGCCGGACCAGCTCCATCGCCGCGGCGTGCCCGCGCGGGCCCAGCACCTCCCTCAGCCGTCCGTCCATCGCCTCTCCGCCGCGTATCCGCGGGCCGTTCCGCACCGCGGGCTGTCTCAACCAGTGAACACGGAGCAACGGAGAGACCGGAGCAACGGTTTACGGCGCGCGGTTCGACCGCGGCGCGTGCTCCACCGTGATTCCGTGTTCACCTGTTGCGGTTCATCGCCCGCACTCGCTCACTCTCGCGGCGACCACGGGCAAATCACATTCCGGCGCACCCACGCGGCGGCGGCGCGGGGTCATCGTCCCTCCCCCGAACACCTGAACACCCCTTCGCATCCGGCAACCGTCCACGCGGGGCGGTGTCTTTCGGGGCCAATCCGACGCCGGGGCGGAAAAGCATATGGATTCCAGACGCGGCTCGGGCCGTCATCCGGCCGCGCGCGGCGGAGGATGACGGCCCGGAGAAATGCCGCTGCGAGCTACCGGCCGGCCGGGTGCTCCGCGGGTGCCAGCCCGGCGAACGCCTCGGCGATCGGCACGGTGTAGATGCCCTCAGCCCGGCCCGCGGCGGCGATCACCCGGCGAACGGCGGCGCGGTCGATGGCCGACGCATCGTAGCCGGCGGCCATCAGCGCCTGCAGCACGCTCTCGGTGTGCACCGCGCCGCGCTTGTAGAAGTCGGGGTAGATGCGCAGCGAGTCGCCCCGCACGATCACCGGATCGTAGCGGATGACGAGCGGCACCGGCGCGCGGATCTGCGACCAGCGCGTCTGGCTGGGGCGCGCGATCAGCCGGGTGATCTCGTCGTCGCCCACCGAGCCGCCGCTGCGATCGTGGATGGCGCGCGCCAGCTCGATCACGTCGCGGTTCATCATCCGCACGCACCCGTGCGACGCCGGCGTCCCCAGGTCGCGCACCTCGGGCGAGCCGTGGATGTAGTAGTACGGCGCGAAGAAGAGCTTCACCCGCCCCATCGGGTTGCCGGGGCCCGGCGGCACGGCCTCCTTGCCGCGCGTCCACTCGCGCCCCTGCGGCGGCCGCCACCACGGGTTCCATTCGGCATGGTCGATGGTGTAGCGCCCGTCCGGCGTGTCGTGGCCGGGCATCCCCACCGACACGCGGTAGGTCTTCACCAGGCTGTCGCCATCGTACAGCCGCAGCCGGTTCTCGGGGATGTTGATGTCGATGCGCAGCGGCGACACCGGCCGCGGCGCCGACGTGTCGGCCACGGCGCCGGCTTGCGCGCCTGCCACCGGCGCCAGCGCGGCGGTGAGCGCGAGCGCGGCGGTGAGGATGCGGAGCTTCACGGGCGTTGGGATGCGGGATGGGGATGGAGCACGTCGGTGGCGGAACGGATGCCCGCGCATGCCCAAAGCTAACGCGCCGAAGCGTTTGCGCCAACGCCGGCCCTGATTTCACATGCGGCTCCCGTCCGCCGCGGCGGGGTCCGCCCGTGGCCTGGGAACACGGAGGCGCGGTGGCCACGGCACGATGGAGCGACGACGCGCGGGCTCCTCCGCAGGCGGCTCCCGCTACGGGATGCGAGCAGCCCCGCCGCGAGCAGGTCGCGGCGGGGCTGCGTCGTCCCATCATTCCGGCGGACGATCAGGGCGTGAACGTGGAGTTCTGCGCCTTGGGGGTGCCGCGGCCGCCGGGGCCGTACACCGCCGTGACGGAGGCGTCCGCCCAGTTGCTGCCGTCCATGTTGCTGTTGTCCAGCGCCGGGTTCGTCAGCTCGCGGCTGACGCCGTTCTGCGCCGAGATCGCCGCCGAGGCGTACTGCGTCCGGTCGACGGTGAGCGTGTCGGTGCCGTACACCCGCGCGATCTTGAAGGCGCCCAGGCTGTTGGGGAAGCCGCTCATGGTATAGACGTAGTCGATCGGCACGCCACCGTTGTTGGTGGTGTTGGTCGTCCTGCCCAGCGTGGCGTACGCACCCGGCTGCATCACCACCGACGACGAGATCAGGTGATAGGCGCGGCGCCCGGCCGCCGCCGAGTCGGCGATCACCAGGTTCTGCAGGTCGACCTTCAGGCTGCCCGCGTTGTACAGCTCGATCCACTCGCCGCTGGCATCGGTGATGGTGCCACCCGGATTCACCAGCATCTCGTTGATCACGATCAGGTACTGCACGTCGGTCTCCACGAACACCGTGAAGTTGAAGCTGGTGACGCTGGCCGGCATGGAGAGCTGCCACGTCTTCGCGGAGGAAACCTGGTCCTTGACCAGGATCTGGTGGTAGGCGAAGTACGGCTGGTTGGTACCCGTGAAGGTGCCGGTCCCATCCGCGTTCGCAACCGTGACCTCGCCCGTCCCGACCGTGGTGGTGGGGCCGCTGTTGAAGAACACCTGGATGCCGTCGGGGTCGGTGACGGTCCCGTCGGGCGTGCCGATCGCCTCGTTCATCAGGTTCTGCACCGTCACGTCGAACTGGTAGATCTCGGTCCCCGCATCGTAGCTCACATTGCTCGAGGTGAGCTTCAAGTTCACGTTCTGGTTGCCGATGATGATGCCGCGCGCGTTGGTGGGGTTCCCCGCCGGCTTGCAGCTCACCGTGCGCGTCGTGGTGCTGCCGGTGCAGTCGAACGCCTGCCGCATCCGCGCGGCACCATCGTGCGACACCACGGGCTCGCCCGTGTTACCCAGCGGCTGCAGGTCGGAGCAGGCGCCCAGCGCCGCCAGCCCCGCGAATGCCGAGAGCAGGCCCAGACCCAGGCTTGCCTTGAAAGTGCGACGATGCATCGAGTTCCTTGTTGAATGGAGCGGGTGGCCGTAAGGGTGCACGGTCGTGCCGGGAGACACGCGCCACCTGCGGGACGCACGTGGTGCCTGTCCGGCCGGACGCACGCCGTCCGCGTGTACAGCACGGTTGCCGGAGCGATGCTGAGTCGAGAGTGCGCCGGGTCGGGCGAACGGAGGGAGGCTTCTGCGACAAACGCACGTCGCAGGAGTAAACAAGCTATCACTTCCATGCGCGTGTGTCCATCCCACCCGGCCAAACAACGGCCCGAAACAGTCGGGCGTCGAGGCGAAAACAGAAGCGCCCGCGGAGGCATGTTGCCTGCGCGGGCGCTGGGTGTTGCAGTGGTCGATCAGGGACTCGAACCCCGGACCTCTCGCATGTGAGGCGAGCGCTCTAACCAACTGAGCTAATCGACCATTATCGCGGGCCGGCTTGCACCGCGCCCGCGCCAGGAGATGGGCTGCTGCCTGCGGGGCCCTGACCCTTTGTCCCCCAGATGCTTCGAGTACCCCGTAGGGGAATCGAACCCCTGTTTACGCCGTGAGAGGGCGTTGTCCTAGGCCACTAGACGAACGGGGCGTGACCTGTACAAGGCCGGAAAACTTACCGGCCAGGCTCGCTTCTGTCAACCTCTTCCAGGGCCGTAACCTGCGTCTGGGCTCCTGCATAGAGGCGCCGCCCGGATTCGAACCGGGGGTGGAGGATTTGCAGTCCTCTGCCTTACCACTTGGCTACGGCGCCGTGCGGCCGCACCACCGCGGCGGGCGCGAAGAGCGGGCAACCGGGCTCGAACCGGCGACCTCAACCTTGGCAAGGTTGCGCTCTACCAACTGAGCTATGCCCGCGTTTTAGCGAGCCCCAAATGTATCCGGCCCCGCGCACCCGGTCAACCCCCCGCGGCGGGCAGATCCACGGATGAGCGTGCCATGAGCACCCCCGGCCGCGCGTTGACAGCGCCCCGGCGCCGCGCTAGCCTCCCACCCCGAAGCGCCCGCGCACCGCGGGGCACGCTCCCTTTCCGCATCTGCCGGCGCACGCCGTGATGACCCGATTCTTTCGCGCCGCGCTTGCGTTTCTGCCGGCTGCCGTCGTTCTCTTCCTCCCCGTGGCCGCGCGCGCGCAGGGCGCCGACGCGCGCACGCTGCGCCGCGGGTGGCTGGAGTTCCGCGCCGCGGGCATCTACCAGCAGTACAACTCGCGCTTCGGCGACGACGGGCTGGAGCCGCTGGGCGCGCCGCTGCGGGCACAGCTGGAGCCGCTGGTCAATACGCTCCTCACACCCGTGCTCGGCCCCGTGCGCACCGGGCTCGACGCCTTCTTCACCGGAACCGCGGCGAAGGTGGAGAACCCCGTCGCCCCGGACCCGGTGAGCGCCGGCGCGCTGAACGCGCAGCTCGCCAGCGACCTGCGCACCGCGCCGTTCTCGCTGGCGTATGGGCTCACGCGGCGCATCACGCTGTCGGTGACGCTGCCGATCGAGCGCAGCGGCACGGCGGTGGCGGCGCTGGGGCTCACCGGGAGCAACCTGGGCGTCAACGCCGACACCACCGCCAACATCGCCGCGCTGCGCAAGATCGACCCCGCGTACGCGGCGCTCGGGCGGTCGCAGCTCCTCCCCACCTCGACCTCGGCGGCGGGGATCGAGCTGCAGCGGCGGGTGCGGGCGCTCACGGGCGACTCGCTGGTGCTGCCGACCGCCGTGGCCAGCCTCTCCAACTACCTGGGGAGCTACGCGCTGGCCAACGGGCTCACCGCCGAGGACACGGTGGCGCTCAGCACCCGCTCGGGCGCCACGCCGTATTACCTGGCCGACGTGCAGGCCAGCGTGCGCCTGCAGCTGCTGAACACCACCGGCGGCGACTCGTACGCGCTGGCGCGGGCCCACGGCGCGCGCGCGGCGGTGACGATGACCGCGCAGCTCCCCACCGGCGCGCGCGGCGACACCCTGTACCTCTTCCAGATCCCGCGGCAGCGCGGCCACTTCGGCGTGGCGGGCGAGGTGACGGGCGACGCCTTCGTCAGCAGCCGCTTCTGGGTGACGGGCTCGGCGGGGTTCGCGCAGCTCTTCGGGGCAGACGTGCTGCGGCGCCCGTTCTCGGCCACGCGCCCGTTCCCGGGCGACACGGCGCCGAACGTCACCGTGCGGCAGGAGCCGGGCTCGCGGCTGAGCGCGTCGATCCTGCCGCGCTACCGGCTCACGCGCGAGATGACCTTCGCGGCCGGCTACCGGCTGGACCGGCAGGGCGCCACCACCTACGGCGGCGACGTGCTGCTGGGCCCGGTGGAGCGCACCGACGCGTGGACGGCCCACAGCGTGAGCCTGGGCGCCAGCTACAGCACCATCGAGGCGTTCGAGGCGGGCCGCTCGCGCGCGCCGGTGGAGGTCTCGCTCCTCTACCACAACAGCTTCGCGGGGAGCGGATACGCGCCGCACGCGGGGACCTTCGAGGTGGTGGGCCGCTTCCTCTACCAGGCGTTCGGCCGACCCCGCCGCGCCGCCGACTCCACGGTGGTGGACAGCGCGCGCGCCCTTCCGCCGCCTCCGAGCGCGCCCGACACCACCGGGCAGCGCCCGCGTCCGCGCCCCGCCGCGCCGCCGGCCGCGCGCCCCACCACGCCCGCCGGCGCGCCGACGACCGATCCCAACCCCGCGCCGCCGCCGGCCGCGGAGCCGATCCCGAAGAACGTCCCCGCGAACCCGAACATCCCCGTTCCCACCTCGGGGCAGCCGGCGACGAGCACCACCACGCCGGCGGCGACGACGCCCCCCGTGCCCGCCCCGCCGTCACCCGCGCCGAGCGCACCCGTGCCGGCCCGGCCCCGATAGCTGCAAACAGCGGCACTTCGGTAGATGCACGACGATTCGCCCCGGCACGCACATTCGCGCGCCGGGGCGATGAGTTTTCCGCGAGTCGATGACGTCCGCGTCAGCCACGGGATGGCCGGGCGGTTGAAACCGCGGCAACGACCACACGAAGTCCGCCTCCGCGGACTACCGGCTTCCCCTCATTCCGCATCCTTGGCGCGCGGCACCGGCTTCTCCCGGCCGAGGCGGCTCGCAAGCCAGTGTCGCGCCCCGCAGGCTCGGCCGCACGGGAGGTCGTGGTCCGCGAAGGCGGACTTCGTGTGGTCGTTGCAGCGAATTCATTCGCCCTGAGCCCTTCTCCCGCCGGCCTCCCCCCGCCCGCCTTCAGCTCACCGGCACGCCGCGCTCCAGAAGCTCACGGGCGTGCTCCAGGCTCACGGCGCTCTCGGGGTCGCCGCCGAGCATGCGGGCGATCTCGCGGACGCGCTCGTCGTCGTCGAGCGCGGCGACCTCGGTGGCGGTCTTGCCGTCGGGGCGGTCGTGCTTGCTCACCAGCAGGTGCACGGTGGCGCGGCTGGCGATCTGCGGAAGGTGGGTGATGGCGAACACCTGGTGGCTCCCCGCCACCTCGCGCATCTTTTCGCCCACCTGCAGCGCCACCCGCCCGCCGATCCCCGCGTCCACCTCGTCGAACACCAGCGTGGGCACCGAGTCCAGCCGCGCCAGGATCGTCTTCAGCGCCAGCATGATGCGGCTCATCTCGCCGCCGCTGGCCACGTACGACAGTGCCTTGGGATCGAAGCCACGGTTGAGCGACACGCGGAACTCCGTCTCCTCCGCGCCGAAGGCGGCGGGCTCGGCCAGCGGAAGGTGCGCCACCTCGAAGCGGCCGCCCGCCATCCCCAGGTCGGGGAGGACGGCGTTCACCTCCTTCGCCATCTTGCCCGCGGCTTTCGTCCGGCGCGCGGTGAGCTCCGCGGCCAGGCGCCCCAGCTCGGCGGCGGCGGCATCGAGGCGCTTCTGCAGCGCGGCGATCTCGAAGCCGGCGCCGTCGACCAGGTCCAGCTCCTCGCGCGCCTGCCGGCCGATCGCGGCGACCTCCTCCACCGTGCCGCCGTACTTGGTGCGCAGGCGAAAGATCAGGTCCTGCCGGCGGCGGATCTGGTCCAGCCGCTGGGGATCGTGCTCCACCGTCTGGGCGTAGCGCTCCATCCGGTCACCCAGCTCCTGCAGCGCGAAGTACGCCGTGTCGTACAGCTCGCGCGACGATTCCTGCGCCGGGTCGATGCGCACCAGGTGATCGAGCGCGCGGCTCAATCCGCCCAGCGAGCCGACCACCGAGCGGTCCGACCCCGTCAGCGCGTCGTACAGCTGGTTGGAGAGCGAGGTCAGCTCCTCGGAGTGCGACAGGCGCTGCGCCTCTTCCTCCAGCGCCTCCTCCTCGCCCGGCACCAGCGTGGCCTGCTCGATCTCGTCGGCCTGGAAGCGCAGGTAGTCGGCGCGCTGCAGCGCCTCGCGGCGGCGGCGCTCCAGGTCGGCCACCTCGCGCCGCAGCTGCACCGTGAGCCCGTGCGCGCCGCGCACCTCGGCCAGCAGCGCGGCGTTGCCGGCGTACGCGTCGAGGATGGCGCGCTGCTCGTCGCGCCTCAGCAGCGTCTGGTGCTCGTGCTGGCCGTGCAGGTCCACCAGCATCCGCCCGATCTCGCCCAGCAGGCCGGCGGTGGCGGGCGATCCGTTCACCCACGCGCGGCTGCGCCCCTCGGCGGCGACCTCGCGCTTGAGCACGATCGTCCCCTCGTCGGCGTCGATCCCGCGCTCGTCCAGCAGGCGCGCCAGGTCCTCGCGCCCATCCACCTCGAACACGCCCTCCACCGACGCGCGGTTCTCGCCGCTGCGCACCACGTCGCTGGACGCACGCTCGCCCAGCAGCAGCGAGAGCGCGCCCACGATGATCGACTTCCCCGCCCCGGTCTCACCCGTGAGCACGTTCAGCCCCGGCCCGAGACGGACCGAGAGCTGGTCGATCAGCGCGAAGTTGCGGATGCGCAGTTCCGTGAGCATGGGCGAAAGTATACCGAAGATGACAGGCTTGCGGAAGTGCGAAAGTGCGAGAGTACGAAAGTGCGAAAGCAACGGCTAGACGGGTGAGTGGAAGATGTCCAGATCATGGGCGTACTCTGTTGCATTCCTCTCCCTGGGAAGCGTTGGCATGAAGGTCAGCCGCTTCGAAGATCTGAAGGTCTGGCAGAAGTCGCGCGATCTGTCGCTCGCGATCTACCGCATCTCCAACGACGGCCGCTTCGCCGCCGATTTCGCGCTCCGCGACCAGATCCGGCGAGCCGCGATCTCGGTGATGTCCAACATCGCCGAAGGGTTCGAGCGGTACAGCCGCGCCGAGTTCAAGCAGTTCCTCTCCATCGCCCGCGGTTCGGTATCAGAAATCCGCAGCCAGCTGCACCTGGCTCATGGTCTCGGATACATCAAGGAACAACAATTCCAGGAGCTACACGAAGCTTGCCTCGAAATCAGCCGCATGCTCGCGAAACTCCGCGCAAAAGTAACCACCACGACCTGACGCGCCTCACTTTCGCACTTTCGCACTTTCGCACTCTCGCACTCTCGCACTCTCCCACTTACGCGAGGATCGCGGTCTTCATCTCATTCCATCTCCGCGCATCGATCTCCCGGAAGGACGTGGGATGCGAGTAGTGGAGGAGGAGGACGTTGGTGTCGATCAGGGTCGCGATGTACGCCATGGCGATGCGGCGCTCGTCCTGGCGGCCGTCGATCACCAAGACGGGGATGCCGTTCACCGTGGCGCGTTCGACGGAGACGTCCGCCACGCCGGCGCGGGTGAAGCCGTCGGCCATCGTCGTCTCGTCACCCTCTCCCTCGCCGCCGCCGAAGAAACGGTCGCGGGCGGCGTCGTATCCCACGTTCAGCGTCAGCGTGACGGAGAAGAAGCCGTCGCGCGGCGTGTGTGACGGGTCCGCCGCATACGCGGCGCGGTCGTCTGCGTCCATCCACCACGTCTGGAAGCCGTCGCGCACGGGCACCAGGCCGGCCGGCAGGCGAAAGCGCAGCGGCAGGTCGGCGGCCACGCTGCCGGCCGTCAGCTCGCGGAAGCCGAGGTCGCGGAAGGCGTCGCCCGAGGGGCGTGGATCGGCGGCCATCTACAGCAGCAGCTCGGTGGCGAGGCCGAGCAGGAGCAGGAAGCCGCACATGTCGGTGAAGGTGGTGACGAAGATGGACGAGGCCACCGCCGGATCCACGTTCAGCCGCTCCAGGACGATGGGAACGAAGGCGCCCGCGAAACCGGCCACGGCCAGGTTCAGCCACATCGCCACCATCACCACCACGCCCAGCATCCAGCTCTGGTTCAGCACCGCGGCGATGATCGCCACCGTCACGCCGATGGCGAAGCCGTTCCCCATCCCCACCAGCACCTCCTTCCCCACCACCGACCAGCCGCGGTCGCCGGTGTGGTGCGTCAGCGCCAGGCGCCGCACCGTCACCGCCAGCGCCTGCGTGCCGGTGTTGCCGCCCATCCCCGCGATCACCGGCATCCAGGCGGCCAGCAGCGGGAGCGCCGCCACCGTCCCCTTGAACGCCACCACCACCGACGACGCGGCGAAGGCGGTGAGCAGGTTCACGAAGAGCCAGGGAAGCCGCACGCGGGTCGCGTCCCACCAGCCGCCGCGCAGCTCCTCCTCGCCGCTGGTGCCGCCCAGCGAAAGGATGTCGCGCGTGGCCTCGGCCTCCACCACGTCGATCACGTCGTCGAACGTGACGCCGCCCAGCAGCCGCCCGGTGGCGTCCACCACGGGGATCACGGAGAGGTTGTAGCGGCTCAGCACGCGCGCCACCTCGTCCTGCTCGGTATCCGGGAGCACGGCGGCCACCGGCGGGAGCACCAGGTCTTGCAACCGCGCGTCGGGCGCGGCGGTCAGCAGCGTCTGCAGCGGCAGGTAGCCGACGAGGAGACCGCCGGTATCCACCACGAACACCACCCAGATCTCGCCCACCTCCTGCCCCTGCCTGCGCACCTCGTCGATCGTCTCCGCCGCGGTCAGCGAGATCGGCACGGCCACCAGCTCGGTGGTCATGATGCCGCCCGCGCTGTCCTCGTCGTAGCGCATCAGCTCGCGGATCTCGCCCGCCTCGGCGCGCGGGAGCGAGGCCAGGGCGCGCACCTGGTCGTCGGGGTCCATCTCGCCGATCAGGTCGGCCGCGTCGTCGTCCGACAGCTCGGCGATGATGTCGGCCATCTGCTCGCTGTCGAGCGAGGCGAGCGACTCCTCGGGGTGCTCGTCGGGCTCCATCTCGGCGAGCGCCTCGGCGGCGAGCGCGGGCTCGTCGGCCAGCGCGCGCAGCACGGCGGTGCGCTCGTCCTCGTCCAGCGCCTCCAGCAGGTCGGCCAGGTCGCTGGGGTGCAGGGCGGTGAGCACGCCGGTCAGCGCCTGCGCGTCGCCGCCTTCCAGCAGCTCGCGCATGCGCTCCACCTGCGCGCGGTCGTCAGCAGCCTCGGCCATCAGGGCTTTCGGATCTTCGGGAGATGAAAAGCGACACGACAACCGGCCCGCGCGACGGCGTGATTCGGATCGCGACGACGGCATCGGACGGCCACGATCGGCCCTCGGCGCGGCCTCGGCACCGCGGATCGGCCCGGCGTCCGGCGGGGCCTGGGCGGCCGGAGCCGCGGCCATGCCAACAGAAAGCCCCGCAAACTGCGCGGGGCTTCACCTGCACACAACCTGGGCGAGGCGGTGCGGCTACTCGCCGGTGCCCAGAAAGGCGCGCAGCAGCGCCTCCTGGCGCGTGAACATCTCGCTCCCGGTGCGCTCGGCGCCCTCGGGGTGGTCGTAGCCGAGCACGTGCAGGGTGCCGTGCACGGCCAGGCGCAGCACCTCTTCCTCGGGGGTGGCGCCGAACTCGGCCGCCTGGCGGCGCGCCTGCTCCACGCCCACGTACACGTCGCCCAGCGGCGACTCGCCGGCTTCGTGCAGCGCGAAGGTGATCACGTCGGTCGGCCCCTCGTGATCCAGGTACTGCTGGTTGAGCTCGGCGATCTGCTCGTCGCCCACCAGCGCGATCGAGATCTCGGCCTCGTCCACCCCCTCGGCGCGGAGGACGTGGCGCACGGCGGCCTCCACCCGCGCCGGATCGGCCGGCGACGTCACCCCGTCGGCCACGCTGACCTCCACCTCCAGCTCGTCCATCTCGCTCATCGCTCGCTCGCGCTCCCCGCGGCGGCCGGCGCGGGCCCGGTCCGCGGCGCATCTCCCGGCGCCACGTGGATGGTGCCCTTCACATCCCCCGCCTTCGCATCCCCCGGCTTCGCATCTCCCGCCTTCGCCTCACCCGGCGCAAGGGCCGAGGCCGGGCCGTTCGCATCTCCCGAGCCGTTGCCGCCAGCGGCCGAGGGATAGTCGACGCGGTGGTGGTACATGCTGCCGAGCGCGCGGGCCAGCACCTCCTTGGTGATGCCGATCTCCCGGAGCGTGAGCGGGCACTGGTCCAGCTGGCCGCTGGCGATCTTTCCGTTCACGATCCGCTCCACCAGCTCGCGGATGTTCTCGGGCGTGGGGTCCTGCAGCACACGGGCGGCGCTCTCCACGCTGTCGGCCAGCATCACCACCGCCACCTCGCGCGTCTGCGGCTTGGGCCCCAGGTACGCGAAGTCGCGCGCCTCCACCCGGGTGCCGGGGTCCGCCTCCTTCTGGCGGTGCAGGAAGAAGGAGATCGCCTGGGTGCCGTGGTGCTGCGCGATGAACACCTTCACCGCGTCGGGGAGCTTGTGCTGCTCGGCCAGCTTCAGCCCTTCGATCACGTGGCTGCGCACGATCGCCGCGCTCATGGCGGGCTTCAGCTTGTCGTGCGGGTTGCGCCCCTTGGGCTGGTTCTCGATGAAGTACTGCGGCTTCACGATCTTGCCGATGTCGTGGTAGTACACGCCCACGCGGGCCAGCAGCGCGTTGGCGCCGATGGCGCTGCACACCGCCTCGGCCAGGTTCGCCACGCTGATGGTGTGCGCGTACGTCCCCGGCGCCTCCAGCGACAGCCGCTGGAGGAGCGGATGCTTGGGATCGGCCAGCTCCTGCAGCGTCTGGTTCGTGGTGACCCGCGTGAACCACTCGGCCACGGGAAGGAGGCCCACGGCCAGCAGCGACGACCCCGTGGCGTTCACCGCGCCCCACAGCGCCGACCAGGCGATCTCCTCGAGCGTCCACGAGCGCAGCAGCCCTACCGAGACGGCCGTCGCCGCGTACGCGCCGGCGATCACGCCGACCACGATCCACGTCTGCAGCCGCCGCTGCGCCAGCCGCACCGCGAACGCCGCCGCAGCGCCGCCCACCGCGGCGGTGAACGGCACCGCCACGCCCAGGAAGGGGGCCTGCCCGCCCAGGATCAGCGCCAGGACCAGCGCCACGGCCAGCGCCAGCCGCCCGCCCCAGAGCACGCCGATCACCATCGCGGCGAGAGGGACGGGGATCAGCTCCGGCGGCAGGTCCAGCCGCGCGATCAGCGCCGCCAGCGCGGTCACGATCAGCGTCAGCACGCCCATGAACACCACCGAGCGGCTGTCGCGGTACAGGTGCGCGCGGCTGAAGCGCATCAGCAGCGCGACGATCCCCAGCAGCAGCAGGTTGTAGAGGATCGACCCCGCCGCGCGCCCCAGCGTGCGCGCGGGGCGCGCCTGGTCGCCATGCGAGGCGAGCGCGCCCTGGTACGCGCGCAACCGCTCCTCCTCGCGCTCGCCCACCTGCTCGCGCGCGCCCACGATCTTCTCGCCGGCGAGAACGCGGTACTTCACGCGGTCGACCGCCGCGCGGGCGCGGGCGCGGGCCGCCTCGGTCTCCCGCTCGTTCACGGCAAGGGAGGGCTGGAACCAGCGCACCAGCAGCAGCCGCTGCACCTCGGCCGCGTCGGCGCCGGCGTCGGCGGGGAGGTACCCCTGCGCGGCGCGGTAGAACTGGTCGGCCGTCACCAGCGAGTCGGCGCCCACCAGCCGCTCGCCCCCGCCGATGCCGCGCACCCGCACCGCGCTGATCCCGCTGCGCCCCGGCGAGCTGGCGGCCACGCCGCGCGGGAACCAGGCGCGCACCGCCCGCTCGGTGGCGCTCACCAGCACCGCGCGCTGCGCCGAGTCGGCCAGCACCACCAGCCCGCCCAGCGTGCTGGGGATGCCGCTGCGCGACAGCACCTGCCGCAGCGCCACGTCGCGCTGCGGCACCGGCGTCGCCGCGATCGCCTGCGCCACCTGCGCGTCGAAGCGGCGGACGCCGCGGATCACGCTGTCGGCGGCGGCGGGCGAGTAGTCGTACACGGGGGGCACGCCGCGGGCGGCCTCCTCCTGCTCGCGCCGCAGCTCGTCCTCGGTCTTGGGGATCTGGAAGGGGATGGCGGCGATCACGTCGGACGGCGCCACCACGCCGCGCTCCAGCACCACCGGGCCGGGCGCGGCGCCGCTGGGGAAGAGCAGGTACATCCCCGTGGCGGCGGCCAGCAGCACGACGGTGCGCTTGGTGTGGTGCAGCACGCGCGTGCGCCGCTTGCGGGGCGCCTGCTCCCCCGGTTCGCGCGGCACCGCGCGCCGTTCGCCCGCCGGCCGGTCGGCGCCCGGCATCAGGCCTCTCCCGGCTCCGCGTCGTGCCCGCTGTGCGCGGCGTAGGCGCGGATGATCTCCTTCACCAGCCGGTGGCGGATCACGTCGGTCCCCTTCATGTAGGCGAACGCGATCCCGGGGATCCCCTTCAGCACCTCCTCGATCTGGATCAGCCCGCTGTCCTCGCGGCGCGGCAGGTCGATCTGCGTCTTGTCGCCGGTGATCACCGCCTTGCTGTTCAGCCCCAGGCGGGTCAGGAACATCTTCATCTGCGCGGTGGTGGCGTTCTGCGCCTCGTCCAGGATCACGAACGCGTCCTGCAGCGTGCGCCCGCGCATGTACGCCAGCGGCGCGATCTCGATGGCGCGGCTCTCCATGGCGCGGCGCAGGCGATCGGCGGGGATCATGTCCTCCAGCGCGTCGTACAGCGGGCGCAGGTAGGGGTCGATCTTCTCCTGCAGGTCGCCGGGGAGGAAGCCCAGGTTCTCGCCGGCCTCCACCGCGGGGCGGGCCAGCACGATGCGCTTCACCCGCTTCTTGAAGAGCGCGTCCACCGCCATCGCCACGGCCAGGTAGGTCTTCCCCGTCCCCGCCGGCCCGATGCCGACCACGATGTCGTTGTCGTCGATGGCGGCCAGGTACCTGGCCTGCCCCTCGCTCTTGGCGCTGATGGTGCGCTTGGGGCCGGGCACGGCCACGCGCCCGGCGTCGGCCAGGCGCTCCAGCCCGCCGTTGCCGTTCTCGCGCGCGGTATCGAAGAAGCGGTGCACGTCGTTGGTGGCCACGGGCTCGCCGCGGCGTGCCATCTCCACCATGTGCTGCACGACGGGAACGGCGCGCTCCACGCTCTCCAGCGGGCCGGAGAGAAGGAGGTGGTCGTCGCGCAGCACCACGCGGAGCCCGGCCAGGCGGCCCAGCTCCGTCAGGTTCTGGTCATTCACTCCCGAGAGCGCCAGCGGGTCGGCGCCCTCGGCGGGTACGCGATGCTGTACCGGCTGCTCAGCCATCTATCTGCCTCCGATCTCTGTTTCTTTCTCGAAAACCCCACACGTACGAACGACATCCAGACGGCGAACGGCAACGGCGAACCACGGGAGTGGGCGTGTCCCTCCGCTGCGCTCCGGGCCGGGCTGCGCGCGCGGTAGGGCACGATACAACCGTGCCCAACCGCGCCGGGCCACCGCCGCGCCACGGATCGCGGCGGATCCTCGGCCGATGCTCGGGCGCGGCGCCGTCCCGGCCCTCCGGGCGCGCATCCCTCACGCACCCGCGACCGGCGGCCACGTCTCCCGGGCGATTGAAATCGCGGCTACAACGGCCCAAAGTCCGCTTCGCGGACTCCCCCGCCACCACGCCCATCCCCCCCCCATCACGAGCACCTGGCACCTGGCACCTGGCACCTGGCACCTGGCACCCAGCACCCAGCACCCAGCACCCAGCACCCCGCACCCCACCTCGCACTCACCGTTCCAAACGCTCTCGGGCGAGGTCCGGCAGTGTGCCGGCCCCGCCCGCTGGAACCTTCAGAGCTCGGTGCCCCGCTGTTTGTTACGTCTCAGCGCGCCGAATGTTCGCCTCGGCGAGCTGGGCCTCGGGGACGCGGGTGGGCGCGCCCTCGAACAGCGCGCGCGCGGTGGCGGTCTTGGGGAAGGCGATCACGTCGCGCAGGCTCTGCCCGCCGGCCAGCAGCATCACCAGCCGGTCGAAGCCGAAGGCGCACCCGGCGTGCGGCGGCGCGCCGTAGCGGAACGCCTCCAGCAGGAAGCCGAACTTGGTCTCCGCCTCTTCCGGCCCGATTCCCAGCGCGCGGAAGATCGCCTGCTGCAGCGCCGGCTCGTGGATGCGCACCGAGCCGCTCGCCATCTCCATCCCGTTCCACACCGCGTCGTACGCCAGCGACCGCACCGGCCGCCGGTACAGCGCCCGCCCGGCCTCCGAGCCCCGCGAGCCCTCCTTCGTGGCATCCAGCAGCAGCCGCACGTCGTCGGCGTGCGGCCGGGTGAAGGGGTGGTGCTCGCTCACCAGCCGGTCGCCCTCGGCGTCCCACCCGAAGAGCGGGAACTCCGTCACCCACAGCCACGCGTTGGCGTCGGGGTCGATCAGCTCCAGCTTCTTCGCCAGGTGCCGGCGCAGCTCGTCGAGCGCGGGCTCCAGCCCGGCGCGCACCTGGTTGGCGTCCTCCGTCACGGCCGGGGCCGGCGCATCCGGGTGCGGCACGCGGAACTCGCCGACCACGGCCACGAACAGGTCGCCGCTCTCCATCCCGCTGGCGGCGTAGAAGGCGTCGCGGGTGGCGTCGTCCAGCGCCTTGGCGAACTGGCCGCTCACCCCGTCGTCGCCGCGCTTCACCCAGAGCGCGCCGGCGGCGCCCCCGCGCTTCGCCACCTCCTGCAGCTCGTCCAGCTCCTTGCGCGACAGCCGCGCCCCGCCCGGCACGCGGATCCCGCGGATGCGCTGCGCGGTTCCCTCCACCGCCTGGAAGAGGCGGAAGTCGGCGCGGCCCAGCACCTCCGTCAGGTCCACGATCTCCAGCCCGAAGCGCAGGTCGGGCTTGTCGCTCCCGTAGCGCGCCATCGCCTCGGCGTAGGTCAGCCGCGGGAACGGGGTGGGGATCTCGATCCCGCCCACGTCGGCCAGGATCGCCGCCATCAGCTCCTCGCCCACGCGGAAGACGTCTTCCTCGGTGGCGAAGGCCATCTCCAGGTCGATCTGCGTGAACTCGGGCTGGCGGTCGGCGCGCAGGTCCTCGTCGCGCAGGCAGCGGGCGATCTGGTAGTAGCGGTCGAACCCGCTCACCATCAGCAGCTGCTTGTACAGCTGCGGGCTCTGCGGCAGCGAGTAGAACTCGCCCGGCCAGTTGCGCGAGGGGACGAGGAAGTCGCGCGCCCCCTCGGGCGTGGGCTTGGTGAGCAGCGGCGTCTCGATCTCCAGGAAGCCGTGCCCGTTCAGGAAGCGGCGCGTGGCCTCGCCCACCCGGTGGCGAACGCGGATGGCGTGCTGCAGCTCGGCGCGGCGCAGGTCCAGCGAACGGAACTTCAGGCGCAGCTCCTCGCTCGGCAGCTCGTCGTTGGGGCCGTAGAACACCTGGATCGGCAGCGGCTCGGCGCGCGTCAGCACGTGCAGCCGCGCGGCGCGCACCTCCACGTCGCCCGTGGGGAGGTCGGCGTTGTGCTGCCCGGCGATGCGGGGGAAGACGATCCCCTCCACCTGGATCACGTCCTCGGGGCCCAGGCGGCGCGCCTCCTCCAGCACCTCGGGGGGCGTCCACGCGGGATCGAAGCTCACCTGCACCAGCCCCTCGCGGTCGCGCAGGTCCACGAACACCAGCGAGCCCAGGTCGCGGCGGCGGTGCACCCACCCCGCCAGGGTCACCGGGTTGCCGGCGTCGCCCGCGCGGAGCGTGCCGGCCATCGAGGTGCGGTACGCGGTCTGGCTCTGGAAAGTCATCGTCGGCTTCAGGGCTCCGGCGCCAGCCGCCGCGCGTCGCGCCGGCCACGCCAGGTCAGGTACGTTCGATACAGGAAGATGCCGGCCAGCACGCCCAGCGTGTCGGCCAGCCAGTCGTGCCAGTCGCTGTTGCGGCCGGGAACGAAGTGCTGGTGCACCTCGTCGCTCACGCCGTACAGGCTTCCCAGCAGCGCCGCGGCCCAGGGCCACGGCCGGCGCGGGCCGCCGCGCAGCGCGTGCGCCAGCGCCGCGCCACCCACGGCGTAGGCGGTGCAGTGCTGCAGCTTGTCCCAGCTCAGCAGCCCCGGCGGAAGCGAGGGAAGGTGCGTCCGCGACGAGAGCAGGAAGAGGGTGGCGGCCCAGAGCAGCGCCGGCCACCACCGCTTCAGCCGCTCCCTCACGCCGCCTCGGCCTCGGCCACCACGGCCATGAACTCGTCGGCGTCCCGCGCGCCGATCAGCCGCTGGCGCAGCTCCTCGCCGCGCACCAGCCGCGCGATCCGCGAGAGCGCCTTCACGTGCGCGCCCTTGGCCGACTCGGGGCCCACCAGCAGGAAGAAGAGGCGGACCGGCTGCCCGTCGGGCGCGTCGAAATCCACCGGGTCGACCGCCACGCCGGCGGCCATGGTGAACCCCGCCACCCCCTCGGCCTTGCCGTGCGGCACGGCCACTCCGCCGCCGATCGCGGTGGACAGCTCGCTCTCGCGCTGGCGCACGGCGCGCAGCACCGCCTGGGGGTCGGCCACCGCGCCCGTGGCGTGCAGCACACCCACCAGCTCCTCGAGCGCGGCCTCCTTGGTGCGCGCCGCCAGGGGCACGCGAATGCGCTCCGCGGCGAGGAGCTCGGTCAGCAGCACGATCGATCGACCACGGTGGAACAGCCCCCAAACGGCCCGGCCACGCGCGAGGCGTGGCCGGTGCGGACCTTGCAACCTAACGCTCGCCGGGTGCCGCATCAAGCGCGCGCGGGAACCGTTTTCGCTCCGCGGTGAATCAGGAGGGCTCCACCGCCGCCGCGCGCTCCGTGCCCGCGGCGGCGATGCGAGGACGGGGCTCGCGCGAGCCCACCGCGGAGACTGAGGAAGAGCGGCCCCGCGCCGCGACACCGCCCCGCACGCTCGTACTTTCGCACTTTCGCACCTGGGTTCCGATGTCCGTCACCGCCACCATCCAGCCCGATCTCGCCGGCCTCCTGCCGGACGAAGCCACGGCCGTGCTGCAGGCCCACTTCGCCGGCCGCGGCCAGCCGAAGTACCGCGCCGGGCAGGTGGTGAAGTGGGTGTACGAGCGGCTGGCCGGCGGCTTCGACGAGATGACCGACCTCCCCGCCGCCGAGCGCGAGGCGCTGAAGGAGGCGTTCACCCTCACCGCGCCCGCCGTCGCCAAGCTCTCGCGCTCGGTCGATGGCACCGCCAAGCACCTGTGGCGGCTGGACGACGGCGAGATGATCGAATCGGTGCTCATCCCCACCCCCTCGCGGCTGACGCTGTGCATCAGCTCGCAGGCGGGGTGCGCCATGGCGTGCTCGTTCTGCGCCACGGGGTGGAGCGGCTACCGCCGCCAGCTCTCGCCCGGCGAGATCGTGGCGCAGTACCGCGGCGCGCGCCGCTGGGCGGCCGAGAACGGCTACGGCGAGATCAGCAACATCGTGTTCATGGGGATGGGCGAGCCGCTGATGAACCCCAGGTCGCTCTTCCCCACCCTCGCCATCCTCAACCGCGGCTACGGCGTGGGCGCGCGGCGGATCACCGTCTCCACCGTGGGCGTGGTCCCCGGGATCCTGGCGCTGGCCGGGATGCCGGAGCAGTACCGCCTGGCCATCAGCCTGCACGCGCCCAACCACGAGTTGCGGCAGACGCTGATCCCGCTGGAGAAGAAGTACCCGCTCCCCGTGCTCCTGGACGCGCTCCGCACCTTCGACGAGGCGGGCGGCAAGCGCATCACCTTCGAGTACGTGATGATCGACGGCGTCACCGACCTTCCCGGGCTGGCGGAAGAGCTGGCCGGGGTGGTGGAGGAGTTCCACGCCTTCGTCAACCTGATCCCCTTCAACCCGATCCCGGGAACGGAGTGGCAGCCCTCCACCCGCGCGCGGCTCAACCACTTCGTGCAGGTGCTGGAGGGGCGCGGGATTCCCGCCGCCGTGCGCGAGAGCCGCGGCCGCGACATCGCCGCCGCCTGCGGCCAGCTCCGCGCCGAGGCCACGGAAGGGCGCAAGCCGGTGCAGATGGGCTCGCTCTGACCCGCCGCGCGGCGTGGATTCCGTCGCGATCCGCGCCCCGCTGGCGTGACACGGCCCGGCACGTAGATTCAAGCCCGGTACTCGCATCGACCGCGCGGCTCCGCCTACTCCGCGGGGCCGCGCGCTCGTTCCCGCAACCAACGCCGATGCCGCGTCGCGCAGCATTCACCGCCGGCTCCGCCGCCGCCACCCGCCGCTCGATGGACGGGGGGCGGTGAGCCGGCGCGTGGTGATCGTGTCGCGCGGCGACCCGGCGGTGCCCGAGCTGCTGCGGGCGCTGCACGAGCGCGGCATCCGCCCCCACGCGCTGGTGCTGTACATCGCCAGCCCGCTCGCCGAGTGGCGCGCGCTGCCGTGGGCGCGCAGGATCGCCGCGTTCCCGCTGCTCCCCGCGCGCTGGCTGCGCCGGCGAGTGCGCCTCCGCCCGGACCGGGAGACGCGCCAACGCGCCGGCCAGGTGGTGGTCACCGGCCCGCTGAACGGCCCGGCGATGCTGCGCGACCTGCGCCGCCGCCGGCCGGACGTCCTCTTCCTGGCGGGGTGCGGCCTGGTCTCGCCCCAGCTCCTTTCCATCCCCCGCGAGGGCACGGTGAACGCCCACCCCGCGCTCCTCCCGTGGATGCGCGGCAACGGCGCGGTGGAGCACGGCATCCTGCGCGGCGTTCCGCTCGGCTGCACCGCCTTCTGGGTCGATCCGGGGATCGACACGGGGCGGATGATCGCGCGGCGGATGATGCCCGTGGCCGGCGGCGAGACGATGGCGGCGCTGAACCGCGGCGTCCGCGCGCTCTGGGTGGAGATGATGGCGGAGCTGATCGCCGCCGCCACCGCCGGGCCGCTTCCCGAGGGAACGCCGCAGCGCGCGCGCTACCCGCTCTGCCGCCGCGTGACCGAGGCGGAGCGCGCCGCGGTGGACGACGCCGTCACACGCGGCGTCCCCCGCGCGTTGTTCGAGCGCTGGCGCCCGTTCTGCGCCCCCGGCACGCTCGAGCTGCCGCCCGCCGCCGACACGCGCGTTCCCCTGGATCCCGCGCTGGCGCCGGCGGATGCGGGAGGCGCGCGATGACGCGGACGTCCGCCGCCACCGCCCGCGAGCCGATCCTGGACGACGGCATCCTGGCCGTGTCCATCGACCCCGCCGTGCGGCCCTGGGTGGAGCGCTGGCTGCCCTGGTATCCGCGCCCCGGCGGCCCGGCCGCGGTCGCGGCGACCATCGACGTTCGCGCCGGCGCGCCCGGGGTGGACCCGCCCGCCGGTTCGCCGGTGATGGAGATGCACGGCGTGGGCGCGTGGGCCGTTCCCGGCGGGGGCGTGACCGTCGCCGGGGCCGGGGGACGGATCGGCGGATGCATCGGCGCGGAGATGCGCCACGCCGAGCTCCACGTGCGGACGGACGGCGATCCCCCCGCCATCGTGCAGGTGGTCTCCGCGCTGACGATGATCTCGGGGCTCCTCCTGGCCGGCGCCGGCCGCGCGCTGGTGCACGCCGCGGCGGTGGTGCCGCCGGAAGGGGGCGGGGCGTGGCTCCTGGCCGGCGGCAGCTTCAGCGGCAAGACCACCACCTGTGTCACCCTGATGCAGGCCGGGTGGGGCTGGCTCTCGGACGACGACGTGGTGCTGGGCCCCGCGCCCGGGGAGGGAGTGCGGGCGGTGGGGTGGCCGCGCCGCTTCGACCTGGACCATGGCCACGGCACCGCCGCCCCGCTCGGCGTCCGCTCGCGTGTCGATCCCGGGCGCCTGGGCCCGGGGACGTGGCGGAGTGCCGCGCCGCTCGCCGGGCTCGTCTTCCCCCGGGTGGAGGCGGGCCTCCCCACGGAGATGGTGAAGGTGCACGCCGCCGACGCATTGGCGCGGATGGTGCATCACGCCCCGTGGATGCTTGCCGGGCGGGAGAGCGCGGGCGAGGTGTTGAAGGTGCTCGAGCGCTCCGTTCGTCTCCCCGCATTCGAGCTGCGGCTGGGGCTCGACGGTTACTGCAACGAGGATCGGTTGCAGTTGGTCCTGCGACGCGCGTTTGTCGCGGAACTTGGTGCGAAGCATGGACTTGAACCTTGACCAGCCCGTGCTCGCACGCTTATTTTTCGGGGCTCGGTGCACCCGGCCCCGGATGCCGATTGCTGGTCGCTTTTCCTTTCGTTTCCCTGAACCCGTGACCGAGCCATGAACGAAAAGCGAATCGACACTCCCGAGGCCACGAAGACCCTTGCCGGTCAGCCGTCCCGGAAACCTTTCCTGCGCCCCGCCGTACAGGATCTGGGCGGCCTTACGCTCGTGACGCTGCTCACGAGCATCCCGGGCTGAGCCGAAGGCACGACGCGACGGGCTGGCGCTGCCAGGCGCCGCCCGTCACGTCGTTCGTATCATCCCGCGTTTTCCTCCCTCGGCGGATCACGTAGCTCCGCCACTCTCCCGTGCTCGCGAGAGCACTTCCGCATCGATGGTAAAGCCATGCGCTTCGCCCTCCTGACCCGCTCCGCGCTCGTGCTGCTGGCGTGTGCCGCGGCGGCTTGCACGGATGAACGGGCCCCGACCACCACGCCTCCACCCGACCCCGGCGAGACCGGGCCACCCAAGGTGCTGGGGCTGTACGAGATCACCATCACCGGCATCGGCACCGACCAGCCGACCGCCACCGCCATCCCGGTGCGCACCCCCGGCACCGCCAGCGGCGGCGGCCCCTCGGCCACGCTGAACCCCGTCGCCTCGGGGCTGGTGCTGGAGCAGGCGTACACCGGCGTGTTCACCGACGGCCCCCGGCCCACGGTCGCCGCGCCCAACAGCAGCCAGCTCTACCTGACGTCCACCTTCCGCGTGCGCAACAGCACGGCGGGGGCGCTGAACAACGTCACCTTCATCATGGCCGGCGCGGCGTCGACCATCGCCGGCACGCCGATCTCGGCGCTGCGCAAGTACGACAACAGCGCCGCGCCCACCTCGATCGCCACCAAGGTGGTCCCCACCGGTTACGTCACGCTGGGGAATGACTTCAACACCCTCACGTCGCCGTACGCCGACGTGCTGCAGGTGTTCACCGAGGCCGAGATCGCCGCGATCGTGCCGCCCGCGGGGGTGACCAACCTCTTCCCGTACGGCTTCGTGGTGCGCAACAAGGACTCGTCCACCGACCGCACCCTCCCGTCCGCCGCCGCCGACCCCAACCAGTACGACGGCCTGCTCACGGTGGCGTACCGGATGCCCCTGCAGGACACCAAGGCGAAC
>Ga0247773_1000186_pt1 | contig 30246 bp, 29 predicted proteins | sample UWRJL092311B6_FD_179934 | JGI IMG/M metagenome (GOLD analysis project Ga0247773, IMG submission 179934) | Plant litter microbial communities from Arlington Agricultural Research Station in Wisconsin, United States - UWRJ-L092-311B-6 | ecosystem: Environmental > Terrestrial > Plant litter >... | reverse complement strand
AGCTGAACGTGAGCGCGTTCGCGGCGCGCGTGGTCGCCTCGGCCGGCGCGTCGCCGCATGCGGCGATCGCCGCGGGGTTCGCCGCGCTGGAGGGCTCTCGCCACGGAGGCGAGACCGCGTCGGTCACCGCGCTGCTGAGCGAGGCCGAGTCGCTGATGGAATCCCGCTCCCTGGGCGATGCTGACGATGGGCGCTCGGGCCAGGAGCGGCTTCGCGCGTACCTGGCCCGCCGGCTCCGGCAGCACGGCCGGATCCCCGGCTTCGGGCACCGCCTGTACCCCGACGGCGATCCCCGGGCGGCGCTCCTGCTCCGCCTCGTGGGCGAGCGCTTCGGCGAGCCCGGCCGCTCACCCGCGCTCGCCGCGGCCCGCGCGCTCGCGGCGGAAGTGCACGCGACCCAGGGCACCCGGCCGTCGGTCGACTTCGCGCTCGCCACGCTGTGCCGCGTAATCGGCGCGCCGCCAGCGGCCCCGCTCGCCCTCTTCGCCGTGGGGCGCACGGCCGGGCTCGTGGCGCATGCGCTCGAGGAGTACCGCATGGAGCGCATCCTTCGCCCGCGTGCCCGTTACGTCGGGCCGCCGCCGCTCGATCCCTCTTCCCCCGGCAAACGAACGCGACATGCCTGAGACCATGCGCTCCACTGCTCCCGCCCTGTCGCTGGGCGAGCTGGTTACATACGAGCGGCAGGAACTGGCCCGATGGGCCGAGTACTTCGCGGCGAATCCGGAGGCGCTGGACCTCCCGTTCGCCCCCGGTGCCGGCTCTCGCATGCCCACGGTGCGAGCCGTGGTGCATCACATCGCCGGGGTCGAACGGCGCTACGCAGATCGGCTGGAAGGCGAGCTGCCCACACCGTTCGAGGCGATCGCGCAGGAGCCGGCGGAGGCGCTGTTCGCGGCGGCGCGCGATGCGAATGCGCGGCTGGGAGGCTGGCTCGCGCGGGCGACGGAGGAGGAGCTCGCCCGCGTGCTGGAGTTCGAGACCATCAGCGCGGGCACCTTCCGGGCGAGCGCACGCAAGATCGCCGCGCACGCGCTGCTCCACGGCGTCCGGACCTGGGCGCAGGTGGCCACCGTCCTCCGCCTGAACGGAGTTCCCACGGACGGCCGGCACGACCTGCTGTTCAGCGAGGCGCTGGAATAGGTCGGGCGGAGGATGGTGGCGAGGGTGCGGGCGGCTTGTCCGGCGTGGCGGACGAGGCTGGATGCGGGATCTGCGCAATCCCTTACAACTTGCGTACGAGCCGCAAACCACCGCCGCCGGGCTGACGGGCATCTTTATCCTGCCCTCCTCCACCGCGGTCCGGCGGCTTCGGCCCCACCCGCGAGGGAAACTCGCGATCCACCGCGCGGCCACGGGATTCGCCGCGCGCCACCGGCACCGCCGATGAACTTCGACCTGAGTGCACAGATCCCCCTGCTCCAGCGCACCCCGCACACGCTGCGGGCGATGCTGGATGGGCTGCCACCCGAGTGGAGCGACGCCACCGAAGGCCCGGGAACGTGGAGCCCGCTCGTGATCGTGAGCCACCTGGTGCACGGCGAGCGCGTCAACTGGATCCCGCGCGCACGGGTGATCCTGGAGCACGGGCCGGCAAAGGTGTTCACGCCGTTCGATCGTGACCCGCCCATCAGCGCCAGCGCGGGGACGCTGTCCGGGCTGCTCGACGAGTTCGCCGAGCTCCGGGCAGGCAATCTCGCCACGCTCGCCGGGTGGCGGCTCGACGAGCGGCAGCTCGGCCTGGAAGGCACGCACCCCGACTTCGGACGCGTGACGCTGAGCCAGCTGCTGGCGACGTGGGTTGCGCACGACCTGGGACACGTCGCCCAGGTGGCGCGGGTGATGGCGAAACAGTACCGCGAGGCGGTGGGCCCGTGGCGGGCGTACCTCCCCGTGCTGGACCGGTAGCGCTGGACTACCCGCGCAGCTCGCGAGGCCGGGCGCCCGCGTTCCGGCGCAACAGGCGGCGCAGCGTGGTGGGCTCGGCGTAGCCCACGCGCCGGGCGATCTCTTCCACCGTGCAGGCGGTCGTCTCCAGCAGCTCCACCGCGCGCTCCACCCGCAGGCGCTGGAGAAAGCGGACCGGGGAGAGCCCCGTCGCCCGCTCCACCCGCCGCGCGAAGGTGCGCGTGGACAGCCCGGCGGCTTCGGCCAGCTCGCGCGCGCTGATCCCGGTGGCCAGGTGCTCGCGCGCCCACCGCTCCGCGCGCACCACGTCGGCATCCTGCGCGGCGAGGTAGCCGACGGCCATGTACTGCGCCTGGCTGCGCCGTCCGTCCAGCAGGAGGTAGCGCGCGCACCGCTCGGCCAGGTCGGCGCCGGCGTGGCGGGTGATCAGCGCCAGCATCAGGTCGAGCTGCGCCATCGCCGCGCCCGCGGTGGTCACCGGCCCATCGGCCACCACCATGGCGTCGGGATCCAGCACCACCGCGGGATACGTGCGCTGGAAGAGCGGCGCGAGCCACCAGGTGGTGGTGGCGCGCCGCCCGCCCAGCAGCCCGGCCTCGGCCAGGAGAAAGACGGACGAGCAGGATGCCGCCACCGCGCCGCCGCGGTCCACGACCCGGCTGAGCGCGCGCATCGCGGCATGCACGTCCTTGCGGCCAAGACGTTCGGAAATCGCGGCCTCCGTCGTCGCGCCGAGCCCGGGAACGATGACGAGATCCGCCTCGCCCGACGTGTCCGTTCGTGACGGCTGGCCGGCGCCGGCGCAGAGGTGGGCGGCGATCCTGCGGCCCGAGCCCGAGAAGCGCAGCGCGAACGCGAGCGGCCTCCCTTCCACCGCCCGAAGACGGTTGGCGGTGGCGAGCGCGTCGGTGGTGATCGCGACGCTGGAGGGCATCGCGCCGGCGAGAACCATCACCTCGACTTTGAGCATGGCGAGAAAACCCCGAAAGGTGGCCAATGTGACGCTGGCGGACACCATGGCCCATCGCGAACGTGTCCGCAACCCCGCGGGCCTGAATCCAGCCGCGCGGGCGGGTGCCGCCCTTCCACCGACCGCCGCGCGAGAAGCCATGCTCCACGACCAGCTGGCGCCAGACCCACTCAGCGATTTCGCACGCCGCGAGGTGCTGCTGCGGGGGATTTCGAAGACGGTGTACGTCGCGGGTAGCGGGCCCGCGGTAGTCGTGATGCACGAGATGCCGGGGATCAGCCCCCACGTCGCCCGGTTCGCGCGCTGGGTGCAGGGCGCGGGCTTCACCGTCTACATGCCTTCGCTCTTCGGCGAGGACGGCGCGGTGCCGACGGCCGAGGAGGGCGCGCTGGTCTTCCGGCGGGCGTGCGTCAGCGCCGAGTTCCGCGCCCTGGGCGGCGGTGCCTCCAGCCCCGTGTCCGCGTGGCTGCGGGAGCTGGCCCGCGTGGCGCACGCCGAGCGCGGCGGCCCCGGCGTCGGCGCGATCGGCATGTGCTTCACCGGCAACTTCGCGCTGTCGATGATGCTGGAGCCGGCGGTGCTCGCGCCCGTGCTCGCCCAGCCCACGCTGCCGCTGGACGATCCGGCGGGCCTCGAGATCTCCGCGCCGGAGTTGCGGACCGTGCGCGAGCGGCTGGAGCGGGAGGACCTGACCGTCCGCGCCTATCGCTTCGCCGGTGACCGCTTCTGCACGGCGGAGCGGTTCGCGGCCTACCAAGCCGCGCTGGGCGAGCGGTTCGTCGCGCGCGTCCTCCCCGACGCGGCCGCCCACCTGGCCGGCGCGCCGCCCTTCTTCGCCCGGCACGTGCCCGCGCCTCACAGCGTGGTGACGGTGCACCTGGTGGATCGCGAGGGCGAGCCGACGATGAAGGCGCGCGACGAGATCATCGCGTTCTTCCGTGAACGTCTGTGCGGCGGAGCGCACACCGCCTGATCGCAGGGATGCCGGAACCCGCCCACGGCGCAACGGCGCGCGGGGCGGATGCAGTGCGAATTCACGCTTCCACTTCCACAGGACGAGACATGGAACCCACGATATCGGCCAGCCCCACTGAGCCGCGACTGGCGCAGGATACGCTGGCCGTGCACCCCTGGGCATCGGCAGAGGGACGGCCGCGCGCCCACCGCACGCTGAACGCCCCGCTCTACCTGAGCACGCAGTGGGAGGGCGCCGACCTTCCGCAGCTGGCCGACCTCTTCGCGCGCGACCAGGACCGCGGCTTCTACACGCGCTTCGGGCACCCCACCATCCGCCTGGCCGAGGAGCGGCTGGCCGCGCTGGAGGGTGCCGAGGACGCGCTCCTCTTCTCGTCGGGGATGGGGGCGATCAGCACGTCGCTGCTGGCGGTGCTGCGGGCGGGAGACCACGTGGTCGCGCACCAGTCGATCTTCGCCCAGACGATCCAGCTCCTGGAGCACCTGGAGGCGGCCGCCGGCATCCACGTCAGCTTCGTCGACGCCACGGACCCGCAGCGCGTGGCCGACGCGATGCGCGCGGAGACCCGGCTGCTCTACCTGGAGACGCCGTCGAACCCGGCCATCGACGTGCTGGACGTGGAGACGCTGGCGGGGATGGCGCGAAGCCGCGGCGTGCTGGTGTTCGTGGACTCCACGTTCGCGGGCCCCATGATTCAGCTTCCCCTCACGTTGGGCGCCGACCTCGTCCTCCAATCCGCCAGCAAGTCGCTCGCGGGCCATGCCGACGTGCTCGCCGGCACCGTGGCGGGCGGGGCCTCGCTGATCGCGGACATCCGGCGGATGCGGGTGCTCACCGGCCCCACCCTCGATCCGCACGCCGCCTGGCTCCTCCTCCGGAGCTTGCAGACGCTGCCGCTGCGCGTGCGCGCGCAGTCGGAGACGGCGAGTGCCGTGGCGCTGCAGCTCGAGGCGAGCCCGGCGGTTTCGCACGTGCGCTATCCCCTCCTCCCCTCGCACCCGGGGTTCGCCACGGCGCGCCGGCAGATGACGCAGGGCGGCGGGATGGTGTCGTTCGGGTTCCACGGTGGGCTGGAGAGCACGCGCCGCTTCGTGGGCGCGCTGCGCTGGATCCCGCTGGCCAGCAGCCTGGGGAGCGTGTTCACCACGCTGGAGATCCCCGACGAGCTGGACTTCACCTCCGAGGAGATCGGCGAGCGCGCGGATTCGTTCGCCCTGCCGCCCGGGCTGGTCCGGCTCTCGATCGGCGTCGAGTCGGCGGTGGACATCCAGCGCGACGTCCAGCGGGGGCTCGACGCCGTGGCCGAGAGCGTCGACGCCGCCGCTCAACCGCTGGCCGTGTAGTGGACAAGGCGCCCCACGACGCCGCCGCGTTCCGTGACCGCTTCGTGGGCCGGGAATATCCCGCGCCCGCGCCGGTCACCGAGGGCGTTCGCGCGTGCTGCAATGTCCACGACGAGCGGGTGCTCGGGCAGACGGTGCACACGCTCACGCCGCGGGGGCACGCGTCCGGATGGCACGTGCTCTACACGCACGGCGGCGGGTTCGTGCACCCGCTGCGTGCGCTGCACTGGGACATGATCGAGGCGCTCGTGCGGCACACGGGCGCGTCGGTCACCGTCCCCATCTACCCGCTCGCCCCCGAGCATCAGTACCTGGAGACGTTCCGCCTGCTCGAGCACGTCTACCGCACGCTCCTCCACCGCGTCGCGGCGAGCCGCATCGTCCTCTGCGGCGACTCGGCCGGGGGGAACCTGGCGCTCGCCCAGGCGCTGCACTACCGCGAGCTGGGGCTGGCTCTGCCCGGCCGCATCGTCCTCTTCTCCCCCGTCCTCGACGCCACGATGCAGAACCCGGAGATGGCGGCTCTGGAGGCCGGCGACACGGTGCTGCGGATCTCGTCCGCCCAACAATTCTTCCGCTGGTGGGCGGGCACGGCCGACCTGCGCTCGCCGCTCCTCAGCCCGCTCCACGCCGACCTTCGCGGCCTTCCGCCGATGGAGGTGTTCGTCGGAACCGGGGAGATGCTGCTGCCGGACGTGCGGCTGCTGCGCGACCGGGTAGTGGCGGCGGGTGGCCGGATCAGCCTCCACGAGACGCTGGGCGCCACCCACGGGTTCACGGCCGCGACCACCACGCCCGAGGCCGAGCGGGTGTACCGGCAGATCGCGCAGTCGCTGGAGGAATTGGAGGCGCCGTGGACAGCGCTCGGGTGAAGGCCGCCGCCGGAAGCGCGGATGGCAGAGCGCGCGGTGCGGGGCTTCACGCCGCCCTGGTGGGCGTGGTGCTGTTCGTGGTCACGTCCAGCGTGTACCTGCAGGTGCCGCTGTACCCCGCCTACGCAGCCGCGGCGGGGCTGGGAACCGGGCACACCGGCCTGATGTTCGGCGCCTACGCCGGCGGCCTGCTCCCGGTGCTGATGGGGCTGGGCGGAGTGTCCGACCGCGTGGGTCGCAGGCCCGTGCTGGCGGCCGGCGTCCTCGCGTCATGCCTAGCCACGTTGCTGATGATCGTGCGCCCCGAGTTCTCCACACTGGTTGCCGCGCGCGTGCTGCAGGGCGTGGGGATGGGGCTGAGCGTGGGCACCGGCACCGCGTACCTGGCGGAGATTTCCGGCACGGGCGCAGCCGAACGGGCGGCCGGCTACGCCGCGGCGGCAACGATCCTGGGCTCGGGCGGGGGAGCGCTCCTCACCTCCGCCGCGCTCCTCCTCGCGGGCCCCACGCTGGTCCCCATCAGCTACGCCGCGGTGCTGGCCGCCAGCGTAGCATGCCTGGCGCTGGTGTGGGCGATGCCGCCGGAGCGGCGCGCGGTGGACGACGGGCGGGGGCGCACGCCCATCCTCCGCCTCCCGGCGTACCCTCCGGGGAGCGTGGCGCCCGGGCTGGCGATCGCGGCCGCGTGGGCGGTGACGGGGCTGGTGATCGTGGTGGTGCCCGCCCAGCTAGCGCGCGAGGGGCTGGGCGGCTGGAGCGGGCCCGCGATCTTCCTGGTCAACGCCGCGGGGGCGGCATGCCAGCCGTGGGCGCGCCGCATGGGCGCGCGCCGCGCGCTGCGGGCGGGGCTGCTGGGGCTCCCCGTCGGGTACGCGCTGCTGGTGGCGGGGGCGGCGCTGGGCTGGCTGCCGCTGCTGCTGCTCGGCGCCGCGGTGGTGGGGAGCGCCTGCTACGGCTTCACCTACCTGGGCGGCTTGGCCGAGGCCGCGCGGCTGGGCGGGGCCGACCGCGCCAGGGCCGTCTCGGGATTCCTCATCTGCGCCTACCTGGGCTTCAGCCTCCCCCCGGCGGCCGTGGGCTTCCTGGCCGACCGGATCGGCGTGCTCCCCGCGCTCACCGGCTTCGGCGCCGCGCTGGTGCTGGCCCACGCGGCGCTTGCCGCCCGGCGCTGATCCCGCGGTTTCCATCGGCCTGCATCGTCACCTTGAAGCTGCGGCCGAGGCGGGCTTCTCCGTCCGACCGACGACGAAAGACGGGCCGGCCCGGGTGATCCGGGCCGGCCCGCTTTTCATGTCCGCCGACTTTCAGGCGCCGCTCAGCGCCAGTATTCCACGATGTACGCCAGCCGGTCGGGGCGGCTGTTGCCGCGGCCGATAAAGCAGTGGTTCGAGAACGCCTTCGCCGTCATCAACCCGCGATTGGCGTCGGCCTGGTCGGTGAACAGCTTCATCCACGAGGAACCCTGTTCCATCCGCCACCCGATCGCGCCGCGGTTGAACACCCCCACGGCGGCGGACGAATAGGGAAGACAGTCCTCGCCCGGCACCGAGGCGGGCGGCAGGCCCGACACGCCGCGCCAGTACTGCATGATGTACTGCCGCCGGTTGGGGCGGTTGTTGTTACGGCCCACGAAGCACTGGTGGGTGTGCTGGCTGGCCAGGATCATCGCCTTGCCGGCCTCGGCCTGGTTGTCGAGCATCACCATCCGCTGGTTCCCCGACATCAGCACGAACCCGGCGGCGCCTTCGTTCACCACCGACAGGTTGTTGGGGTCATAGGCGATGCAGTCTTCCGTGGCCACGGGGCCGGTGGCCGGCACGGGGTGGAGCGGGCCCGGGAACGGGCGCACCAGCAGCATCATCGGCGCGCGCGCCGCCAGCGCCATGCTGGGCGCCACGTTCGCTACCGCGCGCGCCGTGATGTCACGCGGGGCCGACCGCGACACCAGCCCGAAGAAGAAGGTGGTCTGCCCGGTGTTGGGGCTGCCGCCGCCCGCCACCCCGGGGCTGAAGGTGAAGGTGATCACCCGGCCCGTCTGGTTGGCCGAAACGGGCGCCACGCTCCCCATCCCGCCCCCGGTCACCACGAAGCCCTGCTCGCCGGTGCTGCCGTCGCCGTTGAAGTCGAGCGTGTTCACCACCGGCCCGAAGTCCACCGACAGCGAGGTGACCAGCGGGATCGCTGTGGTCCCCACGACGCGCGTGAGGTCGATGCGATACTCGTACACCCACATCCCCGCCGCCGGCGAGCCGGGCGCCGCCTGGTAGGTGCGCGACTGGAGGAAGCCGCTCCCCCACATCGGCGCGGTGATGTCGGTCACGGTCACGCTGCACGAGGTGTTGAACACGCAGTTGATGGCCGGGGCCGACACGTTCACCAGCGTGATCGGCGTGGCGTGGAGCGCGCCGGCCGCCAGGCTACAGGCGAGTGGCAGGATGCTGCGAAAGAGAGGTCGCATCGTCGTCCTCCAAGGGTGTGGGTCGGGGCGCCGCCCGGGCGGGGATCACGAGGTAGGCAGCGGGGACAGGCGGGTGGGGTCAGCACGGAGGGAGAGGGCAACGGACATGCCCCGCACGGCATTGGTTTGCAGGCGGTGCCAAGCCGATGGAGGAGAACGACTTATGGCTCGGCGGCCTCGGCGCGGCCGCGGCATCCGATTTCCGCCTGAGACGCCAGAGCCCCAGAACTGCGACTAGAATGTACCAGAACGTCGCCCGCCCCACCTCGTGCTACAGCGCGGCGTCGACCACGAGTGCCGTGTCGGCCGCGGATGGGGGCACGGGGATACGATCGCGTTCCACTATCGAGCCGATGTCGTCACCGACCCCAAGACGCGCCGGGGGCAGTCACCGTCGCTCGCCGCGCTCGGGGGGGGGACGCCGCATACCCGCGGCGCTCTGCCGAATTCGCTCGGCGTGACGGAGATGCGGAACGTAGCGCGCGATCCCGGCGGCGATCGCGTGGGCCATTCGCCGCTGTCCGTCTGGCGAGGCGATGAAGCGCGCGTCGGCCGCGTCGGTGAGCACGGCCATCTCCACGGTGACCACCGGCACGCGGGAGAAGATGGAGGCCGTGAGCGCCCCCTGCCGCGCGCCGATCGCGGTGCGCGAGTCCCCCAGGATGCCGCCGTCTCGCAGGTAGCGGGGAGCGAGCTCGGCCGCCATGGCGCTGTCCAGCACCAGCGCTGCCTTCCGGCTGCGGTCCATCACCGCGCGCGTGGGACCGGTACGCCCTTCGGCCGTGCCCTGCCGGTCGGGGAAGTAGAGGGTGAAGCCGGTGCCGCTCCCCACGTCGCAGTGCAGCCGCACCATCAGCGCGGCGCCGGCGTCATTGGCGACGCGCGCGCGCTCGGCGTTGCGCGTCGTCTGCCGCTCGGCAGCCCGGGTCACCCGCGCGTCGTACCCCACCGCCGCGAGCTCTGCCCGAAGCCGCATCGCGACCTCCCACGCCACGTGCACCTCCGCCACCCCATGGCCCTGCGCCCCCACGCCGTTCTCGGACGGGTGGCCGGGGTCGATCACGATCACCGGCCGCGGCACGGGCGCGGGCTCGCGGCCTTGGGCGCGGAGCACCGGCGACCGTGCCAGCGCCGCCGCGAGCACGGGCAGCAGCCACGCGGAACGCAGCCAGCGCGCGGTGCGCGGCGTCTTTTTGATGCACTTCGAAGCAGGAGAGGGACGGGCGGCTTGCACGGAGATGGGGCCGACTGGCGGAGGAGGTGGGGCGAGATGCATCCCGCGTGGCGGAGACGCCTTCGAGAATCTGTCGCGATCGTCTCGCGGCGACAATATTGTCCCCCGAGGTGAAAAATCCTCGCCTGCAAAGAAACGCCTTCTACATCCCCCCGCGGTTTTCCTCACAATTATCCTGGTGAAGAGGTACGGATGGACGATCAAGGCCCTCAGAACGGCAACTGGCGGATCTGGGCAGCCGTCATGCTTGGGGCAGCACTTCTCAGCGGTCCCGCGGTGCCCCGGATACTGGATTACCTGGAGAGCCGTCAGCGCCTCGGCCCCATCGCCGGTGCCATCACCGGCTCCGACTCCCTCCCCGCGCAGATGATCCGCCTGCTCGACACGTCGGAGCTCTCGGGAAAGAATTCGTGGGAGCTGAACGTGATGCGCAACGAGATCTACGCGCGCCATGGCCGCAGGTTCGACAACCCCGCCCTGCAGAGCTACTTCGAAACGAAGCCGTGGTACCATGGCGTCTACGCGCCCAACCGGTTCCGCGACGAGTGGCTGAGCCCGGTAGAACGTGCGAACTCCGTGCTCCTCCTGGAGCTAGCAAGCTCATCACCCAGCCGCCGCTGAACGGACTGAAAGGGAACGGGGAAAGTCCCCGCTCCAATGCGTCGAGGCCGGCTCCGAATGCTTCCGGAGCCGGCCTCGTCGTCGTCACTGTTCCCCGCCCTCGCGCTAGATGTGCAGCGCGTGGCCCAGGCTGGCCAGCGCGGCTTCGGCCACCGCTTCCGACAGCGTGGGGTGCGGGTGCATCGCGCGGTCCATCTCGTCGGCGGTGGTCTCGAGGTGGCGGCCGACGACGAACTCGGCGATCAGCTCGGTGGCGTGCGGGCCCACGATGTGGGCGCCCAGCACCTCGCTGTACTTCTTGTCGCGGATCACCTTCACGAAGCCGTCGGTGTCGCCCGCCGTCAGCGCGCGGCCGTTGGCCGTCCAGGGAAACACGCCCACCTCGATGTCGTGGCCCTGCTCGCGCGCCTGCTCTTCGGTCAGCCCCACCGAGGCGACCTCGGGGTGGCAGTAGGTGCAGTTGGGGATGTTGGCGTAGTCGATCCCCGCGTGCTCGTCGCCGTGGATCGCCTCGATGCACTGCACGCCCTCGTGCGAGCCCTTGTGCGCCAGCAGCGGCGGGCCGGCCACGTCGCCGATGGCGTAGACCCCCTCCACGTTGGTGCGCATCTGCCGGTCGATGCCGATGAAGCCCTTCTCGTCCAGCTTCACCCCGGCCGCATCCAGGCCGATGTCGTCCACCAGCGGCGCGCGGCCGATGGCGCTGAGCACGCGCTCGGCCTCCACCGTCTGCGTCTCGCCCTTGGCGGTCTTCACCGTGAGCTTCACGCCGTCCTTGCCGATCTCGGCCTTCTCGAGCTTCGTGCTGGTGAGGACGTTCATCCCCCGCTTCTTATAGCTCTTCTCCACCACCGCCGAGCAGTCGCGGTCCTCCAGCGGCAGGATGCGGTCGGCCACCTCGATGATGGTCACCTTCGTCCCGAACGCCGCGTAGACGTCGGCGAACTCGCAGCCGATGGCGCCGGCGCCCACGATGGCCAGCGTCTTCGGCGCCTCGTTCGACATCATGGCGTCGGTGCTGTCCCACACGCGCTCGTGGTCGATCTTGAGGAAGGGCAGGTCGCGCGGCTTGCTGCCGGTGGCGATGATCACGTGCTTGGCGGTGATCGTCTCCTTCTTCCCATCCTTGCCCGTGACCTCCACCTTGCCCTTGCCGGCCAGCCGGCCGCGCCCGGGCACGTGCACCACCTTGTTCTTCTTGAACAGGAAGCCGATCCCCTTCACCAGCCGCTCGCTCACCTGGCGCGAGCGCTTGACGGCCTGCGCCATGTCGGTCTTGAGCTCGCCGATGGTCACGCCGAACTCCTTGGCGTGCCCCAGGTGCGTGATCATGGCCGCGCTCTCGAGCAGGGCCTTGGTGGGGATGCAGCCGATGTTCAGGCAGACGCCGCCCAGGTTGGCTTCCTCGACGCAGGCGGTCTTGTAGCCGAGCTGCGCGGCGCGGATGGCGGCGACGTACCCACCCGGGCCCGCGCCGATGATGACGATGTCGTAGCTGGTGTCCGCCAACGTTCACCTCGGGTGTGATGCCGCGAGCGGGCAGCCGCGGCCGCCCGCCGGAGCGCCGGAGCACGAGGCCCGGCGAAAACGCCCCAAGGTACCGCGCGGCACCGGGCGCGGCAACGTGCCAGGGATGGGGCGACAATCGAGACGAGTGGGTAACCGCCTGGGCGTGAGGCGGGCGCCTGCACCGGCCGGGCGAATGAATTCGCGGCAACAACGGCACGAAGTCCGCCTTCGCGGACTGCTCGCCGGCATCGGTGCGCGACGGAAGCTTCGGTGCCGCGGAGAAGCCGGCCCGCAGCCTCGCGCTGTTTGCGAGGCTTCCCATGGTTCTAGCCTGCGGCTTCCAGCCGCCCGTGTAGATCCAGGCGGACGCGGGCCGATGCGGGCGGACGCGGGCGGATGCCGACGATGGCGAGATGATGATCGAGCGAGGTGTCCCCGGCCCGCGGTGAACCGGCCGAGCTGCCGCCCGAGGCGCGCGCACCTACTCCTCCGGCGGGCCGATGCGGTTGCGGACGTCGTTCAGGAGAACGCTGGGGAGGATGGGCTTGATCATCACGCCCTCGAAGCCCTCGCCCGCCAGCGACTCGCGGTCGATGGAGAGCGCCATCGCCGTGAGCATCAGCACGGGGATGGCGCGGGTGCGCGCGTCGGCCTTGAGTGCGAAGTTGGCCTCGCGGCCGTCCATCACCGGCATCGCCAGGTCCATCACGATCAGGTCGGGCAGGTGCTCCATGGCCAGGTCCACCGCCTCGCGCCCGTTGTGCGCGCCCAGCGTGCGGTAGCCGGCCCGCTCCAGCATCATCTGCAGGGCGAAGCGGTTGTCCTCGTGATCGTCTGCAAGCAGGACGGTTTTCGGCATCGGCGCCGGCGCAGGGGGTGTGTCCCGGGTGTTGGAGCCTCGCCACGAACCTGCCGCACGCCACGTCACCTCGCAAGCGGGCGCGGCTGCACGGACGCGGACGTGGTTCAGGCACATCCAGCCGCGCAAGAAGAGCGCCGCGGACGTCACAAAGTGCACACTTCCCGTCTGCGTCTCACCCGGCGAACAGCTCCTCCTGCACCGCCGGGGCGGCGGGGTAGATCACGCCGCCGTCCGGCTGCACCCGCGCGTGCTCCGACAGCCGAGCCGGCGACGCGGGGCCCGGCCCGATGATGTCGGCCACGGGGATGCCGCGGGCCAGCAGCGCGTCGGTGATCAGCCGCCGGTGGCAGCGCCAGGGCACGGCTTCGGCGCACATGATCGCCGCCGTCCGCTCACGCGAGAGGGCGATCAGGTCGTCCAGGGCAGCGAGGAACGGCGGCGTGGCCATGTAGTCGGCGTAGGCTCGGAAGGCGGTGTTGCGCCAGGCGGTGTTCGGGGATGTGGCCTGGATGTCGGCGGCGCGGCGGCCGCCCAGCGCCTCGGCGTGCCGGTAGCCCACGCCCGCCGCCGCGAGCGACGCCGCCAGCGCCGCGCTGCCGAACTGCGGGTGCCGCCGCGAGCCCGGAAAGCGCCGCACGTCCACCAGCACCTCCACCCCGTGCTCCCGCAGCAGCGCGATCAGCTCGTCGATCGTGCGGGTGGAGTGGCCGATGGTGTACACGGTGCGGGTCTCGGTCATGGATGCATGCGGGCGTGCGGGGTGCGACGGCGCGACCAGCGGCGAATGCCTGCGCGCGAATCCGCGGATCGCGGGGTCCGCGCGGACGTGGTGCCCGCCAGGAGCCCGGCGGCCCCCAAGGTGGCCGCATCGCCCCGGGGTGACAAGGCGGCATCTCCGTCGCACACGGGCCGGCGCCGCGGGAGAGTGCTACATCGCCCCGCATGCCGCGTGCGGCGGGTTCCATCCGCCGGTCACGCGGCGCCGGCGCGGGCGCATGCCCGCATTTACGCGCCCGGTTTGCGGGCGGCCCCCCACGCGCGCCGCGCGCGAAGGAGGCTAGTCGGATGATGGGCACCGTGGAGCGCGCGGTGGGCGCCGCGTTGATGCTGCTGATCCTGGCCGACGTGTTCCTGACGGTCCTCTACGCGCGGATGGGCACGGGGCTGCTGAGCCGGGGCGTGGCGCGGCTGACGTGGAGGCTCTTTCGCGCCGGGTCGGCGCCGGCGGGCCGGCGTCGCGGGGCCGTGCTGTCGTTCTGCGGACCGGTGATCGTGGTGCTGCTGCTGCTGGTGTGGTCGCTGGGGCTGGCGGTGGGCGCGGCGCTGGTGATCCACCCCGCCCTGGGCACCGGCGTGCGCGCGAGCAGCGGCTCCACCCCCACCGACTTCGCCACCGCGCTGCTGGCGGGCGGCGGCAGCCTGTCGATCGTCGGCGCGGGCGACTTTTCGCCTCACACGGCCGGGTACCGCCTGTTCTACCTCTTCAACTCGGTGGTGGGCGCGTCGGTGCTGTCGCTCACGCTCACCTACCTGATGCAGGTGTACACCGCGCTGCGCGCGCGCAACGTGCTGGGGCTGAAGCTGCACCTGCAGACGGCCGAGACCGCCGACGCGGCCGAGCTGCTGGCCGGGCTGGGCCCCGAGGGCCAGTTCAGCGGGGGCTACAACAACCTCTCCGACCTGGCGGTGGAGATGAGCGCCGCGAAGGAGGCGCACCACTTCTACCCCGTGCTCTTCTACTTCCGCTTCCACGAGCCGTACTACTCGGTGTCGCGCTTCACCCTGGTGGCGCTCGACACCGTGTCGCTGATCAAGAGCGCGCTGGACGACGACGAGCTGGGGTGGCTCAAGGAGTCCACCTCGGTGGAGCTGCTCTGGCGCGGCGCGCTGATCCTGGCCACGTCGCTGGAGGACAACTTCCACCCCTCTGGCTCGGCCGAAAAGGCGGAGCCCGACGCGGCCACGCGCGACCGCTGGAACCGCCGCTATGCCGCCGCGGTGCGCCGCCTGCGCCAGGCGGGGATCAAGACGCGGGCGGACGAGAACGCCGGCGCCGAGACGTACGCCACCCTGCGCGCCTGCTGGGACCCGCATATCTCGCGGCTCGCCCCCGCGATGGCCTACCAGATGGACGAGATCGACCCCGCGTGCTCGCACCCGGAAGCGAGCGACGCCCGGCGGCCCTTCCGCGACCGCCGCCACGCCGCCGTCTGACGCCGCGCGACCGCCGGAGCCTGGCCACGCCTGCCGGGGAAGCGGCCGGTCGCCGCCGAAGCAGGTGTCCACCGCGTGAGGGATGCGCGCCCGGAGGGCCGGGAACGCGGTGGGCCGCCCGCGCATCCGCCTCCGACTTGCCCGGATCCATGGGCGGCCCACCGCGGGCCCGGCGCGGTCGGCAACAGTGGTATCGTTGCCTACCGCGCGCGCAGCCCGCTTTGGCGCCTCGGCGCCAAACACGCCCAAACCCCGCCGTTCCAACGCTTTCCGCCGACGAAAAAGCGGAGCTTCGGTCTTTCGACGGGTCCCCCCTGTTCCGTATCCCCCGTGTCCTTGTAGTTTCCGCGCCATGAAGGACAAGATCGTGATCCGCGGCGCGCGGCAGCACAACCTCAAGAACCTGGACCTGGACCTGCCGCGCAGGTCGGTGATCGTGGTGACCGGCCCCAGCGGCTCGGGCAAGAGCTCGCTGGCGTTCGACACCGTGTATGCCGAGGGGCAGCGACGCTACGTGGAGTCGCTGTCCACCTACGCGAAACAGTTCCTGGACCGGATGGAGAAGCCCGACGTGGACCGCGTCGAGGGCATCTCTCCCGCCGTGGCCATCGAGCAGCGCAACCCCACCAAGACCTCGCGCTCCACCGTGGGCACGGCCACGGAGGTGTACGACTACCTGCGCCTGCTGTGGGCGCGCGTGGGCCGCACCTTCTGCCCCGGCGACGGCCATGGCCCCTGCGGCCGCGAGATCCGCCCCGACAGCGTGCAGTCGGCCGCCGACGCCGTCAACCGCCTCCCCCAGGGAACGCGGATGATGGTGGGCTTTCCGCTCCCCCGCTCGGCGCGCCTCACCCACGCGCTGGTGGTGGAGAACCTGCGCGCGCTCGGCTTCCTGCGGGTCCTCGCCGACGGCCGCGAGCTGCACCTGGACGACGTCCCCGCGCAGGGCGCCAGCGTGGACCTTACCGCCGCGCAGGAGCTCGTCGTCGTCGTCGACCGGCTCAAGGTGGAGGCCGACGACGGCAACCGGCTGGCCGACTCGCTGCAGACCGCGTTCGCCGAGGGCGAGGGCGAAGCCGTGGTGGTGCCGGTGGGCGGAACGACGCTGCGCTTTACCGAGCGCTTCCGCTGCCCCGACCACCCGCAGATCGAGTTCGCCAACCCCAGCCCGCAGCTCTTCTCCTTCAACAACCCGTACGGGAGCTGCCCCGAGTGCACCGGCTTCGGCGCGGTGCTGCAGTTCGACGACTCGCTCATCGTGTGCAATCCCCAGCGCTCGCTGGCCGAGGGCGCGGTGGACCCCTGGCGGATGCCGCGCTACGAGACGCGCCGGACCAAGCTCTACGACTTCGCCCGCAAGGAGGGCGTGTCGACGGAGACGCCGTGGAGCGAGCTCCCCGACGCCTTCCGCGAGAAGGTGCTGCACGGCACGCGCGGCTTCCAGGGCGTCTACTCGTTCTTCGAGGACTTGGACGAGAAGCGCTACAAGCAGTACATCCGCGTGTTCATCCGCCAGTACCAGACGGCGCAGACCTGCCCGGTGTGCGACGGCGCCAAGCTGCGCCCCGAGGCGCTGTGGGTGCGCGTGGGCGGCAGCACCGTGGCCGACGTGAGCCAGCTCCCGCTCACCCGCCTGCGCCCCTGGCTGGCCGCACTGCGGGGCGACGGGGCCGCGACGGAGGCGGAGGCGGAAGCGTGCGCCGACCGGCCGCTGACCGGGCAGGAGCGCGCCATCGCCGACACCATCCTGAAGGAGCTGGACGCGCGCGTCGGCTTTCTGGACGACGTGGGGCTGGGATACCTGACGCTCGACCGGCAGACGCGCACCCTGTCGGGCGGCGAGGCGCAGCGGATCACCCTGGCCAACTCCCTGGGCAGCCGGCTGGTGGACACGCTCTACGTGCTGGACGAGCCCACCATCGGCCTCCACCCGGCCGACAACGACCGGCTCCTTCGGCTTCTCGTGCGCCTGCGCGAGCACGGCAACACCGTGATCGTGGTGGAGCACGACCCCGAGGCCATGCGCCTGGCCGACTGGCTGGTGGAGCTGGGCCCCGGCAGCGGCGAGCGCGGCGGCGACCTGGTGTTCGAGGGAACGCTGGCCGACCTGCTCAAGGCCGACACGCTCACCGGGCGCTACCTGTCGGGCCGCGAGGAGATCGGCATCCCCGAGCGGCGGCGGCACACCGGGGGCGCGAAGATCCGCATCGACGGGGCGCGCGAGCACAACCTGCTGGGCGACCGGGTGGAGATCCCCGTGGGCGCGCTGACGGCGGTGACGGGGGTGAGCGGCTCGGGGAAGTCCACCCTGGTGCACGACGTGCTCTACCGCGCGCTCGAGCGCGAGCTGAGCGGCGGCGAGAGCAGCGCCAAGCGCCACATGGGAGAGACGGTGGGCGCCTACGACCGCCTCACCGGCGCCGGGCTGGTGAAGGAGGTGGTGCTGGTGGACCAATCGCCGATCGGCCGCACGCCGCGGTCCAACCCGGTGACCTACATCAAGGCGTGGGACGAGGTGCGCCGCATCTACTCGTCGCTCCCCGAGGCGCGCAAGCGCGGGTTCGGGCCGGGGCACTTCTCGTTCAACGTGGAAGGCGGGCGGTGCCCGGCGTGCAAGGGCGAGGGGCAGGTGCAGGTGGAGATGGTGTTCATGGCCGACGTCTTCGTCCCCTGCGAGGTGTGCGGCGGCGCGCGCTTCAAGCCCGAGGTGCTGGAGGTGCGCTACCGCAACGCCAGCGTCAAGGACGTGCTGGAGATGACGGTGGACAGCGCCATCCGCTTCTTCCTGCAGGAAGACCGGCTGGGCCAGGCGCTGTGGCACCTGCAGCAGGTTGGGCTGGGCTACCTGCGCCTGGGCCAGCCCGCGCCCACCCTCAGCGGCGGCGAGGCGCAGCGCATCAAGATCGCGCGCGAGCTGGCGCAGGGCGCCCGGCGCGGCGGCAAGAAGCTCTACATCCTGGACGAGCCCACCACCGGGCTGCACCTGGACGACATCAAGAAGCTCCTGCGCGTGCTGGGCGACCTGGTGGACGCCGGCCACACGGTGCTGCTGATCGAGCACAACCTGGACGTGATCAAGACCGCCGACTGGATCGTGGACCTGGGCCCCGGCGCCGGCCCCGACGGCGGCCGCGTGGTGGCCATGGGCACGCCTGAAGTCGTGGCGCGCGTGAGCGAAAGCGTGACGGGGCGCTACCTGGCGGGGATGCTGTCGGGGCGGGGGGTGGCAGCGGCTTCGTAAACCTCAGGATTGGGGGCGAGATGACCAGACTTGAGCCATGCAGCGCCAATATATCCGAAGATGGGCAGTTCGATCCGGAACACACGGAGGAATCTCCTCACGAATACGCGGGGACCGATATCGAGGCGTTCTACGCAGCGCAGCAGGTATCGGCCCGCGAGAGTCGCGAGTAAGCCGCGCTTCGGCGCCGGCGTCCAGCCAGCAACCCTGGAGCCTTGACCTGAGTGCGCGGCACCTGCGGCGCACCCGAGACAAGGGATGTCCCAGGCGTAAGCCAACTCCGAATCAAGAAAACCGATGCCCGTATCCCCCGAATACCGCGCGTTCGTGCTGGAGCAGCTTGGGCGAGTGGTGCCGGTCACGTCGCGGAGCATGTTCGGCGGCGTGGGCATCTACTCCGACGGGCTGTTCTTTGGGCTGCTGGACGACGACGACACCTACCTCAAGGTGGACGACAGCAACCGCGGCGACTTCGAGGCCGCCGGCATGGGCCCGTTCTCGCCCTTCGGCGACCCGGCGATGGTGATGCAGTACTACCAGCTCCCCGCCGACCTGCTGGAGGACGCAGACGCCCTGCGCCCCTGGGTGTTCAAGGCGCTGGACGTGGCCCGCGCGGCGCGCACGAAGAAGGCGAAGAAGAAGCGCTGATCCCCCCGAGGCTCCTCGGAGGGATCCGTCGACGCATCTCCGGGCCGGCGACGAACTGCTTGACCCGCCGAACGCGCGGGCTATGCTTCCATCATCGGATTTCTGCGGCTCTCCCTTCCCGCTCCCCCAGCACCGGACGTGGCCCCGATGAACCGACGCTTCGCCACCCTGGGCGCTCTGCTGTGCGCCGCCGCCCTGCGCGCCGCGCCCGCCGCCGCGCAGACCGATTCCACCACCGCCGCGGCCCCCGCGCCCGCTGCTGCACCCGCATCCACACCCGCCAACGCACCGCCGCTGGGCTCGCAGGTGCCGCGCGCGCGGCGCAACCTGAACATGATCAGCTACGAGGAAGTGCGGAACGCACACGTGGCCGACGCCATGGAGCTGATCCACAATCTGCGCCCGTCGTGGCTGCGCACCCCGCGCGGCGCCACGTCGCTGACCAACCACGTGGACGTGGCCGTGTTCAAGGACGGCACGCGCATGGGCAGCCGCGAGGCGCTGTCGCTGATCCCCATCACCGTGATCCGCACGGTGCGCTTCTACAGCGCGGTGGATGCGCGCCAGAAGTTCGGCGGCGATTCGTCCACCGGCGCGATCGAAATCACCTCGCACTGAGCCGCGCAGGTCGCGCGGCGAGGGTTGAACGGACGGTGGATCGAATATGGATCGGAGGGCGGCGGGGAGCGCGGACAGCGTTCGCCCGCCGCCTGCGTTTGGACCCATCCGCTTCTCGTCCATGGATGACCGTCCCTGTAACCGGTGCTCATCGAACGAGATGAGCCGCCGCGGCGGGACCGAGTTCCGGCGCCGCGTGTAGTGAAGGCGACCGGCGCTGCGATGCCTGCACGCAATCGGGAGATGCGGCCGTGGTGCAGTCGTTGCCGTGCAGGCATCGAACGCTGGCCGGAGGCGCAGCCCCACCGACGGAAGATCGAACCGCGAGGAGAGAGATAGATGGCCGAGAAGATTTCCAAGAGCGAGCAGGAGTGGAAGGCGGAACTCACGCCCGAGCAGTACAACGTGACGCGCAAGAAGGGCACGGAGCGCGCCTTCACCGGCGAGTACTGGAACGATCACACGCCCGGCACCTACCGCTGCGTGTGCTGCGGCCAGGAGCTGTTCCGCAGCGACGACAAGTTCGAGTCGGGCACGGGGTGGCCCAGCTTCGTGCGGCCCGTGAGCGAAGGCGCCGTGGAGGAGCACGACGACCGCTCGTGGTTCGCCCGCCGCACCGAGGTGGTGTGCAGCCGCTGCGACGCGCACCTGGGCCACGTGTTCGACGATGGCCCCCAGCCCACCGGAATGCGCTACTGCATGAACTCGGCGGCCCTCAAGCTCGAGCCCAACACGTAAGCCGAGGCCCTGTCCTCCCGCCCCTCGGCGCGCCGGTTCACACCGCTGCGCCGAGGGGGTGCGTCTGCAGACAAGCTCCAATAGCGCCGTAACGATCTGGAAGGTTAAGTCCGCAGGCTGTTCGCGTGGGCCGCGAGTGCTGTCCGGAGTGAGCGTAACCCCCTTGCGGACCGACGTTCGGCGCCATTAGCTTCGGGGAAAGCACCTCCTCGAACCGCTCGCGCTTCCCTCTCCCATGCCGCACACCCTCCGGGCCAGACGGCTCGCCCGTTCGCTTCCGCCGCCCAAGGAGGGGGCGTCGATCACCACGCTGCGCCAGGCGGCGCGGATCTACGTGGACGCCACCTCGCTGCGCCACGCCGCGCGCGACATCGGCATGAGCCCCACGGGTTTGCGCGGCTTCATCGACGGGGCCGACCCGTACGTGAAGACCACGCGCAAGCTGACCGAGTGGTACATCCGCGAGATCCAGAGCCGCAGCGCCGAGCTGAGCCGAGAATCGGCCGGCGCGGCGATGTCGCTGCTGGTGCAGCACATGCCGGCCCCGCAGCGCGGCCTCACCATGCTGCAGATGCTCGATCTGCTCGACCGCCGCTGCAAGGAGACCAGCACCCCGCGCCCCGTTTGGCTGATCGACCTGCACGAAGACGGCGGCGGGAGCTGACCTCGCGCCGCCGTCCGTCGGATCATCCCGGCCGCCGTCCTCAGGGACGGCGGCCGTTTTTCTTCCTATCGTAGCGAACGTTCTCCGCGTTCCCGCTCCCCTCGTGGCCTACGTGTGCTTCTTCGGCGCTGGATAGACCTCGTGCTCCGGGTCCCACCAGAGGATGCTCAGGACGCCGCCGTCGCGGATGCCGTAGATGCATTTTCGGCCGGTCACGCGCACGGAGAACAGGGCGTCGGTGTCATCGTGCCTCAACTCCGCCAGCCGGTCGCGCGCCTTCTTGCAGCACCCGCCCACGCCCACGAAGTGGTGTTCGGCACCTTCGATCTCGCCCCATGTCATCGACTCGAGCTGCTTGAGCCGCCCCAGCACCTCCACCAGGCCGTCGCCGCCGAGCGCGCGCCAGCACCAGGGGCCGCCGAGGTCGATGATCCGGAACGCCCATAGCGGCTTGGTCCGGAGCACGTTCGGCGCTTCGCCGCGCGCCTGCTTCCCGCCAGCACCAGAAAAGTTCGACCGGGGCGACTTCGCGTCGCCCCGGTCGAACTTCGAATGTGGTTTCTTTCCCATTCGAGCCGGTCAGAGGCTGCTGTAGTACTCCATCATCGACTCCAGCGTGATCTCGGAATTGCCGCGTTCTCCGTCGGGCACCCCTGCTCGGGCATGCTTCCACGGGTCTTCGCTGTGCGTCCAGTCGCTGAGCACCTGGGCATTCCGACCGCCGTAGTAATCCAGCACCGCGTCCACCGTCTCGCGATCGGCGGGCTCGAGGGCGGCCGCGTTCCCGCGCCCCCACCCGCGAACCTCGAACTGTCCCCGGTGCTCCCGGTAGAGCTCGGGAACCACGGGCCCGTGCGCCCACGCCTCGATCCGTTCTCCGAACAGGGGCCGGTCCTCCCAAACGAGCGACCACGCCTGCGCGTAGTAGACGAGCTTCTGAAGCTTCATCGCCGACATTGGCCCCTGCCTGCCGAGGATGTACGCGGCGACGTCAGGTGCAGACGGCATCAGTTCCTCCCGTTCGTCAACCGAATAAAATCCGTATGTGAAAGCTATCTCAGCCCGAGCAGAGTGTCAAGATACACCGCTCCGCGCACGGCCTTGATCACGCCATGCGGCCGGCAAGGCGCTCGGCCCGGCGGCGCTCGCGGCCTTCCTCGCGCAGCTTGAAGAGCACCGCGTTCAGCGCCTTCACGGCCTGGTCGAAGGCGCCACCGCGGCGCAGCTCGCGGGCGCCGCTGCCCACGAACTCGCCCACCGCGCGCCGCAGCGACCGGTCGGTGCTGTAGCCGCACGCCCAGGCGGCCGCGTAGACGGTGCGGCCGGGGTCGTCCAGCAGCATGCAGGCGAGCAGGATGCGCATCCACGCCTGCACCTGGCGCGGCGGCGGCAGGTCGGCGCGGGTGCAGCGCTCGGTGAGGGTGCGCGGCGCCACGTCGAGGAGCGCGGCCAGCTGCGATGCGCCGCCGCCCTCCACCGCCACCTCGGCCGCCGCCAGCAGCAGGTTGCGCGCGTCGCCGCTCACCTTTTCGCCCAGCGCCCGCTCGAGCTTCCGCTTGAGCGGGCGCGCGTGCGCATGGCGCAACCGGGCGTGCAGCGCGCGGGGCGTGGCCTCGGGGCCCGTGTCCACCACCTCGGCCACGCCCCACTCCAGCAGCGTGGTCACGTCGGCCATCGTCTCGGCGCGCAGCGGAAAGGCCGCCACCACCGTGAGCGAGGGGAAGCGCCGCAGCAGGTCGTGGAGCTTCGGGAACGCCTCGCCCGGGCGGCGGCCGGCGTAGGGGTCCACCAGCACCACCGCCGAGGGGGGGGCCGTCTTCGCGGCCTCGTCCACGTCGGCCCAGCCCACCGCCGGCTCCACCTCGTAGGGCGGAGCAATGGGCTCGAAGCCGCCCATCTTCATACCCCGCAACACGATCACCCGCCGCTCGTTACGCCGCTTCATCCTGGGCCCAAGTCTCGTTAGGGGCGGTCATTTGGTACGTGCAAGTCGTTGTCGCGTCCAAATTCACGCGTCAACTTTGCCGTGCGACACCGGCTGGCCTCTCCCCCACCTCTCGGAGGTATCCCCATGAGACTCAAGATCCTGCTTGGCACGTGCGCGCTCCTCCTGGCCGCGGGCTGCGCCGCCGACGTCACGGCCCCGTCCACTTCTCGCACGGCACAGCTGCGCGCGGATGGCGGAACCAACACCGTCGGCTCGGGTGGATACTCCGACAGCACGTCGACGTCTCCGCGCTGATCACGCTTGGGCCAAGCGCGTAAGATCGCCCCCGAGCAGCTCGACCATATCATTGGCGAGCTGCTCGCTCGTTCCCGCACGCGAGTCGGCCCGCGCAGGAGAAATCGGAGCCATATCGCGTCGGGCAACAGCGTCGGAGAGGGCTTCAGCCGTGAGGAGAACGTCGAACTGGTCACGACCGCGGGCAACCTGTACAGCCTCCTCGATCAACACCCCGGCCTCGGACCAATCTTCGAGAGCCACGGCACCGTAGGCCATCTCCAGGAGTGCCGACGCGGGAATCTCCAGTGTCTCGAGTCCTTGCATCACCGAACGCGCTTCGGCGGCCAAGCTTTCGTACTCCTCACGATTTCCGAGCGCCGCGTATGTCCGTGCCAAATTGGCTACCACGCGCAGCTGATCGTCGCCGGGAAGATGCGAGCGCACGGCCGTGAAGATTCGCAGCGCACGCGAGTAATACCCGTGTTCCATCCACCAATACGCCAAGTCGTGCGCCAGACGAGGAATTCTGAATGGCGTGGAGCGGTACGCTTCGAACGCTCCGCGCGCATACTGTTCAGCATCTGCGCGGTGATTGTCGCGCAGCGCCATCGCAAACAGGTCGTGGAGTGCCATCCCTTCCTGCTCGCGCAAATGCCAGCGTCGGCTGACACGCAACGCCCGTGAGTGCAGCGCGCGTGCGGAAGGATAGCTACCGCGCTGCATCGACAGGTTTCCCAGTGCGGTCAGCGAGCGGGCCTGGGTCTCGCCGTCCTTCTGCGACACGGCCAGGCGATAGGCGCGCCGCAGCCAGCGCTCGGCCGCGCGCCCCTCGCCGTGGGTGCGAAGCAGGCGGCCGGCCAGCCAGGCGTAGCGCGCCTGCAGCGGGCTGGCCTGCGCGGCCGCCTCGGCGAAGGCCAGCCCGGCGCGCACGGCGCCGTGCCCCAGCGCCCAGTCGGCCACGCACACGCAGGCCCACGACAGGCGCCCCTCGCCGGCGGGGTACGCGGCCATCTCGCCCACGATCACGGCCAGCGGGAAGCGCACGTCGGGCTCCAGCGAGCCCGTGAGCAGGGCGCGCTCCCACGCGTCCATGTAGGCGGGGTCGAACATGGCCTCGCGCCGCCGCTCGGGCTCGGCGGTCCACAGGCGCAGCGTGCGCAGAACCTGCCACACGGCAAAGCCCACGTCGGGCGCCAGCCCGGCCACCAGCTCGGGGCCCAGGGGGGTGCCGGTGGCGATCACCGGGTCGTCGGGAAGGGCGGGAGGGGCGTCGTTGTCGGGCCGCATGACAGGCCTCGCGGGTGCTGAAAGAGGGATTATTCTTTTCCGGCCCATTCTAAGCGCGAAGCGGCCGCAAGTCCAGCACGGGAACGGACCGCCCCGCAAACGCCATGGAAAGCGGGCCCGCAGAGGTTGTGCACGGAAAGAGTACAAAGTAAGCTTTGCGTGCGTCCGATTTGTCAACCGTGGCGCGGGCCCGGCCCGCGTGGAGACCGCCAATGTCCGAGAGACCCCTCACCTCGCTGGAGCGCCTGCGCGAAACCGTGGCGCTGCGGGTACAGGCCACCTCGCTGCGTGCCGTGGCGCGGCAGGTGGGAATGAGCCCCAGCGGGCTGGAGAAGTTCCTGTCGGGCGGCACGCCGTACTCGCGCAGCCGCCAGAAGCTCCAGGACTGGTGGGACCGCGAGGGCTCGCGCCCGCGCTCGGAGCTTTCGCCCGAGGGGATCGAGGTGGCGGTGGGCGCCCTGGTGCGCGACCTGCCGGCCGAGCACCGCGCCGAGGCGGTGCAGCGGCTGGTGCGCGCTCTGCGCGACGTGTACGACGAGCAGGGGGCCGAGTTCCCCACCTGGCTCAACTCGCTCGCCGGCACCTGGATCGCCGGCGAGCACGACCCGGGCATCGAGGAGGACGACCCGCGCGGCGAGGCCCACGACGACTGACGCTCCGGCGTCATCGCCACGCGTCGCCGGCGCGCGCGGTTCCCCCGCCAATTCGTCTCGGGTGTGCGTTGAAACGTCCGTTCATACGCACGCCCGCGCAAGGCCACCCGCCCCTGCCTACCGGCCTCCCGTCCCAGCCGCGTCCGCGCCGCCAGCGAAGGCGCCGAAACGCCGCCCGCCGCGCACCCGGCGGCTCGCGGGCGCTCGCTGGTCCAGCCTCTCCCCTCCCCTGCCTCGCCGCCCACCGTGGGACGCCGCTGCCGGGCGCTTTCCATTCACGCGCCGGGCTGCGAATTTGCGTCGGAGCCATCGCCTGACCGCTGTCCCGGACCCGAGGCGTGATGGCTCCCCAACGTTCGGATCCGCCCGCGAATCGCTGACGCGCGACCCGTCCATCATCCCCATCTCCCCACGCCGATGACGCTGATGCCACGCCTCGCACCACTCGCCCTGTTCGGCGCTCTCCTGCTGGCCGCCTGCACCCCGCCGCCGCGCGGGCCGTCGCCTGCGAACGACGAGGCCACCAACCCGCACCTCGCGCGCGTGCGCACCGACACCGCGGCCACCCCCGACTCGGCGGCCACGTGGGTGAAGCGCGGGTGCCAGCGGCAGGCCGGCGTGCAGCGCGAGTGCGTGGAGCGGGCGCTGTACGGGGTGCTGGAGCGCTCGGGCGTGGCGCGGGCCATGGCGATCCTCGACGTGCTGGCCGAGCGCGAGCCCTCGGTGCGCGGCGAGGCGCACGGGCTGGCCCACGGGATGGGCATCGCCGCCTACCGCAGCCCCGAGACGGTGGCCGCCACCTTCGCCGAGTGCCCCAACACGCAGATCTCGGGGTGCTATCACGGCGTGATCCAGGGTTACTTCCTGGATGCGGCGCGCCGCGGCGCTCCCCTCACCCCCCAGCAGATGAACGGCATCTGCGCGCCGCACCTGGGCAAGGCGATCTTGTGGGGCCAGTGCAACCACGGCCTGGGGCACGGGTTGATGGCGCTGCTGCGCAACCAGGTGCCCCCCGCGCTGGGCCGCTGCGACCAGCTGACCGACGCCGGCGCGCGCGAGGGGTGCTACGGCGGCGTGTTCATGGAGAACATCGTGGCCGTGACCCACCCCGAGCACACCGCCGAGGCGCACGCCGCGCTGGGGCAGAAGCCGGCCGAGGGCGAGCACGCCGAGCACGCAGGAATGGACCACGGCGCGGCGGCCGGGGGCGAGCACGCCGGGATGGACCACGGATCGATGGCGGGGATGGGCCACGGCGCGGCGGCGGGCACCTGGAAGCCGCTGGACCGCGACGACCTGCTGTACCCCTGCACCGTGGTGGGCGAGAAATACCGCTACCAGTGCTACCTGATCCAGACCTCGGCCATCCTCCCCGCGGTCTCGGGCGACATCGCGCGCACGGCCGAGGCCTGCTCGCGGGCGCCCGAGGCCATGGTGCGCGTGTGCTGGGCCAGCCTGGGGCGCGACCTGACCGCCTACGCCGGCCGCGACCCGCGCCGCACCGCCGAGCTGTGCGCCCGCGCCGGCGAGGCGGCCGAGCCGGCGTGCATCCGCGGCGCGGCGGTGGCGCTGGTGGACGTGAACTCGAATCCCGACGATGGCTTGGCGCTCTGCCGGCTGGCCTCCACCGCGGCCCGCGCGGTGTGCTACGCCGGCGTGGCGGGCACCCTGCTCACCAACACCCCCGACCCGGCGCGGCGCGAAGCGGTGTGCGCCGCGATGGACGCCGAGTTCGTGGACACCTGCCGCCAGGGCGCACAGCTCCCGCGCCGCGCACGGTAAAGGCTCAGGGCGATTCGGAGGAATTCCCGTCGTAGGGTCGAGGAATGCCCGCCCAGCGGGATCGGACGTTGGCGGGAGACGGGGGATCCGCGCGGGAGACGGGGATCCGAGCGGCCCCGAATTCCGCCGGACTCGCATGCTCGCCCTGTGAACGGCATCGCGAACCGGGAACCGGCGCGTGACTGAGTCTTCCACGGTGCCGCGCTCGGCTATGGAGGATGACCGAACGCCACCGAACGACAGGCTCAGCCGCCCGAGCCTCGCGCAGTTTGCGAGGCTTCCCGTGGTCGTTGCTGCGGATTCCATCCGCCGGGTGGCGGGCGGGCTGGAACGCCAGCCTCCCGACTTTCCCGGCGGATGCGCGATGCGCGCGGGCTGGGCGGACCACGGCGGCGGGGCGGGGGTACGCTTCCCCCGCCCCGCCGTTGCGCTGGGGCGGCGCGCGCGCGAGTTTTGCGCGCCTGGGCGGCCGGGGAACGGCCGCTCGTGACCGACTCTCGCTCCAACCACGTTCCAGCAACGCAGATGCGCTCCAAGCTCAACCGATTCGCACTGGTGGCCGCGTGCGCGGCGGCCACCCTGGCGGCCTCGCAGTGCACCTCGTCGCGCAACGGGCAGCGTTCCGGCGAAGCGGCGCCGCTGGCCATGCCGGTCGACACCGCGTGGAACACCCAGTCGACCCCCGAGCACATCGCCGCGTGGGCGCAGCGCCGCTGCGGGCACCGGCAGGAGTGCCTGGAGCAGGCGCTGATCAGCGTGATCACCCCCGCCGGCGTGGACAAGGCGATGGGCGCGCTGAAGATCCTGGCCGACCGCGACCCCGAGGTGGCGCGCGAGGGGCACGTGTACGCACACGGCATCGGCATCGCGGCCTACCACGACCCCCAGACGGTGGGCGAGCAGTTCGGCAAGTGCACCACCGACTTCCAGTCGGGGTGCTACCACGGCGTGATCCAGGGCTACTTCGCCGACGCGCGCGGCGGCGAGGGGGGCATCAGCAAGGCCAAGCTCGACGGCCTGTGCACCCCTTACCGCAGCGCCGAGAAGCGCTGGCTGCAGTTCCAGTGCGCCCACGGCATCGGCCACGGGCTGATGGCGGTGGAGGCGCACGACCTGCTGCGCTCGCTGGATTCGTGCGACCTGCTGGGCAGCGACTTCGAGAAGCAGGCGTGCTGGGGCGGCGCGTTCATGGAGAACGTGGTGAACGCCACCCACCCCCACCACACCGCCGTCACCCGCGTGGCCGCCGTGGCCGAGCCGGCCGCCGGGGGCGCGGAGGGGCACGAGGGGCACGACATGGCGGGAATGGACCACGGCGCGCATGCCACCGGGCACGACTCGGCGTCGGCCGACGCGCACGCGGGGCACGACATGGCGCCCGCGGCCGCCACGGGGGCGCAGGCGGCGGCAGGCGGGCACGAGGGGCACGACATGGCCGGCATGGACCACGGCGCCACGGGCCACGACGCGGCGGGGCACGACGGCGGCGCGACGGCCTTCAAGGCGCTGGACGACAACGACCCGCTCTACCCCTGCACGGTGGTCAAGTCACAGCACCGCCCGTCGTGCTACCTGATGCAGACCTCGGCGATCCTCTTCCGCAACGGGGGCGACTTCAAGGACGCCGCGGCCAAGTGCCAGACGGCGCCCGCCGAGCTGCAGCGCACCTGCTTCATCAGCCTGGGGCGCGACGCCAACTCGTACGCGCGCGGCAGCCGCGAGCGCGCGGTGGCGTACTGCGGGCAGGCGCCCGACGCGGGCCAGCCGTACTGCATCGTGGGCGTGGTGAAGAACGTGGTGGACGTGACCGCCGACTATCGAGACGGACTGAGCTTCTGCCGGCTGGTGCCCGACAACAGCAAGCCGGCCTGCTACTTCGCGGTAGGCCAGCAGGTGGCGATCCTCGACGCCACGCGCGAGGGCCGCGAGCGCGCCTGCACCGGCGCCGCGCAGGGCTTCGTGGCCGAGTGCCGCCGCGGCGCCAACCTGCCGCTGGTGGCCACCGACTGACCTTTCGGCAGGACGATCGACGGCAGGAACGGTCGACTCACGACGGTCGACGCCAGCCCCTCTCCCGCAGCCGGGAGAGGGGCTGGTTCGTTGGGGGATGCGTGGAGATCCGGTGGGGAAATGTCGATCGGGCTAGATCGAGATGTGGGGAGCCGGCACCGCAAACCGGCGGCTGAAGCCGCAGCAACGACTACGGAAAGCCTCACAAACTGCGTGAGGCTGGTCGGCGTGGGGACGAGTGCGGGCGCCGGTCCCGTCGTAACTCGACTACTCTGCCCGCACCACATTCTCGTCCGCGCTGACGCGATCATGATTTCCGCGACTTCTCCGCCATCTCCATCTCCTGCATCATCTTACCCGCCGGTCGTTTGGCACGGAGGTTGCTTTCTCCCCAGGGCGTAACGAGAGAGGACAGCGAAGGTGGGGGCTTGAGGATGGGGATGGACCGGTTGGGGGACCGGGGTGAGTGACGGGATGGGGGAGTGGTATGACGGGTGGGGACCGGAAGTCCGGTTGAGGGGCCGGACGACCATGCAGGTTCGGTGAGGGGAGTGGGGAAGTACCGGAAGTCCGGTTGAGGGACCGGACGACCATGCAGGTTCGGTGAGAGGAGTGGGGGAAGTACCGGAAGTCCGGTTGAGGGGCCGGGCGACCACGCAGGATCGGTGGGAGTGGGGGAAGTACCGGAAGCTTGGTTGGGGGGCCGGGCGACCGGGTGAGGAATGGGTGAGTGAGGTGAAAGCGGCGGACCGGGTTTCCGGGCCGCCGCTTTCGCTTGCCCTTGAATCGCGGTATAGCTTTCCTGCTCGATTGTGCCACCTGACGATCGCCCCGTTCCCTCCGCGAGCCATGTCCGACATCGAAGAAGCCATCCGCATCGCCGCAGAGGCGCACCGGGGGCAGAAGGACCGTGCCGGCGCGCCCTACATCCTCCACCCGCTGCGCCTGCTGTTCCGCGTGCAGACCGACGCCGAGCGCATGGCGGCCGTGCTGCACGACGTGGTGGAGGACAGCGCGTGGACGCTGGACGACCTGCGCGCCCGCGGCTTCGCCGACGAGGTGGTGAGCGCGGTGGACCACCTCACCCGCCGCGAGGGCGAGAGCTACGAGCAGTTCGTGGAGCGCGCCGCCCTGCACCCGGTGGCCCGCCGCGTGAAGCTGGCCGACCTCGAGGACAACCTGGACGTGCGCCGCATCGGCCACGTGGGCGAGGGCGACACCGAACGCCTCAACCGCTACCTCCGCGCCTGGCGCCACCTCACCGCGGAATGAGCGACCGGCCGACATAGAGGGATCGGCCGTGCGGTGCGGCCGGCTCCACAGGGGAGCCCATCCACCGGCGCGGCGGAGGCGAATCCAGGAATGGCCGAATCATCGCCAAGGCCGTGCACGGAGTGATTTGAGGCGGGAATCG
>Ga0247773_1000185_pt1 | contig 30246 bp, 27 predicted proteins | sample UWRJL092311B6_FD_179934 | JGI IMG/M metagenome (GOLD analysis project Ga0247773, IMG submission 179934) | Plant litter microbial communities from Arlington Agricultural Research Station in Wisconsin, United States - UWRJ-L092-311B-6 | ecosystem: Environmental > Terrestrial > Plant litter >... | reverse complement strand
GAACACGGACAAAGTGGCGGCTCGGCGTGCTCGGTCAGCACGAACAAGGGCGGCCGGAATGCCGGATTCGTACGCGTACGCAACGTGAACTTGCCAAGCCGCTTTTCCGCGCTCACCGGCCAATTGGCGATCAGCGGATGGACATTGCCGAGCGCCGCCACCTCGATTGCGCGCCGATAGCTGGCCTCGTCGGCCCGGGCCACGTCCGCGATCGGCATCAGCGCATCACCGAAGGCCGTGCGCGCGACGGGCTCCGCCCACTCGGGCGCAATCACGATCAGATCCTTCTCCTGCTTCAGCCGCGCGAGCTCGGGCTGCAGCGCACGCCACTCGTCCAATTGCGGGAAGCGTTTCGAGAAATAGACGCTCGCTCCGAGCTCGACCAGACCAAACAGCGGCAGCGCGAGCCACAGGTACTTCGCCCGTGTGGTCAGTGTTCGCAGGCTGATCGAGTCCTTCATTTCGCCACGGGCCACGAAGCGCGGACAATACCCCAGAAAGCGAGCCGCGCTGCGGGATCGACGCGCCTCGAGTGGCAGGCAAAAAAAAGGCGGATTCGCACTGATTTGTGCGAATCCGCCTGTTACTCGGCTGCTACGCGCAGCGGGCCGAGATTCAGCCGGCGCTGGCCGACCCGCTCGCCGACGCGCTGGCCTTCACCGACACGTTGATCTGCACCGACGCATCCGCCTGCGCCTTGAGCGATTCGGCGAAGCAGGCGCCGACCTTGAGCGCCGCGTCGGCGTCCGAGGTCACGACCGCTTGAGCACCTTCGAGCGAAGCTTTGACGCTAGCGCTGACGCCCTCGAGCTTGCCCTTCATGCCGATCGTCACCTTGAGCAGTGCCGGCAGGTTCTTCTCCAGCGCGCTCTTGAGCTTGGCACCAGCAGTAGCGTCCGCGGCGGCTTCGATCTTGGCCGTCACGACGGCGGGCTTGCACTCGGCCTTGGCGTTCACCTCGGCGTTGCAGTGAGCCTTGCACTCCGCGCTCATCTCCGGCGGCTTGACCTCGCCGCTGCACTTCGGCTCTTTGAACTCGACGCTGCAACCACCGGAGCAGGTGCCTTCGCACTTGCCGTTGGCTTTCACGGAACAGGTCGCGTTGCACTCGCCCTTGCACTCCGCCTTGCACACGGCATCGGCCTTACCCGTGCACTTGCCGTCGCAGGTGCCCGCGCACTTGCCCTTGGTGTTCTTGCCGTCGCACTTGCCGTCGCAGGTGCCGTCGCACTTGCCGGAAATTTCGCCCGTACATTCACCTTTACAGGTGCCGCCGCAGGTGCCTTCGCACTTGGCGCCGGCGTCGAGCTCGCAGGTGCCTTCGCACTTGGCATCGCACTTACCGCTCAGCTTGCCACCCTCACAGGTGACTTTGGCCGAGCCGGGCTTGACCGTCGCGTCGCACTTACCCGCGCAATCGGCCATGGCGTTGACGGACGCATTACAGACGGGCGGCTTGATATCGAGCTTGTACTTCACGCCGGCCTTGGCCTTGACCTCGCCGATGATCTTGACGGCCGCGGCGCAGGCGGCTTCTGCCTTCTTGCCCGGGCCCTCTTCTTTCGGCTTCAGATCGGCATCGCTGGCGCCCAAGTCTTTGGCCAGGTTGCTGCAGGCGGTGGTGACCTCGGCCTCCAGGTCTGCGCCGATCTTTTGTAGATCCGCGCCGGCCGCGAGCGCGCCCTTCGCCTTGCCCTCGAGCTCACCCTTGAGACCGAAGTTCGCGCTCATGATGGCGCTAGCATCCGAGATGCTCGCCGGGCACCCGCCAGGAACGCCGGGGACCGCCGGAGCGCTGGGGACGCCCTTCATGCCGCAGTCAACAATCATGGGAAAAGCTAGAATCAAGCCGGCACCAAGCCAAGCTCTCGACGTCTTGCGAGCGAACATAGTTACTCTCCTCCTCGGGCACCCTGAATTAAGGGCCACGATATCGGCCTGGAAGCTAACCCGGTCGGGCACGCTTGAAAACTCCCCCCACCCGTTTATGCCGGGAGGCCGGAATTGTTTCGCGTTTGCTTCAGCGCCGGGCGCGTGGCGCACGCGCGGCCGGCCGCTCGGGAGCTTGCGGCGGAGTGTCCGAGGTACTGCCCAGAAATGGCAACTCGATTTGCTCGGGATTGAGCGATTTTCTCGGTGCTTTTTGGCCTGCGCGTGCCAAAAACTCATCCTCGCGAGCCATGTCGGCTTCGACCACTTCTTCGTTGTCGAACGCGAAGGCGAGCGCGTCGAACACCTTGGCCGGCCCGAGCTGCGGGTAGCGTTTCAGCAGCCGCTCGATGCTGGCGCCATTGCGATAGAAGGCCCACAGCCGGCGCACGGGCACGCGTGACCCGAGCACGTAGGGGCTACCGCCCAGCACGTTCGGATCGGATCGCACGTGGGGATGCGGCACTAAAACGATGGGTAAGGTCAGGACGGCCTCCTCAGCTGAGTGCTAACTCCGGAGCGCCCGCGCGCAAAGCCTCAATGCGGAGATTCGAGCGCTTCGCGGTGTTCGGCGAACGTCCGGCTGAAGGTATGGCGACCTCCACCCTTGGCGACGAAGTACAAGAAATCACTTTGGGCGGGGGCAAGCACCGCAACAATCGAAGCTTCACCCGGGTTGGCGATCGGGCCGGGGGGCAGTCCCGCGTGCCGATAGGTGTTGTAGGGGTTGGCCGTGTCGCGCAAGAGGGCCGGCGTGACGCTGCCGTGAAAGCCAGCGCAGCTCGGGATCTCGGCGCCAGCCACGACGCAGCCGTAGCTCGCCGTCGGATCGGACTGGAGCATGCGCGCGGGACGAAACTCGGGATCGCGCAGGCGATTGAAAAACACGCTCGCGATCAGCGGTCGCTCCTCGGAAGTCTGGGCTTCCTTCTCGATCATCGAGGCCAAGGTGAGCACGTCGCGCTCGCGAAAGCCGAAGTCACGCGCCAATTGTTCGAGCCGTCCCGGGTGCTCGACGATCAGCTTCTGCACGCGTTTTTTGGCTTCCGTGGCCAGCACGCGCACGACCTCGCGGGCATCACTGTCGACTAGCAGCCCGTAGCTTGCCGGAAAAAGGTAGCCCTCGGCGCTGCTGCCCTCGATGCCCAGCTGTCTCAGCAGCGCGGGGTCGGCGATGGCGCGCCGAAACGCGTTCAGCGAGCACACTTCGGCCCGCTCCAAGCGTTGCCCGACCTGCAATGCGTGAAACCCCTCCGGAAACGTGACGTGCCCCGCGGAGCGTCCAGAGCTCCGCGCGAGCCGCTGCGCGAGCTCCCGCGGCGACGACGCGTCATTGAGCAAGTGTTCGCCCGGAGCGAGCTCGAAGCCGGGCTGCAAGAGCGCGAGGTAGGCGCGAAATAGGCGCGGACTCTGCAGGGCGCCACGCGCCGCGAGCAGCTCGCTCAGCTCGGCCCGCGTCACGTGCTCGCTCAGCTGGACCACGAACGAATGGCCGGAGCCCGGCCCGGATACGACCGACCAGATCCAAAGCGGAGACAGGCAGAGCGCGAGCCCGGCGACCAGGACCGCCACTACCCCCCCCAACGCGCGCAGCGGAGCGACGCGGGGCACCGGGGTCATGTGGTGAGTCGGGGTCATCAGCGGCGCGTTGGCAGCGCGTCGCCGTTTGCGCTTGCGCTTGGAGGGCGTGCTGCTGGGCGGCACGCTGCTCGTGCGAGCCGGCGGAGTCGGCGGGGTGCTGCTCGTGGGCGCGGGACGCTGCGACTTCCGCCGCCGTGATTTGCTCACGAGTCGTCCTGTTCCTCGAGCTCGTCGTCCGAGTCGTGGCGCTCGTCTCGGCCAGCGCTGCCACGCTCGCGTTCGGCGGCGTTGGCCGAAAGCTCGTGTTCCTCGGGGTCACGCGGCGCGCGCTGGCCGTCCAGCCAGCTTTGCAGCAGTACGGCGGCCGCGGCGCTGTCGACGCGCTCGCGGGCCTCGCGGCTGTTCGTGCCCTGCTCGCGCAACCGAGCGTGGGCCTCGACCGTCGACAGCCACTCGTCCACGAGCTCCACCCGGGCCTGGGTTCGCTTCGCGAGCTGCTCGGCAAAGCGCCGAGCGCGGCCGGCGGCCAAGCCCTCTTTTCCGTTCAATTGCCGCGGCAGGCCGATCACGAACAGCGTGATGCCCTCGGCCACGGCCAGACGTGCCAGCTCCGCCACGACCCGACGCTGGTCGCGCCCGTCCAGATACTGGCGCGGGTGGGCCATCAGGCCGAGCTCGTCAGCGACGGCTAGGCCGACACGGACTTTTCCGAGGTCCACGGCTGCAGCCCGCATACCCGGCGTGTTTAGCATTGGAACCCGCTCATCGGCGAAAAACGGTACGCGAGCTTGACCCGACCGGCCCATCCGAGCATAAGCGCGGTCGGCCGCGGCGCGCCCCGCCCGGTCCTTCAGGATCTGAAAGTCATGCAATTTCGCGCCGTCAAGGGGACGAACGACATCCTCCCCGACGAGGTCAGACGCTGGCAACGCGTCGAGCAAACCTTCCGCACGGCGATGGCCCTGGGCGGTTTCTCCGAGGTGCGAACGCCGATCCTCGAGCACAAGAACCTGTTCGTCCGTTCCACGGGCGAGACGTCGGAAATCGTCGAAAAGCAAATGTTCGAGCTGGAGCGCGGCGGCGACACCTACGTGCTGCGCCCCGAGGGCACGCCGGGTGCGGCGCGCGCCTATTTGACGAACAGCGTGCAGGCTCAAGAGCCGGTGTCCCGCTGGTACTACATCGGCGCAATGTTTCGGGCCGAGCAACCGCAGCGCGGTCGCTACCGTCAATTTCACCAGGCGGGCTGCGAGCTGTACGGCGATGCGAGCCCGGCCTGCGACGCCGAGCTGCTCGACCTGTTGTTCGGCTTTTTGAGCCGGCTGGGCATCAGCGACGTCACGATCGCCGTCAACTCGATCGGTGGCTTGGAAAGCCGAGCGGCTTACCGCAACGCGCTCACCGAGCACCTGCGTCCACGCGCGGAGTCCCTGAGTGATCACGCCAAGAAGCGCCTCGAGGACAACCCACTGCGCATCCTGGATTCCAAAGATCCACGCGACAAAGCCGCGGTCGCAGACGCCCCGTCGATTTTGGACGCGCTGACCGACGAGGACCGCGAACACTGGCAAGCCGTGCTACGCGGGCTCGACGCGCTCGGAACGCCCTACCAGGTCACGCCGGGCTTGGTGCGCGGGCTCGATTACTACACGCGCACGGTGTTCGAAATTCAGTCGACCATGGGCAGCTTGGGCTCACAAAACACGCTGATCGCCGGCGGGCGCTACGACAACATGCTGAAGAGCTTGGGCGGCCCGCAAATTCCCGCCATTGGTTGCGGCATGGGGCTCGAGCGCATTTTGCTCGCGCTCGGCGAAGAAGCGATCGCAAAAGCGGCGCCCTGCTTCATCGCGCCGCTGGGCGAGAAGGCCACGCTGTCGGCGTTGAAGCTGACGCGTGAGCTGCGAGAGCAAGGGGTCGTCACCGTGCTCGATGGCCGCGGAAATTCCATGAAGAGCATGCTGCGTCGTGCCGATGGCCTCGGCGCGCGCGTGTGCGTCGTGATCGGCGAGTCCGAGGTCGAGCAAGACCAGGTGCAGCTCAAGGATCTAGCCGCCCACACCCAGGAACAGATCCCGCGCGCCGAGGCCGTCGCGCGTATCGTTTCGACGTTTGCCGCTGCGCCGACATCGGGGAGCCACCGTTGAGGGTCAGCCGGCTCGCCGCGCGGCTGCTCGCGCCCACCTTGCTCGTGTGTTCCCTCGGCCTGGCACGCTCGGCTTCCGCGCAGATGCCCGGCGGCGGTGGTATGGGCATGCCCGGGGGCGGCATGGGCATGCCCGGCGGCAACATGGGTGGTGGCGCGCCCCCGGGGCAGGCCAAAAAGAAGAAAGCCGCTCCCCCACCCGGCACGCCCGAAATGCACGCGGCTTCGGGCGCCGATGACTCGCTGACCCCGCCCGGCAGTGAGCCCACTCTGCCGGAAGAGCCGCTCAAGCTCACCCAGCCCACGTTCGATGCCATCGGCTCCGACGTTCAGCCGGGCGAAGCGGAGGTCGGCCGCGCCAACGCCACGACGTACAAGTTCTACGGGCCTTACTACCAAGAGAACAGCGGCAAATATCAGTTCCGGCTGGCCTTCCCAGTTTGGGCCGAGCGCCAAATGCCGTCACGCACGAAGCCGGACGTGACCGACCGCGCTTCGCTCTTCGCCGGGCTCTATTACAACCGCCGCAGCGCCGAGCACGCGGACGACATCCTATTTCCGCTGGTCTGGAACCTGCGTGACAAGCTCACGCACACGCGCACCACGATCGTCGGCCCGCTCGTCAACCGCAGCGCGCCGGGTGAGCACGACAATTGGCTCGCTCCGTTGTACTTCACCGGTAGCCGCAAGACCGGCGGCTATGCGCTGATCCCGCCGCTGCTGACGTACACGACCCACGACGACCAAGGCGGCTTCAACCTGGTTGGGCCGATGTTCTGCTCTTGGAAGGGTGGCTCGCACTGCGATGCGCGCACGGCCCAGGACATCGATTTCGGGGTCGCCCCGTTCTACTTCTACGGGCAAAACCTCAAGACCAAGTACGAGATCATCCCGCCCCTGCTCCACTACTACCGGTACAACGACCGGGATCTGTCGTGGACCAACCTGTGGGGCCCGTACTATCGCCGCCACACGCAGAAGCGGGACATCTTCCACCTGTTCCCGCTCTACTACAGCCTGGCCGGCAAGGACGAGCGGCACACCACGCTGCTGCCGTTCTTCCACTACGGGTACAAGGGCAATTCCTGGCTCTTGGCGACGCCGCTGTTCCTAGCAGCGCACGGCGAAAACGGCTCGAGCACCTTCGCGACCTATCTGTACGCGCGCCACCGCGGTCGCACCGAGCTCGACATGGTCACGCCCCTGTATTGGGCGTATCGCGATCCGGACATCGGCCTGAACCGGAAGATCCTGTTTCCGTTCCTGTATTCGAGCACGAGTCCGCGCGAATCCAACCAGGCCTTCTTCCCGTTCTGGGCTCACTTCGAGCGCTACGGGATCAGCGAAAGCACCTGGATCACCCCGTTCTTCAATCACAAAACCGATCTGCGCGGCTGGTCGACCAACCTTTACCCGTTCCTGTACGTGGGTCGAAGCTCGCTCGACACGCACTTCGTCGTAGCGCCCTTCTTGTGGGACTTCGCCACGCCGAAATCTCGAACGACCGTGGCCTTCCCGATCTTTTGGCGCTTCAGCGACGAGAAGGAAGTCACGCAGCTGGTCGGCAACGTCTACTATCACGAGACAAAACTGCGCAGCGGCGGCCTAGATTGGGAAGTGCACATTTTCCCAGCCTTCTCGTACGGCGAATCGCCCGACGGTCACTGGTGGAACGTGCTCTACGGCCTAGCCGGCTACTCGCGCAAGGGCACGGCGACGACGCTGCGCACGCTCTGGATCCCCACGAAACTGAGCGAATAGAGTCCGTCCACCACCCGTAAACGTGCCCGTGCCCGTGCCCGCTCTCTTCTCCCTTCGCTAGCCGCGGCCTGAACATCGGCGCCTAGCGAGCTGCGCTGCTGGATCTCGAACGCCCCCTCTCACCAGCAACGCGGACGGCTCCCTGAGGGCCGCCGAGATCGCAGAGATTGCCGAGATCGCAGAGGGAGAGGAGAGATTTGGGGGTTCGCTGATCGAGCCGCGTTGAATCTTTGTCCACGCCGGAGCTCCCCATGAGCCGGAGCTCCCCATGAGCCGGAGCTCCCCATGAGCCGGAGCACTCCCCAGTGAGCCGGAATCTCTGTTCACGATTCCCAGCCGTTCTCGTCGTTGAAGTATCGAGGACCGACCGAACGCGCTAACCCCCAAATTTCATCGACCGCTTCGGTGACTCGCGGGTTGCTGAGTCGCTCCGAGGTCTCGGCGGTCTCGGCGATCTCGGCGATCTCGGCGGCCCTCTCGAAGTCGTTCAACGGTGTCGTGGCCGGTGTCGTGGCCCAGTTTTTCGAGCAGGGCACGGGCGCGTTTACGGGGAGATCTGACTCAGGGACAGGGGCTGGTGTCTCACGGCTCCGCCCACGCGGCGCGGGTGCTACGATTTATGGCATGAGAGCCAAAGTTGCGGTGCTCGGAGCGTCTGGGTTCGCGGGCGCGGAGCTGCTTCGGCGCTTGCTCGATCACCCGCAGCTGGAGGTGGTTCGGGTATGCGCCAACGATCACGTGGGTGAGCTGGTCGCGCGCGCGCACCCGCACCTGGAGGGGCTGACCCAGCTCCGTTTCGAAAATCCGCCTCCGGCAGAGGCGGCGCGCGGCGTGGACGCAGTGCTCATGGGTTTGCCGCATGGCGCGAGCTGCGAAGTGGTCGCCGCAGTGGCCGGCTCGGACACGCGCATCGTCGACATGTCGGGTGCGTTTCGCGTCAAGAATCCGGCGAGCTACGCGCACTACTACGGGTCAGCGCATCCGCGGCCGGAGTTGCTCGAGCAATTCGTGTACGGGCTGCCCGAGCTGAACCGGGAGCGGATCCAGAGCGCGCGCTGGGTCGCCTCCGCGGGCTGCTTTGCGACCACGATCGAGCTGATGCTGCTGCCGTTCGCGAAAGCCGGGTTACTCCGGGGCTCGGTCCAGGTCGTGGGCATCACCGGCTCGAGCGGTGCCGGCGCGGCGCCCACGGCCACCACGCACCACCCGGTGCGCGCGCACAATCTGCGGACGTACAAGCCGCTCGAGCACCCGCATACCCCGGAAATCGTCGAAACGCTGACGGCGAGCGGTGCGCGCGAGCTATCGCTCGGCTTCGTGCCCGTCTCCGCACCGCTCACGCGCGGCATCTTTGCGACGGCATTTTTCCAGGTTCCCGCCAGCGTGGGCGAAGACGAGCTGCGCGCGTTGCCGGGGCGCACTTATCGAAACGAACGCTGTGTGTTGGTGCCCGAAGCGCGCCTGCCGGAGGTGGTGGCGGTGCTCGGCTCGAACCGCGCCGAGGTCGGCATCGCACTCGGACCGGTGGTGGGCGAGACCCGCGCGGTGACGGTGTTCGGCGCGCTCGACAACTTGGTCAAGGGCGGCGCTGGGCAAGCGCTGCAGAACCTGAACCTGATGCTCGGCCTGGAGGAGCTCAGCGGCCTGTCGACGCCAGGTTTCTTTCCCTAAAACTTGCCCGGCTCGCCCGTCGCGTGACAGAAGAAAGCGAGCTCGAATTCGAGCTCGCTTTCTTCTGTCACGCGGGGTTTCTGAGCTGCGCCTTCACAGCGTGTCGCTGCAGCAACGGAAGCCGGTCTCGGTCCCGTTGTAATACATGTCATGGGCCGTCTGCGCGGCGCGACAGAAGTTACGGCCCGGCTGCCAATACGAGCCCTTCATCGCCGGACGCGCGGGGGTCGTGCGGTCGATGGTCACGAACTCTTCCAGATTCCCGGCTAAATCCGAGACTCCGAACGGGCTGTCGCAGCGCTGGTAGGAGCCGCTCGGGGCGCGCAGATCACGCAGCACCCCGGCGGGGCTCACCACGTCGTCGCGGTCGGCATTGCAGGCCGTCGCGTCGCGCGTGAAGCCGTACGGATAGGGCTGCATGTTCTCCCCTTCGCAGGCGAAATTGTATTCGCTCTCCAGGCACATGCGCTTGCCCAGCTTGCGGCACGTGCGATCGCCGTCGCGCCAGCTGCGGTGATTGGCCGGAAGCGTTTCGCCGCTCTCGGTGAACTCGTGCTTGTCCATACAGAAGCGCATGGCCTTGCGCTCTTTCGAGAGGCAGGTGGACGGTCCGTACTCGGCGCAGCGGAAGTATTCGTACGCGCCTTTGGGGTCGAGGTACTTCTTGCAGTTGAGCCGGACGTTCGGGCAGTACTTGCCCTCGACCAACGCCATGCCCTCACTGCAAGCGGTGGGCTCTTCCTTCACGGGGCGAGCCGGCGCGCGGCTCACGGCAACCATCGCCTCGGTCGCGGCGGGTGAAGCAACGAGGGTCTCGTCGTCGACGACCACGCGCGGGCGCTGCACCGGGTCGGGCTCCGCCTTGCGGCAAGCGCTGGCAGCGGCCACGAGACCGAGCGCTGTTCCGATGAGCCCAAGGCACCGCATGAGGTCCTGGACTTTTCGGTGACTAACCGATGCGGTCAAGAGCAATTGACTGGCCAGACGGCCGGTAACCTTGATCCTTAGCGGAGCAAGCGCTGCTTGGTTCAATCATTCCAGACAATTACAACGCAGATTCGAAGCAAATCTTTAGCTGGCGGAAGCCGTCGAACAGCAGCGCGTACCGACCTGAATGTCCTTGTAATAGTCGTCGTGCGCGGTCGTCGCCGGGCGGCAGCGGTTGCGCGCGGCCATCCACCAGCCGCCCTTCAACGCGTTTCGGAACGGGTCGATGTGCTCTTTGCCTTCGCGCAGGACGGACTCGTCCATGTTTCCCGCCATGCCGTACACACCGAAGGGGCTCACGCACTCGGGGCGGGCGTCGGCGCGCTCGCGGCGATCGGCCAGGATCTGTCGGTGCGGATTGCTTTCGTACAGGTCGTCGCGATCCTGATTGCACTTGGGCGCGCGCGCAAACCCGTACGGATAAGGGCGCATCTCCTCCCCCTCACAGGCGAAGGTCCATTCGTTCTCCGTGCACAGCCGCTTGCCGAGGCTGGTGCATAGGGCGTTCGACTTCTTGAAGCTCTGATAGTTGAGCGGCAAGTCCTCCCCCGGCGCCGTGTACTCATAGCGGTCGATGCAGTAGCGAAGCTTGACCCGCGTTCCAATGCAGCGCGAAGGACTACGAAACTCACCGCACCGAGCAAACGGCTGTTTCTCGTCGTCGAGCCAGCGGGCGCAGGATTGAAAGACGTCGGTGCAGTAGTCGCCTTCGACGAGCACCATGTCGCGCGGGCACGATGGGTTAGCTTCTGTCGGCGCTGGAACCGGCAAGGGGGTGCCCGCGGGGGCTTGGTCGGTGACCACCGCCGCGCTCGGCACGGGGGCTTTGGTGACTGGCGCCACGCGCTGCATCGCTTCCGCGACGGCGGTCGTTGGCGTCACCCCGTCCGCTTCGAAACCCGAGCGGCGCTCGAGGCGCCGCGAGCTCGCGGCGGCCAGCTGCTCGATGGCCCCACCGAAGGTGAGCTGCGCCAGCAGCGCCGCGAGGATGGCCGCCAACGATTTGCGGATCATGGCTTGGTGTGTGCGGCGATGGTCGCGCCGCTGCGCCGAAAATCGCAAGCTTTTGGCGTTTCCCCGCGCTTTTCGAGCGCCGATGAAGCGGCCATACGTATTGGTTTATTGAAGCATGAAAGCAGGCGCTCGGCCGCTCATTCACGCACGACTACACCGGTGCCCTCGCCCATGTCCGCACCGACATTGATACCGTGCCAGCCCTTGGGCACGGGCGGATCGGTCCACTGAAACACATAGCGTGCGTCGATGGGCGCGAGGTTGATGCAGCCGTGGCTGCGCGCGATGCCGAACACGTCGTGCCAGTACGCGCCGTGCAGCGCGAAGCCAGCGGCGAAATATTGAATCCAGGGCACATCTCGCAGCTCGAAGTCCGAGGAGCCGCGGCGCATGGTGATCCCGTACTCCGGATCGCGACCCTTGTTGATGTTGGAAAGCCGCCGCTTGTCTTCGTCGTTCAATGACTTGCCGCCGGCCTCGGCCTTCTTCAGGCGCTCGGTGGTCTCCGCCGCGTTGGCGCTCAACTTGGCGCCGTGACCGCGGGAACCTCCCGAGACGCTTGAATTCTCTTCGGAATCCATGGCGGCTGCGATGTGCTTGCTCTGCAGCCGGAAGGTCCCGCGCAGAGTAGAGAGCGTTTCCTTCGGATCGCCCAGCTTGTCGCGACCGGTGGAGACCATCGTCGCGTAGACTGGCTTCTTTCCTTCGTACAGCACCAGCACCTGGGCGGTGATCGAGACGTCGATCCATTTTTCGCCCTTTTCGGCGAAGTCAGGCCAAATCGCGGGCTTCTCCACCACGCCCAGATCCTCGGCTCGCAGCCAGACCGTCTTGTCGCGCGCGGTCTGATAGAAACGTGCGCCGGCCTTCATGCGCACATTACCGCTGAGCGGCACCACGGCCCGACGCGGGATGGGATCGGAGGCTTTCACCTCGTCCCGACCCTTGATCAACTTATAGGTCGTGACCTCGGTCTTGTTCACCCAAGCGAACGGCAGCGGCATCTTGTCGCTGAGCTCCAGCCCGTGGAACGGAGAGGCCGAGTCCGGCTTGAGCTTGCTGATCGGCAGCAAGCGCATGTCGACACTGACCGCGAAATGCCGGTGCACCCCTTCGTCTTCGGTATCGAAGGCATCGATGAACGACAGCCCGGTCTTGCGCCGCACGCGGTCGGCGAAATACGCGTACTCGGGCACGGCATAGCCGGAAACATTGGGGATCTTGCGCCCGCCCACCAGCCAAAACGGGATCGGCTGGTTCGCGCTTTGCCCGCCAAATAGCTCGATTTCGCTGAGCTCGGACGAGGGTTTGAAGCCGGGCTTCGGTTTCAGAGAAGGCACCGCCACTCCGCGTGCGTCGAGCGGCACGTCGTTCGCACCCGGGACCACTTGCTGCACCTCTTTGCGGTTCTGTTCGAACCAACTCAGGTGCTCGTCCAACTTGAACTCGCTCTTCAGCTGCTCTTGGCGAGTCGGCACCCGCAGATACTGCGGCGCGGTCGCACGCACGAAGCCGTAGCGATACGGCATCGGCTTATCGAGCTCCGGCCGCCGGCTGGCAGCGCGCACGAGCGGAGCTTCGAGATCAGTCGTGGCATCGTCGGTACACACGTAACCCATCGGGAAGACGCGAAACCATTCACCCTTGCAGCCCTTGCCGCGGGTTGGCTCGGGCTCTCGCTCCACGACGCCTCCCAGCCGAATGTAACCGAGCCGTCGCGAGCCCGTGTCGGCGAGCTTGTAGACCGTGGTTGCGATCGTCGTGGCAGCCAGCTTTGGCGCGTCCGTCGGTGCCTGCGTATCGAGCTCCCCGTGATCGACCGACGACGGCGCGGCCGACGCCGCAAGCACAGCGCTCGGCGCGGCCGAGGCGCTCGCCGCGGGCAGGGCGCCGTTCGCGTTCGACTTGCAGCTGGGCCCGAGCAAGCACAGCGCCGAGCACGACGTGATCCAGAGATTTACCCGCAGCAGCGCGTTCACGCGGGGGTTTTAGGGCAAAAATCCGCGCCACGCAAAGCCTGGCGCAGCGGCAATGCTCAGCCCGGCGGAGCTTTGTCGGCAGACCCGAATTCAACGCCCTGTGCGCCCTCCGGCAAGGGCGGCAGCGTGTTCGGATCGGTGCCCGCGCCGACCCAGTACACCTCGGGCACCGGGTAATAGGTGCTGGTGTACGAACGAAAATGGCGCTGGCCGTCGGGATAGGTCGTGCGCACGGTGCTCACCACGTCGTAGCCCCGGATCCCTTTCTGGTGGCGCTTGCTTTGGTTGGGCTCGAAGCCGGGCTCGACCACGACCCGGCGCACGAAGTCGTGCTTCTCTTTGACCTGATAGAAATGCTCGACTTTGCCGGGCGCGTCGCGACCGAGCAGCTCGACGCGCAGGGTGGTCGGGGTGGGCAAGAAGGCGTGCACGATCAGCGTGGTGTCGTAGGGGTTCTTCAATTTCAGATCGAGCTCGCCGTCGATCACCGTGGCGTCGAGGCCGAGCGGTGCGTAACCGCTCGGTCGACTGTGGCTGCGCCGTTGCAGGACCTCGAAGCCCCCGTAGACCGCGGCCGCGTGCAGGGTGCTGGCGACCTGGCACACGCCGCCGCCCACGCCGGGCTCGAGCTCGTCGGCCACGATCTGCGGCGCCTCGGTAAAACCGCGTTCCAGCGTGCGCGGCCCGACTGCGCGATTGAAGCTGAACGTTTCCCCGGGGCCAATCACCCGACCGTTCAAGTACCGCGCCGCAGTCGCGATGTTGATCGCGCGCGGGCCAGCGTGGTGCGTGAAATCGGTCTCGAAGCTCGAAAGCACGCGCGACACATCGACCGCGTGCAGCATGTCACGGGTCACGTCCGCCGCGATCGCCCGAGTGGCGAGCGCGACGAACGCGCCGTCGTCGCGTTCGCCTCCGGCGACCCGCAGCACGGACGCGGCCAAGTCGAGCTCGCGACCGGGCACATCCACCAGGCGTGCGTGCGCTCGCAAATCGAGCCGCGCGTCGACTGGCTCACGGTGCACGCTGGCGGCGAAGGCAGCCAGCCGTTCCGCCGCGCGCTCGGCATCGAAGCGAAACACTAATGGCACGTCGGGGATCTCCGGGCTCGGGGCGATGCGACGGCGAAGCTCGCCGATCAGGCTGGTTCGCTGCGCCAAGCGCGCCGCGCGCGCCGTACGAGCCACATCCAAGCTCAAACCCAGCTCACCGAACGTGGCATCGCCGGCCCAGTCATCAGTCACCAGCGTCATGCGCCTGGCCGCGATGGCAGGTTCGCGCCGCGTGAGCCATTCCTCGAGCGCGTCGCCTGGCGGCGGGACTTGCTCCCCCACCAAAATTCCCCAGTCTCGCTCGAGCCAAGCCTGCGCCTGCGGATAGGCTCCGAACGCGGCCGCAGCCAGCAGGCCACCGCCAAGGAACGCGCTCCAGACTCGCACCCGCTCAGGTTACCGCCGAGCGGCCGCTCGGGCCAAACCCGCGCCCAGCGTGCTTGACTCAGGCGCGGCCCGGCGCCAAATCTGCGCTCCGTCAGCCATGCAAATTACCGTCAACGGCGACTTCCACGAGATCCCCCCGGGCACCACCGTGCGCGGCCTGGTCGAAACGCTGGGGCTGACCGAAGGTCCGGTCGCCGTGGAACGGAACCGCGAAGTCGTGCCCCGCGCCGAGCATCCCAGCACCGAGCTTCAGCCGGGCGACGTGCTGGAGATCGTGCACTTCGTCGGCGGCGGCTGAGCCCTGGGCTAGCTCCGGCGGTGCGCCTTGGCCACTTCGACGTAGCGCGCCGCGAGCAAGCGGCCCTGTTGCCACTCGCTCTCGCTGAGATCACGTAGGACTTTGCCCGGTGTACCCACGACCAACGTCCGCGGCGGCACCTTGGTGCCCGCAGTGACCAGCGCGCCTGCCGCAATCATGGCTTCGGCGCCGATTTCGCAATTGTCGAGCAGGATCGCGCCCATGCCGATCAAGGCGCCGTCACCGATGAGCGCGCCATGGATCACCACGTTGTGGCCGACCGTCACCTCTTCACCGATCACGGTGTTCGAAATCCCAGACGACATGTGCAGCATGCTCAGATCTTGAATGTTCGAACGCGCGCCGACGCGGATCGAACCGACATCGCCGCGCAGCACGCTGCCGTACCAAATGCTGACGTCTTCGCCCAGCTCCACGTCACCGATCACGCGCGCGGTGTCTGCGACGAACACGCCCTCCGCGACCTTCGGCCAAGTGCCCTGGAAAGCGCGAAAGATGTCGACCATCACGGCCCCGCGACCACGGGCAGGGCACGCCGTGCGGCTGCCGCTGGCGCCGGGTTGGAGCGAGCCACGCTGGGCGCGAGCACGAAGCCGGGCTCGACGTCGCCGCGCAGAGAATTGTTGTACGCCTCGCGGATGCGCACGGGCACCATTTGCCCGATCGCATCGGCCCCGCACTCGAAGTGCACGATTTCGTTGCGTTCGCTGCGACCCATGAAGTCTCCGTTCTTGCCGCGACGTTCGACGAGCACGACTTCGGTCGTGCCGACCAGGCTGTGCAAATGCTCGGAGCGGTGGCGATCGGTGAGCTCGAAGATCTGCTCCAAGCGCGCGCTCTTTTCCGCCTCGGGCACGTCATCGTCCAGCTTGAGCGCGGGCGTGTTGGGGCGCTCGGAGTACGTGAAGCCGAAGAAGCCCGTGAACTTGACGCGCTCGGCAAGCGCTAGCGTGGCCGCGAAATCCTCGCGCGTCTCGCCCGGGAAGCCCACGATCACGTCGGTCGAGAAGGTCACGCCCGGCACGGCGTTGCGCAGCGCGTCCAAGCGTTCGACGTACTCGTCCACCGTGTAGCGGCGCAGCATGCGCTTGAGCACTCGATCACTGCCCGATTGCACGGGCATGTGCACGTGCCGCGCGAGCGCCGGTAAATCACGGTGCGCCAAGATCAACGACCAGGTGAGGTGGCGCGGGTGGGGGCTCGTGTAGCGCAGCCGCGCGAGCTCCGGGATTTCCGCGCAAATTGCCCGTAAAAGCGCAGGAAATTCGCTCTCGTCTTCTAGCGCGACGGCCCTCAGGGTGTGCTCGAAATGCGTCTCCCCTGCCCCCGGCGCAACGGGCAACGCCCCCGCCGGATCGCGGTAGCTGTTCACGGTTTGACCGAGCAGCGTGACCTCGCGCACCCCGGCATCGACCAGCAGCCGGATCTCGTTCAAAATTTCGCGCGCGCTACGATAGCGCTCGGGACCGCGGGTGTACGGCACGACGCAATAGGTACAGCGCTCGTCGCAACCTTTCATGATGGTCACGAACGCCGTGGCACCGGTGCGTCCTGGCTCCGCTTGCGCGTTCAGGAAGCGCGGCGCGTCCAAATCGAACACGGTGCGGATGCGCGGCGGTGCGCCGAGCTCGACCTCGGCCAAGATACTCGGCAGCTCGCCGATGTTGTCCGGGCCGAGCATGAAATCGATCTGCGGCATGCGCTTGGCCAAGCGCTCGCCCTCTTGCTGCGCCATGCAGCCGGCAACGCCGATCACCAGGCCCGGCCGATCGCGCTTGAGCATGCCGATGCGGCCGACCTCGCTGCGTAACTTTTGCTCGGCCTTCTCGCGGATACTGCAGGTGTTGAGCAGCACCAGATCGGCATGGGCCGGCTCAGCGACCTCGGTATAGCCGATGCCGCGCAGGACCTCGCCGATTCGATCCGAATCGTGCTGGTTCATTTGGCAGCCAAAAGTGACGAGGGTGTAGGCGGGCATGGCGAAAATTGCGGGAGATCCCGGCGGGCCGGCAGGCTAGCACGCTATGGCAGACTGGCACCTACAGCGGCTGCAGCGTGCTTTTTTGGGCCGCTGCGGAAACGGCTTGTTTCCCGGAGGCCGCCCCCGCTGCTAAACCAAGGGCAGCATGAGCCGAGGTGCTGCACGATGATCCCGAATTTCAAGACCCTGGTCGAGCTGTGGGAGCAGAGCACCGAGCGCCATGGCCCACGCGAGTTGTTCGGCACCAAGAGCAACGGCGCCTGGCATTGGATCACCTACGGCGAGTTCAAGCTCGAAGTCGACGCTTTGCGCGCGGGGCTCGCGACGCTTGGCATTGGCCCGGGCGATCGCGTCGCATTGATCGCCGGCAACCGGGTGGAATGGGCCGCTGCCGCATACGCCACGTTCGGCTTGGGCGCGACCTTCGTGCCCATGTACGAAGCGCAGCCCGCCGAAGACTGGGTCTACATCTTGAACGACTGCGAGGCCAAGATCGTGCTCGGCTCGAGCGACGAAGTGTTCGGCAAGATCACCTCGATTCAAGATCGGGTGCCCAGCGTTTTGCACATGATCGGCATGGATTTGCCCGAGGGCGACCCTCGTTCGTACAAACGGCTGCTCGCGGCCGGCAGGGCGCAGCCGCAGCCCGTGCAGCACCCGCAGCCCGATCACGACGCCTGTTTCATCTACACCTCGGGCACCACGGGCGCGCCGAAGGGCGTCGTGCTCACGCACTGGAACATCGCCAGCAACGTGATCGCAGCCGGAGAGCTGTTCCCGCTTCGTCCCAGCGATCGCTCGTTGGCCTTCCTGCCCTGGGCGCACGCATTCGGCCAAACCGCCGAGCTGCACATGCTGTTCAGCGTCGGCTGCTCACTCGGCCTGAATGACGAAATTCCGAATCTGCTGCCCAACTTGGCCGAGGTGAAGCCGACCATTCTGATCGCCGTCCCGCGCATCTTCAATCGCATCTACGACGGCGTGAACAAGCAGATGAGCGAACGACCGAAGCTGATTCAGCAGCTGTTTTCAGCGGGGATCAAGGCGGCGACCAAGAAAAAGCAGGGCTCGCCCCTGACCTTGGGCGAAGGGCTCGCGCTGGCCGCGGCCGACAAATTGATCTTCTCCAAAGTGCGCGGCCGCTTCGGTGGCCGCCTGCGCTTCTCGGTCAGCGGCAGCGCCGCGCTGGCGCGCGAAGTCGCCGAGTTCGTCGATGCGCTGGGCATTGCCGTGTACGAAGGTTACGGCATGACCGAAGCCAGCCCCGTGGTGACCGCGAATTGCCCGGACGCGACGCGCATCGGTACGGTGGGCAAGGCCCTGCCCCGCGTGCGCGTCGAGATCGATCGTGCGGCCACGGGCGACGAGAAGAACGGCGAGATCATCGTGTACGGCGACAACGTCATGCGCGGCTACCACCACCACGAAGAAGAGCAGCGTCAAGTGCTGATGCCCGACGGCGGGCTGCGCACGGGCGACATGGGGTTCCTCGACGACGACGGCTATCTGCACATCACGGGCCGCATCAAAGAGCAGTACAAGCTCGAGAACGGCAAGTTCGTGGTGCCCTCGCCGCTGGAAGAGGAGTTGAAGCTCTCGCCGTACATCCTGAACACGATGCTGTTCGGCCTGAACCGCCCACACAACGTGGCCCTGGTCGTGATCGACGAAGCCGCAGTAGCCAAGTGGGCTCGCGAAAAAGGCATCGAGCTCAAGGACCCGACCAGCGATCCCGCGGTGAAAGAGCTGATCGGCAAAGAGCTCGAGGCGCGGGCCCAGAACTTCCGCGGCTACGAAAAGCCCAAGGCATTCGTACTGATCCGCGAAGACTTCACGATCGAAAATGGCCTGCTCACGCCCTCGCTCAAGGTGCGTCGGAACCTGGTACTCGCTCGTTACCAGCCAAACCTCGAAGCGTTGTACAGCCAGCGAACGTAGTCCCCCGCTTGACGATCTCGGGGTCGCGTGTCAGGTTCCTCCTCGCCGGGTGTAGCCTCGCTGCGCCCTGCCCAAACGAAGAGTGACCCGATGAGCTGCCGCAATACCACCCCGCATGCCATGGCCCACGTTCACGTGCGCCCGAGCATCGTTCGCGCGGCAGCGCGGCAGCCGAGCAGCAGCTAGAGCTCTTCTCTAGCTCCCTCGCCGGCAGTTGCCGCGGCGCCGCAAGGTCCCGCGGCTTTTTTGCATTTGATCGCCATTTTCCAGAGGTTTTCTCGTGTCCGCATCTCACGCTCACGCACCCACCGCCAAAGCCCAGCTGTTTCGCGAGCTCGTGTCTCTGGCTTGGCCGATCACGGTTTCGACGCTGTCCTTCACGGTGATGACGGTCGTCGACACCGCGTTCGTCGGCCGGCTCGGTCCGGCGTCGCTCGCCGGCGTGGGGCTCGGTGGCATCGCGCTCTTTACCCTGATCTGTTTCGGCTTCGGGCTGCTGCGCGCAGTCAAGGTGTTGGTCTCGCAAGGCGTCGGCGCCGGCGGGCAAGAGGAAGTACTGCCCTTCCTGGGCGCGGGTCTGTACGCCGCGCTCGCCTTGAGCGCGCTTTCACTCTTGGTCGGCCTCCCGCTCGCGCACTATTTGCCCCATTTTTCCGCCAGTGCCGAGGCAGGGCGCGTGGCCCACACGTACCTGTCGCTGCGCCTGCTGGGCGCACCGATCGTGCTCCTGAGCTGCGCCCTGCGCGAAGCGCGCTACGGCTTCGGTGATTCGCGTTCGCCGATGTACGCCGCGCTGGTCAGCAACGCCTTGCATATCCCGCTCAACTACCTGCTGATCTTCAGCGCGGGTTGGGGCATCGCAGGCGCCGCCTACGCCACGCTCTTCGTGCAGCTGATCGAGCTGGCTTGGATGCTTGCGATCCAAGCCAAATCGGGCCTCGGAATCGCTCGCGCTCGGCTCACGCACGTGCTCGCGGTGTTTCGCATCGGGCTACCGACCGGCAGCGAGTTCTTGCTGGGCGTGGCTGCGTTCTCGGCCTTGGTCTTGCTCATCGCACGCATGGGTGAGGCCGATCTCGCCGCCCACCAGGTCGCGCTGCAGATCCTGCATTTCGCGTTCATGCCCGCGGTGTCCATCGGCGAGGCCGCGTCGGTGCTGGCCGGTCGTGCCGTGGGCGCCAACGACGACGTGAAAGTGCTCGAGGTGGCGAAGAACGCGCTCTGGGTCGCGGGCTTGTATGCCGCCGGCTGCGCGTTGATCTTCGTGCTCGGCGCGGTGCCGCTCATGCGCCTGTTCACCAGCGATCCACACGTGCAAAGCGTGGGCGCGCACTTGCTGTACGTCGCGGCCGGCTTTCAGATCTTCGATGCCGCCAACATCGTGGCACGCGCAGTGCTGCGCGGCACCGGAGACGTGCGCGTGCCGGCGCTGCTCGCGATCTGCTCGGGTTGGTCGTTCGTGCCCGGTCTGACCTGGTTCTGGGGCATTCACCACGGCCTGGGCGCAGTCGGCGGCTGGCTGGCACTGACGGTCGATATCAGCGTCGGCGCACTGCTGTTCTGGTGGCGGCTCAGCCGCAGGCACTGGCTACCGGCAGCGCAGCTGTCACGAAAGCGGCTCGCCCAGAGTGTCGTGTGCGTCGAGCCCGCGCAATGAGCGCGCGGGCTCATGCCTCGCGTCAAGCAGCCAGCCGCTGCGCTGACGCGAGGCACACCCTCAGCGCGAGCTCACTTGGCCGGCGCGGGCGCGGGCTTCGTGGCTGGCGCAGGCGCAGGCTTTGCGGCTGGCGCCGGAGCTGCGGCGGGCTTGGCTGCTGCAGGTTCCGCCTTGGCCGGAGTCGTAGCAACGGGAGCCTTGGCAGCGGTGGGTTTGCTTTCCCCGGCCTTGGGCTCCGGGGGCTTCGACGGCAACAAACCGAGCTGCGCGGCGGCAGCAGCGCCATTCATGAACAGCCAGGCGTTCTTGGTCTTGCCTGCGGCAAACTTATCGACCTGGATGAAGTGTAGCGAGACGGCCTTGCCCGTCTTCTTCATCTTCGCCATATCGCCCGTATTCGTGCCGCTCCAGATGCCGCTCGCGACCACGTAATCACCCGCGGCCCAAACGGTCTTCACCTCCATCTTGGCGTCGGGGAAGGCCTTGAACATCTCATCCATGCCCTTTTGGACTTCCTTCTTGCCCGTGAGATCGGCCGGGGCGCTCTGCTTCGAAAATACGATGTCGTCAGCGGACGCGCCGAGCGCCGCAGCCGAGTCGTGCTTGTTGAAGCCATCGACCTCTTTGCCGAAGGCCAACAGGTTGGCTTTCTCGGCGTCGCTGCCCGATGCAACCTGAACCGGCTTCTCGCTCGCCCAGCCCGCGTCGAGCAGCTTGCGGTGCGGCATCGGCGAAAGGCCGAGTTGGCCTGCCACCGTCGCGCCGTCGTACGCGATGACCTCTTTCGCGACCTTTCCTAGGTCATTCAGCTCGATGCTGTGGGCGGCGAGAAAGCCCACTTTTTTGTGCGTCGGCGGCACCGTTCCCATGGGCGTCACGTAGCTTCCGTCGTTCGTCCCGCGCAGCAGCACGACGGCGAAGATGTTGTTGCCGCTGACCAAGGTCAGCTGGGCTTCGCCGTTGGCATCCGGAAAACCACTCACGAAGCCCTTGGCTCCGGTTTCGGTGATCGCGGTCGGTCCCACCAGAGGCGGCCCCATGTCGAGCATTTCACTCGTGGCGCCTTCAGCCCAGACCCCGCGAAATTTAGTGAAATCCTTGGCGTTGAAGGCGGCCCAACTCTCTTGGTAGGCCTTGATCTTCTGCTCGGCCGTGAGCGGCAACGGCTTGGGCACCTCCTTCTTGGCTTCGACCGAAACCGCCGGCGGAGGCGGCACGGCGGAGGCGGGCGGCGGAGCGAGTGGCGCAACAGCCGGCTCCGGCTCGGCACAGCCAGCCAAGCCGACCAGAAGCAGCGGTAAGCGAGCAGCGAAACATCCCAGATCCCTCATCATGGTCGAACCCCTTACGTGGGCAGTCCGCGCACCGCGCGCGAGAGCGCGCCATTTCTACACCTTTCCAACTAGGCAACAAACTCGGCGGACCTCGCCATAGCCCGAGAACGGCTCAGCGGCCGCTGTCTGACGGGCGAATCTGCGCCAAAAGCCGGCCTATTTCCGGGGCTAGGTGTTCTTGACAAAAACGATGTGCCAATGCATATCGGGAACGTGAAGCTGTCGAACAAGGGCCGCTACGCCGTGCGTGCGTTGTTCGATATCGCCTTTTTCAACGAAGGTAAGCCGACTCAGGTCAAGGACATCGCCGAGCGGCAGCACATCCCGCCTCGCTTCCTCGAGCAGATCTTTCAAGACCTGAAGCGCTCCGGGATTGTCGGCTCCAAGCGCGGGCCGCAGGGCGGCTACAGTTTGTCGCGGCGCCCCGCCGAAATCCGCTTGGGTGACGTGGTGCGCGCGCTCGAAGGCCCGATCAGCCTCGGGGATCGCGAGCTCGGCCCCAAGCGCACCCAGCCCTCCACTGATTCCCGCCGCGTCACCGAGATCGTGTTTCGCGATCTCTCGACGCGAGTCGAAGCCTGCTTCGACGAAGTGACGATCGCCGATGTCTGTACACGAGCCGAAGAACAAGGTCTGAAACGCCCAGGGGCGCAACGGTACGTCTATGTCATCTGAACCCGAACGCTCGCTCCCTCCACTGCCCCGGCACCCCCACATTTACGGGAACGTGCTGGATCTGATCGCGGACACGGCGCTGGTCGAGATCCGAAGGCTCGGTCGTGAGTCGCCGCGCGCGCACGTGTTCGGTAAGCTCGAAGCGCAGAACCCCGGCGGTTCGGTCAAGGACCGCATTTGCCTAGCCATGATCGAGCGGGCCGAGCAAGAGGGCAAGCTCGTGCCGGGCGGCGTGGTCGTGGAGCCAACCAGCGGCAACACGGGCATCGGCCTGGCCTTGGTTTGCGCCAGCCGAGGCTATCGCTGCGTGCTGACCATGCCGGCCAGCATGAGCCTCGAACGCCGCCAATTGCTGCAGTCGTTCGGCGCCCAGCTGGTCCTCACGCCAGCCGAGGAGCAAATGGAAGGCGCGATCGCCAAGGCGCGCGAAATTGCAGCCGAAACCCCGCTGTCGTTCACGCCCCAACAGTTCGAAAACAGCGCCAACCCAGACGTGCACTTCCGGGCCACTTCGCAAGAGATCCTGCACGCCTTGGGCGACGAGCCGGTGCACGCTTTCGTGGCAGCAGTCGGGACCGGGGGCACGATCAGCGGCGTCGGTCGCGCCCTGCGCGAGCGCTTTCCCGAGTGCCTCGTGATCGCCGTCGAGCCCGAGTCCTGCGCCACGATTTCGCGCGGCGAGCGCGGTCCATCGAAGATCCAGGGCATCGCCGCGGGCTTCGTGCCCAAGAACTACCACCCCAGCGCGGTAACGATGGTGCGTACGGTGACGGACGAGCTCGCCTACCAAACCAAGCTCGATCTCGCTCGCCGCGAGGGCCTTTTGGCCGGGATCAGCTCGGGCGCCAATATCGCGGTGGCGCTCGAGGTTGCGCGCGAGCTGGGCGAGGGCAAGAACGTCGTGACCATGCTGTGCGACACGGGTGAACGCTATTTCAGTCTCGATGAGTACTTCAAGTCCTGAGCGTGACGCGCTCCAGCACAAGTCGGCGCTGGTCGTCGGCGTTGGCGGCCTCGGCTGTCCGGCAGCGCTCGCCCTGGCTGAAGCGGGCGTCGGGCGGATCGTGCTGTGCGACGATGACTTGGTCGACAGCAGCAACCTGCATCGGCAGATTTTGTTCGACCAGGCGGACGTGGGCCTAGACAAGCTACTAGCGGCCGAACGTGCCTTGTATCGGGCGGGCGCGCGCCCTTTCAGCATCGAGCTCGTGCCTTCGCGTTTCTTACCGGAAAACGCGCGCAAGCTCGCGCGCTCGGTCGACGTCGTGCTCGAGGGCGCCGATAATTTCGCGACCAAGTTCTTGTGCGCCGATGCCTGCTTCTTGGAACAGCGCCCGGTCGTGCACGGCGCGGCCGTGCGCCTGCATGCCACGGTGCTGTGCGTTGCGGCCCAGGGCGCGCCCTGTTACCGCTGCCTGTTCGAGGATTTGCCGCGCGGCGCCGCTGCGCCGAACTGCGCCGAGGCCGGCGTGCTGGGCCCCGTGGTCGGCTTCGCCGGCGCGCTGATGGCCGATCGCGCGCTGTCGGTGCTGCTGGGAGACGCGAGCGTGTTCGGCACTCTGGTCAGCTTCGACGGCAAGACCGACCGCGCGCGAGAGCTCAGGCTCGCCGCCCGAGCACGCTGCGCGCTGTGCAGCGCGGAACGCAGCATCGAAACCATCACCGACGATCGCTACACGGCTGCCAGCTGCGCAGCCTGATTCACCCGAAAAACAAGGAGACCGATATGGCAACCGTGCGCATCCCCACCCCACTCCGCACCCTCACTGGCGGCGAAGACCAAGTTCAAGCTGCCGGCGACACCGTGAAGGACGTGATTGAAACCTTGGAGAAGAATCACCCGGGCATTCGCGAGCGTCTGCTCGACGACAAGGGCGTCCGCCGCTTCGTGAACATCTACGTCGGCGACGAGGACATTCGCTTCCTCGACGGTCTGGCTACGGTGCTCAAGGCCAGTGACGAAATCAGCATCGTGCCGGCCATCGCGGGCGGCTGAGATGGAGGCTGAGCACCCGCTCACCCGCCAAATTCGCCTGGCAGAGGTCGGAATCGAAGGCCAGGCTCGGCTGTCCCGCGCCACGCTTTGTGTGCGCGGGAGCGACGGCAGCTTGGCAGAGTTCGTGTATCTTCATCGCGCGGGCATCGAACGGCTATCCCTGGAGCCGAACCTGCCCGCTATCCCGTTCGAGCACGCTGCCTTGTTTCGCCACGCCAGCACGCGCCGCCTGGGCGCCGGCGCTTGGCGCGCGCTCGGCCAAATTCGCAACGTCCTCGCCCTTTCTGCGGATCTTCGATGAGCATTCGTCTGACACGTTCGCGGCGCCTGTCTTCCGTGCTCGACGCGGTGGGCAACACGCCGCTCATTCGCCTCGAGAAAGTGGCGGCATCCGCGCCCGGCGTGGAGGTTTACGTCAAGCTCGAGTTCATGAACCCGGGCGGCTCGGTCAAGGATCGCCCGGCCATGCGTATGATGCTGGACGCCATCAAGGACGGTCGGCTGACGCATGACCGCATCTTGATCGACTCGACCAGCGGCAACACCGGCGTCGCCTATTCATTGATGGGCGCAGCGCTCGGCTACCGCGTGCAGTTGGTCATGCCCAGCAACGTGACCAAGGCGCGCAAAGACATCACGCAAGCCTTCGGCACCGAGCTCATCTACAGCGACCCGATGGAAGGCTCGGACGGAGCGATTCGCCAGGTGCGCAAGATCGTGGAACAGGATCCGGACAAGTACTTCTACCCGGACCAGTACTCCAATCCCTCCAATTGGCTGGCTCACTACGACGGCACGGGCGTCGAGATCTTGGATGCGCTCGGCGACCGCATCACGCATTTCTGTGCCGGCCTCGGCACGACCGGCACGATGATGGGCACGACGCGTCGCTTGCACACGCACTCACGGCCGATCCATTGCGTGGCAGTCGAGCCCGATCAGCCGCTACACGGGTTGGAAGGCTTGAAGCACATCGCCTCCAGCATCGTGCCGCCGATTTTCGATCCGACCGTTCCGGACGAAACCATGCCCGTCTCCACCGAAGACGGCTGGGACATGTCGGACCGCGTGGCGCGCGAAGAGGGCCTGCACATCGGGCACTCCACCGGCGCCAACATCTTCGCCGCGGTGAAGCTCGCCGAGCGTATTCACGAAGCAGGCCAAACGGGCTGCGTCGTGACCGTCGCCTGCGATCGCGGCGACCGCTACTTTGCGCCGATGAAATGGGAAAAGCGCTACCTCTGGTAGCCCACGAAGGACACGAATGTCGAACACTCCTTGGATCGAAGGCGGCCTGAAGATCTCCGCCAGCGTGCTGCGCGAGGTGGAGCGTGCGGGCATCGCGGCCTACGCCCGCGACGAAGAAGCGTGCGGTTTCCTGACCGGTCCCGCGAGCGACCCGCTGCTCGCCGATTCCGCCGTCGAGCTGGAGAATCTGGCCAACAAATACCATCAGGTCGATCCGGAAGGGCATCCGCGCACGGGGCGTGAATACTTCAAGATCAACTCGCTCAAGTTCGAGCGCGCGATCACCGAAGGCATCGAAAGCGGGCGCCCGGTCAAGGTTTTCTTCCATTCGCACCTGGATTGCGGGGCATATTTCAGCGCCGAAGACGCGGCCAGCATGACCATGGGCAATACCGGCGGGCCGAGCTACGCGCTCGCCTACCTGGTGACCGCGGTCGATCAGGGTCAGGTCAGCGCGCATCGCCTGTTCATCTGGGATATTGCCCAGAAAGCGTTCGTCGAAGCGCCGTTTTCGAAGCTGGAGTAAGCTAAAACGCGAACCATGATGCGGCGCTTGTTGCTCGGACTGGTACTGGGCAGCAGCGCCTGGTCAGCGCGAGCGACAGCCGATCTGGGCAGTGACGTTCGAACGCTGACCGCCGCGCGCTCGGCGCTTTCGCAGGTCGTACGCTTGAAGCCGCGGCTGCTCGAGCGCGGTGAACGTTTGGCGCTGCCCATCCCACCGGAGCTGCTCAACCCCAAAGATGGCAGCTGCACGACGCTGTCGCTACTCGGGGTCGTCGGCGTTCACTTCGTGGTGCGTTTCAGCGCGACGGATCCGGGCGCACCGAGCACGGCCTTCCCAGAGGCCAGCACCGCTGGCGCGAGTGAGATCACTCGCTGCGGCACCGCAAAACCGGCGCTGTCCGGCGCGTACTTGGAAATGCGCTCGCCTCGCGGCGTGATCGAGATCCTGGTGAGTAATTCGTCCAGCGTGCTGCCGCGCCTGACCGAAGTCTTGCCCGGCCGCGATCCAGGTAGCGAGCTCGCCCTGGGCGATCCCGGGCCACGCCCCGCGCAGCCGCCGCTCGCGGCGCGCCTGTCGCGCTTGACCACGCGCGCCGCGCGCGAAGGCGCCCAGGGCTTCGAGCTGTTTCAATGGCGAGCTGGCGCCGAGGGCAGCGGCGCCGAATCGCTCAACCTGGGCCGCGGCTGCCACCAATTGTCGTTGCTCTCGCCGGTCACGCCCGTCGCTTCCCCGGCCGTCGACTTGGACGCCGAGCTGATCGACGGCGAGAGCGGCACGCGTCTCGCCATCGACCGAGCCGAAGACGCGGACGCTGCGCTGAGTGTGTGCCTGGGCACGCCCGCGCGCGTCGAGCTGCGCTACGTCGGCGCCGCGCCGAACGCGTCCCTGAGTGTGACGCATGCACGCTGGGATTTGCCGGCGGGTGTACCGAGCTCCTGGGGTCACGAAGCGCAAGCGCGACTCGCCAGGCTCGCGCAAAATGCGCACCTCAAGCTGCTGACGGCACCGGTCTACAGTTCGCTCGGTGTTCAAGGCAGGACCGAGTTGCCGCTCGAGGTCGAGCCCGGCGCCTGCTACAGCGCGCTGCTCGTCCCGCTGCGCGGCAGCGTACGCAGTCTGTCACTGTCGGTGCGCGTTCAGGTGCCTGGTGAGGTTCCGCGCGGTTCTGCCGACATCGACGGCAGCGTGGTCTCGTTCTGCACACACGGCGCGCCACTCGCGACGCTCGAGGTCGACGCCCAAGGCGCAGGGCTCGCTTGGCTGTTGTCCGTTTGGCAGAGTGGCCGTTCGCCGCTGGGAGTCGCCTTGCGATGAAGCTCCGCGGACTCGCAGTGTCGTGGCTCAGCGCGTTCGCCGTGTGCGGCGCGGGTTGCACAAAAACGGCCGCCCCGGTCAAGCCAGCGCCCGTAGCGCCAGCCTTCGGCAAAGCCGCCGGCAGACCAAACAGCACGGCTTGGTTTCGCCCCGAACGGGAGAGCGAAATCGTGGCCGTGGAAGCGGGCGTGGCCGGAGATCGCATCGCGACTTTGGTCGATCTACCCGAGGACTCGTGCGCGGTGTTCATCGCGCGCGCCACGGACACGATCGAAGACTTGGATCTGATGGTGTACGGCGAAGACGGCGCCGAGCTCGGGATGGACGAAGGCGCGGACAAAACGCCCGCGGTGCTCGTCTGTCCTCCGCATCCGGCGCGCGTTTACGCCTCGGCACGCATCGCGGCCGGCCACGGCTTGGTTGCCCTGGGCGTCGAGCGCATGCCACCCAAAGATGCCGAGCTCGCAGCCAGCACTTACCACGCTCGCCAGCGTGCCGGTGAGGGCGATGCGCGACTCGCGAATTGGCCAGGCCTGGCCGAACGCATCGCCGAGCATCGCCAGCGCTTGGGCGGCAAGTGGAGTGACGTGCGGCGCGTCGCGGTGCCGCTCGACGCGCGCATCCCCACGCGCGTGAGCGCGAACGTCGAAGAGCGCCGCTGTCTGCACGCGCTGGTCGTGGCCAGCGATGAGCTGTCGCACATCGAGCTCTCGGCGCTCGACCAAAACGGCCACATTTTAGGCCGCGCCGCGAGCTTGGGCCGCGATCGCTCACTGGTCCTGTGCTCCTCCCTAGCGAGCCCGGTCAGCTTCGAGCTGCGCCCGCAGGGCGGCCGTGGCGTCGCGGTGCTGGTGCTTTCGCAAAGCGAGCTCGGCAGTGCCAGCGATTTCGATGACGCTTCGCGCATCGATCGCTACGCGAGCGGCAGCCTGGAAGACGCGCGTCAGAAAAACGCCAAGCGCTTGGAGGGGCTGGGTTACCCCAAAGCAAAGGTGATGAAGACCGGCACCCTTCAACCCGGCCGCTTGGATAGCGCCGCGTTCGCGCTGCCCAAAGGCTGCGCGCGCCTCGACATTCTATCGGCAGCGCCGGTTCGAGACGTATCGGTACGCCTGTGGAGCGCCGACGACTCGCTGATCGCTGAAAGCAACGCGCGCGCAGCGCCGGTGCTGTTCGCCTGCTCTGCGGGCGGCCCGGTGCGGCTCGACACCGAGAGTCTGGCGCGCCCCGGCGAATACAGCGTGGAGCTCAGGATCGAGCCCGAACCTGCACCAATTTTGCAGTCCTCCCCACTCGCGGCCAGTCGCTTGCTCGGACACATGCTCGAGCACGGCTTGATTCGCAGCGGCACGCAGGCCGGCAAAATCAGCGTGCACCACTTGAGCCCCGAGCACCTCGAGACCGAACAGCTGTTGGTGCCTTTCGGGCGCTGCGTCGATTTCACGCTGGCACTCGGCGTGGGCAGCGCGGGCGCCGAGATCCGCTTGGTCGATGACGGATCCGGTGAAGAGCTCGCGCTGTCGCGCGGCACGAACGCCACTAGCGCTCGGATCTGTGCCGTCGACGCCCGCGCGGGCGGCACGATCCACGCGCGCGCCGAGCTGCGAGTCGATGCTGGCCAGGGCGAAGGTTTGTCGACGACGCACATGACCGCGCCAGCGCGCTGAGCTCACGGCCGAAGCGGCACGACCTCGCGCACCGTGGCTGAGCGCGACGTTCCCGTGGCGTCAGCGAGCTTCAGCTCCGCGTCGTTCAGCGCGCGGACCTGCATGCGCCGCCAAGGTTCAGAGGGAGTGTCGGGCCGGAACAGCACGAAGTCACCGCGGCGAAGCTCGCTGACGAAGCTCGAGGGCGGCTCGGCGGTCAACGCCGAGAGTGGCGCGCTCACGCTGCGTTGTGGTGAGCTGAGCGCGACCTGTGCCGTATCGCTGTCGAGCTCGCGCACATAACCGGTAAACCATTCCGCCCCGACCTTCACCAGTAGCCGCTCGCGAAGCGCAGGACGCCAACCGGGCTCTGGCCTGGGATCGCCCGCGCGGGCGGCGGCATGGGCGAAGGCCTGCTCCGACTCGCTACGCGCGAAGTAGCGCTTCAAGTTGAGCTCGGTGAGCGCGGAAGGTACGAGCAGGCGATCGCGCGGCAAGTCGAACAGTTCACCGCCTGCCGAGCGCGCCTGAAGCGCCCCGCCCGAGATCCTGGACAGCCGACAGGGCAGCCACATTTCGCCGCGCCCGCAGATGGCCAACATGTTCAAGGTCAGCTCGTGCGCCACCGGGGGCAAGCGGTACACGTCGCTGGCAACGACGTTCAGTGAATCGCTCCCGCCGATGGCCTGCAGGCGCAAGCGGTCACCTTGCACCGAAAGCACGCGGCCTTCGAAAAACTGTGCCGCCGATTGTTCGGCCACGACGCGATCGCCGCGGACGTACACCTCTGGCTGAGCCGGATTGTCGGCCGCATCGCGTTTGCCGCACGCGGAAAGTAGGGCACACACGAACGCGGTCAGCAGCTGAGCGCAAAAATGAATCCGTTGCAGCGACACGAGGGGTTTTGTCCTACTCTCGCGCGCCGGAGCAAGCGATCGCGAAAATGGCAGCCACGACGATGACAAACGGACACGCCCCCCAACACGCTCAAGGCGGCGGTTATGGCCCGCCCGGCGGTCCCGGTGGCTATGGCCCGCCCGGTGGTCCCGGTGGTCCCGGTGGTTACGGCCCGCCAGGTGGACCGGCTGGTTACGGGCCTCCCGGCTATCCGCCGCCCGCTGGT
>Ga0247773_1000184_pt1 | contig 30260 bp, 30 predicted proteins | sample UWRJL092311B6_FD_179934 | JGI IMG/M metagenome (GOLD analysis project Ga0247773, IMG submission 179934) | Plant litter microbial communities from Arlington Agricultural Research Station in Wisconsin, United States - UWRJ-L092-311B-6 | ecosystem: Environmental > Terrestrial > Plant litter >... | reverse complement strand
GCTGGTTGTTGGGTGCTGGGTGCTGGGTGCTGGGTGCTGGGTGCTGGGTGCTGGGTGCTGGGTGCCAAGTGCCAACCGGTCAGGGGCGGGATGGGGTGGCGGGGTGGAGGAGGGCGCGGGTGGCGGCTTCGGGGTCGGGGGCGCGCATTACGGCGCTGATCACGGCGATGCCGGCGGCGCCGGCGCGAATCACGTCCGCCGCGTTGTTCTGGGCGATGCCGCCGATGCCGACGACGGGGATGCGCACCGAAGCGGCGACCCGGGTGATGCGCTCGAGGCCGATGGCATCGCCCGCGTCGGCCTTGCTGCCGGTCGTGTAGACGGGACCGGTGCCGACGTACTCCGCGCCGTCGCGCTCGGCGGCGAGCGCCAGCTCCGGCGTCTCGGCGCTGATGCCGATCAGGAAGCCGGCGGGGACGATGCGGCGCGCGGCGGCGAGCGGGATGTCGTCCTGGCCCAGGTGCACGCCGTCGGCACCGGCGGCGAGGGCCACGTCCACGCGGTCGTTGATCCACAGGAGCGCGCCGGCGGCCCGCGTCTCGGCCAGCAGCGCGCGGGCGAGTTCCACCTGCTCGCGCGCCGGCTGGTCCTTGCCACGCAGCTGGATGGAGGGCGCGCCGCCCCGCAGCGCGGCGCGCGCCACGTCGAGGATGGTGCGGTCCGCGCCGCAGTCGGGATCGGTGATCACGATCAGCGACAGGCGGCGCGCGAGATCGGGGCGGCTCACCGGGCGGGCGGGGCGGCGGGTGCCCTGGCGCGGGCGGCGCGGGTCTCGGCCTGCGCGGCGCGCTTGGCGGCGTTGTGCTCGGCCAGCGAGCGCGTGAACACGTGCGTCCCGTTGGGCCGCGCCACGAAGTACAGGTAGTCCACCGGCGCCGGGGCGAGCGCGGCCTGGATCGCGCCCTGGCTGGGTGACGCGATGGGGCCCGGCGGCAGGCCGGCGTGCGTGTAGGTGTTGTACGGATTGCCGCTGACGGAGGCGATGTCGCGGTAGAGGAGCCGCGCGCGCTGCTGGCCCAGCGCGTACTGCACCGTGGGGTCCGCCTGCAGGCGCATGTTCTTGCGCAGCCGGTTACGGTACACGGCGGCGATGGTCGGCCGCTCGTGCCAGTCCTTGGCCTCGCGCTCCACGATGCTGGCCAGCGCCACCACGTCGCGCTCGCTCAGCGCCTGCGCCTGCAGCTGCTGGCGCATCTGCGGCGTCCAGGCGGCCTTGTAGCGCCTCACCATCGCGCCGATCGCCGAATCCACCGGCGTTCCGAGCGGGAAGACGTACGTGGCGGGATAGAGGTAGCCTTCCAGCGTGGGGCCGGGGACGCCGTACTTCGTCCCCGTGCCGTCGCCGGCCAGCCGCGCGTGGATGCTGTCCGCGTCGCCGCCCAGCGCGGCGGCCAGGCGCGCGGCGATCTGGCGGCTGGTCCACCCCTCGGGCACCACCACGCGCGCCTTCACCACGTCGCCGCGCACCAGCTTGCCGACGATCGTGCTCCACCGGTCGCCCGCGCGGAACTCGTAGATGCCGGGCTTCAGCTTCTTCCCGGCGTCCTTCGAGTCGGCGAAGCGGCGGAACCTCTTCGCGTTCTCCACCACGCCGCGCGTGGCGAGCGAGTCGGAGACGAGGGTGAGGTTCGCGCCGCGAGGCACGGTCACGCGCACCGGCGGCCCGTGCGGATCGCCGCCACCGTCGCGGTTGCAGGCGCCGGCGGCGAGCGCGATCGCCAGCGTGGCGGCGGCGGCGCGGAGGCGCGGGAGGATGGAGGTGCTCGGCTGCATCCGGTCCGGTCTGCCGAAAAGGTCTCGGTTGATACGGCGCATCACCCCTCGCCGCCGCGGGCGCGCTGGCGGAGCCATGCGTCCAGGATCAGCGCGGCCGCCGCGGCGTCGATGCGCTCCTTCTGCTCGCGTTCGCTGCGCTTGAGCCCCATCCCGCGCACCGCCCGCTCCGCCGCCACCGACGTCATCCGCTCGTCCACGAAGTTCACCGGCAGCCCCGTGCGCCGCGCCAGGTCGTCGCCGAACTGGCGGACTTCCTTCGTCCACTCGGTCTCTTCGCCCGCCAAGTTCAGCGGGAGCCCGACCACGGTCTCGTCCACCTCGTGCTCTTCCACGAGCTTCGCGATCTCGGGCCAGGGCGGGCGCTTGCCGGCGCGGCGCTGCAGGGTGGTGAGCGGCGACGCGATCATCCGCAACGGGTCGCTCACCGCCACGCCGATGCGGCGCTCGCCATAGTCCAGGGCCATCGATCGGGGCATCCGTCTCGTTCCGTGCGGGTTGGCGTTCGCGCGCAGCAAACTACATCGCCCGCGCCCCGTCTGCACCTGCGGGGCCACCGCGACCGTCGCGTCGTCCGCCGGGTTCCAGGCGGCGAGCGACGGGGCCAGCACCATGACCCGCACGCGGTGCGGCGTTTGCGTTCGCTCGCCGGCTTCTCAACCACGCGCATGGGGCTTACGGAGCGGACGAGATGAGCGACGAGCAGACCCGGAAGTACCGCGAGGCGGCCGAGACCACCGCGCGCGAGCAACGCCAGATCCAGGAAGAGGTCGACCGCATCGACAAGGAGCGGAAGGCCGCGCGGGAGAAGAAGGGCGGGGAAGACGAGGGCGGCGAAGCGGTGCAGGCCGGCCCGCGCGAGGAGCCGGAGACTCCGATGCCCGATCAGCACCTGGAGAAGCCGGGGATCGAGGCGGAGATGGAGCTGAAGCCCCGCTTCATGGCGCCGGACTACAAGGGCTCGGAGAAGCTGAAGGACCGGGTGGCGCTGATCACCGGCGGCGATTCGGGGATCGGCCGCGCGGTGGCCGTGCTCTTCGCGCGCGAGGGCGCCGACGTGGCCATCGCCTACCTCGACGAGCACCAGGATGCCGAGGAGACGAAGCGCGCGGTGGAGGGCGAAGGCCGTCGCTGCATCGTGATTCCCGGCGACGTGCGCGATTCCGCGTTCTGCGAGCACGCGGTGGAGCGCACGGTGAAGGAGCTGGGCGGGCTGAACGTGCTGGTGAACAACGCCGCGTTCCAGGAGCACGTGCAGAAGCTGGAGGATCTCACCGACCGGCACCTGGACATGACGCTGCGCACCAACGTCTACGGCTACATCCAGATGGCGCGCGCGGCGCTTCCGCACCTGTCGCGGGGCGACAGCATCGTCTGCACGGGCTCGGAGACGGGGCTGTTCGGCAATGCCACGCTGCTGGACTACTCGGCCACCAAGGGCGCCATCCACGCGTTCGCGATGTCGCTGGCGCAGAACGTGGCGGGCCAGGGGATCCGCGTGAACGTGGTGGCCCCCGGCCCGGTGTGGACGCCGCTCAACCCGGCCGACGCCCCGCCCGAGAAGGTGAAGGAGTTCGGCGCCGACACCGACATGAAGCGCCCCGCCCAGCCCGAGGAGCTGGCGCCGGCCTACGTGTTCCTCGCGTCGCCGGTGTGCTCCAGCTACATCACCGGCGCCATCCTCCCCGTGATGGGCGGCCCCACCGGCTGATCTCGGCAGATTGGTCCGCGCGAACGACGACGGCCCGCCGCGATGGCGGGCCGTCCGCGTTTGGACACCATCCGTTCGCATCTCCCCGAGACCGTTCGTCCGATGCGCATCTCGCCGAGAATGGCGTATTGAGGGAACCCCGTTGCCACCGGATTGCGCGGCGCGAATCCACCCCGCACCTTGTGCGCTCCGACGCAGGCTCATCCACTGTCACCTATCTCATGCATCGCTTCCTCCGCCTCTCGCTGGGCTGCGGCGTGGTCGCCGCATTCGCCGCGTTCTCGTGTCCCGCCGCGGCGCAGGCCGGCGGCGATCCGCCGCTCTCGGCGCTGCTCGACTCGGCGGCGCTGGCGGCGGCGGTCCGCGCGCTCCCGGCGCCACCGTTCCCGGCGGTCGTGCAGCCGCTCTGGGCGGTGCAGTACGACAGCACGGGCGCGGTGGCGGACGTGTCGCCCGTGTACGATCACCTCGCGCCCGCCGCGAGCATGGCGCCGGTGACGGCGGCGGTACGCGTATCGCTCCTTCCACGGCGTCCGCTGCGCCGCGCCGGCGTGGTGTACCTGCGCGTGGACGCGGGCGAGCGCGCCGCCGTCCGGCTCGTCCAACCGGCGGTGACGCCGCCGATGCTGGTGAACCGCGACGCGCTCGTCCGGCGCATGGAGGCGGTGATGCGGCGCCACCAGGACCGCATCCCCGAGGGCTCGGAGCAGGCGGTGCGGGTGAGATACCGCGTCTCCCACCTGGGCGTCGTCGACCCGGCGAGCGTGACCGTGGCCCGCTCCTCGAACGATGCGGCGCTGGACAGCGAGGCGGTCGCCGCCGTGGCGATCTCGCTCTTCCAGCCGGGCACGGTGGACCGCATCCAGACCGCCGCGTGGGTGACACAGCCGGTGCGCTTCCGCATGGAATCCACCTCCGCGGCCGACGAGCCGCCGCCGGGGTTCATCACTCCCGCGCCACCGCCGCCCGCATCGGTATCGCCGCGGGCCTCGGCGCCGGCGCGCACGGGCTCGCTGCGGCCGTGGCTGGGGATGGAGCTGCTCACCAGCGCCATCGACGGCGCCACGGCCAGCACCGAGGGGGTGGGCGGCCGCGGCTGGGGCGCGCAGCTGAACGTGGGCGTCACCGCGCTCCAGGTGCTGACGGGGCGGGTGGATCTCGGTTTGATGGCGCTCAACGACAAGCGCCGTTTCACCGAGGAGACCACCGCGGGCGAGCGAACGTCGGGCGTGGCGGGCGGGTTGGCCACCGTGGCGCTCGGCCTGCGCACCCCCTCGCTCCCGCTGGGAGAGGGGATGCCGGCAAGCGTGTCGGCCGGCGCGGGCGCGGGGCACAGCTGGATCAGCGCCAACCGCAGCATCGACCGGTGCCTGGACTGCACGGCCGAGGATGTACACGTGGACGGGGGCACCTTCTGGGAAGCCGGCGTGCAGGTGGACGGCCGCGGTCGCTCGGGCGTGTCGCTGCGCTACCGCGCGTACGGCGGCGGATCGGACCTGCGGAGCACCCTGCTTCTGGGATGGATGCGGCGGCTCTGATCTGCCGTGGGCGGCGGATCGACGAGGAGTCGAACGTGAGATCGACGGAATGACGACGGCCCGCCATCGCTGGCGGGCCGTGTGCGTTCGTGCGGGCGCCGCGTGGCGCGTCAGCTTTGCAGCCGCGCGAGGGCGTCGTCGAGCGTCGCGCCGGTGGCGAGGGACTGGTAGACTGCGCCGAGGGTTTCGCCGCTGCCGAAGAGGAGGCGGCTGCGGCCGGGCTGCTCGGCGGGAACCTCCATCACCACCACGCCGGCGCCGGCCACGCGGCCCAGCAGGTCGGTGAAGAAGCCGGTGGAGACGTGGCAGCCGGCGGGGCCGCCGTCGCTCCCCGCCTCGAGCCAGTCCACCAGGTCGAGCGCGCCCACGCCGGGGTGCAGCCGGCGGTGCTCCACGCGGCCCCAGCCCAGCTCCTGGAAGTAGTCGCTCACCCCGCTCCAGAAGCGGTCCACGTCCACCTCGCCGTCGCCCAGGCGGCCGGTGAGCGACTGGCTCACGGCCTCGCCCACCTCGTAGCCCACCTGCCGCAGCAGGTTCACCGCCTCCAGCGGCTGCCGGTCGTTGGCCAGCGCGCGGCGCAGCGAGGAGATGAGCCCGGCGGGGACCTGCACGAACCGGTCGGTGGTCGCGGTCGCGTTCATAGCTCGAGAGCTTCCTGGACTGAGGGTGGGTCGGTGGGGGTGGAGTCGGGGGTACCGCCGTCTTCGCCCGTGGCGCTCGCCTCGCCCTCGGGCGGCGCCTCGGCCAGGGCCATGAGCTGCGCCTCGGTGAGCAGCGCCACGCCCAGCTCCTGCGCCTTGGCCAGCTTGGAGCCCGCGTCCTCGCCCACCACGAGGTAGCTGGTCTTCTTGGTCACGCTGCTGGTGATGCGCCCGCCGCGGCCCTGGATGAACTCCTCCATCGCCGCCCGCGACAGGGTGGGATGCGTGCCGGTGATCACGAACGCCTTGCCGGTGAACGGGCCCTCGGCCGGCTTGGGGCGCTCCTCGGTCAGCTTCACGCCCGCCCGCTCCAGCTTGTCGACCACCTGCCGGTTGCGGGGCTCGGCCATCCAGGCGTGCAGCGCCTCGGCCATGGTGTGGCCGATGGTGTGGACCTCCTCGATCTCCTCGGTCGACGCGTTCATCAGCGCGGCCATCGAGCCGAAGTGCCGCGCCAGCGTCTGCGCCGCGACCTCGCCCACGTGGCGCACGCCCAGCCCGAAGAGCACCCGCGCCAGCCCCTGCTGCCTGGACGCCTCGATCCCGTCCAGCAGGTTCCGCGCGGACTTCTCCTTGAAGCCGGGGAGAACCAGCAGGTCGCGCAGCGTGAGAGTATACAGGTCGCCCACGTCGCGGACCAGTTGCCGGCGCGTGCGCCCATCCGCGGGCGCGGCCTCCGGACCGGAGCCGCTCTCGAGCGCGGCGTTCACCTCGTCGATGTCGAGCCCGCGGAGGTCCTCTTCCTCGCCGTCGGCCACGACCTGGCCGGAATCGTCCACCGGCCGGGGGCGGAGGAGCTGCAGGATGGTGCGCTCGCCCAGGCCGCGGATGTCCATCGCCCCGCGGCTGGCGAAGTGGACGATCCCCCAGTAGATCCGCGCCGGGCACGCCGAGTTGGGGCAGAAGACCATCGCCTCGCCCTCGGGCTTCTCCACCGGCGTGTGGCAGGCGGGGCAGGCGCCGGGCATCACGAACTCGGCGGCGCGCTGCTGGCCCTCTTCCAGCACGGGGCCCACCACCTGGGGGATGACCTCGCCCGCGCGCTTGACGAGCACCTTCTCGCCCGCGCGCAGGTCCTTGCGGCGGATGTCTTCCTCGTTGTGCAGCGTGGCCAGCTTCACGATCACGCCGCCCACCTCCACCGGCTCCAGCACCGCGTAGGGATTGAGCGCGCCGGTGCGCCCCACGTTGATCTCGATCGACTTGAGGGTGGTGACGACCAGCGACGGCGCGTACTTGTACGCCGTGGCCCAGCGTGGCTCGCGCCCCACGCTCCCCAGCTCTTCGTGGAGCGGGAGCGGGTTCACCTTCACCACCGCGCCGTCCACCTCGTAATCCAGCGTGCCGCGCCGGGCGTCGAAGGCATCGACGTACTGCAGGACCTCCGCGAGCGATGCGCAGGGCTGGGCCAGCGGGTTCACCGGGAAGCCCCACGCCATGAGCCCCTGGAGCAGCTCCCACTGGGTGGCGAACGGCCCCTCGTTGCCGCGCCCCGTCTCCACCGCGTAGGCGAAGAAGCGGAGCGGGCGCTGGGCGGTGATCGACGGATCGAGCTGGCGGAGCGCGCCGGCGGCGGCGTTGCGCGGGTTGGCGAAGGTGGCGAGGCCCTCGGCCGCGCGCGCCTGGTTCATCTTCTCGAACCCCGGCAGCGACATGTACACCTCGCCGCGCACCTCGAACAGCGGGGGCGGCTCGGGCGCGCCGTCGCCGGTGCGCAGGCGCAGCGGGATCTGCTTGATCGTGCGCAGGTTGCGCGACACGTCCTCGCCGATGGTGCCGTTGCCGCGCGTGGCGCCCTTCACGAACACGCCGTTCTGGTAGGTCAGCGCGATCGCCAGCCCGTCGATCTTGGGTTCCACCACGTAGCCGGCCGTGCGCACCTCGTCGGCCATGCGGGCGTTGCGCGTCTCCCACGCCTCCAGCTCGTCGGGGCTGAAGGCGTTGTCGAGGGAGAGCATCGGCGCCAGGTGCTCGGTCTTCTCCAGGCGGGAAGAGGGCTCGGCGCCCACGCGCTGGGTGGGCGAGTCGGCGGTGCGCAGCGCCGGGTGCTCCTCCTCGAGCACCTTCAGCTCGCGGAACAGCCTGTCGTACTCGAAGTCCGACAGCGTCGGCAGGTCGAGCACGTAGTACTGGTGGCTGGCGCGTTCCAGGGTTTCCCGGAGCTCGGCGGCGCGAGCCGCGAGCTCCGGGGTGGGATCGGTGGGGGTCACCGTCAGTTGGGGCTGGTGGGCTTCTGTGCGGCGCGGATCACGCGGTTGCGGCCGGTTTCCTTGGCCACGTACAGCGCTTCGTCGGCCTCCTTGAGCAGCGCCTCGGGGGTGTCGACGTCGTTCATGGGGAACGAGGCCACGCCCGACGAGCAGGTCATGCGGATCTCGTTCGCCTCGTCCTTGTAGACGTGGCTCTCCACGGCGGCACGCACGCGCTCGGCGAAGCGGCCGGCCTCCTCCTCGGTGGTGTTGGGGAGGATGGCGATGAACTCCTCGCCGCCGTAGCGCCCCACCATGTCGATCTCGCGCGCGGTGTCGGTGAGGATGCGCGCAGTCTCGTACAGGATCACGTCACCGGTGGGGTGGCCGTAGGTGTCGTTGACGTTCTTGAACTTGTCCAGGTCGATCATCGCCACGCCCAGCGGCTCGCCGCTGCGGCGGCTGCGCTCGAACTCGTCGCGCAGCAGCTCGTGCACGTGCCGGTGGTTGAACAGCTCCGTGAGCCCGTCGGTGATCGAGAGCTTGCGCAGCCGCTTGTTGGCGATCTCCAGCTCGCGGTTCTTCAGGTCGAGCTCGTCTTGCAGGCGCTTGATGCGGAGCATGGCCCGCACCCGCGCCTCGAGCTCGTTGAAGTGGTACGGCTTGGCGATGTAGTCGTCGGCGCCGGTGTTGAGGCCCTGCACGATGTGCTCGGTCTCGCCCAGCGCCGTGACCAGGATGATGGGGATGAAGGGGAGCTTGTCGTCGTGCTTGATGCGGCGGCTCACCTCGTACCCGTCGATCCCCGGCATCATCACGTCGCAAAGGATGAGCTGCGGCGGGTCCGAATGCACGGAGGCCAGCGCTTCCTCGCCATTGGAAGCGGTGGCCACCTCGTACCCGCGCGACTCGAGGCGCGCGCGGAGGATCTCCACGTTGTCGGGCAGATCATCCACCACCAGCACGCGGACCTTGCCACCGGCCGCGCCGTTACCCGCCTCGCTCAAGTGGTGGCCTCCCGCCCCGCGCCGATGAAGCGCTCCACCTCGGCCACCACGCGCCGCGGCTCGCAGGGCTTGGCGAGGTAGCCGTCACACCCCACCTCCTGCGCCTTGGCCCGGTCGGTGGCCAGTGCGTGCGCGGTGAGCGCGATGATGGGGATGCTGCTGGTGGCCGGGTCCTTCTTCAGGATCCGCGTGGCCTCCCACCCGTCGATCAGCGGGATGGAGATGTCCATGAGGATCAGGTCCGGATGCTCCTCGCGGGCCATCTTGACGCCGTCTTCTCCGTTGCGCGCCTCGGTGACCTTGTATCCGAAGTGCTCCAGGATGGTGCGGTAGACGGTCCGGTTGTCCTCGTTGTCTTCCACGAGGAGGACCGTCTTGCTGGAGTCGGTCATGTTTCGGGAACCCTCCGTTCCGGGTGCCGCCGCGCTCCCCGCCGGCAACGACGGGGAAGGTGGCGCGTGGCGGCTAAAGGCGATCATATATACCGCAGGGTGCGAGCCAGCCGCAAGCGGCGGTCCGCACCGCTGTTTCCCGGCTGGCGGGAGCGGCACGGGCGTTGCCCCGCCGCCCCGGGCGGAGTGCAATCACCCAACACGTATCTGGATACACCGCATGTACTACGACGATACCACGCGCCGTCTCAACCTGCTCAGCGGCCTCGTCTTCGGGGCGGCGCTGGGCGCGGGCCTGGCGCTTCTCCTGCTCCCCGACGAGCGGCTGCGGTCCGGCGGCCGCATCGTGGTGCGCGCGGCCCGCACGCTGGGCCGCGACGTAAGCCACGGCAATGGCCGGGCCGCGGCGGATGAAGAGACCGCCGAGCCCGCGTACTCGCCCGCCCGCGAGCGCGCGGCAAAGCTGGCGAAGCGCGCGTTCAAGCTGTAACGACGGAGGGCCGGCGAGCGACTGAGCCGCGGCACATCGCGCGGAAGCCATCGGGCCGGGCGGCTGGCAGCCACGGCAACAAGCACGGGAAGCCTCCCAGACCGCGGGAGGCTTCGCTTGTCCGTGGCGGTGGCGATCTCCGGATCCGGTGCGGCCGCGGCGTCGGGAACGGCTACTCGGCGGCGGGGTCGTGGAGGGCGAAGGGGACGCCGGCGGCGGTGAGAGCGTCGCGCAGGCGGTCCAGGTCCCCGCGGAAGATCTCCAGCGCCAGGTTGCAGCGCGCGTGCGCGGCGGCCGGCGCGGGGATCACCTCCGCGGGGATCCCGCGCTCGTTGGCCACCTCTTCGGCCCAGAGCGCGTGGTGCGTGGTGTCGAAGGTGAAGACCGGGTTCGGCATCGTCTCGCCGCATGTCCAGGGGAAGAGACCCGCAACAGCAGCCAGAGCCGTAAAAGCCCGTTCGTGAGCGAAGCCGGGCGAATCGCGCGCTCAGCCGACGTCGAGGCGGTAGACGGCGCCGGGATTCTTCGCATCCGGCACGAAGCCCATGCGGCGCAGGTACTCGGCCTGCTCCGCGGCGCCCGGCGCGGTCTCGATGGTGCGGATCCCGCGCTCGCGGAAGAAGTCGCGGCACTCGCCGTACACGTATCGCCCCACCTTGAAGTCGCGGAAGCTGGGGATCACGTAGTCCAGCCGCACCCACAAGGTGCCGCCCTCGCGCACCTGCCCCACGAAGAGGCCGGCGGGCATCAGGTCGCGCAGCACCAGGAAGGTGAGCTCGCCCGGCCGCGGCGGCTCGGTGAAGTCCGGCTCGAAGCGGCGGATGTCACCGGCGTGGAAGTCCAGGAAGTAGCGCACGTACTGCGACCCCGGCTCCACCTCCAGGATGCGGAAATACTCCCGCGCCCGCAGCATCTTCGACAGGTAGTACAGGTTGATCAGCACGATGAACGCGTTCACCGCCGCCACCGGGTACGCGCCGATCAGCGCGCCGTAGATCGTGAACGCCAGCGAGCCGACCAGGTTGATCACCCGCAGCCGCAGGATCCGGCTCATCATCAGCGAGATCGCCACCAGCACGCTCGCCAGGTACCCCAGCAGCTCCAGCCACAGCTTCGAATCCACCGTCCGTATCTCTCCAGTTCCTTGAATCAGTTCCAATCCTGACCGCGAACGGCAACGGCGGTTGCGGGCATGTCCCTCCGCTGCGCTCCGGGCCGGGCTGCGCGCGCGGTAGGCAACGATACCGCCGTTGCCAACCGCGCCGGGCCACCGGCGCCGCGCCCCCGCATCCGCGCCGGCGGACGTTCCGCGGCGCGTCGCCGCCGTCCCGGCCCTCCGGGCGCGCATCCCTCATGCAGGCGCGGCGGACGGTCTGGGCGTATGGATTCGCGGCGACGACGGCGATCCAGGGCGAATGGATTCGCGGCTACCAGGACCATCCAGGGCGAATGGAATTCGCGGCTACGACGGCCCGAAGTCGCTCCGCGACTCCCTCGATGACATTCGTGCGTCACGCCGGCATCTCCGTACGCGAGGCGTGCTCCGCCTCATCCGAAGCCGATCGCGCACCCCGGAATACCACGGGCGCCGGGGTGGGGCAAGGGGAAGAGCGTCCGCATCCCCGGATCTGGCAAAGGGTTTGCGAAGGCCGTTGGCGCCGCGGCGGTGGGTGGGCCGCGCCGAATCCTGACCGGACAGCCTGAGGAGATCACCGATGCGCATCAATACAGGGCCCAGCAGCAACGTCGAGGATCGCCGCGGGGCGGGCGGGATGGGCGGGCTGGCGCTGGGTGGCGGCGGGCTGGGGGCGATCGTGCTGGGGCTGCTCTACATGCTGCTGGGCGGCGATCCCAGCGGCGGCGGCAACCCGAACGGCGGCGGCGGGAACGTTCCCGGCGCCAGCCCCACCTCGCGGCAGGTGCCGGCCGACGACGCCGAGGGGCGATTCGCAGCCAGCGTGCTGGCCAGCACCGAGCAGAGCTGGTCCAGCGTCTTCCAGGAGATGGGCCGCACCTATCAGCCCACGCGGCTGGTGCTGTACGAGCGGGGCACCAGCACGGGGTGCGGGTTCGGGCAGAGCGCCATGGGGCCGTTCTACTGCCCGCGTGACAAGAGCGTGTACATCGACCTGGAGTTCTACCGCGAGCTCAGCCAGCGCTTCCACGCGCCCGGCGATTTCGCCAAGAGCTACGTGCTGGCGCACGAGGTGGGGCACCACGTGCAGAACCTCCTGGGCGTGAGCGAGCAGGTGGAGCGCGCCCAGCAGGCCGCCAACAGCAAGGAAGAGGCGAACGCCTACAGCGTGCGCCTGGAGCTGCAGGCCGACTGCCTGGCCGGCGTGTGGGCCAACCGTGCCCGCGCCCGCAACGAGATCGTGATCGACCAGGGCGACGTGCAGACCGCCCTGAACGCCGCGACCGCCATCGGCGACGACAAGCTGCAGCAGGAAGGGCAGGGCTACGTCGTCCCCGAGTCGTTCACGCACGGCAGCTCGGCGCAGCGCGTGGAGTGGTTCACCCGCGGCCTGCAGGGCGGCGACCTGAAGCAGTGCGACACCTTCGCCAGCCAGTGAGCTGAACGCCTGGCGGGAACGGACTGCCGCGAGGATCGAAACGCGGAAGACAGCCGGCGAGCGTCGCCGGCTGTCTTTTTTCGTGGCGATGAGTGGTTCGGGCGCGCTTCGCCGCCTCGCGGCCCCCTCCGGCCGGCCCAGGCCGTCCACCTCCCCCGTTCCGGGAGAGGTTGGCTCGCCGGCGCCTGCGCGCTTCCAAGGCCGCCGCTCGCACCGATGCTGGCCAGCAGCAGCGCATGGGTCGCGTCGAAAGCCTGTGCCTCACCTCTGACGATTTCGAACAGCCTCGCCTCGCGTGCGCCGATGGCCGCCGCTCGCGCTGATGCTGGCCAGCAGCCTCGCGGCTGGTTGCGAGGCTTTGTGCCCTACCTGGCCGGCGGGTTCACCCGCTGGTGATCAGGGCCGGCGCCGCGGGGCCCTCACCCTGGCGGGCCTGCGTCCCGCCGGGCCCGTCCAGCCTGTCCCTCTCCCGTAAACAGCACGGGAGAGGGACCTGGGCTCGCTCCGCTCGCGGCCACAGCGAGGGTGGTACGGTGCATCGCCGCGATCCAGCAGCCTCGCGGCAGTTTGCGAGGCTTCGTGCAGTACCTGGCCGGCGGGTTCACCCGCTGGAATCCGCCCCACTCACCGTCCAGCCTCGCGGCCGTTTGCGAGGCTTCGTGCCGTTCGGCCTGTGCGGGTTCACCCGCCCCCGCTCGATGCGGAGGACACGCACCGAAATCTCTCTCGCACCCGAACCGAGCCTCGCGCGGTTTGCGAGGCTTCCCGTGGTCGTTGCCGTGGCTTCCAGCCGCCCGATTCGCCTCGGATTCTGTGCGGCCTCCCGCGCCTACAAGAACTCCGGCGAGGCGACGGGCTGCCCCTCGGCGAAGCGCGTGGGGCGGAGACAGTGCACATCGACCGTACGCGCGGCGCCGTCGAGGATGATCTCGGCGAGGAGCTGGCCGATGGCGGGGCTGTGCATCACCCCGTGCCCCGACGAGCCGTTCGCGAGAAACAGGTTGTCCATCCCCGCCGCGGCACCGAGGAGAACGTGCTTGTCGGGGCTCATCTCGTACAGCCCGCACCAGCACGCCTCGCGGTCCACCGGCACGCCACGAAGCCGCGGGATGCGGCGGTGCGCGCGGGCGGTCACCTCCGGCAGCCATCCATCGTAAAACGCGAGCGTCTCGGGCTCCAGCGGCTCGTCGGGGAGGAGCAGGAGGACGCGGCCGTCGCGGACGCGGGTGTGGAAGCCGTCGCCCAGGAAGACGGTGAGCGGCATCGACTCCGGGAGCACGTCGGTCGCGACGGTGGTCGCCACCTGCCGCCGCAGCGGGCGCACGGGGATGTCCACGCCCGCGAGCCGCGCGAGCTCGCCCGCCCACGCCCCCGCCGCGTTCACCACCGCGCCGCACGCCACGTCCCCACGGGTCGTGCGCACGGCGGCGATGCGATCGCCCTCCATCTCGAAGCCCGTGACCGCGCGGCCGTATTCGAAGCGCACGCCCAGACGGCGTGCCGCCTCGGTGTAGCCGCGCAGGATCTCGAGCGGACGGATGAATCCGTCGGCCGGGCACCAGGTGCCGCCCACGATCCCGTCGGTGCCGATCGCGGGATTGATCTCCCGCGCCTCAGCCGGGGTGACGGGGCGGGGCTCGGGGGCGCCGGCGGCGTGCTGCACCGCCTGCGCGGCGAGGAGACCCTCCATCGTCTCCGCGTCGTCCGCCAGGAAGAGGTACCCGTGCGGGCGGTAGCCGGCGTCGACACCCGTCTCCTCCGCGAAGCGGATGAGCTTCTCGCGCGAGAGGAGGGAGAGGCGCACGTTCACCTCGGAGCCGAACTGCACGCGGATGCCGCCGGTGGCGCGGCCGGTGCTCCCCTCGCCCGGCGCGGCGGCGGAATCGAGCACCAGCACGTCGCCATGCCCGCGCGCGGCGAGGTGATACGCCACGCTCGCGCCGATCACCCCGCCCCCGACGATCACGAGCTCAGCGGTTTCGCGCATGGATGGATTGCGTGCGAAGAGGGCACGGCCGCGCGGTCCAGATCGGACCGGGTGGGACGATGGGGAAGAGTACGACGCGCCCGGGCGGAGCGCCAACCGGCCGCGCTACTCGCCCAGGAACTCGCCGATCGCCATCAGGCCGGGGATGCGGTCGGCCATCACCTTGATGGTCGCCACGATGGGCACGGCCAGGAACGCGCCGGCGATCCCCCACATCGCATACCAGATCATCACCCCGATCAGCACGGCGACCGGGTTCAGCTTCAGGCGGTTCCCGTAGAGGAACGGGCTGGCGAGGTTGTTCTGGATGGTGGAGACGGCCAGGTACGCGCCGGGCGTGACCAGCATCATCCCCACGGAGTGTTGCGTGGCGAGGCCGGCGAGGGTGAGCAGCACCATCATCAGCACGCCCCCCAGGTACGGGATGAACTCCAGCACCACCGTCAGCGCGCCCCACAGCACGGGCGAGGGAAGGCCCACCGCCCAGGCGACCAGCCCCACGATGGCACCCTGCACCACGTACATCAGCAGCGACACCAGCATGTAGTGCGAGACGACCGACTCGGTCTCGTGCACCACCTCCAGCGCGCGCTTCTTCTCGGAGAAGAGAGGGAGCACGTGCACCAGCTTGCGCAGGAACAGGTCGCCCGAGGCGAGCAGGAACCAGACGAGGAGAAGCACCTCCAGCAGCGTGGTGAGGAGCCCCGTGGTGACCACCAGCGCCTTCCCCGCCATCCCGCTCATCCCCGAGCCGCCGCTCTCCCCGCCACTCCGCGCGCCCGCTGCTCCCCCGCTGGGCGTGGAGCCCGCCGGCTCGTTCGATCTCGCGCCGCCCTGCGCCGCGGATGCGTTCGATCCGCCGCCCGGCCGCGCGGCCGTCCGTCCGCCGCTGGCCGTCGGGGACGCGGCGGAACCGCCGCCGCCTTTCGCCGCGGACGCATCCCCCGAACCCGGGCTGCTGGTGCCGCCGATCGCGCGGGTGATGGGGTCCAGCAGCTGGCCGAACTTGCCGAGCTTCTGCTGTGCCTCCTTCAGCTGCTGCGGCGCGTTGCCCGCCCACTTCTGCACGGGGCCGGCGATGGCCACCACGGCACCCGCGAGCAGCGCCAGCGCCACCAGCACCACCACGGTGGAGCCGAGCCAGGTGGGGATCTTCACCCGCTCCATCCACCGCACCACCGGCCGCAGCAGCGCCGTGAACGCCACCGACAGCGCGACCGGCACGAACACCGCGCGCCCGAAGTACAGCCCGGCGAAGGTGATGGCCACGGCGATCAGCACCACCGCGACGGTGCGCGCGCGCTCGCCGGGGCCTGGCTGGGCGGCGGCGGGTGGCGCGGGGGCCGGCCCCTCGGGGTGGGTCTCCGTCACGGGATCCGCGGTGTTGCGGGGAGCGTGCGTACATCGTTCCGCCCGCGGAAATGCAAGCTCGGGACCGGCGTCAGATCCGGCCGGGAAGGAGGAAGAGGGCGAGCGCCATCACCAGCCATCCGCCGACCGCCGCGAGGAGCGCCAGGCGGAAGTCGGCGCGCGGCGCCAGGAGCCAGCACACGCCCAGGAACACCAGGTACGCGGGGATCGTCCGGGCCCCCGCCGCGCACGCCTGCCGCAGCCCCACCGGGCCGGCGCGCTGCCCCACGAGCCAGAGCGAGATCAGCCCCAGGCTGGGGAAGAGCGGGAGGATGCCGGGAAGGATGGTGCCGCGCTTGGCCGCCCAGGCGATCAGCGCCGTCATCGCTCCGCCGGCCACGGCTTTCCAGAGGATGTCCATCGAGAGCCCCGCGAGGTTGGGGGGATGCGAAGCGGCGGCGGCTCCGCTGGGAGCCGCCGCCGCTGGACGTTCGGAAGGGGTCGCGCGGCGCGCGTTCAGCCGCCGTAGCTCTTGGCGATGAAGTACGAGATCACCGCGACGACCAGCACCCAGCCGATTCCGAGGACCAGACCGGTCAGGCTGGCGCTCAGGTCCTTGCGGGAATCTTCCTTCGTGTACTCGCCGTGCGACATGTCGAGGTCCTCCGCGGCGCGTGGCGCGCCTGGTATCGTTGCGTCCGTGTGTCTCGTCACCGATTGCGGCGGAAAGGTATACGCGGCGGGCCGCGAGCGCAAACGGACCCTCATCCCCCCGCCTCTTCTCCCGAACTGCAGGGCAAGGGGGAAGGGCAACGCCGAAGGTGGCGCGCGGGAATGAGTGCTGCGCGGTGAGTGCGGACGCGAACTGCGTCGAGAGCGGAGGAGGCAGTGGAAGGTAGAATCTCCCGCCCAACTCTTTAAACCCTATCTTGTAGGTGAACACTCCTAACCGAAAAGACGCAGCCATGAGCCTTCCGCTGGGACGCCTCGAATCCGAAGCGCTCGAACTCCCGTCACAAGCGCGCGCCGCACCCGCGCACCGGCTGATCGTCAGTCTTGACGAGGGTCCAGATGACGACCCAACCGAAGTTGAGCTTGCCTGGGAAGCAGAGATCCAAGCCCGGCTCGAAGCCTATCGCCGAGGCGAGGTAGCGACGATTTCATCGACAGACGTGTTCGCGAAGGCGCGCGCGCTGCTGGGGAAATGAAAGCAATCCCGTTCCTGCCGGATGCTGAAAGCGAATTCCTCCACGCGGTCGCGAGATATGAGATCGAACGTTCTGGCCTCGGAGACGAAGGTCGCTGAAGTGGAGCGTGCAACACGCCGCATCATCTCGTTCCCCGAGCACGGAAGCGCATACCTGCTGGGTACGCGCAGGATCGTTCTACGGCGATTTCCGTACAGTGTGATTTACTCGCCGGGTGTCGATCAAGCCGTAGCGATCGCTGTCGCTCATCAGCGGCGGAAACCCGGCTATTGGAAGAAGCGGCTCGTCAAGAAGTAACGATCTAGGCGGAGCGAAAAAACCGGGGGAGCGGACGGGCGTCCGCTCCCCCGGGTGCTGTCGGCGGGGGGGTGGGGCGAGGGACGGCGAGCGTCAGGGCATCACGGCGAGGTTCCGGGCCGTGAGGCCGAACGCGAAGGTCCAGCCGGACGAGCGCGCGCTCTCGCGCGGCTCGCTGGTGCGGGCCAGGCCCAGCTGCAGCGGGCCGGCCGAGAGGCCGCCGGACACCATGTAGCCGCCGGCCACGTCGGTGCCCGCGCCCGCGCGAAGCGCCAGGATGCCGCGGGTGTGCTCCACGCCGGCCGACACGCGCCGGCGCCAGCCGCCGCCCAGCGCGCCATCGTCCAGCGCGCCCTGGTAGCTGGCGGTGAGGCGCGTCTTCTCGCTGGCGAGGGTGTAGGCCGCGCCCGCGCGCAGCGTGGCGGGGAGCCACGCGCCGTCGTAGATCCCGTTCGCCGTCTCGTACACGGTCACGGGAACGGAGCCGGCGTCGACCGCCGTCTCGCTGGCGTTGAAGCGGTCCAGCGCGTCGAGCGCGGCGTTCTTGCCGAAGTCCTGGCGGGTCATCACCAGCGACTTGGTCTGGAAGTCGTCGGACCAGCGCATCCCCGAGAAGGCGTTGGCCACGGCGGCGCTCACCGTGAGCCGCTTCACCGGCTCGGCGGCGACGCCGATGTCCACGCCCCAGCCGTGGCCGCCGTGGACCGAGACCTCGCGCAGCTCGGCGCGCAGGTCCTGGTTCTCCACGTCGAACTCGGGCTCGAACAGGCGGTGGCGCGCCATCGAACGGCCGATCACGTAGTGCCCGGCCACGCCCACGCTCACCTTGCCGAAGCTGTGCCCGGTGGCGGCCGAGAGGTCGATCCAGCTGGCGTTGGTGCCGCCGGTGTTCCCCACCGCGTAGTCGGTGCGGCCGTCCTGGTAGCCGTTCACCAGCAGGTCCATCACGTCGCGCCCCACGTTCTCGTTGTAGCGCGCGGCGTAGCTGGCGCCCAGCGCGACGCGCTTGTACTGGAACGCGGCGATGGGAACGGTGACCGACAGGTCGGCGTTCATCCCCTGGTCGGGGATGCCGCCCACGAAGTCGTCCTTCTCGCCCTGCGACCACCGGTTGAAGTGCATGAACGAGGGGACCTGCCCCAGCCGGGTGCCCACGAACCCGGTGCCCAGCGCGATCTGCGGGATCGCCACGGTCCAGTACGGGTTGTCGTGCAGCCCCAGGTTGGCGGGGTTGAAGAAGAGCGCGTCCACGCCGCGCGCGTCGGCCACCCAGCTCCCCGACGTGCCCAGCGAGCGCGCGGTGAGCGTCACCTGCGCCTGCGCCGGGAGCGCGGCGGCAGTGGCGGCGGCGGCGGCGAGCAGGCGCCCGAGCGTACGGATGCTCATGGGGCGCCTCACTGGCCGCGGACCAGCGGGATCTGCGCGGAGACCGTCACCGGCTCGCGCTGCCCGTTGGCCACGGTGGTCTCGAACTGGTGGCTCAGGCGGATGTACGCCTGCGCGCCGCTGTAATCCACCACCAGCGTGTAGAGCGTCTCGCTCTTCGTCGCGGCGCTCTCGCCGGTCACCTTCACGTTGTTGAGCGTCACGCGGCCGGCCGTCTCGGCCACCACGGTCTGCGGCGTGGCGGCGGCGGTGATGCGCACGGGGATGGTGGCGGCGTTGGCGCGGCTGGCCAGGCGCACGCGCACCGGCGCCAGCATCGACAGCGCGCCCGAGGCGGTGGTGCCGCTGATGGCGATCTGCCCGGAGATTTGCGGATAGACGATGGCGGCGGTATCGACCAGCGCCAGCAGGTTCTTGCTCACCTCGACCGAGAGCCCCGCGCAGCGCTTGCCCGGCGCGCCGCAGTCGCCCCGCAGCGTGCGGGTGGGCGCGGTGGCGTACGCCGGCGCGGCGGGAAGGCGAACGGCGGCGGTGCCCAGCGGCTGCGCGCGCAGGATGGCGGCGGCCTCGGGGATCATGGCCTGCACGGTGCCCAGCGCGCCGATCTGGCCGCGAAGGAGGCCGGTGGCCAGGTCGATCCCGGCGTCGCCGCTCTCCACCAGCCCGTTCGGCGTCTGCACCACCACCGAGGCGAGCCACGCGTTCTCCACGCGGTTCACGCTGAGGTCCACGCCGGCGGGCTTGGCCAGCGCGAGGCCGGCGGGCTGGAGCGCGAAGGCGCTGGCCGAGGCGGCGGTGCCGCTGGCGGTGGAGGCGGGGGCGACCGACGGGGTGAGCGTGACCTGGGTCCCGCTCGCCAGCGCGCCGGCGGGGAGCTGCACCGAGGCTCCCGCGGGGGAGCTTACGGTGGCGCCCGCGTCGCCCACGGTGCGGACGACGGGCTCGTTGTTCTGCTCGAAGGGGAGCTGCTGGCTCTTGTCACACGCGGCGAGGGCCGCGCAGGTGAACGCCGCGAGGGCGAACGATACGTTCTTCATGGGGGTGGTGCGTCCTGTCGATGGTTTCGGGGCATGACCGGCGTGGCGCGGGGCCCCAGCCCTCCGCGATGCGGCCTGCCGAACGCGTCCGTTCCGCGCGGAAGCGCGCGGCGGGCGTGGTCGCTTGTGTCTGCCGTCCGAAGCGCCTGAGCGGGGCGCGGAAGCGTGCTCGGATCCCGTGGAAGGTGTACGGCCCGACTGGCGTGGCGGAGCAGGGGCCCGCGGTAGCCTCGTAGCTTTGCGTCGCCGCCTTTCGGCGGGTTTGCCGTCCTCGCGAAAATCATCCCGCGCGCGGGGAGAACGCGCGCCGGGACACGAGGAGTCCAAGGAAAATCCGTTCCCACGAACAATCACCGCCAAAACGGCGTAAATGCTTGTTTTTCAGGAGGATAGATCGAATCACATGTTTACCCGCGGCTTGCAACGCGCAAGGAGATGGGCAGATTGCGGGAACGGACGGACCCTCATCCCCGGCCCCCGTCTCCCGAACCGCGGGAGACGGGGTGACGCGGGAGGAGAGCTCGATGCGCGAGGGGGAGGACCTTTCATCTCGCGCGTGTCTCCGCTGAACCGCGCGGATGCGTGCGAGGGAGTCGCGCAGCGACTTCGGGCCGTTGTAGCCGCGGATTCATCCGCCCCTGGATCCATGGGACGAACGGCCTCATCCGCCCCTGGGGATCCGTGGGACGAACGGCCTCATCCGCCCCTGGATGCGTGGGACGAACGGCCTCATCCGCATCGCGATGGAAGGTCGTGGCGCGGTCGGAAACGAACATCGCCCCGCGGCTGGGAGCCGCGGGGCGATGTTCATCGTGCGAAGTCGAATCGATCGACCGCTCAGCAGTATTCCTGGAAGGCGTTCACCAGGTCCTGGGCGATGTCGTGGGCGTTGCGGCCCTCGATCTGGTGGCGCTCCATCATGTAGGCCACGTCGCCGTCCTTGAGCAGCGCGATGGAGGGCGACGAGGGCGGGTAGCCGGTGATGTACTGCCGCGCCCGGGCGGTGGCCTCCAGGTCCTGCCCCGCGAAGACGGTGGTCATCTTCACCGGCTTCTTGTCGCTGGCCTGCAGCGCCATGGCGATCCCGGGGCGGGCGTTGCGCGCCGCGCACCCGCACATCGAGTTCACCACCAGCAGCGTGGGCTCCCTGGCCTCGGCGAGCGCCTGGTCCACCTCGCTGGGGGTGCGCAGCTCCTGCACGCCCAGCTGGGTGAGCTCCTGGCGCATCGGCGTGATGAAGCGTTCATCGTACGGCATCGCCATCTCTCCTTCGTATGTGGATCCTTTACGGCCATCCGGCCGATCGTTCACCGCTGTACCTTCTCCAATCTACAACGACCCGCAAGCGCCGTACAAGCGTGGCGGTGAGATTCACCCGCGGGGGTTGGGCACCCACGGCACGTCATCCACCCCCACGCGGTGGTTGACCAGCCGCGCGAGGGTGAAGAGGAGATCGGAGAGCCGGTTGAGGTAGACGACGATCGCCTCGCTCACGGTGGCCTGGTGCGAGAGCGTGACCACGCGGCGCTCGGCGCGGCGGCAGACGGTGCGGCCCAGGTGCAGCATCGCCGCGGCGCCCGAGCCGCCGGGAAGGACGAAGCTGGTGAGCGGCGGCAGCTCGGCGTCGGCCGCGTCGATCCACGCCTCGAGCGCGGCGGCGCGGGCGGGGTCGAGCGCGGGGATGTACGGGTTCTCGCGCCCGCCGTCCTCGGGCGCGGGGGTCGCCAGGTTGGCGCCGATGGTGAAGAGGTCGGCCTGGATCTGCCGCAGCCCGTCGGCCATCTCCGTCTCGCCCTCGGACTCCACGTGGACGATGGCGAGGCCGAGGGTGGAGTTGAGCTCGTCCACCTCGCCGTACGCGTCGACGCGGATGTGGTCCTTGGCCACGCGCCCGCCGCCGAACAGGCCGGTCTCGCCGCGGTCGCCGGTCTTGGTGTAGATCTTCATCGGGCTCCGTTGGGGGCGGCCGCGTCCAGCCCGCGAAGGGCGGCGCGGCCCAGCGTCCATTCCAGCCACAGCAGCCGCCGCAGCACCTTGCGCGGCGTCCATTCCTCGCCCTCCAGCTCCAGCCACTGGCCGCGGCGCTCGGGGTCCAGGTGGCCCAGGTGCTGGACGACCAGCGCCATCGCGGTGTCGAGCCGGCCGAGCGTGGCCTCGGGCGTCTCGGCCATGGGCGAGGCGCCCAGGCGGCTGAGCGTCCACCACTGCGCGCGGGCGAGCTCTTCCAGCACGTCGCGCACGGTCATCCCGCCTTCCACCGGCGCGTCGAGCGCGGCGTCCACCTCGCGGCGGGGGATGGCGCGGATGCGCGAGAGGACGCGCCCGCGCAGGTCGCCCAGCAGGCGCACGCCGCGCCGCAGCTCGTCTTCGGTGATGGCGCGGTACTCGGCGTCGAAGAGCTCGGTGGTCTCGCCCTCCGCCACCCGCGCGTCCGACGTGGACCACTCGTCCACCGAGATCTCCAGCTCGGCGTCGGCCGGGGGCACCGGCTCGCCCGCGCCCTGGAGAAAGCGCAGCCACTCGATGTACTGGTGCTGGAACGCCTCGACCGCCTCCTCCATCGACGGACCGGCGCCCGCGCACCCGGCGCCATCCAGCGCGAACGCCCAGCAGTACCCGTCGGCGCCCTGCTCCACGCCCACGGAGACGCGGGTCGCCGCGCTCATCCGCACGATTCCTCCATCTGCATCATCCACGACTCGTTGGCCTCAAGTGGCATGCGGCGCGATCGGATTTGATCCGGGTGAAACGGCTGGTTCGCATCAACACGCTTGGATGCGCGTCCCCGGCTCCGCGGCCCCCTTCCCCGGCCCTCCTCCCCTAAACAGCACGGGGGAAGGGTGACGTGGGGAGAGGCTACGGTGCGCGTCCGCGGCGGCCCCCCTCCCCGGCCCTCCCCCGCGCTTCGCGGGGGGAGGGTGACGCATGCCGGAAGCTCTTCTCGCTACGATGTCTGTGCCGCCGGGATGTTTTCTTACATCCAAGCTCGCCTCCGCGAGGAGTGCTCCCCCTCCCCCGCGGAGCGCGGGGAGGGGGCCGGGGGGAGGGGGCCGCCGCGGCTCGCGCAGGCGCTTCTCTCCACCCCCGCAACCTTCCAGCGTCGTCCTACTCCACCGCGCCCTCGATGACCACCAGCGTCCCCGCGCCGGCATCCAGCCGCGCGCGGGCGCCGACGGGGAGCGTCCAGTTGTCGTCCACGTGGCCGAAGGGGAAGCCGTGGGCGATGGGGATGCCCAGGCCCCCGAGACGGTCGTGCAGCACGTCGAGAACCGTCGGCCCGGCGCTCTCGTCGCCCGTCTCGGTGAAGCCGCCCAGGGCGATGCCGGCGACGCCGTCCAGCACGCCCGCGAGCAGGAGCTGCGAGAGGAGACGATCCACGCGGTACGGCGCCTCGCCGACTTCCTCCAGGAAGAGGATGGCGTCGCGCCCGTCGATCGCGTACGGCGTTCCCAGCGTCGCCGCGACGAGCGAGAGGTTGCCGCCGACCAGGCGGCCCTCGGCCACGCCGCCGGTGATCGCGGCCGCGGGCGGCGCGCCGGCGGGGAAGGGGAGGAGGCCGGGCGCATCGGCGTTCGTCAGCGCGCGCAGCAGGCCATCGCGCGAGAAGTCGTTCAGCTCCTGCGTGGCGGGGTGCGGGCCGTGGAACGAGACGATGCCGAGGCGCTGGATCCCCAGGTGCAGCGCGGTGATGTCGCTGAAGCCGATCACCGCCCGCGGCCGGCGCGCCAGCGCGTCCCAATCGACCCGCGGGAGGATGCGCATCACCCCGTAGCCGCCGCGCAGGCACCAGACCGCGTCGGCCGAATCGTCCCGCAGCGCGGCGTTCAGGTCGTCGGCGCGGTCGGCGTCGGGGGCGGAGAGGTAGCCGTGGCGCTTGCGGACGTGCGCGCCGGGGAGGGGCTCGAAGCCCCATTCGCGGACGCGGCCGATCGCCCGGTCCACCGCGCCCTCGGCGAGCGGGCCTGCGGGGGCGACCAGGGCGATGCGGCTCCCGGGGCGCAGCGCGGGCGGGCGGATCATGCGAACGCTCCCGCGGCGAGGGCGATCACCAGCGCCGCGCCGGCCGCGACCAGCGAGGCGGAGAGGAAGGGCGCCGCCACCCCCACGTGCGCCAGCGCCACCCCGGCCGCCACCGGCCCCCCCGCGCGCCCCAGCGCCGAGAGCGACTGGTAGATCCCCAGGAGCCGCCCCTGCTCGCCCGGCCCGCCCTGGCGCGAGATCAGCGACGACACCGTGGGCGAGGCGAGGCCCTGGCCGAAGGAGACCAGGCCCAGCGCCACGAACAGCGCCGGCCACGACGGCGCGAGCGCCAACGCCGCCAGCCCCGCCGCCACCATCCCAACCCCCGCCAGCGCCGTCCGCCGCTCGCCGATGCGGCGGACCACGCGGCTCACCGCGCCGCCCTGCGCCAGCGTGGAGACGATGCCGAGGTAGGCGAAGAGGTACGCCACGCCGTGCGGAGTCACGTGCCACCGCTCGTCCGCCCAGAGGCTGAAGGTGCCCTCCATCCCCGCGAAGGCCAGGGTGAAGAGAAAGCCGGCCAGGTACAGCGCCCGCAGCCGCGCCGGCGTGGCCCGCCCGAACAGCATCCGCGCGCGGTCCGCCAGGGTGAGCCCGGCGGGGCGCTCGGCGCGGCGATCCGGCGGCAGCGACTCGGGGAGGCGGGCCACGGCGAGGAGCGCGTTGGCGCAGGTCAGCGCGGCGGCGGCGAGGAAGGGCGCCGCGAACCCCCAGCGCGACAGGATCCCGCCGAGCGCCGGGCCCACGATGAAGCCCAGGCCGAACGCGGCGCCGATCATCCCCATCCCCCGCGCCCGCTCCTCCGGCCGGGTGACGTCGGCGATGTAGGCCTGCGCCACGCCGATGTTGGCGCCCGACACGCCGTTGAGCGCGCGCGCCGCGAAGAGCAGCGGAAGCGAGCCGGCCACGCCGCACGCCAGGTAGCTCGCCGCCGAGCCGAACAGCCCGATCAGCAGCACGGGGCGCCGGCCGATGCGGTCCGACAGCCGCCCCCACGCGGGGGCGAACAGGAACTGCATCAGCGAGTAGATGGCCAGCAGCCACGCCACCGCCACCGCCCCGGCGCCGAAGCGCTGGGCGTACAGCGGGAGAAGGGGAATCACGATCCCGAACCCCACCAGGTCCAGGAAGACGGTGACAAACACGATCCCCAGCGGCGAGCGGCCGGCCGGGGCACGAACGCCCAGCGCGGGCCGGTCAGCGCCCGAACGGGAGGCGCGCCAGGCCGCGGAGGTCGTTGATCTGGTCGATGACGGACTTTTCACCCTGCTTCTGTCCTTCACCCGGCGCCGGGCGCAACCCGCCAAGGGAATCGCGCACGTCCAGGATCGCTTCCAGGTACAGCTGGTCGCGGCGGAAGTCGAAATCCAGCCGCGCCATCTCGCGCTCGTCGCCGGCTGCCCGCGCGCGGGCGTAGCCCTCGCGGTACAGCGTCTCCAGGTTGGCGAGCAGGTGCTCGCGGGGGCGGGTCACGCGCGCTCCTTTTCCCGTGGATTCAACAAGCGCTTTGCAAGCCGGGGAAGATACCACCCGCACGCCGGGCGTGACAACGCGCGGGCGGCGGGACAGATTGGCGGGCGGCGCGCCAACCGAGCGGATCTCCCGCCCGGGCGGTTGAAACCGCGGCAACGACCACGCGAAGTCCGCCTCCGCGGACTACCGGCATCCGTGCCGCCTGGATTCCGGTGCCCGCCACTCGTGCCAGCTCGGCCGAAGTTGCCGGCGCGAAGCGCCCCAGGTCCCTCTCCCCGGCAGTTTTGGGGAGAGGGACAGGCTGGACGGGCCCGGCGGGACGCCGCCCCGCCAGGGTGAGGGCCGCCCGCGAATGAGCGAGAATCATCCCATCGAGAGAGATACCCACGTGCAGGAAGACGCGCGCATCACCGCGCTCCGCAAGATGGCGGCGAGCCACCCGGACGATCCGCGCCCGCGGTTCGGGCTGGCGATGGAGATGGAGAAGGCCGAGCGGTGGGAAGACGCCGCCGCCGAGCTGCGCGCCTATCTGGCGCTGGCCGACGACGAGGGGAACGCGTACGGCCGCCTGGGGAAGGCGCTGCGCCACCTCGGCCGCGACGACGAGGCGAAGGAGGCGTACCGCCAGGGGATCGCCGCCGCCGGTCGCCACGGCCACCCCACGATGGTGATGGAGTTCGAGGAGGTGCTGGAGGAGTGGGACTACGCCTGAGGCGGTGGCGCGTAGGCGGCCAGCGCGCGCATCCGCACGATGGTCTCCAGCTCGAACGCGATCGACTCGGGCGAGCGGTTGTCGGTGGGGATCGACAGGTCGCCCAGGCGATACAGCGGCTCGCGCTGCGCCAGCATCCGGGTGATCCGCGGCACGGGGTCGTCCAGGTCGCGGAAGGGGCGGTCGATGGTGTCGGCGCGCAGGCGGCGCGCGGTCTCCTCGGGGCTCACGCGCAGCCAGGCGGCCAGCGTGCCGGGGCCCAGCGCCGTCAGCTGCTCCGGCCGCGTGATCCATCCGCCGCCCGGCGCCAGCACCATGTACGGGCGCCCGGAGAGCTCGTCGGTGAGCGCGGCCTCCAGGTCGCGGAAGTGCCCCTCGCCCTCGTCGTCCACGATCTGCTTGATGGTGCGCCCGTCGCGGCGTTCGATCTCCACGTCGAAATCCAGGAAGCTCCACTCCAGCCGGCGTGCGAGCGCCTTGCCGACCGTGCTCTTCCCCGCGGTCATGAAGCCGAGGAGGACGACGCGCTCCACCGGCCACGATCCCGGCGGCAGCGGCGGCGCGGACGGCTCGGGGGCGCGCCGGTCGATCGGCGGCGGAGGCAGGGTGTCCTCGGTCATCGGGCGATAGTCTCAGCGGGGTGGGCGTCGAACGTTCGTCGCACGCCTGCGCACGATGCAGGCCGGGTGGAATGGTTCGCTGCGCGACGGGACCCGCGACCCGCGCCAATGCTGGCGAGCGAGTCCGCGGAGCGGAGTTTGGGCCGTTGTGGCCGCGATTACAATCGCCTTCGGATGGGACGAATCTGCGGATCGGTCGATCTGCCGAATCCCCATCCGGCTGTTCCCCAACCTGTCGTGAGATCGACCCATGCGCGTGCTGGTGGTGGATGACGAGCCCGCGGCGCGGCGCCGGCTGGCGCTGATGCTGGAGGAGCTCGACGAGGAGATCGTGGGCGAGGCGGCGAACGGGATCGAGGCGCTGGAGATGGCGCGCGAGCGCAAGCCCGACGTCCTCCTCCTCGACATCGAGATGCCCGAGGTCGATGGATTCGACGTCGCGCGCCATCTCCCCGCGCCGCGCCCGCTCCTGGTGTTCCAGACGGCGTACGATGAATACGCCCTGCGCGCCTTCGACCACGCCGCGCTGGACTACCTGGTCAAGCCCGTGACGCTGGATGGGCTGCGCCGCGCCCTGGGCCGGGCGCGCGAGCGGCTGGAGGCGCCCGCCCTCGCCCCCGCCCCCGCGGCGAACGCGGAGGTGCTGCGCGAGGTGCGCGCCTCCGTGCGTGGCGAGGCGCCCCGGCGCAGGCGGCTGCTGGTGCGCGAGGGAAAGGGCCATAGGCTGGCCGCCTTCGAGCAGATCACCCGCTTCACGGCCGACGAAGGCGTCGTCTACGCTCACCTGGATGGCGGCGACAGGCGGTTGACCGACTACACGCTCGCCGAGCTGGAGGAGCGCGCCGGCGAGGCCTTCGTCCGCGCCAGCCGCGGCGAGCTGGTGAACGCCGACGCCGTCGAGCGCATCGTCCGCAACGGCGACGGCAGCGCCACGCTCGGCCTGCGCGGCGGCGCCACCGTGCACGTCAGCCGCCGCCGCGCCCCCGAGGTGTGGGACCGGCTCGCCGAATAGCATTCGGCCAACCCGCATCGGCAAAATCGGGAGACCGGCCGTCTTCGTCGGTCCGCCCGCGGAGCCATCGTCCCGTACCCCCGCGCTGTTTGCGAGGCTTTCCGTGGATGTTGCCGGTGGTTCGCCTGTCCAGCCGCCCGGACGGGTGTGCGAGGCGGCGGAATACGTCCCGGTCGTGGCCCGCATCGTGCCTGTCCAACCTGGCTTCCGGGAAGGACTTGTGCACGCGAACAGAATCACGGCTGGCGTGATGGAGACCGAGGTGACCTGCAGGCTCGCCGGCGCGCTGGCGGAACACATCCGCCAGAATCGCGAGGATCTCACGCGGCGCTGGCTGGAGCGCATCGCCGCGCGGGTGGAGATCGACCCCAACCGGGTCTTCCCCACCGACGAGCTGCTGGACCACGTCCCGCTGCTGATGGACAAGATCGCCGACTACCTGGAAGACCCGTCGGACGAGATCACCGCCGACGCGCCGGTGACGGGGAAGGCGATCGAGCTGGGCGAGCTGCGCTGGTCGCAGGGCTTCGACGCGCACGAGATCCTCAAGGAGTACGAGATCCTGGGCGGCGTCCTCTTCGCCTTCCTGGTGCGCACGGTGGACGGGGTGGACGAGGAGTGCTCGCGCGCCGAGCTGCTGATGTGCGCGCACCGCCTCTTCCGCGCGGTGTCGGTGATCCAGCAGGTGACCACCATGCACTACCTGCGGCTCGCGGCCGAGCGGGTGAACGAGCGCGAGCAGCGGCTGCGCGGCTTCAACCGCATGGTCACCCACGAGCTCAAGAACCGCATCGGCTCGGTGCTCGGCGCCGGGCAGCTGCTGGGCGACCCCGAGATCGCCAGCAACGACGCCCAGCGCGCCCGCTTCGCGCGGATGGTGGTGCAGAACGCCGAGGGGATGCAGGGCGTGCTCGAGAACCTGCTGGAGCTGTCGCGCATGGACACCAGCGCGCGGCAGCAGCGCAACGTCCTCCTCCCGCGCGTGGCCGCCGAGGTGTGCCGCCAGCTGCGCGACATGGCCGGCGCGCGGCAGGTGCAGGTGCGCATCCGCGACCTTCCCGAGGTGGAGGTGAACGCGGCCGCCGTCGAGCTCTCGCTCACCAACTACCTCTCCAACGCCATCAAGTACTCCGACCCCAGCGCCGGCGAGCGCTGGGTGGAGCTGCGCGCGCGCCTGGAAGACGACCTCGCCGGCCGCCCCGCCTGCGAGCTGGTGATCGAGGTGACCGACAACGGCCTGGGCGTGCCGATGGACAAGCGCGAGAAGCTCTTCTCCCGCTTCTTCCGCGCCCACGGCGACACAGTGACCGGCGTGGAGGGCACCGGGCTGGGCCTCAGCATCGTCCGCGAGACGGTGGAGGCGCTGGGCGGCCGCGCCTGGGCCGAGTTCGACGGCGAGCGCGGCTCGCGCTTCTACATCGCCCTCCCCTGCCGCCGCGAGGCCGAGCGGGCGATGGCCAGGGAAGCCGCCGAATCCGCCGCGGCCTGACCGCATCCGTCCGGGTCGCCCCTCGCGAGCCGGGACGGGTGCGCGTACGTTCCTCCGCGGCCCACCGAACACCGTTCGTCGTCCGAACCTCCGCCGTGAACCTCCGCCGATCCCGATGAGCACCCCGCCGGGCACCCGCACCTCATCCGCCGCGTCCGCCGAGTCCGCCGCCGACGGCGGCGAGCAGGTGCACGTGGCGATCGTCGGGGCGGGGTTCGGGGGGATCGGCACGGCGATCCGGCTGAAGCAGGAGGGGATCGACGACTTCGTGATCCTGGAGCGGGCGGGGGACATCGGCGGGACCTGGCGCGACAACACCTACCCGGGGTGCGCGTGCGACGTGGAGTCGCACCTCTACTCCTTCTCGTTCGCGCCGAACCCGGAGTGGAGCCACACCTTCAGCCCGCAGCCGGAGATCTGGGCGTACATCAGGCGCATCGCCGGCGAGCACGGGGTGATGCCGCACGTGCGCTACGGCCGCGAGGTGCGCGGCGCCGCGTGGGACGATGCCGCCCAGCGCTGGCGGATCGACACGGCGCGGGGCATGGTGACGGCGAGGGTGCTGGTGCTGGCCTCGGGCGCGCTGAGCGACCCCATGATCCCGGAGCTCCGCGGGATGGAGCGCTTCCGCGGCGCCGCCTTCCACTCCGCCACCTGGGATCACGCGGTCGATCTCCGCGCCAGGCGGGTCGCCGTGATCGGCACGGGCGCGTCGGCCATCCAGATCGTCCCCGCGATCCAGCCGGTCGTGGGCACGCTGCACCTCTTCCAGCGCACGCCACCGTGGGTGATGCCCCGGCACGAGCGTCACCTCGGCGACCGCACGCACGGCGTCTACCGCCGCCTTCCCGCGGCGCAGAAGCTGGTGCGCGGCGCCATCTACCTGCAGCGCGAGGCCACGCTCCAGCTCTTCCGCCACCCCGGCGCCATGCGGCTGGCGCAGAAGATGGCGCTGCGCAACCTGCGCAAGGCGATCGCCGACCCGGCGCTGCGCCGCAAGCTGACGCCCGGCTTCACCATGGGGTGCAAGCGGGTGCTGCTCAGCAACGACTACTATCCCGCGCTCGCCCGGCCGAACGTGGAGGTCGTGACCGACGCCATCGCCGAGGTGCGCGAGAATTCGGTCGTGACGGTGGACGGGACGGAGCGCCCGGTCGACGTCATCGTCTTCGGCACCGGCTTCCGCCCGACCGATCCGCCGCTGGCGCCGTACGTCCGCGGCCATGGCGCCACGCTGGCCGAGGCGTGGGCGGGGAGCCCGAAGGCGCACGCGGGGACCACGGTCGCCGGCTTCC
>Ga0247773_1000182_pt1 | contig 30481 bp, 25 predicted proteins | sample UWRJL092311B6_FD_179934 | JGI IMG/M metagenome (GOLD analysis project Ga0247773, IMG submission 179934) | Plant litter microbial communities from Arlington Agricultural Research Station in Wisconsin, United States - UWRJ-L092-311B-6 | ecosystem: Environmental > Terrestrial > Plant litter >... | reverse complement strand
CTCCTCGAACTGCTTGGGACTGCATGGTCTGGGCGTGTTCGGCGCCGGGGCGCCGAACCGGGCTGCGCGCGCCGTAGGCAACGATACCGCCGTTGCCAACGGCGCCGGGCCGGCGGCGGCGCGCCCGGCCTCTCCTTCGAACACGGGTCCAGCGCGAGCGCGCCGCCGCCGTCCCGGCCCTCCGGGCGCGCATCCCTCACGCAACCGCGTGTGGCGCGGAGGGTTGCGCATCACGGGCATCGGCCGGGCGGCTGAAGCCACGGCAACAACCACGGGAAGCCTCGCGAACCGCGCGAGGCTGCACGCCGCCAGCCCAAACGCGAGATCCGCCGACGCGCGCCGCACTTCTCCCCCTCCCCCAGGCGGTTTTGGGGGAGGGGGTCGGGGGGAGGGGGCCCCGGCCCCGCCGCGGCCGGACAATCTAGCGCCTCCGCCGCCCCCGCGTCCAACCGCCGCCCCCGCATCCCGGTCGCCGCATCGCGCCGCACGCGGACCATCTGGCCGCGCGCCGGGGTTGCGTGGCGCGGCGGAATCCGGCTACACTCCGCGGCTCATTTCAACGCGCCATCGGGCCGCACGCGCCCTGGAATCTTCATCCCCCGCGATAGCACCGTGAACTTCCCGCCGGTCAGGGAACAGCTCGACGAGATCCGCCGCGACACGCTGGAGATCGTTCCCGAAGAGGAGCTGGAGCGCAAGCTCGAGCGCTCGCTCAAGACGCAGACGCCGCTCGTCATCAAGCAGGGGTTCGATCCCACGCGGCCGGACCTGCACATCGGCCACGCGGTGAGCCTGCGGAAGCTGCGCACCTTCCAGGAGCTGGGGCACGACGTGGTGTTCGTGATGGGCGGCTACACCGCCATGATCGGCGACCCCACCGGCCGCAACGACACGCGCCCCCCCCTCACCGAGGAAGAGGTGGAGGCCAACAGCCACACCTACGCCGAGCAGATGTTCAAGGTGCTCGATCCGAAGAAGACGCGGATCGAGAACAACGCGAAGTGGCTCAAGCCGCTCACGCTCAAGGACATCCTCAAGATCACCAGCCACTACACCGTGGCGCGGATGCTGGAGCGCAACGACTTCCACAACCGCTACACCGAGGGGCGGCCGATCTCCATCGTGGAGTTCATGTATCCGCTGATGCAGGCGTACGACAGCGTGGTGCTGAGGGCCGACGTGGAGCTGGGCGGCAACGACCAGAAGTTCAACCTCCTGGTCGCGCGCGACCTGCAGCCGCACTGGGGGCAGGAGCCGCAGGTGTGCCTGATGATGCCGCTGCTGCGCGGGACGGACGGCGTGGCCAAGATGTCCAAGAGCTACGACAACTACGTGGGGATCGCCGACGCGCCCGACCAGCAGTTCGGCCGCACCATGTCGATCCCCGACGAGCTGCTCGACGAGTGGTACCGCATGGCCTCGGGCCTTCGCGGCGCCGAGCTCGACGCGGCGCTGGAGCAGGCGCGCGCGGAGCCGTACCGCGCCAAGCGCATGCTGGGCCGCCTGATCGCCGCGCAGTACCACGGCGCCGAGGCCGGCACCGCCGCCGAAGAGGCGTTCGACGCCCTCTTCAAGCGCAAGGAGATCCCGGACGAGATCCCCGAATTCACCCTCTCCGCGGACGATCCCGAGCTGGGTGGCGTGCAGGATGGCGGCGTGCTGGTGAGCAAGCTCCTGGTGCGCGCCGGCCTGGTCACCTCCGGCGCCGACGCGCAGCGCCAGATCCAGCAGGGCGCCATCTCCGTCGGCGGCGAGAAGGTGACGGACAGGTTCGCGCGCGTCCCCGCCACCGGCGATCACGTGCTGCAGCGCGGCAAGCGCCACTTCGCCCGCGTGCGCTTCGGGTGATGCGCGGCGGGTGATCGCCGTCCGGGACGGGAGACGAGAACGCGGCATGCGGTCCCAGGGGGCGCATGCCGCGTTTCTCGTTCGTTCGTGGGCGTGGCGGTCGTTCGCGCGGTGGGCGGCCACGCCGAAGAGGTGAGCACGGAGCCACGGAGGAGCACGGAGCCACGGTTTCTCCGGCGGGCATCCAACCGTTCGCCGCGTTCCCTCCCCGCCGCTGGAAAACGCTCAGGGGCGAGCGGCGTCCTCCTCGCGCGCCGATACCAGGCCGCGCGCCAGCACGCCGCCGAGCGCGCGGACGTCTTCGGCGAGCTCGGACATCAGCCGCGCGACCACGGGCTTGGAGGGCGGCGCGGTGAGGTCGGGGGTGGCGAGGACGTCGGGCGCGGCGTCGAGCCCATCGGCCAGCGTCTCCAGCGCGCGGCCGGCCTCTTCGCCGAAGGTGGCGACGTGGGCGGACTCCGCCGGCTGCGAGGCTTGCGCGTAGGCGAGCGCGTTCGCGGCCTCCGCCGCGCGGCGGACGTAGGCGAGGGCGGCCATCCCCGCTTCGCCGGCGCGGTCGCGGCGGCCTTCCCACAGCACCAGCTGCAGCGACTCCTCGGCGTTCAGCACCGCCAGGCCGGCCGCGCGGCGCGCGTCGTCCGCCTCGGCGCGCGTGGCGCCATGCGCGTGGCGGGCGGTGGCGACGCGCACGTAGGTGGCGAGCGCGCGGATCGCGGTCGCCAGCCGCCCGCGGAAGGCCAGCCCCTCGGGCGCGGGCCACAGGACGCGCGCGGCCACCAGCGCCAGCGCGCCGCCGATCAGCGTGTTCATCATCCGGATCCCGGCCAGGTGCGGGTCCGGCGTGCTGGTCTCGGCCAGCAGCACGAACGTCGGCGTCAGCAGCGCGCTGTACACGCCGTAGTTCACCAGCAGCACCGAGACGGCGGCCACGGCAAGGAGGAAGACGATCACCAGCAGCACCGCCGGGTCGTGCACCAGCGCGATGATCCCCGCCGCCACGATCCCCCCCGCCACCGTCCCGCCGATGCGCTGCACCCCCTTCACCCACGTGGCGCCGGCGGACGGCTGCAGCACGATCAGCGCGGTGAGCGACACCCAGTAGCCGCGCTGCACCCCCAGCGCGTGCGCCAGCGCCGTGGCCGCCGCGGTCGTGGCGGCCACCCGCAGCGCGTGGCGCAGGATCACCGAGCGCAGGGTGAGGTTCTCGCGGATCACCTCCGTCACCGTCTGCCGGCTCTCCAGCGGCGTTTCGGCCGGCACCACGCGGCGGCCGCTCTCCACGCCGGCGGCGGCCTGCCAGGCGAGCGTGGCCTCGCGCCGCAGCGTGGCGGCCAGCCGGTCCAGCCAGGTGGGGGCGGGAGAGTCCGCGTCCGGGGCGGGGAAGGGCGGCGGCGCGGGGTCGCGCTCGCGCTCCACCGCGTCCGCCAGCTCGCGCGCGAGGGTGGCGACCTCGGCCGCGGCGTGGCGCGCGCGGTCCACTCCGTCGGTCTGGCCGCTCCACTGCGCCGCGTCCAGCGCGCCGCCGAGCGCGGTGAGCGCCCCGAAGGTGCGGTTGGCGGTCTCGCTCAGCATCAGCAGCCGCTCGCCGCGGCCGGATTCGCCGGCGCGGCCGCGGCGCGTCTCGGCCAGCGTCGTCCGCGCCGCCTCCAGCGTGCTGCGGAAGCGCGCGAAGTCGCGTGGCTGCGCGTCGGCCACCTGCGCCGCGTAGTCGGCGATGGCGCGCCAGCACTCGGCCAGCGCGCCGCGCGCCGGGGCGTACGCGCGGATCGGCCAGAGGAAGAGCGAGAGCGTCAGGGCGAACGCGCTCCCCGCCAGCAGCAGCCCGCCGCGCTGGGCCGCGTCGGCCAGCGAGTGCGCCGGCGCCGAGAGCGAGATGATGAAGGTGATGACCGACGAGAGCCCCACCGTTCCCGCCGCCGCGCCGAACGCGCGCATGAAGGCGCCCACGACGGCCAGCCCGAAGATGAAGGGGATCGACAGCTGCGGCCGCCCGCTCGCCACGCCGCCCAGCATCCCCGCGAAGGCGATCCCGATGGCGATCCCGCCCATGGTCCGCGCGCGGGCCAGGTAGGCGCCGCCCTTGTCGCCGATCGCCGTGCTGAACCCCGCCAGCCCCAGCCAGGTGGCGCCGGGGATCCCCAGCGCGTTCGCGATCAGGATCGGCGCGACCGTGGCCACGCCGGCGCGCAGCCCCGCGCCCAGGTTGGGGCGCACGGCGAAGCGCGCCAGCTCGGCCGTGCGCCCGTGCACGCCCGGCGCGGCCACCAGCGGCCGCGGCTCCTCCGCGTCCTTCACCTCCCGGTCCGGCACCATCCATCTCCCTCCTGAAACGCGATCAGGGGCTCCCCACGGTGGGGAGCCCCTGATCTTCGCGAATCCGCACGTCCCGGCGCAACCGTGGGGCGATCGTGCCAGCCCCGGTCAGGGGAGGGACTGGGCGAGGACGCCGCGTCGAATCCACCGGTGTGACACGGCCGTTCAACGCGGCGAGCACGTCGGTGAAGACGACTACGTTCTGCTGGCCGCGGTGCTTGTACGAGGAGAATCGCAGCGCGACGAACGAACCGGCCGCGGCAGACCGGCGAGAACGCCCGGCAACGCCGACGCGGCGATCAACGCGCACCTCCATCTCCGAATCCATCGTCAGACCGGGATTCCGGTCAGCGCATTCTCCAGCAGCGACTCGACCGAGTCGGCTTCGCCGGCCAGGATCACCGCCAGCGGGCTTTCATCCTCCAGCTCGTGCAGTGGCCGGTTCAGCCATCGCCGCACCATCTCACCGGCGCGATCCGTTCGTCCGAAGGCGCGGTTTGCCAGCTCCAGCACCCGTACGACAGGACGAAGTGCAGCCTGCGCTCGTGCGGAATCCGGCGTTTTGTGCAGCCCCGCGTACTTGAGCCCCACCACCTCCGCGAGGCGCTTCAAGGGAACGCCAAGATAATCCGCGACTGCCTGCGCATCAATGCGGCCGGAGCGTTCGCTGCGGAGCTCCGGAAGAGGAAGCTCGAGCGGTGACCTGGAAGCGCCGCCATGAGAAGGCGGAGCTCCGTTGCCGTTGGGTGAAGTTGCCGCGGGAGGAGACGACTGCCCTCGATAGGCCTCGAGCATCTGCATTCGGCGGCGGAAGATCGCCGGAGTGATCGTGGCTTCGATCACGTCGGTCGCACCCGAGTCGATCGCACGGTCCGCCGTCTTCTCCCCTGGCGCCACGGCCACGACGATCTGCGTTTCCGGCGCTGTCTCGGAGATCCGCCGTACGGCTTCGAGCCAGTACCGCGACGGGGCGTCGCCGCTTCGCGGGCGCGCGCTCTGGCGGCGCTCGGCCTTCATCGCCGCTGGAGACACGTGGTAGATCACCAGGTCCACGCCTGGAGCCTGCGTCGGCTCCACCGCCTGCTTCACACGCACGTCATAATCGAGCTCCTGGAGGTAATCACGGAACCGCTCCGCGACCGCGTCATCCTCGGCGACCACCTCCGCCCGCCGTGTCAGCGTTGTCATCGCTCTCACCCCTGTGTTGCTGATCTTCTTCACATCTACTTAAAATCTACTTCAAATATACTCCGTGACACGCCTGTACTCCATTGTCGCCCATCGACCCCCACCGGGCGAAGTGCAGGCGCCCGAACGCAGGGGATCCGCGGGCGGCAAATGGCTGCTCCACCCGGTGCGTGATCCTTGCGCCGGAGCGCTCCGGACGTCAACGAGAGCGGGGACCGGGAGCGAGGGAATGGCAAAGGTGGAGCAGCAGGAGCGGGTCGCAACCATGCGGCCCGAAGAGGTGAAGAGCTTCGGCAAGGACGTGCCGCTGGGCGCCCCGGCGAGCCGGCGGAGGTGGCGTCCTCGTACGTCTGGCTCGCCAGCGAGCAGGCCGGCTACGTCTCCGGAGCGCGTAGCGCCGTCACCGGCGGCGCGCCGCTGGTCTGAGCGGTGGCGGACATGACCATGCGGTGCCGGGTGCGTCCCCCCGGCCCGCCCCGGCGGGTGGAGGGCGTCGCCCCGCCCGAGGCGTTCGATCCGCGCTTCCGCGAGGCGCTGGCGCCGGGGGCGCGGCTGTTGTCGCTGTACGACCAGGCGCTGTTCGGCGAGGGGCCGGTGTGGTGGCCCGCGCGCGGCGTGCTGGCGTGGAGCGACATCGAGGGGCGGCGCGTGCTCGGCTGGCGGCCCGACGGCGCGGTGGAGGTGCTGGTCGACGCCACCGCCTTCATCAACGGCAACGCGGTGGATGCCGGGGGACGGCTGATCCACTGCGAGCACGGCCGCCGCTGCATCAGCCGCACCGGCGCGGATGGCGTCACCATGCCGCTGGTCACGCACTTCGAGGGGAAGCGGCTGAACTCGCCGAACGACCTGGTGCTGGGGCCGGACGGCGCCATCTGGTTCACCGATCCCACCTACGGCATCGAGAACCCGCGCCAGGGGTGCCCGGCCGCGCCCGAGCTCGCCCACCGCGGCATCTATCGCTGGGACGAGGGAACCGGCGAGCTGCGGCGGATGGCGGACGCGGAGCAGCCGAACGGCCTCGCCTTCTCGCCCGACGGCCGCACCCTCTACGTCAGCGACACCGACGAGACCCGCCACCACGTCCTCGCCTTCGCCATCGGCGAAGACGGGACGCTGGAGGAGCGGCGGATCTTCCGCGTGATCGCGCCCGGCGTGCCGGACGGGTTCGCGGTGGACGAGCGCGGCTGGGTCTGGACCAGCTCCGGCTCGGGGGTGCAGCTGTTCTCGGGCGATGGGGAGCCGCTCGGCATCGTCCCCACGCCGCAGGCCTGCACCAACTGCGCGTTCGGGCCAGACCATCGGCTGTTCATCACCGGCGGCGACAGCCTGTGGGCGATCGACCTGGCGGAGTGACGCGCCCGCCCGCGTCACCGCCCGCGATCTCCCGCCGATCACCCCGATTCGACCCGCGTGGCGATGCCGTAGACGGCGTTCCGGCCGACCCAGCCGTTGGTGCCGCCGCGGTTGTTGCCGATCAGGAAGCGGCCCTGGTCCACCGCCTTCACCAGGTGCAGGTAGTCCGCCCCGTGCACGCGGACGAGAACGATGTCGCCCGGCTTCAGCGTGCCGGGGTCGACGGGGGCCACCGTCACGCGGTCGCCGTCGTTCACCTTTCCCTTCATCGAGTGGCCGCGCGGACGGATCTGCACCGTCTCCCCGCGCCGCAGCGCCTCCTTCGCGAACTTCGCCCAGCTCACCGCTCGCCTCTTTCGTCGCCTGGTCCGTGCGGCCGGCCCGTTTGCCGGCCTCTTCCTTCGTCTCGTCGGGCGATAAGATAACCGCGGCGTGCGATCGGGTGCAGATCGCGCCGCGTGCGGATGGTCTCCCTTGCGATGGAGACGGTGGGCGACGCATTCTCCATCCCCATCGACCCCAACGTTCGAGATGGGCGGCGACGCCCCGCGCACCGGAACCGTTGATCCGAATGCAGTTCTCCGTTCGATCCACCGCCGGGGCGGCCCTGCTGATGGCCGCCTGCGCCGCGTGCGGCACCGCCACCGCGCAGACGACGCCCGCTCCCGCGCCCGCGCCCACGACGGCGCCCGCCGCTTCGGCGGATACGTCGCGGGGTGGGGGAGAGGCGGCGGACGCGCGCTTCATGCAGGGGATGATCGGCCACCACGCCCAGGCGCTGGAGATGACGCGGCTGGTGCCGACCAACACCGGCAACCCTGGTTTGCAGCTGATCGCCCGCCGCATCGACGTGTCGCAGCGCGACGAGATGGCCACCATGCGCCGCTGGCTGCAGGAGCACGGGCATGCCGTGCCCGCCGCCGAGCACGCCGGGCACGACATGGGTGCCATGGGCCACGACATGGCCGGGATGCAGCACGAGAGCATGCCCGGGATGGCCACGCCCCAGGAGCTGGCGCGGCTCGCCGCCGCGCGCGGCGCGGAGTTCGACCGGCTCTTCCTTCGGCTCATGATCCGCCACCACCAGGGCGCGCTGGTCATGGTCGAGCGGCTGCTGGCCACCCCCGGCGCCGGGCAGGACCCGCAGCTCTTCGGCTTCGCGTCGGACGTGGACGCCGACCAGCGCGCCGAGATCGCGCGGATGCAGCAGATGCTGGGCACCTCCGGCGCACCGTCGCCGTAGGATCGCGATCGACCCGCGGGAAAGGCGGGCCCCGCCGCGGGCCCGCCCGTCACCACCCTCCGTACCCCAATCCCACGTCGCCCCTGATGAGATCCGAAACCAACCGACCCCGCCCCCGGAGCGCCGCCGCGCTGCTCGTCGCCGCGGGCGTGCTGGCCTCCACGGCCGCCGGCGCGCAGGGCACCCAGGCCGACCCCCGCGTGGGGCTCAAGACCGGCTGGAACGATGCCGGCGTGGCCGCGCGGAACCTGCAGCTGGTGGGGCACTCCGACCGGCCGCAGGGCTGGTTCGATCCGCAGAACGCCGGCTCGTTCGCCTTCGCCGACGCCGACCTGGCGTTCTCGGGGAACCTGGTGTTCCAGGGCGGCTTCAACGGCGTGCAGGTGTGGGACGTGTCGAACCCCGCCTCGCCGCGGCTGCGCGCGTCGCACGTCTGCCCCGGCGGGCAGGGCGACGTCTCGGTCTGGGGCAACCTCCTCTTCATGTCGGTCGAGGAGACGCGCGGGCGGGTGGACTGCGGCGGGCAGGCGATCCAGGGCGCGTCGAGCCCCGACCGCTTCCGCGGCGTGCGCATCTTCGACATCAGCAACCTGGACCAGCCGCGCCAGGTGGCGGCGGTGCAGACCTGCCGCGGCTCGCACACGCACACGCTGGTGAAGTCGCCCGGCGACGACGCCAACCTGTACGTGTACGTGCAGGGCACCAGCCCGGTGCGCCCGGCCGAGGAGCTGGCGGGGTGCTCGGGCCGCCCGCCGGCGGAAGATCCCAACACCTCGTACTTCCGCATCGAGGTGATCAAGGTGCCGCTCTCGGCGCCGCAGAACGCCGCGATCGTCAGCACGCCGCGCATCTTCGCGCGCGACGGCAACATCGCGGGGCTCTGGCAGGGGGGCACGCACGGTCAGGGCACGCAGCAGTCGCCCACCACCAACCAGTGCCACGACATCACCACCTACCCCGATCTGGGGCTGGCGGCGGGCGCCTGCGCGGGGAACGGCATCGTGCTCGACATCCGCGACCCGGCCAACCCGGTGCGCGTGGCCGAGGTGAGCGACCCCAACTTCGCCTACTGGCACTCGGCCACCTTCAACAACGACGGCAGCAAGGTGCTGTACAGCGACGAGTGGGGCGGCGGCACGCAGCCCCGCTGCCGCGCCACCGACCCGCACCTGTGGGGCGGCGACGCGGTGTTCTCGCTCGCGTCCGACCACAAGATGCAGCTGGCCGGCTACTACAAGCTCCCGGCGCCGCAGACGGCCGAGGAGAACTGCGTGGCGCACAACGGCTCGCTCATCCCGGTGCCGGGGCGTGACCTGATGGTGCAGGCGTGGTATCAGGGCGGCGTGAGCGTGTTCGACTTCACCGACCCGGCGCGCGTGAAGGAGATCGCCTTCTTCGACCGCGGGCCGGTGGCGGACCATCTCCTGCTGGGCGGCTTCTGGAGCGCGTACTGGTACAACGGGCTGATCTACGGCAGCGAGATCGCCCGTGGCATCGACGTCTTCCGCCTGACGCCGAGCGCCGACCTCACGCAGAACGAGATCGACGCCGCCAACCTGGTGCGGATGGACCGCATGAACGCGCAGATGCAGACGAAGATCACGTGGCCGGCCGCCTTCCCCGTCGCCCGCGCCTACGTGGACCAGCTGGCCCGTGGCAACGCGCTGCAGCCCGCGCGCATCACCGCCATCCGCGGCGCGCTGCGGCGTGCCGAGACCGCCCGCGGCGCCGCGCGCCGCGCCGCGCTCACCACCCTGGCCGCCTCGCTGGACCGCGACGCCGACCGCTCGGCCGACGCCGCCAAGGTGCGGATGCTCGCCACCACCCTCCGCGCCATCGGCACCGCCCGCCGCTAGCGCCGCGGATCGATCGACGGGCGCAGGACGACGAAACGCCCCGCGAGCATCGCTGCTCGCGGGGCGTTTCGATCTGCTCGACGTCGTCGTGACGGAGCCCCGAGGACTACGCTTCCTCTTGCAAGTGCCGCCACGCCGCATCCTCCTCGGGACGGTTCCAATCTTCAGCAAGGGCCGGCTCGCTCAGCAACGCCGTGAGATCACTCGTTTCCATGGAGTCGTCGAGAACGGTGACCGATGCGCGGCGCGTCCCGGTACCGGCAATCGGCTCCAGCAGCCGGGTGGTGCCGTCCGCTTCGATGATGGCGTCAACGGTCTGTAGCATGATACCTCGGGTGCGCCAAGCGCTCCGCCGATGCATCGAGCCGCTTTATGCCGCGATACGCCTGGAGAAACACGGGCAGGCTCTTTGCCTCTGCGCATCGCCATGCAGACGCTCCTGGCGGTGGATCTCGGCGTGCGCACCGGGCTGGCGGTGTACGGCGGCGACGGCCGGCTGCTGCGCTACCGCTCGCAGAACTTCGGGAGCGCGGCCCGGCTGCGGCGGGCGCTCCCGGCGCTGCTGGAGTCGGAGCGCGACCTGGCCTACGTGGTGATCGAGGGCGGCGGCCCGCTGGGCGATGCGTGGACGCGCGAGGCCGAGCGGCGGCGGCTGGCCGTGCTGCAGATCGCCGCGGAGGATTGGCGGCGCGTGCTCCTCTACCCCCGAGAGCAGCGCTCCGGCGTGCAGGCCAAGACCACGGCCGACGGGTTGGCCCGCCGCATCATCGAGTGGTCTGGCGCGCCGCGCCCCACCTCGCTCCGCCACGACGCCGCCGAGGCGATCCTCGCCGGCTTCTGGGCCGTGCTCGAAGTCGGCTGGCTCGCCGAGATCCCGCAGAGCCTGCGGCGGTGATCATCCGCCGGTGCGGATCGCATGGTCCCACTCCACCCTCGCTTCGAGCCCGACGTGCACTGGGGAGCACGCTCCATCCGAAGAGTGAGGCTCAGCGTGGCCGCGTGTACACGGCTTCGAGCGCGCGCGTGGCGATGCCGGACAGAACCGCGGGATCCGTGTTCACGTTCGTCAGCAGGATCACCGTCCACCCGTCGTCGTCCAGCACGCGCACGGCGAGCGTCTTGGCGGCGCCGTTCGAGCCGCTGTGCCAGGCCACGGAACGCGCCCTGCCGCCGAGCATCACCTGCCGCACGCGGCTCCCGTACGCGTAGTCCTCGCCCGGAACGTACACCTGGTCCAGCCGGCGCAGCGATGCCGCGGAGAGCACGCGGCCGCCGTACACGGCATCCATCAGCCGCAGCAGGTCCGGCCCGGTGCTGTGGATTCCGCCGGCGGACACGAGAAAATCAGGCATCGGAGAGGCGCGGCGGCCTGGTGCCGGCCTCAGCCCGGAATATCCCCACGCGCTTCCCGGAACCCCGGCGAAGTCACCCGTGAACGTGCCCGTGTCGCGCAGCCCCAGCGGCCCCGTGAGCAGCGCGCGCAGGTTGGCCGCGACCGAGCGCCCGGTCACCCGCTCGATCACGGCGGCGACCACGATCCAGTTCGAGTGCGAGTAGTCGAACCGGGCCCCAGGCTCGAACAGGAGGGCGCCGGCGGCGTAGCGGCGGATCGCCTCGGCGGAAGGGAGGCTCTGGCGTGCGACCGTGCTGTCGCGCCGCAGCGCCGCCACCACGTCGTTGGGGATCCCGCTGGTGTGGGTGAGCAGGTGATGGAGCGTCACCCGTCCTCCCTCGCCGGCGTACTCCGGGAGATACGTGCGGACGGGAACGTCGAGCGAGAGCGCGCCCTGGTCGGCCAGCTTCAGCACCAGCAGCGAGGTCACCCACTTGCTGACCGATCCGAGCTCGAACCGGGTGGCGGAGGTCATCGGCGCGCGCGGATCGACGCGCGCCATCCCCGCGGCGCGCTGGTCCACCACGCGTTGCCCATGCGCCAGGAGAATCACGCCGTTGAACGCGCCGCTCGCGGCCACACTGTCCAGCAGCGCCCGCGCGGAGCCCTCGCGCGGGGCCTGCCCGTGGGCGGGGAGAGAGATCGCGGCGGCCAGGGCCAGGAGAAGCGGGCAGATCGGTTTCGGCACCGCGGGTCTCGTCTCGAGGAAGGGGCGAAGAACGGCTCGTGCACCCGTACGCCGCGCGCCTTCGTGCGGTTTCGAGCCGGTCCGTCGCGGCAAGGACGACGAGCCGGTGCCGGGGGGCTCGAAAAAATGGGACAATTCCGTTAGATTGCGGGATGATCTCCGTATCCAATCTCGAGAAAACCTACGGCGACCGCGTCCTCTTCCAGGATGCCGCCTTTCAGCTGAACCCGGGCGAGCGCTACGGCATCGTGGGCGCCAACGGCTCGGGGAAGACCACGCTGCTCCGCATCCTCAGCGGCGACATCGAGGCCACCAGGGGCTCCGTCAGCATCCCCAAGTCCGCCCGCATCGGCGTGCTCCGGCAGGACCAGTTCCTGTACGAAGACGAGGAGATCCTGGGCGTGGCGCTGATGGGGAACCCGGAGCTGTGGGAAGCCATCGTCGAAAAGGACAAGCTCCTCGCCAACGCGCACGAAGAGTTCGACTACGAGCGCTTCAGCGAGCTGGAAGAGACGGTGCAGCGGCTGGACGGCTACACCGCCGAGGCGCGCGCCGCCGTCATCCTGGAGGGGCTGGGGCTCCCCACCGAGATCCACCGGCAGCCGCTCTCCACCCTCTCGGGCGGATTCAAGCTGCGCGTGCTCCTGGCCCAGGTGCTGGCCGGCAACCCCGACGTGCTCCTCCTCGACGAGCCGACCAACCACCTCGACATCCTCTCCATCCGCTGGCTGGAGAAGTTCCTGCACGACTACGAGGGGCCGGTGGCGGTGATCAGCCACGACCACCGCTTCCTCGACAACGTGGCCACGCACATCCTCGACGTCGACTACCAGACGGCCACGCTGTACCGGGGGAACTACAGCGGCTTCCTGGTCCAGAAGGTGGAAGACCGCGAGCGGAAGGAGAAGGAGATCGAGGGGCGCCAGAAGGAGATCGCCCACCACCAGAAGTTCGTCGACAAGTTCAAGGCCAAGGCCAGCAAGGCGCGCCAGGCCCAGAGCAAGCTCAAGATGATCGAGCGCAAGGTCGACGAGCTCGAGGAGCTCCCCGGCAGCTCGCGTCGCTACCCCAAGTTCCGCTTCGTGCCGCGGCGGCCCAGCGGCAAGGAGGTGCTCAAGATCGCCGGGATCAAGAAGGCGTACGGCGACAAGGAAGTCCTCCACGGCGTGAACCTGCAGGTGAACCGCGGCGACCGCCTGGTGATCATGGGGCCCAACGGGATCGGCAAGTCCACGCTGCTCAAGATCCTGGTCGGCAACCTGGGGGGCGACGCCGGCTCGGTGGAGTGGGGGTACGAGACGCACCCCGGCTACTTCGCGCAGGACCACCACGAGCAGCTGGGCGATGAAGACGGCACCGCCGAGAAGTGGCTGTGGGGCTTCTGCCCGGGGAAGGACCGCGGCTTCGTCCGCGCGCACCTGGGGCTGATGCTCTTCTCGGGCGAAGACGGCGAGAAGCGGCTCTCGGCGCTCTCCGGCGGCGAGGCGGCGCGGCTGGTGTTCGCGCGGCTCTCGCTGGAGCAGCCCAACGTGCTGGTGCTCGACGAGCCCACCAACCACCTCGACCTGGAGAGCATCGAGGCGCTGGTGGCCGCGCTGCAGAACTACGAGGGCACGCTGATCCTGGTGAGCCACGACCGCTGGTTCGTGAGCCAGCTGGCCACCCGAGTGGTGGAGATCAGCAACACCGGGATCCGCGACTTCCTGGGCACCTACGAAGAGTACGTGCACGCCTGCGGCGACGACCACCTGGACGCCGACGAGGTGGTGCTCAAGGCCAAGAAGGACGAGAAGAAGGGGAAGAAGCGCGAGACCGCCGGCGTCTGACGCCGCGTTCGCCGTCGCTCCGGCCCGGAGATCGGCCCGCGCGAGCACCCCGTCTCGCGCGGGCCGATCTCGCTTCGGGTGTCATTCCGAACAGTGCGGAGATCTCCGCGCGCGGCCAGTGTCGCGGAGCGAGACACCCACGACGGGGATCGTGCCATCTCCGCTCCCCGGCACCACCGCGGCGCCGGACGAATCGGGCCGGCCAAACGTACCGGTTTGTCGCGCAAACACTTGTGTAAATGGGTGCAGTTCAATAGTTTACGTCGTTCCTGAGGCGGTCGCGCGCAACCAGGCTACCGTTTGATGCCAGCGGCGCGCATCTTTACTGCCCCGGAACCTGTTGCGCGTGCGCAGGTACCAGCGCCGCGATCCCGCTCCACACCGTCCCGGCCCAGCCGAGCGTCCGCCGCCACTGGCGGGTGCTCCTCGATCATCCCCCGTTGCGGCACACGCCGCCCCCGGAGGCCAGTCCCCGCCATGCGTAAGCTTCTGTTCTGCTCCACCGCCGCGCTCGCCCTGTGGGGATGCTCCGACGGCGGTGGCACCACGGCCACGGTGCCCACCACGGTCATCATCGCTCCCACACCGCTCTCGTTCGACGCCATCGGCGCCACCCAGAAGGTGCACGCCGCGGTGCTCGACCAGAAGGGCCGCCCGATCTCCAACCCCACCGCGGCGTGGGCTTCGAGCTCGGCGTCGGTGACGGTGGTGTCGCTGGGCGGCGACAGCGCCATGGCCACGGCCGCCGCGCCCGGGACCGCGAACATCACCGCGACGGTGGGCTCGGTCACCGGCACGCTCACGGTGCCGGTGCAGCAGGTGGGGACGGCGCTGCAGGGGATCGCGGGGAACGGCCAGGTGGCCACTCCGTCTTCGGTCCTGGGCACCCCGCTCCGGGTGAAGCTGGTCGACCGGCTGGGGATCGGCATCGCGGGGCAGACCGTGGCCTTCACGGTCACCACGGGCGGGGGCACGCTCTCCGCGCCCAGCGCCGTGACCGGCGCCGACGGCACCGCCCAGGTCACCTGGACGCTCGGCGCCGCCAACGGGCAGCAGACGGTGACGGCGTCCACCGGGTCGCTCTCCACCGTCTTCACCGCAACGGCCAACGTGGCGGCGCAGGGCGTGGTGCTCCCGGTGCGCGGCGGCAACGAGGCCGTGATGATCGGCACCACCGTCCCCACGGCGGCCACGCCGGCGGTGAAGGTGGTGAACGCCTCGGGGAACCCCGTGCCGGGGCTGCAGGTGACGTTCACCGGTGGCGCCGGGAGCACGCTCACCGGGGCCAACGTGGTGACCGACGGCAACGGCATCGCCACCGTGGGGAGCTGGATGGTGAACACCATCGGGCCCAACAGCATCACCGCCACCGTGAACGCCGCCGGCTACAGCAACAACGGCGTGGTGTTCACCTCGTACGGGTGCCAGGGCGGCGGCGGAACCGGGTACGCCATCACGCTCTGCTACACCACGCCGATGACGGCGTCGCAGCGCGCCGCGTTCGAGAACGCCGCCGCGCGGTGGGGAACCGTGGTCACCGGCGACCTCGCCAACGAGGTGGGCACCTTCGCGCCGAGCGACTGCGACGACAACACGCCGGGGCTGCACTTCAACATCGACGACCTGGTGATCTTCGCCTCGATCACCACCATCGACGGGGTGGGGCAGATCCTGGGGCAGGCGGGCCCGTGCTTCATCCGCGACGCCTCGCCGCAGCTCTCCATCCTCGGGAAGATGGAGTTCGACATCGACGACGTGGCGAACCTGGAGACCAACAGCCAGTTCGGCAACGTGATCCTGCACGAGATGGGGCACGTGCTGGGGATCGGCACCCTCTGGTCGATCTTCGGCGTGCTGCAGGACCCGAGCGGCGGCACCTCGCTCGACACCTACTACAGCGGCACCAACGGCATCGCCGGGTTCGACGCCATCGGCGGCACGGCGTACACCGGCGGGCGCAAGGTGCCGGTGGAGAACAGCGGCGGTGCGGGCACGGCCAACTCGCACTGGCGCGAGTCGGTGCTCAAGAACGAGCTGATGACCGGCTACCTGAACGGCGGCAGCAACCCGCTGAGCATGCTCACGGTGCGTTCGCTGCAGGACCTGGGGTACAGCGTGAACACGGCCGTGGCCGATCCGTTCTCGCCCACCTTCTCGCTCCGCGCGAACGTGACCGGCACCAGCGGGCAGCTCAAGCTGAACGAGCGGATCATCCACCCGCGCGCTCGCGTGGACCGCAACGGTCACCGCATCAGCCTCCCCGCGCAGTAAGCGCGAGCTTGGCGGTAGCACGATGATGGACGAAGGCGCTCCCCCGCATCCAGCGGGGGAGCGCCTTTCTCTTGAGATGACACCAGTCGTGGGACGCTCGATCTCGCGCGCCGCGTTCTCCGCCGATCCGCACGGCGGCTATGCGTCCGCGTCCTCTCGATCCGCGAGGGTGGCCACCTGTCTCAACTGCGTCATCGGGGGATGCGCCCGGGGAGACGTTCAGGCGCGCGACGCGAAGCAACGAGCCATGGCGGACGCGTCGAACCACTCGTTCTCGGTAGATGGACCGCGCGATGGGACAATGATGTCCATTTTCAAAATCCGCGATGCACTCCACCGAGCGCGACCTTGCAGTGCTCTCCGGACGCGTTGCCGCGCGTATGCGCCCGAGGCGCGCTCGTTCGCTCGCGGAGGTGCGTCGGGCGCGCCGATTCTCCGCCATCTCCGCGGGGGATGCGCCACTCGCCCGGCGCACGTGACCACGCGCACGTGAAGGTGCGCGTCAGTCCGCGGCGACGTCGTTCTCGATGTCATCCTCCGCATCCACCGCGTCGCTCAGGACGAGGCCCTGCACGGCGAGGAGGCGCTGGGCGTCGGCGGGCGGGACCTCTTCCACCTCGCGCAGCTTGCGTTCGATGGCGCGGGTGCGGACGCCGGCCTTGTCCATCTCCTTGCTCGCGGCGGTCAGCTTCTGCTGCACCTTCTCCAGCACGCCGCCAAACTTGCCGAACTCCGTCTTCACCGAGCCCAGCACCTTCCACACCTCGCTGGAGCGGTGCTGGATGGCCAGCGTGCGGAAGCCCATCTGCAGGGAGTTGAGGATGGCCCACAGGGTGATGGGGCCGGCCACCACCACCCGGTGCTCGCGCTGCAGCGCTTCCATCAGCGCCGGGCGGCGCACCACCTCGGCGTACAGGCCCTCGGTGGGGAGGAACATCAGGGCGAAGTCGGTGGTCTGCGGCGGGTCGAGGTACTTCTGGCAGATCTCCCTGGCCGACAGGCGGATGCGCGTCTCCAGCTGCTTCGAGGCGGCGTCCATCCCGGCCACGTCGCCGGCCTCCTGCGCGTCCAGCAGGCGCTGGTAGTCCTCCACCGGGAACTTGGCGTCGATCGGGAGCCACACGGGGCCCAGGTCGTGCCCCGGGAGGCGGATGGCGAACTCCACGCGGCCGCCGTGGTGCTCGTTGGTCACCACGTTGGCGGCGTACTGCTCGGGCGTCAGCACCTGCTCCAGCAGGCGGCCCAGCTGCACCTCGCCCCAGGTGCCGCGCACCTTCACGTTCGAGAGCACCTTCTTCAGGTCACCCACGCCGCTGGCCAGCGTCTGCATCTCGCCCAGGCCGCGGTGCACAAGCTCCAGCCGTTCGCTCACCAGGCTGAAGCTTTCGCCCAGGCGCTGCTCCAGCACGCCGTGCAGCTTCTCGTCCACCGTCTGCCGCACCTGCTCCAGCTTCTGCGTGTTGTCGGCGCGGATCTGCTCCAGCTTCCCCTCCACCGTGCCGCGCAGCCGGTCCAGCTGCTCGGTGCTCGAGGCCGCCAGCGTGCCGATCTGCGCCGAGAAGCCGTCCAGCTGCGTCCGCTGCGCGGCCGACATCTCGCCCATCGTGCGGACCACGCTGTCGTTGACGTTCTTGAGCGTGATCCCCACCTCCTCGCGCAGCTGTCGCGCGCCGCTCTCGCCCGACGCGGTCATCTGCTGCAGCGCCTCCATCACCTGCGCCAGCTGCTCGTTCTGCCTGGCCGAGAGCACGCCCAGGTGCTGGAACACCGACTCGCCGATGCGCGTGAGCGACGCGCCCACCTCGTCGCGCAGCAGGTGCCCCGCGCGCCCCGACTCCTCGCGCGAGCGGGCCAGCTCCTCGCGCACGGCCCGCTCCGCGCGCTCCTGCCCCTCGCCCACCAGCGCCAGCCGCGCCTCCACCCCCGCGCCATCCGCCGCCTTCGGCCGCCGGAGCAGCGCGACCAGCAAGCCGACGCAGGCGAGCAGCAGGGCGACGATGGCGCCCAGGAGGAGCTGTGTGGTCATGACCGGGGGACACGGGAGAAGGGGGAGCATGGTCGCGGTGCGGGACACAGTAGCAGGGATTTGCGCGACGGTCAAAGGATTGAGCGATTCGATGCGCTTCTTGGGGTGCGCGTCTCTAGCGCCAACTTCCGTAAACATCTATGCTACCGGTCCCACAGGTCTTTATCCGCCACCAGACGAACAAGCACATGGCTCGCTGGCACAACTCCCCGGTCGTACTCGAGGCCGCAGGCCGATGGCGTGACCGGTGCCTGCTCTCCAACGGGTCCATTCTCTCGGACAAGAATCTCTGGACGCTCGAAAACATTGCCCACCTCGAGCGGCATTTCGTTCAAAACCTCGATACGGGGACCGGGACCTTCTTCGAGAAGCTCGAGCAGCAGCTCGCGCCGTCGCCGCCAGGAGGAAAGCAACTCGCGGCCGAGATGCTCTGGCTGCTCTACCTTGTCGTGAGCGAGCACTCGATCAAGGGCGCCACCAAGCGGATCCAGATCCGTCGGGTGTGGGGATGGTCGGGCGAGCCGCTCCCCGACTCGCCGATGCTTGGAGACGCGCTGGAGGTAGGGGTGGCGAACCCGGGCACGGGCTTTCAGACCAACCGCTGGCGCGAGCTGGTGTTCTGCATCGAGCTCACGCGCGAGTGGAAGCGGCTTTCGCCCAATGAGCAAGAACGGCTGATCGCGGACCCGTGGACCTTCGCCGGCTGGCTCGACCAGCAGCCGGGTGCGGGCGTGCGCCAGTTCCGTCACATGCTTCTGTATCTGCTCTTTCCGGAGCACTTCGAACGCGTCGTGACGGGAAGCCACAAGCAGCTGATCCTGAAGACGTTCCAGCCCCAGGTTGGCTTGGCGGCGCCCATCAACGCGGGTGACCGGGCGGGGATCGACCGTGCATTGTTCGAGATGCGGCCCTTGCTCGAAGCACGCTACGAGGGAGAGGAGTTCGACTATTACCGGGATCCGGTGCGAGGTGAGTGGCTCACTCCCGCCACCGGCGATCCCAAGACGACTGGCATTGATCCACGTGGCGGCACCGCCGACGAAGAGTGGCGGAAGCAGCGCTTCGGCACGTCGCGAGTGTGGCTGATCGCCCCAGGTGAAGGCGCGCGGCTGTGGAGGGATTTCCAGGATGAGGAGATCGCGGCGATCGGCTGGGACGGGCTCGGCGATCTCTCCGCCTATGCATCGTACGAGGCGGTGTACGACCAGATGAAAGCCGAGCGGGGCGGAAACCCGATCATGGATGCGCGCGCCTGCTGGCAGTTCAGCCACGAGGTGCAGCCCGGCGACATCATGATCGCGAAGCAGGGACGGACCCGGCTCCTCGGCTACGGAGTGGTGACCGGCGAATACCTGTATGAGCCCACCCGGCCGGAGTACCAGCATGTCCGCCGTGTGCAGTGGCAGCGTACGGGAGAGTGGAAGCTGCCCGACGAGCACACCGTCGTGGTGAAGACGTTCACCGATTACACCCCGTACGCCGCGTGGCTGAGACACGCGTTCGCCGCGATGGATGGAGAGCCGGTCATCCCCCCGCTCCCTGCTTACGGCGTGGACGAAGCGCCGTCGTACCCACGGGAAGAAGCTCTCCGGGAGCTGTTCATGCCGCCGGACCAGTTCAGCGCGATCCTGGACGCGCTCGCCCGCAAAAAGAACCTGATCCTGGAAGGCGCGCCCGGGGTGGGGAAGACATTCGTGGCGCGGCGGATCGCGTGGGCGCTGCTCGAGCGGCGGGACGATTACCGCGTGGAGATGGTGCAGTTCCACCAGTCGTACGCCTACGAGGACTTCGTGCAGGGATGGCGCCCGCGCGCGTCGGGCGGATTCGAACGGCAGGACGGGATCTTCCATCGCTTCTGCACGCGGGCCGCGAGCGATCCTCACCACAAGTACGTGTTCATCATCGACGAGCTCAACCGCGGCAACCTGAGCAAGGTGTTCGGCGAGCTGATGATGCTGATCGAGGCCGACAAGCGTGGGGCCACCTATTCGATTCCGCTCACCTACTCGCCCGAGGAGCGCTTCCACGTTCCGGAGAACCTCTACATCATCGGGATGATGAACACGGCCGACCGCTCGCTCGCGATGGTCGATTACGCCTTGCGGCGTCGGTTCAGCTTCATCCGTTTGGAGCCGGCGTTCGGGAGCGAGGCGTTCTCGGCGCACCTGGTCGGCGAGGGAGTGGATGGCTCGCTCGTGGAGCGGATCGTCCTCCGGATGGGCGAGCTCAACCGCGTGATCCGCGACGACACACGCAACCTGGGGCCCGGGTTCGAGATCGGGCACAGCTTCTTCGTTCCGGCGCGTGACGAGGAGGGGCGCGACCAGGCGTGGTTCAACCGCATCGTGCGCTACGAGATCGAACCGCTGCTCCACGAATACTGGTTCGACCAGCCGGAGCGCGTGAACGAGCACGTCGCGCGCTTGCTGGCGGAATGAACATCCCCGTTCGGAACGTCTACTATCTTCTCCTGTATGCCTGGAACCACGTGGGAGAAGGCGCCGAAACCGATGTCTCGGCCATGGGCTGCACGCGTTTGCCGGACCTGTTCGCGCACGTGCTCGCCGACATCACCGGCCGGCTGCTCGCCCGCGGGCTGGACCGCGGCTACCAGCCACGAGAGGAGGCGATTCGCGGCGTGCGCGGCAAGCTGGAGTTGGCCGGCACCATCAAGCGCAACCTCGCTCCTCAGGCACGGACCCAGTGTGCCTTCGACGACTTCGACCACGATGTGCTCCACAACCGGATCCTCAAGGCCACGCTTCGCGACCTGGGAAGGGCGGGAATCGATTCCGGGATCGGCGCACGTCTGCGTCGGTTTCACCAGAAGCTCGATGTCGTTGGCGACGTGCGCATCACCAGCCGTGACTTTGGGCGTGTGCAGATCCATCGCAACAACCGACTCTACGACCTGGCCCTGCGGATCTGCCGGCTGGTGCACGACAACCTGATGATCGACGAGCGGACGGGAGAGTCGCGCTTTCGTGACTTCCGCGCCGATCAGCGGCAGATGGGAGCGCTGTTCGAGGATTTCGTTCACAACTTCTACCTTCTCGAGCAGCGGCGGTATCGCGTTTCGCGGCCGCACATCGCCTGGTACCAGGCCCAGGGCTCCACCGCGTCGCTCGACCGGCTTCCCGTCATGCGCACCGACATCGTTCTGGAGGAGCCCGGCCGCGCGATCATCTGCGACACCAAGTTCTACAAGGAGCCGCTGAGTCGCCGTCACGGCTCGCCCAAGCTGCGGTCGGGCCACCTCTACCAGATCCTCTCCTACGTCGACCAGCGCTCCGGCCGTGGAAGCCACTCCGACGTCCACGAAGGTATGCTCCTCTATCCCGTCGTGGCGGAGCCGTTCTCGTACGACTTCCGCCTGAACGGCCATGCACTGCGCGTACGCACGCTGGATCTCGACCAGGAGTGGGAGGGGATTCACGGCGACCTGCTGCGGCTGATCGACGCGGCGTGACGCCGTTTGTGCCCGGCGAATTCTATCTATCTGATTGGCAACGGGTTACGACGGCACGACACCTGCAAATGTTCCGTGGCTCGCATCCGGAGTTTCTCGGAGAGCCTTTGCAGGAGTGACCGCGATGTTCGCCCATTACGACTCCACCTCGAAGACTGGGAAGAAGCGGCGCCGGAACTGGGGGGCCACCGTGGCGGTGTCGGTGCTCGCGCACGGCGTGGCCATCGCCGGCATCGCGCTGGGCGCGCGCCAGGCCGAGGCCAAGCCGGTGGAAGAGGTGATCGCCGAGTGGAACCTGGAGGAGAAGCCCACGCCGCCGCCTCCGCCGCCGCCCAGGGTGGAGCTGCCGCCGGAGCCGAAGGAGCCGCCGAAGGTGGAGCTGGCGAGGGAGCCCGAGCCGGAGCCCGTGCGGCACGCGCCGCCGCCCGCGCCGGTGAAGGGCGACTTCGTGTCGCCGCGGCCGCCCGAGAACCCGCCGGTGGGGATCCCCGCGCCGGACCTGAACGCCCGGCCGATCACCCAGGTGGACGTGAGCGGCATCGGCAAGGAAGGCGATGTGGTGGGGACGGTGGACGCCTCCGACACCCGCGCGCCGACCGGCAACACGCAGCCGTCCGAGGCCAAGGAGGCGCCGCCCGCGCCCGCCGCCGAGCCGGAGCCCGTGAGCAACGAACCCGTGGCCGAGAGCGAGGTCGACGTCCGCCCCTCGCTGCGCAACGCCGACGACGTGCAGCGCGCGCTGCAGCGCCAGTATCCGCCCTCGCTGCGCGACGCGGGCGTGACCGGCGAGACCGTTCTCCAGTTCGTGATCGACGAGAGCGGCCACGTGGAGCCGGGGTCCGTGGAGGTGGTGTCGTCGTCCGACGAGGCGTTCGCCGCCGCGGCGCGCAGGATCGTGAGCTCCATGCGCTTCACCCCCGCCAAGATCCGCGGCCACACGGTGCGCGTGACCACCACGCTCCCCGTGAGCTGGACCATCGCGAGCTGACACCACCTCGCGACCCACGTCGCGCCGAGCGGCCGTCCGGGATCTCCGGGCGGCCGCTCGTCGTCATCAGCCGCAACCCAGGCCTCCAGTGCTCGCCCGACACGCCGAAACCCGGCGTGGAAGAGGCAAACCGTTGCTCCGTTCCTTCCGTTGCTCGCGCGAAGCGCCCCCTCGTACTGGATGCTCGAATGGAGCGGCAGACCATCGTCCTCGCTCCTGGCCCATGATCTCCGACTGTTCCGTCATCCCGATGATGCGGATTGCGGCGCGGCACGCGCTTCGGCAGCTTTCGCGCACCGTGATCCATCACCCCGACCCGTCTGCCCCTGCCCGTGAGCCAATCGTACTCGCCACCGCTGGACCGCCTGCTCAAGCTCGGCGCCGAGCCCGCCAAACGGCAGATCTGGCCGGACTATCGCCACCTGGGCCTCGTGGATCGCCACGTTCCCGAGCTGGTCCGCATGGCCAGCGACCCCGAACTGCACGAGCGCGAATCGTGGGATCGCGCCGCGTGGGCGCCGGTGCACGCCTGGCGCGCGCTGGCGCAGCTCGACGCGCAGACCGCCGCCAGGCCGCTGCTGGAGGTGCTGGAGCGCTACGTGGGCCATGCCTGGGTGTTCGACGAGCTTCCGCAGGCGCTGGGGATGATCGGCCCCGCCGCGCTCCCCGGCGCCACGCTGATGCTCTTCGACGAGGACAGGCCCGAGCCCGTGCGCATCGCCGGGGGCCGGGTGATCACCGACGTGGCGCGCGAGCATCCGGACCGGCGCGACGAGGCCGTGGCGGTCATCTCCAAGCAGCTGGAGGATTGGCCGCACCAGACGCCGCTCCTCAACGGGCTCCTCATCGCCTACCTGGGCGAGCTCGAGGCGGCCGAGGCGGCGCCGCTGATGGAGGCGGCGTTCGCGGCCGGCGCGGTGGACCTGTTCATCAACGGCGACTGGGAAGACGTGCGGGTGACCCTCGGCCTCCTCCAGCGGCGGCTGACCCCGCCCACCGAGTGGAGCCCGCTGGAGTACGGCGAAGACGAGGCGCCGCCCCCCGGACGCGTGCCGCACGCCGGCAGCCAGGCCGAGAAGCTCCGCGGCCGCCGCAAGGCGCAGAAGCAGGCCCGCAAGCGCAACCGGAAGAAGTAGCCCGCCCAGGGGCCTTGGCGCCGGTTCATGTCCGCGCGCCGCGTCTTTCGGGCGGAGGGCACGACGTGCGACCGGCGGCCGCCACCCGCGAGGGTGACGGCCGCCGGTTCGCGCATCCCGCGGATCGCCGGGACCGTGGATGGATTCTCAGCTCTGGAACATCGAGCGGACGAGGGAGGCGTTCGAAGGATAATCGCCGATCGGCGTCTCGTTCATCACGTTCCAGCAGGAGAGGTGCGCCAGCAGCGTCACCTGCGGCACCGAGAGCGTGAGCTGCGTGAAGGTGTTGTAGACGGGAAAGCCGAGGAGATCGTAATTCCAGTGCCACCACTCCTTGATGCTGGAGTCCAGCTGGTCGTTGAAGTACTGCACCGGGTTGTTGTAGATCCACAGCACGTTCACCTGGACCCCCGCCGCCACGCCGAAGCGGGGATTGGCCACCGTGGTGAGCGACTGCTTCATGATCGCCGAGCCGCCGGCCTGGCTGGCGCCCCACAGCCCCACCACCAGCGCCGGGAAGTCGTCCGGGTCGAACACCTGGTTGTTGGCGTACGGCTCCGGCGAGTCCTGCGGAATCGGCTGGTAGCCGTTGTTGCTCCAGCTCCACGGCTGATAGCCGAACAGGGGCGGAATGTCGCTCGACACCTGGATCTCGTTCCACTCGACGATCGGGCCGGTCCCCGTCTGGCGGACGAGCGGCATGTCGGTGTTCACGAACGACAGGATGTTGGGAATGCCGCGCCGCAGCAGCGAAACGATCCCCAGGTTCTCCAGGATCCCGCCGTCGCCCAGGTAGTAGTCGTTGGCGGGGTTCTTGGCCGCGCCCGCGTTCAGCACCGGCCAGTAGGGGTAGTACGGGTCCATCCCGTCGAGCACCGGCATGTAGTCGATCACGGCCTGCTCGAAGGCGGCACTGCTGGTCCCCGCCATGTCCGACAGCGCGAAGCGGTACGCGGGGGTGGGAACCCGGTAGGTGCGCGTGGCACCCACCGGCGCGCCGGGCGCCTGCGAGCCGAAGGTGAACGGGTCCACGTAGCCGCCGCCCAGGTCGGCGCCGCCCTCGCCCGCGCCGGGGAACGGGGGGACGACTCCCGACGTGATGGGCGTCAGCTCGAACGGGTACAGCTCGGTGAGCGGCGCGCGCGGGTTGGGCGAGCCGCTCCCCACCGGCGGCGGATAGAAGAGGGTGGAGTTGACGATCAGGTAAGGCCGCCCCTCGCGGACCAGCGCGAAGTCCTTCGCGGAGAGCTTCGGGTTCTCCTCCAGGATGCGCTTCAGCCACCCCGGCGTATGGCTGTAGTAGCGCGCCGGCGAGCCCTGGCTGGTGCCGTCGCCCAGGCCGAAGTTCGACAGGATCAGCTCGCCCACGGCGCGCTGCCAGAGCAGCTGCTTGGGGTCGCCGTCGTACCAGCGCTCCGCCGCGATCTCCGCGGCCGCCGAGATGCCGATCTGCGTGGCGGCGTAGCCCATGGCGTGCTGCGGCAGGTACTGCAGCGAGGTGGGGCCGCTCCCCGACCAGGTGAGCTGGCTGGGATCCGTCACCACCGGCCCCAGGAAGGTGTCGTCGTCGATCGCGTCGGGGAGATAGGTGTAGGTGACCCCCGCCCACGCGCCGCCCGACACGCACGAGAGGAACGACACCCGGTCGAGCAGCCCCATCGCCCGCAGCCCGCGAAGCGCCCCCATGCTGGCCGACATCGACCGCGATCCGCCGCCCGACAGGCAGACGCCCACGAAAGGTCGCGAGATCCCCAGCTCGCCGGCCTCTCCGGCGGTCCCGCTCGCCTGGGCCACCGTCCAGATCTTTCCCGTGAGGTGCGTGGGCGCGGCCGCCACGTTCGCCCGGTACGCGGGCCCGACCGCCGCGTCCACGCGCGCCGCGGTGTCCGCTTCCCAGCGTGCGTACGCAACCTCGTATGCGAGCTGCGCGTTGGTGGCCGCCTGCGGATCACCCGCGGAAAGGGCGTGCTCCAGCGCGGCGCGCGCGTCGAGCACCGCCGTCCACAACGCGCTGCCCGGTTCGTCCGTCGGATCGCTCATGGGCTCGTTCCTGGTGTGAGAGAAGGAAGAAGCTCCGCCAGAAGCGGAAGGTTTCTAAACTGATACGGAATGTAGTAGCAGAATGGAATCATGACAACCGGGGCCGCGGCGCACGGTGCTTGCAGCGGAAGAAGCCGCGCGTACGGCGGCCGCCTGGCCGCCGCCACGCGCGGGGCAGAGATGAACTCAGAACCGATCGAGGGCGGGATGGCGACGAATGGGGCGGACGCCGCGGCGGCGGGAACGCTGCGGCTGGGAGGTGACCTGGAGGTGAACCGCATGGGCTTCGGCGCCATGCGCATCACGGGGAAGGGGATCTGGGGGCCGCCGGAAGACCGCGAAGAGGCGCTGCGCGTGCTCCGGCGCACGCTGGAGCTGAACGTGAACCTGATCGACACGGCGGACAGCTACGGCCCGCACGTGAGCGAAGAGCTGATCGCCGAGGCGCTGCACCCGTACCCCCAGGGGCTGGTGATCGCCACCAAGGCGGGCCTCGAGCGCCCCGGGCCGGACCAGTGGACGCCCAACGGCCGCCCCGAATACCTGCGCCGCTGCGTGGACGGCAGCCTGCGCCGGCTCAAGCTGGAGCGCATCGACCTCTACCAACTGCACCGCATCGACCCCGAGGTGCCGGCCGACGAGCAGTTCGGCGTGATGGCCGAGCTTCAGCAGCAGGGAAAGATCCGCCACTTCGGCCTCTCGGAGGTCGGCGTGGAGGAGATTCAGGCCGCGCAGCGCGTCCTGCCGGTGGTCTCGGTGCAGAACCGCTACAACCTGGCCGATCGCACGCAGTGGGAATCGGTGGTCGATCACTGCGACGCGCAGGGGATCGCCTTCATCCCCTGGTTCCCGCTGGCGGCCGGGCCGCTGGCGAAGGAGGGCGGGCCGGTGGACCGCATCGCCCGGCGGCTGGGGGCCACGCCGGGGCAGGTGGCGCTCGCCTGGCTGCTGCGCCGCACCCCGGTGATGCTGCCGATCCCCGGCACCTCCAAGGTGAAGCACCTGGAAGAGAACACCGCCGGCGCCTCCGTCCAGCTGGACGACAACGACATGCGCGAGCTGGACGAAGCCTCCCGCTCGCTCGAGTCCAACGCCTGACCACGATCCGCCGAACGGCGATTCACCAGGATCGATGGACACGAGGAGGCCGCGCTCGCCGCGGCCTCCTCGCTCAGAAGCCTCCCGCGGTTTGGGAGGCTTCCCGTCTCTGCCGCCGTGGCTTCAGCCGCCCGGTGCCCCCCCGGATTTCGGCGAACGAGCGGAATCGGCGGATCCCGCGGCGCATCCTTTGCCAGTACAAGCAGTTGCGGGGGATGATGGGAACTCCTCCGCACGTCCACGGTGTAGCACGATGTTGCGCCGATCGGATTCTGGTACGATCTTGTAGGGAGCCGTTCGGAAAGAGGCCCAACCCCTTGGTACCCAAAGGAATGACCCGGATGCACCAGAAGTGGAAGGCGATCGCCGCGGCCGCGGCGGTGATCCTGGCGCCCGCGGCCGCGCACGCGCAGCAGGCGCAGCGCACGGGGCTGATCACGTCCAGCCTGGAGCAGGCGGTCTCGCTCCCCGTGGAGCGGGTGGAGAACTTCTCGCTCCTGGTGGACCTGTCCGACCGCACGCTGTACGCGATGAGCGGCCGCGAGGTGGTTCGCAGCTGGCCGGTCTCGGTGGGGCAGGAGGGGTACAACACGCCGGCCGGGCAGTACACCATCGGCCACATGATCTGGAACCCGCGGTGGGTTCCGCCCAGCAGCGACTGGGCGCGCGACCACAAGCCCGAGCCGCCCGGCGCCGTGAGCAACCCGATGGGCCGCGTGAAGATGTTCTTCCGCGAGCCGGACCTGTACATCCACGGCACCTATCTCCCCAGCTCGCTGGGGAACGCGCGCAGCCACGGCTGCATCCGCATGCGCAACATCGACGCGGTGGAGCTCGCCCGCGTGGTGATGATCCACGGCGGCTCCGACAAGCCGCAGGCGTGGTACGATCGCGCCGTGGCCGTGGCCGACACCAGCCGCGAGGTGCAGCTTCGGACGCCCGTGCGGCTGCGGGTGCGGCAGTAGGCGCGACCGGCGGCGTACGACCAGATCCCCGGCCGGCTCCACGCCGGCCGGGGATCTCGATTTCCAGGGGCCGGCGGGATGCTCGTCAGCCGATCAGGCTCACGCCCAGGGCGAGGACGGCCAGGCCCTGCAGGACGGCCCGGAGAACGATGATGCGGTCCCACTCCCGTTGCCAGCCGCGCGCCCCGGCGGGAGTTTCGTGCGCGTCGGCAGCCGCGGTGAGCCTGCGGTTGATGGGCGCGCTGATGCGCAGGTAGAGCAGCACCCACACCACGAGCAGCAGGAACGCCGCACCCGCGGCCACCGCTCCGGCGGTGTGGCCGGCCATCGCGGCGAGCACGGCGGCGGCGCCGGCGGCGATGATGCCGAGAATCCCGGGAGCGGGCATCCGCCGGTCGCCGAAGCGGTGCACGTTGCCCATGGTCGCGGTGAGCATGGCATCGTCCACTCGCGCGAGCGCGGAGCGCAGGACGAGCGCGCAGAACGCGTCGGTGCCGTAGACGATCCCCGTGCTGAGGATCGCCAGGAGCGCGGCGGAGTGCGAGAGGTGGATCATCCCTGGGCTCCCGGGGCGCCGAGCGCCGGAAGCACGCCGATCCGCTGGAACAGCTGCATCAGGTTCAGCTCGTCCCAGTGCTCGGCGAACATGCCGTCTCGCAGGCGCCAGATGTCGATGCTGCGCATCTCGACGGGCTTGCCGCTGGCGGGGATCCCCAGCAGATCTCCGGTGTGGGTGCCGCGGTAGATGAAGCGGCCCACCACGCGGTCACCGGAGACGACCAGGTCCTCCATCGTGACGCTCACGTCGGGCACGCCGGCGAAGAACGCGGCCCAGAACCCGCGGTTGGCCTCGCGCCCGTCGGCGACGAATGCGTTGTGGTTGACGTAGTCCTCGGCGACGAACCGGTCCACCAGGTCCGGGTCGTGCGTGTTGATCATCTCGACGAAGAGAGTGGCGAGCGGGTGTCCGGGTGTGATCATGTCAGGTCTCGTTCCTGGGGTTAGCGCTGCTACTGTTAGCAACGCTAGCTATCCCGGTGGAACGCGTCAATAGCGCTGCCAGCGTCAATCCGCGATGCCCCATTCAGCAATGACCCTCGAAGACCGCCGACAGCGCGAGCGCATGGCCCGCCGCCGGCTCATCACCGCGACCGCGCGCACCCTGGCCGAGAGCGAAGGGTGGGATGCGGTCACCACGCGCCGCTTGTCCACCGAGATCGCGTACAGCCAACCGGTGCTGTACAAGCACTTCGCATCGATGGAAGACATCGTCGAAGCGGTGGCGCTGGAAGGCTTCGGCGAGCTCGCCCAGGCGCTGCGCGCGGCTCGCCTGGACGGCGCCACGCCTGGCGGCGAGGTCGGCCGGATCGCCGCTGCCTACAGCGGCTTCGCCGCGAGGAACCCCGCGCTCTACGACGCGATGTTCACCCGGCCCACGCGGCTCCCCTTCGCCGCGGATAACACCCCGGCGCCGCTGGTCGAGGCATTCGGCGAACTGCGCCAGGCGGTCGCCACCGTTGCTGGCGCACGCGACGCCGACACGCTCTCCGAGGTGTTCTGGGCAGGGCTGCACGGGTTGGTCATGCTCGGCCGCAACGCCCGGCTGCGCCCGTCGCACGAAGCCGAACGCATCGCGGTGCTGGTCGCGCTTCTGACGGCGGGGGGCTGACTCTCTCCGCCGGGTGCCGCGCGGCCGAGGATCGTCTCCCTTCGATGAGGCCCGCCATCCCCCGGGGGATCGAGAGAAGATCCTTGTCGGAGGCGGGTGTGAGCGGGAAATTGGCGGGTACCGTGGTTTCTCGCACCCCCCGCCAGAGGAGGATGCCCATGAAGAAGCTGTCGCTGTCCCTCGAAAACCTGTCCGTGGAATCGTTCACCACCGATGGCACCGCGGCGCGCCGGGGCACCGTGGAGGCGCGTTCCGCCACCATGTACGCCGACGAGAGCTGCTTCGGCACCTGCAACGGCACCTGTTATCCGGCCTCGTGCGCGTCGTGCGACTACTCGTGCAACGGGTGCGGTGGCGGCACCGCGGGCGGGTACACCTGTGGCGCGGCCACCTGTGGGGGCACCTGCGACTACGCCACCTGCGCGCAGCCGGAGACCTGCTGGATGAACATCTGCTGAGCGGACCGGCGCCGGTGCGTTCCGAAGCCGCGGCGGGATCGCTCCGCCGCGGGTTCGGCATCGCGGGCGTCGAGGCGGCGGTTTCCAACGGGGCGGCCGTCCGGCATCCGCCGCGCCCACTTGTTGGCCCCGCCGGGGCGTTGCTACCTTTGCGCGGCCGTCGCGGGGACGTGATCCGCGACGCGGCGTCATCTGACGGAATCACACACGAACGACCCAGCACAGGAGGAACCCGTGTCCGAAGGGCAGGCGCAGGAGTTCGTCTTCCAGGCCGAGGTGCAGCGGCTTCTCGACCTGGTGATCCACTCGCTGTACACCCACAAGGAGATTTTCCTGCGTGAGCTGGTGTCGAACGCGTCCGACGCGATCGACCGGCTCCGCTTCGAGGCGCTGACCCGGCCCGAGCTCCTTTCCGGCGGCGAGGAGCCGCGCATCCGCCTGGTTCCCGACAAGGAGAACCGCACCCTCACCATCGAGGACGACGGCATCGGGATGACGCGCGACGAGGTGGTGCGGAACATCGGCACCATCGCCCGCTCGGGCACGCGCGAGGCGCTGGAGAAGCTCCGGGAGACCGAGGGTGCCGGGCAGCTGATCGGCCAGTTCGGCGTGGGCTTCTACTCCAGCTTCATGGTGGCCGACCGCGTGGA